>CAJDTM010000051.1_pt1 | contig 29631 bp, 28 predicted proteins | sample 7389831 | NCBI WGS metagenome assembly CAJDTM01 (sample SAMEA7055656, study PRJEB34461) | soil metagenome | biome: terrestrial ecosystem; feature: Peninsula; material: soil | place: Antarctica | collected 2016
CTCGACCCGTGGCACGACGGGTCGGCATCAAGGGTGAGCGCCACCTACGATGCCTCTACCGCACCAGCGGATCAGGTCCAATATGCCTCCTGCAACGGTTCAGAGATAGCGCCCAGGAGCGACGGATTCCGCTGCTACTGGCCCTACATCTACGATCCCTGTTTCCAGGCCCAGCCAGGTTCCGGCAACATGCTGTGCGTGGCACTTGGCCCAAACGGCAAGCAGGAAATCACCCTGCTGAAAAACATGCGGATCGGGAGTGACCTGGGGGCCTTCATCAATCCCGGCACCCCGGACCAATCCAGCCCCGTCAGCATTGTCCTGACTGACGGCACAGTCTGCTCGCGCGCCACCGGTGCCGGGCCGAAGGGCGTGCCGGGATACCCCTATTGGGCCGGATATTGTGTGGGTCCCAGCTCCGGCGTTTGGCGGGTAGGCGAGGCGGACAAGTGGAAGAACGATCTGGTCCACTACACGCTGTACCCCGCTGTGACTCCGGGCGGGTACTGGCAAGCGGCCATTTCGGTAGGATCCGAGACCGCCCCTGCCGCCCGATTTGATGTCAAAACGGTCTACCGCTAAACGGCAGCGGCCGCAAAAGGGCCAGCCACTCTGGGTTGGACCGACACACCGGGACTGGTTGCGAGGTGGGCCGCCTTGATGTGGGGCTGCCGGTCGGCCGTCACCCCCGGGCCTGCGATGGACGCATACCAAACTCGTGGGCGTCAGCAACTGAATCCGCTTTTCGGCTTCCCTGAGCTCCGCGGTCTCATTCTCCGTTATCCAACGACGGGCGCACTCCGTCCTCGCTGTCGCCTTTCTTCAACTAGCTGGTCAGGGTAGCTGATGAAACTCCAGACACTGTGTGGATGCTGACCCTGCAGCATTCCACAGCGCAGTTTACCTCAGAACTTCTACCTGAATCGTGCGCTGGTCGATGGATTGTGGTTCCCATGAACGCTTGAGCACAAAGTGCAGCTCCGCAGTCCCTGGCCGTGCGGCCAGAAAGTGGAAGCTGTGGGTTCCGGTGGCCGGCACCACGGCGGGGACTGGCGCCGCGAAGGAGTCATCGAGGAATTCAATGCCGTCAGGCATGTCGGCCACGGACCATTGGTAGCCCGTGGCCGGAGTGGCCTGGAAGTCCACCGTGAACATTTTGCCCGCGTGAACAGTGATCACTGCGGGTTCGCGTTCACGCGTACCACTTGTGGTACATGGCCGAGTCGGTGCCCTCCACGAAGCAGTCAAGGCGCCCGGCTGCCCAGGAGGATGTGCCCGTGCCGGAGGACAACAGCCCGCCCAGGTTTTCCTCGCCGCTCCATGCCCCGTCCCACCATCGGTGCATCATGGCAAAGCTGGCGCCGGGGTAAAACATGTCGATCCTGTTTGGGCCCCACGAGACGGCAGACAGATCACCGCCAACGTAGCCGCCCAGGGCTTCCCAGCCGGACCAGCCTGCCCCCGCCCAGTACTGGTGGTACAGCTGGCTGTCCGTGCCCTTGACAAAGGTGTCGAGCCGATTGGCGCCCCAGGAAGCGACGGCGGGCGCGGAATCGCAGACCCCGCCCAGGCTTTCCCATCCGCCCCAGTGGCTGCCGTCCCACCACAGGTGCCACATGGCCGAATCCATGCCACGGGCAAAGACATCAATCCGGTTGGGCCCCCAGGAAACGGCGGTCGGGTCAGAGGACAGCATGCCGCCAAGGGCTTCCCAGCCGCTCCAACCGCCCTGGAACCACTTGTGGTACAGCTGGTGATCGGTGCCAATGACGAACATGTCCAGCCTTCCCGCTCCCCAGGAGCAGATCGCCGGGCCGCTTTGGCACCCCCCGCCCAGGGACTCCCAGCCGTTCCATGAGGCCCCGTCCCACCACCGGTGCCACACGGCGGAATCGGTCCCGCGGGCTACCGCGTCGATCCGGTTGGGCCCCCAGGAGACTGCGCTGGGCTTGGAGGTGATGATGCCGCCAACCGACTCCCAGCCGCTCCAGCCATGGGTCGCCGGGACGGTGACACCGCTGGCAGTGGAGAAGGCGTACACGTCAAAGTTGCATTGGCCGTAGGCGATCTTGAAGAAGCCTGCCATGCCCCATCCGGTGCCCCAGGAGTTCTTGGCGATCCAGCACTGTTCTGACTCCGAATAGCCGATGACTTCCACACAGTGGCCTCCCACTGCGTTGCCGCTCACGTGGTGGTAGACGCCGGTGGAGTAGTTGTAGAAGTCGTCGTACACGTCAAAGGACGCCGCGCACGGGCCGGTCATGTCGAGATAGGTCTTGCGGGCGTTGATGTCGCTGATCAGGCCGTGGCGGGTGATGGTGACCTGGCTGGCCGGCCGGTTGGGTGTGGCCCGCAAGTACGGCTTCCACAGGGAGGTGGCCGGGTCGATCACCGGAGGGTTGTCGAACGCGCTCATGTATGTGAGCGAGGCGTCGGTGACCTGGCCGCGGGCTTGCAGCTGTGCCATGCAGGAGTCCGAGTCCCAGCCGCCGCAGGAAGGGCCATGGCTGGAATTGAAATGCGAGTCGGCCTCCGAAAGGTCAAACAGCTGGCCGAGTTCGATCGAGGCCATGGATTCCACCACGCCCGTGCACGCAAACGACACGCAGGAACCGCAGTACTTTTGGTCCTCGACGGGTGTGACGTGGTTGCCGTTCTTGTTGCGCCAGTCGACCTCTGGCGAAAACGCTCCAGCGGGAGCCGGTCCGCCGAATTGGGGTCCTGCCTCGCGCAGGGCTAGGTCAGCCGGACTGAAGATGACGCCCAAAAGGGCCCTCTTGTCCTCGTCGCCCAGCAGCGACTGGGGCGTGATGCGGGGGCTCCAGCGAGCCTTTGCCTCGGTGAGTGTTGCAGTGAGTTCGTGAATGTCCAAAGTGGCCATGGTGATGCGCTCCTATGCCCATGCGGTCCGCCCTCGGCAGAGCGCATGCATGCGTTTCCAATATGGAGAATTGGTGGGTGGGCCACACCAACACCGGCCCTTCGGGGCCCCGTTTCTCCCCCCGGAGGCCTTGCCCGCGCGCAAAACATATAACGAAAGCAATGTTAGACCCGCAGTCGGATGGTGAATACGCTACCGGCGGGTTTACCTGGCCGGTAACTTCGGCGCCCCTATGTTTGAGATAGTGACGGCTTCCAACGGATGGGCCCTGGCCCCGCCTGTGCTTTGCCGCAGCCGCGGTAGCCACCAAGACCACTGAATCAGACCGGCAACCGCTTCTCAGACATCAGAAAGGTGCTTCTTTCAGCCGGTACTAAAATGCGTCAACAAAACTATTTTCCCAGCCTCAGAAGCACCTTTCGCCGCTTGAACACACCCGCAAAGCATCGCCCTCATGAAAAATCCAGGCGTGCCACCGCTACGACAAGCTCGCCCAAACCGACCGCTCAGCCGTCGTCATATGGGCAACCGCATCAGGAGACCCGCTCTAGTCCACCGGAGCAGCTTCTTGGGCGCCAATGTCCTGGCCGCTCGTGACCACCATGCGGACAAAGTCATCAATCTGGGCAATATCGCTAGGCCCGAGCGACTGCTGCCGTTCATTCTCTATGTCTGCAACAGTAGCTTTGACGACGTCTCGAACCATTTTTTCATTGGCGGCTTTCTCGCGCTGCAGTGCCAGCATCTGATCTTCACCTGCGTTCAAAGATCCACCCCAGATATCCCCTATAAAAGGGACCCATTCCAAAAAACCGTCGTCATTTTGCGCAGCCTCCATGGCGATCCTGAGTGATTCTTGTCGCCTGCTGCTGGTTTCCAAGGCTTCGGCGGCCTCTGCCGTTCTTTCTGAGAATGCGTTGATAACTCCGGCCCCTACTCCAACACCTAATATCTTTAACGCGTCAGTGGGAAAAGCTGTCACAATCTTGCCTGCGTGGTTAACGACAATTCGCAGTACACGTTGGCCTTGATTTCCTATGGCTTTCGAAAAAGTTTTTTCGATGACCCACCACGGTTTTCCGGGTGTCGATGTCAGTTGCTTGCTGACCCTTATGGCCCCTTCCTCAATAACGTCTACTGCGGCACTACTTGCCTTGCGGGCAGTCATTTCAGCTGCTTCCGCGACCGTTGTCTTAAGCAAATATTTCACCTCACGCGGATTTCGGAACACTGTATGAATAGATTTAGTTGCAATAACCCGCATATGGTCTGCAATGTGTTTAGATACGTATTTTGCAGTTCGCTTGCTCAACCATTTCTCCGCCCACTTCAGCACCTTTGAGGCAGGGCTGCGCAATAGGCCTCGAGCAGCCATTTTCTGTGGCTGGGCAGTTCTGGCGTCCCGCTCTAAATCGGGTTGGTCAAACGTGGTTTTCGCGTCCACCGCTTGGTCACCTGAGCGCTGCAAAGCGTGTGCCAGTTCATGAGCGATCAGCCTGCGCCCTTGAATGGTGTGTGGTTGAAAGCCCTGAGGCCCAAAAACGATGTGCATGCCCACGTTAAACGCCTCGGCATTCAAGGCCATCGCCGCTTCGGCGGCCATATCGCCGGTGTGAATTCGAATAAAAGACAAATCGTTAGGGACATGGGGAAATTCCGGCAAGGAAATTGAGTATCCGGGCGATTGCAGCACTGCATTCACAGACCGCGGCATTGGATCTCCTGGGCGCCACGGCTGCATGGACAAGTTCGTCAAAGAAGGTCGTTGCCCTTGATGAGTCTTGGCCTGAACTGGGACACGGCTGAAGTCCCACCCTGTATACGCGCCCTCGGCGCGAACAACGTCATGCCGGAAGCTTGAAGGCTTCTGGCCGGATAGGCTTTTTCCGATCCACGAGGAGGCGACCTGCCTGGTTGGATTTTGGACCTCAAGATGTGCGTGTTCAACCATTGCAAACTGCTCCCAGCCGCTGATCTACTGCCTACCATGACATATACTACCCCTATCGCATCAGGCTGAGAATTGAAAGCATCGCGTTACTGGGGCGTTACTCCAAGGAATACATAGTCGCTAAGCCAGAACAGCTGGTCCGCCCTTTCGAGGTTGGCGTATTACGGTCGGTTTGCGGGCTCTTCCTGATTGAGAGTGTAGAGGGCGTCGCGGGGTACGGCCTCCGTTTCCCTAAGGTTGCCTCAAACCACAGCGAGCGGCGAAAGGACCGAGGAAGCCCCGTCTTACAGGGCAACCGTGATAGCGCGTTTCGCCCACGCTTGCACCCGACCAACGAGGAACCTGGCCGGTGAAAAACTGCTGGTGTAGAGTGCAGGGCGTTCTAGATTTGGTGCCTCATCAAGAAACAGCACCCCACGGTGGGCCCTGGACGCGGCCCCGGGCCGTGGGATGCCGGTCCCGCCGCCAATGATGGCGGCCGTGCTGGCTGAATGGTGCGGACGTTCGTAGGGCGGGCGTCGGATCAGCGCGTTGACGCCGCGACGCACGTGGTCCAGTGAATGGATGGCGGTCACTTCCAGTGCCTCCCCGTCGCTAAGCGCGGGCAGCAGCCCCGGCAGGCGCTCGGCCAGCATGGTCTTGCCCGAGCCCGGCGGTCCAACCATCATCAGGTGGTGCCCGCCCGCCGCTGCTATTTCCAAGGCCAGCCGGGCCTCGGCCTGGCCGGCCACTTCGGCCATGTCCGGCGGGGCCTGGTTGTCTGTGCCGCTGCCCTCCGGCAACGCCCCCTCACCAGCCGCGGGGCAGTCGGGAACGGCAAACACCAGCCCCTGGGGATCGGCACCGAAAGCGGCCGCCACCTGGGCGAGCGACCCGTAGCCGCGGACGTGGGCTCCGGTGACAAGCTCAGCTTCGGCCAGGTTGGCTTCCGCGACGACAAAGTCCTTCCAGCCTGCCTGCCATGCCGCGAGGACCGCGGGCAGCACGCCCCGGACAGGACGCAGCCGCCCGTCCAGGCCCAGCTCGGCCAGGAACACGGTCCGTCCCGTCCGCCGCACGTCCCCGGCGGCCTCCAGCGCCGCCATGACAATGGCAAGGTCAAAGCCGGAACCCTTCTTGGGCAGCGAGGCAGGCACCAGGTTCACGGTGATCTTGCGCCGGCTCAGCGGAATGCCGGAGTTTTGGGCTGCGGCGCGGATGCGCTCCCTGGCCTCGTTCAAGGCGGCATCGGGAAGGCCAAGCAGCACAAAATTGGGTAGCGTCTGGCCGATGTCGGCCTCGACCTCGACAACATGGCCGTTGATCCCCACCAGCGCCACGGCCAGCGCCCGGCCCATGCCCATTCAGGCCACGCCCCGAACATGGTCGACCTGCGGTTCCATGCGCCCGTCCATGATGATGCCCACCGCGTCAATGCGCAGCCCGCCCATGACATGCCGGTGCTCCCGCGCCCACAGCACGGCGAGGGTCCGCAGCCGCCGCAGCTTCGCCTCCGTCACCGCCTCCAGCGGGTCCCCGTAACGCCGCGACCGCCGTGTCTTGACCTCTACGACCACCAGTTCCTGCCCGTCCAGCGCCACCAGGTCTATCTCCCCGGCCGGACAGCGCCAGTTGCTGTCGATGACCCGGATGCCCAGGTCCTCCAAATAGTCCGCGGCCACGCGTTCGCCGCTCCGGCCCAGGGCATCTTTCGCTTTCATGGCAACCTCCACTGCCAGCGTGGCGAAGAATGCACGCCGGCGAAAGTGCCCTGAGGCAAAGTGTGGACAGTGGACCCGTGGAACCTCCTTGTGGAGGACCGAGCCCTGCGGCCGCCGGGGGCGGACCGCGTCAACGGCCGTCGCCGTGACCGCCCGCACGGATCGAGGCGGCGGCCCGGATGCCCCGCCGCGGCGATCGTCGCGAATCCCCGCCGCGAGGTGGACTGCTTGCCGGTCGAGAGCGACGGCCCGGGCCGTGCCGTCTAGCCGAGCGGTCCCAATTGGCTGTCCTTGGGAATTTGGAGGTCGTCCGTCTTGACCAGTTCCTCAACGTTGACATCCTTGAAGGTGATGACGCGCACATTCTTGACGAAGCGTGCCGTGCGGTAGACGTCCCACACCCAGGCGTCCTGCAGCGTCAGGTCGAAATACACTTCGCCGTCCGCCGAGCGGGCCTGCAGGTCGACGTGGTTGGCGAGGTAAAAGCGGCGTTCGGTCTCCACGACGTAGCTAAAGAGGTTGACCACGTCCCGATATTCGCGGTAGAGCTGCAGCTCCATGTCGGTTTCGTAGTTTTCCAGGTCCTCAGCGCTCATGCTTCCATCATCCATCACCCGTGCCCCGGCCAGCGAACGCATTCCTACGCCCGCGGCGAAAACACTAAACCAGCCGCCACGTCTTCCGGTGGAAGTCCGTGGGCCCGTGCGTGGCGATGGCGGCACGATGCGCGGCCGTCGCATAGCCCTTGTTCCCGTCCCAGCCAAACTGCGGGAAGTCCTGTGCCAGGGAAACCATCATTTCGTCCCGTTCGACCTTCGCCAGCACGCTGGCCGCGGCCACGGACAGGCACGTCAGGTCCGCCTTGATCCGGGTCCGCACGGTCATGGAGGTGGGTGGTGCGGATTCGGCGACCGTGGGTGCAGCACCGAAGCCCAGCTCCCGCTGCACCGGTTCTGAGAGCCAGTCCTGGTTGCCGTCCAAAATGACGTAGCCGGGCAGCAGTTCCGCGGCCACGGCGGCCAGTGCCCGCGCCCCGGCCAGCCGCAGTGCCGCGACGAGGCCGACGGCGTCGATCTCGGCGGCCGTTGCATGTCCCACCGCATGGGCCAGGGCCCACTCCCGGATGGCCGGCACCAGGGCCTGCCGGACCGTCTCGCGCAGCAGCTTGCTGTCCTTCACGCCCGGCAGCTCGGGGGCGGTGGCCGCGTTGATGACGACCAGGCCAACCGTGACGGGCCCCGCCAGTGCCCCCCTGCCCACCTCGTCGCAGCCACCCACCAGCATGTAGCCCAGGGACGCGAGTTCGCGTTCCCAGGCCAGGGTGGGCGGCGGCGCTGCCACTACTGCCCCGCCGGCGTGACGGCAGAGGACGTCCCCCGGCTGACGGACGACGGTTCCGGCACCTTGGCGAAGACGTCGGGATAGTTCCCCAGGATGCCCAGGTGGCCCAGCGGCCAGGCAATCACCACGGCGCGGCCCTCAACGGCGGAGATCGGGACAAAGCCGGTGCCGTTCTCGGCCTGGTGGAAGCGTGAGTCCTCGGAGTTGTTCCGGTGGTCGCCCATGACCCAAAGGTGCCCGGCCGGCACGGTCACCTCGAAGGTGCTGTCCGACGGGGAGGCGCCCGGGAACAGGTAGGGCTCGGTGATGGCGGTGCCGTTGATGGTCATTTTTCCTGCAGTGTCACAGCACTTCACATGATCCCCCGGCAGCCCGATGACGCGCTTGACAAGGTGCTGCTGGGAGCTGTCGGGGGCCAGCCCGACGAACGTGGCGACGTCGCCAATCCAACTGAAGGGTCCGGTCGTCGCCTGTTCCGGCGGCAGCCAGCCTTGGGTGTCCTTGAAGACAACTACGTCACCGCGCTTGAGGGCGAACGGTTCCGGCACCAGCAGGTTCACGAAGATCCTGTCGTCGATGCGCAGCGTGTTTTCCATGGAACCGGAGGGAATGTAAAAGGCGCGGAAGAGGAAGGTCTTGATCAGGAAGGACAGCACCAGGGCGATGGCGAGGATGGTGAGAATTTCCTTCCCCCACGTCCAGAGGCTGCCACTGAACCGTTCCAGGGCCGTGGCGTCCGGCCCCGTTTCCGTGCCCGAGTGGCGCTCCTCGCTGTGGCGGCCGTGGACCGGGGTTGGCGCGGGGGCCAGCCGGCCGACGTCGTCCGGGCTGCGGTGGTGCTGGCCGGGATCGCCGGACTGGCCGGGATCGCCGGGCACATTCTGCTGCATGGGGGGTGCTTCCTTACGGTTCAGTTTAACGAGGGGCGTGTCAGGGTGCGCCGACGGTGTCCCGCTCCAACATGTGCATCCGCCCCAGCGGCCATACGGTGGCCCACGGCCGGCCCACAACCCGGCTGGTGGAGATCAGTCCCCCGCCGGGCATGCCCAGCAGTGACCTTGAGTCCACGGAGACGTTGCGGTGGTCACCCATCAGCCACAATTTACCCTGCGGGACGGTCACATCGAAGGCCAACTCGCTGGGTAGGTCCCCGGGATACAGGTAACTCTCAGTGACGGGGACGCCGTTGACTTCCAGCCGGCCTGCGGCGGTGCAGCATTTCACGTGGTCCCCGGCCACGCCCAACACCCGCTTGACGTAGATGTTGTGGTTGGGAACCAGGCCCAGCCATTGTCCGGTTGCCGTGGCCGCATCAGCGAGCGGGCCCTGGTCGGACTGCCAGGGCGTGAAGGAGCCGCGCCCGTCAAAGACCACCACGTCGCCGCGCCTGACGGGCGCGGCGGCAAAGTCCGTGCGCGAGACCAGGACGCGGTCCCCTGTCAGCAGCAGCGGCTCCATCGACGCGGACGGAATGTAGTACACGTCCACCCACACGTTGCGCACCACGGCGGTCAAAAGGAAGAGCACCACGACGGCAACAACAAAACGCCAGCCCAGTTTCCTGGACTGGCGTTTCGTTGGGGTCAAAGTGCGGATCCCTTACTTGGCGGGAACGGCGTCACGCTTTTCCTTGATCTTGGCTGCCTTGCCGCGCAGCTTGCGCATGTAGTACAGCTTGGCGCGGCGCACATCGCCCTTGGTGACAACCTCGATCTTGTCAATGACCGGGGAGTGCACCGGGAAGGTACGCTCCACACCGACACCAAAGGAAACCTTGCGGACCGTGAAGGTCTCACGGACGCCGTCGCCCTGGCGGCCAAGGACGAAGCCCTTGAAAACCTGCACGCGCGCTCGGGTGCCTTCGATGATGTTCACGTGGACGTTGAGGGTGTCACCGGCACGGAACGCGGGGATGTCGCTGCGCAGGCTGGCTGCGTCAACGGAATCGAGAAGATGCATTTTTCTCACTCCAGGCAAATGCCACAGGCCACTTGCTTTGTGTTGCGTTCCCATGGACGGCACGGGGCCAGTCATGGAAAACGAAAATTGAAAGACCGGGATTCACTGGTGGATGCCCGGTGTGCCTCCCTGTTGACGAACGTTCCCCCTGTGGCAGGAACGCGCCCAGTGGACACATGACCCTATTTTGCCATACCGGCGGCGCCGGGACTAATCGGCGCTGAGCCCAGCCACTGCCCTAAGACCACTGCCTAAGATACGTGGCCTTCAGATACATTGCCTTCAGTGCCGCGCCGCACTGCCCGGCCGTCGACGACGGCGTACCCAAGCTCCCAGAGCACGTTCCGTTCGGTCTTGCTGAAGCCGGAGACGTCCAGTTTGTCCAACAGGTCGGGGCGCCGGTCCGCTGTGCGGCGCAGCTGGTGCTCGCGGCGGAACTTCGCGATCTTGCCGTGGTTGCCGCTAAGCAACACCCCCGGCACCTCACGCTCACGCCAGCTGGCCGGCTTGGTGTAGACCGGGTATTCCAGCAGGCCGTCGGAGTGGGACTCCTCGATGAGGGATTCCGGGTTGCCCACCACGCCGGGGATGAGCCTGCCAATGGCCTCCACCATAGCCAGCACGGCCACTTCGCCGCCGTTGAGGACGTAGTCGCCCAGACTGACCGGACGCACGGTGAACTGCCCGGCGGCCCATTCCAGCACGCGCTCGTCAATTCCCTCGTATCGGCCGCAGGCAAAAACCAGGTGGTCCTCCTCGGCCAGCTCGTAAGCGAGCTGTTGGGTGAACACCTCGCCCGCCGGAGACGGGACAATGAGGGTGGGCTTTTTGTCCGTGCCGGTTGCCGTTTGCGCCCCCGCGATGTCATCCAGTGCCTGCGCCCACGGTTCGGGCTTCATGACCATGCCGGCGCCGCCGCCGTACGGGGTGTCGTCCACGGTGCGGTGGCGGTCCTGCGTGTAGCTGCGCAGGTCGTGGACGTTGAGTTCAAGCAGGCCGTCGGTGCGGGCCTTGCCGATCAGGCTCAGTTCCAGCGGGGCAAGGTACTCCGGAAAGATGCTGACGACGTCAAGGCGCATCAGTCCCGAGGCCCTTCCGTGCCTGCCGCTTCGCCGCCTTCGTCATTTTCCGGGGCTTCCTTGTTCACTGTGAACAGCCCGTCCGGGGGCGTAAGCAGAACGTAGCCGTCCTCAAGGTTCACTTCAGGGACAATCTCGTCCACGAAAGGGACCAGGACCTCGTCGCCTTCGTTGTCCTCCACGATCAGCAGGTCCTGGACCGGAAGTGTGCGCAATCCCGTGACCTTGCCAACCGTCCGGGTGCCGACCCGGACCTCAAGGTTGAGCAGTTCATGTTCGTACCAGGCGTCGTCGTCCCCGTCTTCCTCGGAGTCGAAGAACAAGGTGGTGCCGCGGAGAAGTTCGGCGTCGTTGCGTGTGTTCACGCCCTCAAAGCCCAGTAGCAGGATGTCTTTGTTCCAGCGTGAGCTGCGCACCGTCAGGGTGCCGGTCCCGGCCGGTTCCGCGGCGAATTCGGCGCCGACGGCAAAACGGGATTCGGGGGCGTCGGTGAGGACAAGCACTGTCACTTCGCCGCGAATGCCGTGGGGCTTGCCAATCCGGGCAACCTGAACCTGCATGTGAACTCCTTGGGGCGTGCTTCGCTGTGATGGGCCGGGGTTGGAAGGGCCGTGGTTGGATGGGCGGGCGTGCGGCCGGTGCGCGGCCCGGAAAGAATTTGGCCCCGACACCAATATGGTGCCGGGGCCAAATGCATGGCTTTACTACTGGGAACTTCCGTTGCACCGCGTGCACGGCGCAAAGCTAACGTGCCGGCAGGCTAGCGGCGGCGGTCGGTGTCGACAACGTCAACACGGACCGGCTCGCCGTGGGCCAAGGCGGCGACCACGGTGCGCAGGGCTCGGGCGGTGCGGCCTTGGCGGCCAATCACCCGGCCCAGATCGTCCTGGTGAACACGCACCTCGAGGGATTCCCCGCGACGGTTGTTGTTGACGCTCACCTTGACGTCGTCGGGCGAGTCAACTATCCCGCGAACCAGGTGCTCCAGCGCTTCAGCCAGCAAGTTACTCAGCCTCGGTGCTTTCAGCAGCCTGGTCCTCGTCAGCCTTCTTGGCCTTCTTGGTGATGGCTTCCTTGACAACGAGGTTCGTCGCTTCAGGGGCAACGAAGGCAGGCTTGGCTTCCTTGGTCTTCAAGGTGCCTTCCTGGCCGCGGATGCCCTTGAACTTCTGCCAGTCGCCGGTGATCTTCAGGATCTTGGCCACCGGCTCGGACGGCTGGGCGCCAACACCGAGCCAGTACTGGGCACGGTCGGACTTGACCTCGATGAAGGAGGGCTGCTCGGTCGGGTGGTACTTGCCGATTTCCTCGATGGCCCGGCCGTCGCGCTTGGAGTGTGAGTCCATGACGACGATGCGGTAGTACGGTGCGCGCATTTTACCAAAGCGCTTAAGGCGAATCTTTACGGCCACTTTTGTGGATCTCCGTTTCACGCTCCCGTGGGGCGGGCCGATCTGCGGATTTCTAAGGACAGGACCATCGGGCGGAGAGAGGGGCCGCACGGATCGAGTACCCGTCCATTATGCCAGACGATCGGCCATCGGCGCGACGCACGGCGGCGGCCGGGCTTCGTGTCATCCACCTTGCCCGTCCCCGAACGCCGTCGGGCCCCGGGTGCGGACGGTTCCGGCCTACTCCGCCGAGAAGAAGAACAGGCCCATCTTCGCGTTGTCCTCGGCCGCCGCGACGGCGGAGACGGCCATCGCCGCCAGTGCGTGCAGCAGGGGCAAGGTGAGCCCGGGGGTGGATTCCATCTCTTCGGCGGCGGCCCACTCCGCGGCGAGTTCCACCACGTCCTCCGGATCCTCAGGCGCGTTGAGCTCGGCAAAGACTTCCAGCAGTGCATCCGGGACTGCGTAGAGAGTGTCCAGTTCGATGTCCACCAGGCTGAGAGTGGCGCCAACGCCCGTCGCATGGACCTTCTTGACGGCCAGCTCCCCCAACACTTCAATTTCAAGGTCGCTCAGGCCGGGCACGGGCAGCACGGGCACGTCCACGGCCGGCGACTTTCCGGCGCCGCGGGCCTTGGCCCGGGCCACGGCCTGGTGGTGGTCGGCAATGAAGAACTCTGAGTAAAGGGCCACTCGGAAGCCTTTCTAAAGGGGTGGCGCCGGGTCAGCGCGGGGCTGCGGCGGGTGCAGTCTCCACCCTAACGCGGATCCGGTCCACCCCCGCGATTCCGGTCCACCCCCGCGGACGTTGCTCAGAGGCGGGCCAGCATGGCCACGCGGCGGCCCATGGCGTCGAGCCGGAGTGCGCTTTCCCCTCGGAGCTGGGCGGCCAGGCCGGGGGTCAGCAGCTCTTCCGGGACTTCAACAAAACCGCAGCTGGCATAGAACGGGCCGTTAAAGGGCACGTCGGCAAAGGTGCAGAGCGTCATCGTGTGGAACCCGGCCTCCCGCGCCCAGGCCTTCGCCGCCAGGACCAGGGCACGGCCAATCCCCTGCCCGCCGTGGTCCGGGCGGACGGACAGCTGCGCCAAGTGCGCCTGACCGTCCACTATTTCCAACTGTGCGAACGCGACTGGCGGGCGCCCGGCAACCATGATGTGAAAGGCCTCCGCATAGGAGGCCGCTGTGCCGGGCGGGGGAAAGTCGCCGTGCGGCAACGGCGGCTCCAAAGTGGCGAACAGGGTATCCGCCTCCGCTTCCAGGGCAGGCAAAAGCGAGAATTCGTTGAGTCCGGCCGGGCGAATTTCCAGCATGGGTTCAGTCTAGTGCGGGGTACGGACTCGCCGGCCTGAGCGCTAGCGCGCACCCTGTCCGGGTTCGCCTTCCAACCGGCCAATGAACTCCTCGATCAGCCCTGCCCCGGCTTCCGAGTCCTGCGGCCGGTGCCCGCCACGCGTGACAACGTGTCGGGCGCCTGTCGCGGCGAGGTAGGCGGCGATCTCCTCGTAGAGTGGCTCCCACCCGCCGGTCAGGACCAGGGTGGGCACGCCAGGGACTATATGCAAGGGCGCCTCCCATTGCGGCGCCTGCAGGTGGACACGCGCCGCGACCCTGGCTGCCGGCTCGGCCGGGGTGGTTCGCGGCACCGCAAGCCCGCCCGCCCCGCTGGCACCGCCGGGCCCGGCCATGGAGGCCGTCAGCCGCCGGAATTCGGCGGAGAAGGCCGCATCCGTCAACGCGGCACGGCGGCCAAACAGCGGCTCCAAGTGTTCACGGTACGCCGTCGTGGCGGGCAGCTCGGCCGTCAGCGACAGCAGCGCCGGTTCCACCAGCACCAGGGATGTCACCAGTTCGGGCCGCTCCACGGCAGCCATCACGGCGGCAATGGCACCCTGGGCGTGGGCCACCACATGCCCACCCCCGGCCAGCGCGTCCACGACAATGCCTGCGTCGGCGGCAAAATCCGTGGGGACGGGAGGTTCGACGGCGTCAAAACCGGTCCGTTTGAGGAACAGGGCATCGAAGCGTCCGGCCAGTCGGTGCTGGAGGGGCCACGCGGCGGCACCGTAGCCGTCGATCCCGTGCACAAACACGATCCGGGGTTTAGTCATTCAAGCAGGGTACCGGACGTGCCTGACAAGCCCGCAGCTGCGTGGCCGTTGAGAGGGAAGTGGCACGCCGTCAGGTGCGGAATGATCCCGTTGGCGGCGGCGGCGTCCGTGGCCGCCGCCAGTTCCTCGGCCGGCATCGGCACTGACCCGCCGCCGGGCTGCAGCGGCGGCACCACCTTGGCGCAAATCTCCTGCGCCGCGGGGCAGCGGGTGCGGAAGCGGCAGCCGCTGGGCGGGTTCATGGCGGACGGCAGCTCCCCGCGCACGCCCAGCTTCGCCTTCTGCCGCTCGGTGACGGGGTCCGGGATGGGGATGGTGTCGATCAGCCCGCGGGTGTAATGGTGCAGCGGGCGCGAATACACCTCCGGCGCCGGCCCCACTTCCACCATCCGTCCCAGGTACATCACGGCGATGACGTCGGAGAGGTAGCGGACCACGGACAGGTCGTGGCTGATGAACAGGTAGGTCAGCTCGCGCTCGCGCTGGAGCTCCTTCATCAGGTTCAACACCTGCGCCTGGATGGAGACGTCGAGGGCGGAGACGGGCTCGTCGGCCACGATCAGCCCGGGCTGCAGGGCCAGTGCCCGCGCCAGCCCGATGCGCTGGCGCTGGCCGCCGGAAAATTCGTGCGGATACCTCTCCGCGGCGCGGGCCGGAAGCCCGACGGCGGCCAGCAGTTCGTCGACGCGCTCGTTGCGGTCCCGCGGCGAACCGACGTGCTGGATGTCCAGCGGCTCGCGCAGGATCGAGCGCACGCGCATGCGCGGATCCAGCGACGCGTAGGAATCCTGGAACATGAACTGCACGTTGCGCCGGCCCTCCTTCGCTTCCCGGCCCCGCAGCTGTGAAATGCGCCGGCCGCGGAAGAGGATTTTCCCGCCGGTGGGCATCTCCAGCCCCACCACCAGCCGTCCCAGCGTGGTCTTCCCGCAACCGGACTCCCCCACCAGCCCCAACGTCTTGCCGCGCGGGATGGACACCGTGACCTCGGCGACGGCGCTGATGTCGCCAATATGCCGGCGCAGGACGGCCCCGGCCGTCACCGGGAAGTCCTTCACCACCCCCTGGACCTGCAAAAGCGGAACATCGTCCCGGGGAATGAAGGTGGTGGGCGCCACCCAGGTCCTCGCGTCCGACGCCATTGCCGTCGCAGGAGAACCAGTTGCCCGGATGGGCGCGCCCGGCCGGTGTCCGGCGCCGTCCGCAGCCGGGGGGAAGTCCGCAGCCGGGGGGAAGACAGTTCGCAGGTCCACCGGTTCGGGCACGGCCAGCGGCGTGGTCCGCGGGACGAAGCAGGCGTATTCCTGGGTTCCGTACTCGGTGTTGATGGTGGTCATGGGCGGCACCCGGGTGCGGCAGGCTTCCACGGCAAAGCGGCAGCGAGGGGCGAAGCGGCAGGCCGGCGGCGGCTCCGTCAGGTCCGGCGGCAGGCCCGGGATCGAGTACAGGCGCTCCCCGGTGCCGGCGGCGCGTTCGGGCAGTGCCTCGAACAGGGCGTCGGTGTAGCGGTGCTTGGGCGCGGCGAACAGCGTGTGGACCTCGGCCGTTTCAGCAACCTTGCCGGCGTACATGACCACCACGCGGTCGGCACTTCCGGCGATGACACCGAGGTCGTGGGTGACCAGGATCATGGCCATGTGGAACTCCTGGCGCAGCCCGTCAACAAGTTCCAGGATCTGCTTTTGCACCGTCACGTCCAGGGCGGTGGTGGGTTCGTCGGCGATGAGCAGCTTGGGCTGGCAGATCAGGGCCATGGCGATCATGACGCGCTGGCGCTGCCCGCCGGAGAGCTGGTGCGGGAAGTCCCTGGTGCGCCGGAGCGGACTGGGTATGCCCACCAGCCCGAACATGTCCACCACCTGCTTCATGGCCGCCGCCTTGGACAGGCCGTTGTGCAGCATGAGCGGCTCGGCCACCTGGTCGCCGACGGGGATGACGGGGTTCAGCGAGGTCATGGGATCCTGGAAGATCATCCCAATGTCCCCTCCGCGGATCTGGCGCAGGCGCGGTTCCTCCAACTGGACCAGGTCCTCGCCGTCAAAGAGGATTTCGCCGTTGATGATGTGCCCACCCGGGGGCAGGAGGCGCTCAATGGACATGGCGGTCATGGTCTTGCCGCTGCCTGACTCCCCCACCAGTCCCAGCGTCTCCCCGGCATCAACGTGCAGGCTGACATGGTCCAGGGCGTGCACCACGGACTTGCTGAGCTGGATGTCGGTGCTGAGGTCCCTGATCTCCAGGAGTGCCACGGCACTCCCCCTTCCCTTGTGTGCCTGTTGCTTCTTCGCCGTGCGGCTCAACGCCGCTGCAGCCGCACCTCCACCGAGTCCCGCAGGCCGTCACCGACCAGGTTCACGGCCACGACAACGACGATGATCAGGATCCCCGGCGGGTAGATCAACCACCAGAAGTTGGTAAAAACGTAGGCCGTGCCGTTGCTGAGCATGCCGCCCCAGTCGGTGGCAGGAGGGGAGATGCCAAGTCCCAGATAGCCCAGATAGGCGATGAGCAGGATGGCGTCGGCCACCTGGAAGGTAGCATTGACGATGACGGTGCCCACCACGTTGGGCATGATGTGCCGCAGCACCGCATGCCAGGAGGTACCGCCCATCACGCGCACGGCCTGGACGTATTCGCGCACGCGCAGCGTCAGGGACTCCCCGCGCACCAGGCGGGCAGGCACCAGCCACGCCGTCAGGCCCAGCACAAAGATCATGACGGGCACGCTCGGCTTGACAATGGTGACCAGGAACAGCAACAAAAACAGGATCGGGATCGAGAGGATCGCGTCCACGATACGCATCATGACCGCGTCCACCCAGCCCCCGAAGAACCCGGCAACGGCACCCCAGACGGTCCCGACGATGGTCGCGATGATGGCCGCGGCAAAACCAATCATCAACGAAACCTGTCCTCCCACCATGAGCCGGCCCAGTTGGTCGTACCCGGTCTCGTCAGTGCCCAGCGGGTGCCCGGGTCCGGGCGGCAGGTTGGTATCGAGAAGGTTCACCGTGACCTGGTCGGTGCGGTAGGCAAGCGGGCCAAGGAAACAAAAGACGACGGCTGCCACCAGCACCACCACACCCACAATGGCAAGCTTGTTTTGGATGAACACCTCAAAACCGAGCCGGAACATGCTCTTGGCTTTTCCCGCAGGCAGCCCGGTGGCCGCCGCCGGCGGCGGGGCCGCGCCGGCCTTCTCCACGGTTGACCTGCCTGGATCGCTCATAGCTTGACCCTCGGATCGATGATGGCCAGCGAAACATCCGCCAGCAGGTTGCCGGCCACCGTGGCGAATGCGGTGATGATCACCACGCCCAGTTCAACCGGATAGTCGGAGGACTGGGCCGCCTGCCAGAACAGCAGGCCCATGCCCGGGAAATTGAAGATCGATTCGGTGATGAGAGCTCCGGCGAAAACCGCCGGAAGGGACAAGCCGAGCAGCGTAATAATGGGGATCAGCGCGTTGCGCAGCACGTGGTGGTAGAGCACCCGGGTGGGAGAGGCGCCCTTGGCGCGTGCCGTGCGCACATAGTCCTGCTCGACGTTGTCCAGCACTGAGGAGCGCATGTAACGGGAGAAGCCTGCAATGCTTAACAGGGCCAGGGTGACGATGGGCAGGACCATGGCATCGAACTGGGCAAAGATCGGCCCCACCCCGTTTGCCTGCGGCGCTTCCGGAGGGAACCAGCCCAGATTTTGGGCGAAGACCTCGATCATGATCAAACCGATGAAAAACGTCGGCGCCGCGTAGAAGATGAACGAGAGCCCGGTGGCAATGTAATCGAAGGGCTTGTTGCGGCGCACGGCCTGGTAGATGCCCAGGGGCACCGCCACGATGACAGTCAGGGCTATGGAGAGCGCGCCCAGGACAATGGTCTTGGGCATGCGCTGGACGAGCAGCGAACTGACGGTTTGGTTCAGCTTGATGGAGAAACCGAAGTTTCCGCTGAGCCATTGGCCCAGCTGCCGGAAGTACTGGATGAACAACGGCTGGTCATAGCCGTTTTGGATGTTGAATTGGGCTATCTGGGCCGCGGTTGCCCGCGGCCCCAGAATGGCCCGTGCCGCCCCGCCGGGCAGCTGGTGAAGAAGGATGAACACGATGATGGTCACCACGAGCACCACCAGCAGTGACTGGGCCAGGCGGCGCACTATGTAGCCGATCACGATGCCGCGCACCCTGTGACCACGGTGCACGCCGCAGACATTGTGCCGACCGCTCCTGCTGCCGCCATGCCCGGTTCACCTCGCCGCTATTGTGATCAATGCGTAATTGTTGGAGTGCCTGTTTACATCACGGCCTGCTCAGTAGTGCCAGGCTTCGGGTGTGATGTTGGCGTAGGGGTTCTGCGGGGTGACTCCCTTCAACGCCGTGGCAACCATCGTCACGCTGTACGTGTAGTTCGGCTGCCACACCACTGCGGCGTCCATGGTCAGTGCATCAGCGTACGCCTGCATCACCGCGGTGCCGCTTTGGGTGGTGCTGGCCAGGATCAGCTTGTCGATGGCGGGATTGGAGTAGCTGCCGCTGTTGGAGCCGGCACCGGTCTGGAACAGGGTTTCACCGGTCGGATAGTAGTCCGGTGCGTACACCCAACCACCTCCCCAGTTGCCCATTTGCCACGTGCAGGTCTTGCCCGAGCACGGGATGGCCGTACCGGTGACCGTGTTGAACGGCGCCGGGGTGATGTTCAAGATGATGCCGGCCTGGGCGGCGTTCGACTTCAACGACTGCATGGCCGTGGTGGTCGTCTGGTTGCCGCTGGCGTACAGCAGGTTGAAGTTCATCGCTTCCCCGGAGCTGATCCCCGCGCCACACTCGCCCGCCAGGGTGCCCGGCTTGGCGCATTTGGCCGCCGAGCCTGCCGTGACGGCCCAACCGTTGTCGGTCAGGTATTTCTTGGCCGCGTCAATGTTGAACGGGTACGGGTTGTTCTTCTCCTTGGTTGAAATCAACGGGCTGTCCGGGAACAGGGGCACCGGCCCCACGGTCTGGAACCCGTAGTTCTTTGCCGCCGAGGCGAGGATGCCCTTTTGGTCAACCACCGACTCCAGCGCCTGGCGGAAGTACAGCTGCTTGAAGATCGGCCCCACGGTGGGGTTGTTGTAGTTGATCGGGAAATAGTTGATGCCGTACAGGTTCCATGGCGCCATCACATAGTTGGCGCTCAAGGGGTTGGGTCCGGGCTGGTCCGGTGTGGTGTTGGCGGGCCGCGGGGCGGTCAGGTCCTGGGTGGGCAGGTAGCCCACATCGATGGTGCTTGCCCCGCGCAGAACATTGAACTCCGCGGAATCGGTGGTGAAGGGCACCTCGATGAACTCCTTTAGGGACGCCTTGACCGGGCCCGAGTATTTGCTGTTGGGCACAAAGGTGATGTGGCCGTCTGAATTGAAGGACTTCAGCGTCCAGGGCCCGTCCACCACCTGCCAGAGCGGATTGGTGGCGTAGGCGGGCAGGTCCTTGGACTGGGCGATCAGGTACTTGTACACGGCGGCACAGCCGGAGACATTCGTGGCACAATCACCCTTGGTGTTGGCCGCCGTCAGGTCCCAGGCCGCCGGCATGGGCGTTATCTGCCCGAGCTGGTTGTACAGGAACCACTGCTGGCTGTAGGCCTTGTCGGTGTTGAAGACCACGGTGTGTGCATCCGGTGCCGAAGCCGAAACAACATTGTCCGGGAACTGTCCGGGCACATAGGCCGCGTAGTTGGTCTTTTCCGCCTTGGCCATGTTAAACCAAAACATGACGTCGGACGAGGTGACCGGCGTCCCGTTGGACCAGCTGTAGTCCTTCAGCTTAATGGTGACGGTCTTGCCGCCGTTGCTGAAGGTGGGCTCGGCGGCAAGGCTCAACGAATCGCTGACCTCTGCCTTGCCGTCGTTGCCGAACCAATACAGCGGGCGGAACAACGGGTACTGAAGATCTGAAATGTTGGAAACCGTGAAATCGGCGATCGGCGCGAACGGCCAGATCCAATTCGGCACGGCGTTGGGCGGCTCCGCAAAGGTGGCGGTGTCGGCAGCCTTTCCCGGGGCATTTCCTGAAGCGTCGGTGGAGCTCGAATTTCCGTTGCCGGATGAGCACCCCGTCAATGCCAACAAAACGACTGCAATGCTTCCAAACATCCGGAAGATCGGCTTCCGGATCCCCCCATGAGTTCGCAATTTCTTCATCATGCGCCTCCATGGCGGAGCCCGGCGGCAGCAGATCTGTTTGGTCTTCGCGGGACTCCTAGTCCAGAGTCTAAACCCGCACCGGCACGCTGCCTGAAAACAGTCTGGCAACTTCCTGCCAGTTTGCAGCGAATAGTTCGGGGCGGCACGGGCGGTCTCCTTGGCACGGCCGATGGTCCCGGGGTTGGGTGTGGTCCTAAGCTGAAGGGCGTGAGTGTTGACGAGGAAAACTCCGCCCCCCAAACCGGAAAGGCCGTGCCCGGCGGCATCCTCGGACGCGGGTACCGCACGGTCACCTGGGGAATCTGTGCGCTGATCGTGTTCTCCGCCTTCGAGGCACTGGCGGTCACCACTGTCATGCCCACCATCAGCGCGGCGCTGGACGGTGCTTCCCTCTACGCCCTTGCCTTTGCCGGCCCGCTGGCCGCCGGCGTGGTGGGCATGGTGCTCGCCGGAAACTGGTCGGACCGCGACGGGCCGCGCGGACCCCTGTATACCTCGGTGGTGCTGTTCGTCGCGGGATTGGCCGTTGTCGGCACCGCGCCCAGCATGGCCGTCTTCCTGGCCGGGCGGCTCGTGGAGGGGCTGGGCACCGGCGCCTTGACAGTTGCCCTTTACGTAGTGGTGGCCCGCGCCTACCCGCCGGCCCTGCACCCGCAAATTTTTGCCGCGTTCGCAGCGTCGTGGGTGGTGCCCTCGCTCGTCGGTCCGCTGGTCGCCGGGCTGATTGCGCAGACCTTGGGCTGGCGGTGGGTGTTTCTCGGGGTTATCGCCCTGGTGGCGGCGGCCCTGGCCATGGTCATCCCCGCCATGGCGCAGCTGCACGGGCCCGCCGGGGCGCCCGCCGTTCCGTGGAACCTGGGCCGCCTGGGCTGGTCGATGCTGGCTGCGACCGCAGTGCTGGCCCTGAACCTGCTGGCCGAGGCGAAGGGCCCGCTGCTGTGGTTTGGTCCGGCAGCGGCGGTTGTCATTGCGTTGTTGGCGCTGCGCCCGCTTCTGCCCCGACGCACCTTCGTGTCCGACGTCGGACTTCCCAGCGTCATCCTCAGCCGCGGCCTGGTTGCGGGTGCCTTCTTTGGTGCCGACGTCTACATCCCCTACCTTCTGACCGTCCGGTACGGCTTCCCTCCGCTGGCCGCCGGGCTGTCGGTCACCGTCTCCGGCCTTTTCTGGGCGGGCGGGTCGTGGCTGCAGAGCCGCCTGGCCACCCGCCTCAGCCACGCGCGCAGCATCCAGCTCGGCACGTTCGCACTGTCCCTGGCGATCGGCGCTGCCTGTGCGACGGCGGCCCTGGTCCTGGCGCCCGCAGTCGTCATCGCCGGCTGGGCCGTGGGCGGGTTTGGCATGGGGCTGATGTACCCGCGCACCAGCGTCGCCACCTTGGAGTACTCCACCGTCGAAGACCAGGGATTCAACAGCTCTGCCCTGAGCATCGCCGATTCCATCGGCGCCGCAATTTCACTTGCCGCGACGGCCATCGTCTTCGGCGCGCTTGCCGGACTCGGCGGGCCGTGGCCGTTTGCCGGCTGTTTCGCGTTGACGGCGCTGCCCGCCCTGGCGGCGCTGTCACTGGCCCGGCGCATCCGCCGGCCGCACAGGGGTGCCCGGGGATAAAGGGGCAGTCACGGCACTGACCCGGCCGCCCGACCAGGCTACTTGCCCAGGAACTTCTCAAATCCCTTGGGCAGGTTCAGGCTGGCCGGGTCAAAGTCCTCGCTGCCGGCGCCGAAGGCTGCGCCGGTGGGCAGCGCCTTGGGGGCGTTGGCCTTCTCCTGTGCGGCCCGCAGCTCGGCAGCCGCCTTGGCGGGGTTGCCCGAGCGCGCCTTCTTTTTCACGACCTTCTTGCCCTTGCGGGCGCTGCCGAAGCCGCCAGGTCCGGGAACGCCGGGCATGCCGGGGATCCCGCCGCCCTGGGCCATTTTCTTCATCATCTTCTGTGCCTGCCCAAAACGCTCCAGCAGACCGTTGACCTCGGAGACATGAACTCCCGAGCCCTTGGCGATGCGGGCACGGCGGGAGCCGTTGATGATTTTCGGAGCCACGCGCTCGTGCTGGGTCATGGAGCGGACAATGGCCTCGACGCGGTCAATTTCGCGTTCGTCAAAGTTCTCCAGCTGCTGGCGGATGTTGGCCGCACCGGGCATCATCATCAGCATTTTCTTCATGGAGCCCATTTTGCGGATCTGCTGCATCTGGGACAGGAAATCATCCAGGGTGAAGTCTTCCTGGTCGGCGAACTTCCTCGCCATCCGCTCCGCTTCGCCCTTGTCCCAGTTCTTTTCCGCCTGCTCGATAAGCGTCAGCACGTCACCCATGTCCAGGATGCGGCTGGCCATGCGGTCCGGGTGGAAGAGTTCAAAGTCGTCCAGGGACTCGCCCGTGGAGGCGAACATGACCGGCTTGCCCGTGACCGAGGCAACGGACAGGGCGGCGCCGCCGCGGGCGTCGCCGTCGAGCTTGGAGAGCACCACGCCGGTGAAGTTGACGCCGTCGTCGAAGGCCTTGGCCGTGTTGACGGCATCCTGGCCGATCATGGCGTCAATGACGAACAGGACCTCGTCCGGGTTGATGGCGGCGCGGATATTCGCAGCCTGCGCCATCAGTTCGGCGTCGATGCCCAGGCGTCCGGCGGTATCGACGATGACCACGTCGTGCAGCTTGGCCCTGGCCTCGGCGACACCGGCCTGCGCCACGGCCACGGGATCGCCGCTGGCATTTTCAAATTCGCTGCTGACGCCCGGGTGCGGGGCAAACACCGGCACGCCCGCACGCTCACCGTTGACCTGGAGCTGCTTGACGGCGTTGGGGCGCTGGAGGTCCGCGGCCACCAGGAGGGGACTGTGGCCCTGGGACTTGAGCCACTTGGACAATTTTCCGGCCAGCGTGGTCTTGCCTGCGCCCTGAAGGCCGGCGAGCATGATGACGGTGGGCGGGTTCTTCGCCAAGTGGATGCGCCGGGTCTCCCCGCCCAGAATCGTCACCAGTTCGTCATTGACAATCTTCACGATCTGCTGGGCCGGGTTCAGGGCCTCGTTGACCTCGGAGCCGAGCGCGCGCTCGCGGACCCGCGCCGTAAACTCGCGCACCACGGGCACGGCGACGTCGGCGTCCAGCAGGGCACGGCGGATTTCACGGACGGTGGCGTCGACGTCGGCCTCGCTCAGCCGGCCCTTGCCGCGCAGGTTTTTGAACGTTGCTGTCAGCCGGTCAGATAGGGAGTTGAACACGCGCCGTGTACTTCTTTCGTCTGGGTACGGCCATCACCCGCGCAGCCCGGCCATGGCGGTCGGGCCGCATGCGGCGGGTGCGGCGATTCGAATGAGCAGGATGAGAACGGCGGACAGGGCCATCGCTAGGCTGCCCGCTCCCTTTCCTGTAGGACTCAACTATCAAGGGTATCAAGTGCCGGAGGTGTTTGTTGCATGCGTTCGTTGCAGGGACCTGGGAAAAGCGGCGCCCGGCCCGTTGCCCCCGCAGACAACACGGCCGGCCGGCAGGGGAGGAATTTCCCGGCACAAAGTGACATGCTGGGATGGTGACGAAAACCACAGGAGTCCCCCGCCGTTCCGAGTCCGCCTCCCCGAGCCCTGCCGCCGGCCAACGCATCAAGACACTGGTCATTCTGGGCGCCTCCGGCGACCTGACCGGGCGGCTGCTGCTGCCCGGGGTCGCCCGGCTGATCGCCTCCGGGCGCGCACCCGGCATCACCCTGGTGGGCGCAGGCAGCGACGACTGGAGCGCAGAGCAATGGCAAAAGCGGCTGAAGGACACCTTCGCCGACGCCCTGGCACCCGGTGGTGCGTCGACCACGGCCGGCATCAAGGAACTGAAGGGCGTGCAGAAAAACAGCAGCTACCGCATGGTCGACGTCACGGCCAAGGGCGCCCTCGGGGATTTCCTGGCCGATGTGGAGGGCCCCGTCGCGCTGTACTTTGCGCTGCCGCCTGCCGTCAGCCAGAAGGCCTGTGAGACCCTGCGGAGGAAGGACCTGCCCGCCGGGACCCGCCTGGTGATGGAGAAGCCCTTCGGCTCCAGCGCCCGGACGGCCCGCGAGCTCAACGACACGCTGGCCGGGCTGGTTCCCGAGGACCACATCCACCGGGTGGACCACTTTCTGGGCAAGTCCACGGTTCTGAACATCATGGGCCTGCGCTTCGCCAACCGCCTGCTGGAACCCCTGTGGAACGCCAACCACATTGAAAAAGTGGAGATCATCTTTGACGAGGACCTGACCTTGGAAAGCCGCGTCCGCTACTACGACCATGCCGGCGCCGGCAGGGACATGATCCAAAGCCACCTGCTGCAGATCATGGCCATCATGGCCATGGAACCGCCGGCCACCCTGGATGAGACGGATGTGCGCTCCAGCATTGCAGCGACCTTGCGCGCCAGCACCATCGGCGATTCCGCCAAGCCCGACCTGGCCGCTTCGACCCGCCGCGCCCGCTACACCCGGGGCACCATCGGGAAGCGGAAGGTGCCTGACTATGTGGCCGAAGAGGGAGTGGAACCGGCGAACAACACCGAGACGCTGGCCGAGGTGGAGGTTTACGTCAACAACTGGCGATGGGCCGGGGTCCCGTTCATCCTGCGCTCCGGCAAGGCCCTGGGCCGCGCCCGAAAGGAGGCCGTGGTGACCTACAAGCCGGTGCCGCACCTGCCCGTGGGGTTCACGGGCACCGACTCCCCCACACGCCTGCACATTGGCTTCGGACCCGAAACCCTCACCCTCGACCTGGACGTCAACGGCCCCGGCGACCTGTTCACCCTGGACCGCGTGCAATTGGAAACGGAGCTGTCCAGCGACCCCCTGCTGCCCTACGGCGAAGTCCTGGAAGGCGTGCTCAGCGGCGACCCCCTGCTGTCCGTCCGCGGCGACACGGCCGAGGACTGCTGGCGGATCGTTGAGCCTGCCTTCGCCGCCTGGAAGGACGGAACCGTCCCCATGGAGGAGTATGCCGCCGGCTCCGACGGGCCGAAGGATTGGACTACCAGCGTGGATGTGGCACCCTAGGTGGCATGATTTCCCGACGTTCCTTCACCCTGCCCGCCTTCACGCTGCCCGCCTTCACGCTGCCCGCCTTCACGCTGCCCGCCTTCACCCTGCCCGCCTGCGCCTTGGCCGGGACGGCCGGCCTGCTCGCCGGATGCTCCGCCGCCAGCCCCGAAACCGCCGTCCCCACACCGGGCCAGTCCCAGCCGGGACCGGCCGCTGCCCCCGCGATGGCGGCCGCGCTGGCAGACTTCGGGGCACCGGTGGTCCACAAGGGTTCCGGTGCCGCCGAGGTTTCCCTTGACGGCCTGGCCGAAACGGGGCCGGTGTTGCTCAATGTCAAGAACCTGCAGCCCGGGCAGTTGTCCGTCAACGCGGTATCGGCCTCCGGCACGGCGCCCCTCGCCGCCAACTCCTCCGGACACTACGACGGCACGGTGCTGGCGTTGCAGGGCACCACGGGGGTGAAGGTCTCCGCCGCGCACGGCTGGCTGGTGAACGTGATGCCTGCAAAGACGACGCGCCGCCACCTGGGCGGGACCGTCATCTCCGGACATGGGGACGACGTCATCGACTACCGCGGCAATCTGGCCCACGCCACCATTGCCGGGTTTGGCGGGCCCGCCACGGTGGCCGTCCAGGACGGCCCCGCGCAGCCCGCGGCTGCCGGCACCGCGGCTGCCGGCACCTCCGCTGCCGGCACCTCGGCGGCCCTGGCGCCCGAAGCCCCCCGCTATCTGGTGGTCAAGGCCGCCCGGTCCTGGAAGATCACCCTGGGCTGACGCCCGGCACCGGCCGTCCCGGGCACCGGGGCTGTCCGGGCGCTTCCTCAGATGGCGGCGACGCCGCGTTCGCCGGTGCGCACGCGCACGGCCTCGTACACTTCGACCATCCACACTTTCCCGTCACCGGCGGTTCCGGTGTTGGAACTGGCCACGATGATGTCCACGAGATCCCACGCCCGCTCGTCGGAGGAGAGGACTTCGATGCGGACTTTGGTGTGGAGGTCCACGGTGTACTCGGCGCCCCGGTAGACCTCGGTGTGCCCGCGCTGCCGGCCGTAGCCGTGGGCCCCGCTGACGGTCAGGCCCTGGACACCGTAGCTTTCCAGGCCGCTGCGGACGTCGTCGAGCTGTTCTGGCCGGATAATGGCGGTGATGAGTTTCATGCGTCTACCTTCGAGTCGGTGTGAATGGGGGCGCCCTGCTGCCAGCCGGAACTCCCGTCCATGGGGTGGAAGCTGCCGGAGACCCGTCCTCCGAGGTCGTAGGCGGATTCGGCGTGGACGGAGATGTCGATGCCGGCAGATTCATGGGCGGAGGAGATGCGGAAGCCCATGGTCCTGTTGATGATCCAGCCAATGGCGTAGGCGAGCACAAAAGAGTAGAGCAAGACGGCGAACGCGCCGATGGCCTGCTTGCCCAGGAGCTCCAGGCCGCCGCCGTAGAACAGGCCCTGGCCGGCGGCCGGCGAATTGGGGTCGGCGGCAAGGCCGATGAACAGGGTGCCGATGATTCCGCCCACCAGGTGGACACCGACGACGTCGAGCGAGTCGTCAAAGCCGAGGCGGAACTTCAGTCCCACGGCCATGGCGCAAACGACGCCGGCCAGCAAGCCCAGGGCCATGGCCCACAGGGGGGTGACCGCGGAGCAGGCGGGAGTGATGGCCACGAGGCCCGCCACGGCGCCGGACGCGGCACCGAGGGAGGTGGCATGTCCATCGCGGAGCTTTTCCACCAGCAGCCATCCGAGGATTGCCGCGCAGGGGGCGGCGAGTGTGTTGATCCAGGCGTAGGCGGCCACGCCATTGGCGCCCAAGGCGGAACCGGCGTTGAAGCCGAACCAGCCGAACCAGAGCAAGCCGGCGCCCAGCATCACGAACGGCATGTTGTGGGGGCGGTGGCTCGGATCCTTGCCGAAGCCCTTGCGCTTGCCCAGGATCAGGCAGAGCGCCAGTGCGGCTGCGCCGGCGTTGATGTGCACGGCCGTGCCACCGGCAAAGTCGATGACGCCCAAGCCCTGTCCGAGCCAGCCGCCGGTGTTGTTGCCGTTGGCGTCCTGGGTGAAGGAGAACACCCAGTGGGCCACGGGGAAGTAGACCACCGCAACCCAGATGGCCGCGAACACCATCCAGGCACCGAACTTGGCGCGGTCCGCTATGGCACCGCTGATGAGTGCCACGGTGATGATGGCGAATACGGCCTGGAAGCCGACGAAGGCGATTTCCGGGACGGTGCCAACCAGCGGCATGGACTTGCCGGTGTCAAGGACGCCCTGCAGCCCGAACTTTTGCAGCGGGTTGCCGAGCAGTCCGCCGCCAACGTCGTTGCCGAACGCCGCCGAGTAGCCGAAAAGCACCCAGAGGACGCCAACCACCGCCATGGCCCCGAAGCTCATCATCATCATGTTCAGCACGCCCTTGGCCCGGGTCATGCCGCCGTAAAAGAATGCCAGGCCCGGCGTCATCAACAGCACCAGGGCTGCCGAGACGAGGACCCATGCAGTGTCGCCAGTGTTCATGGTGGTCTGGCCTTTCGTTGCAAGTGGTGTTGCCGCCGCGCCGTCGGGGCTGTGCAATCTGGACACCTACAACTGTTCCGCGGGCATGTTTCGGCCGCGCTCGGCAATGATTGCCGTGATGTTACAAAAAGCGGCGACAGGTTAAATCCTGTCGCCGCTTTTGTTTCCGGCGCGTTTCAGGCGCCGGCACTCCGCTGTCCCTTAGGACAGCAGGGCGTCCACGAAACTCTCGGCCTCGAACGGGGCCAGATCGTCGGCGCCCTCCCCCAGGCCCACCAGCTTGACCGGCACGCCGAGGGATTTCTGGATGGCCACCACAATGCCGCCCTTGGCCGTGCCGTCCAGCTTGGTCAGCACGATGCCGGTGATGTTCACCACCTCGGAGAACACCTTCGCCTGGCTCAGCCCGTTTTGGCCCGTGGTGGCGTCAAGCACCAGCAGGACCTCGTCCACGGTGGCCTGCTTTTCAATGACCCGCTTGACCTTGCCAAGCTCGTCCATCAGGCCCACCTTGTTCTGCAGGCGCCCGGCGGTGTCCACCATGACGACGTCCACTTCCGCCTCGATGCCGGCCTTCACCGCTTCAAAGGCGACGGACGCGGGGTCGGCGCCGTCGACGTCGGACTTCACGGTGGGCACGCCCACCCGGGCACCCCAGGTGGCCAGCTGCTCGGCTGCCGCGGCACGGAAGGTGTCCGCCGCACCCAGCAGCACATCCTTGTCCTCGGCGACGAACACGCGCGCCAGCTTGCCGACCGTGGTGGTCTTGCCGACGCCGTTGACGCCCACCACCATGAGCACCGCGGGGCGGCCGTCGTGGCGGTTGATGTTCAGGCTGCGGTCCATGGCGGGGTCCACCAGCTTGATGAGCTCCTCGCGCAGCATGGCCTGGACGTGCGCCGGCGTGCGGGTGCCCAGAACCTTGACCCGCTCGCGCAAGGTGTCCACCAGCTCCATGGTCGACTCGGTGCCAATGTCCGCCAGCAGCAGGGTCTCCTCCACCTCGTCCCACACGTTTTCGTCGATGTTATCGCTGGAGAGCAGCGCCAGCAGGCCCTTGCCCAGCGCGTTGTTGGACTTGGCCAGCCGGGCCCGCAGCCGGACCAGCCGCCCTTCGGCGGGCAGCGGGGTTTCCACGGCCGGCACGGTTTCGGGCAGGGCAGTGTCAGGCAGGGCAGTGTCGGCCGGCGCGGCCGTTTCCGCCTCAGACGCCGGCAGCCCGGTATCGGGGCGCTCCTCCACCAGCGTGCCCGTGGCGGAGGCGGCGCTTCCGTCGTCCACCGGGGCCGGGTCGTTGGCGTCCCGGGGGCCGGTGTAGTTTTTCGTGTTCTTCCGGGCCTTCAAGAAGACAGGGACAAGGCCGCCAATGATGGCCAGCCCAATGACGATGTACAAGATGATGGCAAGAGATTCGTTCACCGTCCCAGTCTCTCACGGGGGCACCAACGGGCAGCTTCGCCGGGGTTGTGAGAAACTCGGTGCTGATGCCATCCCTTACTCCTGCCCCCAAATCCGGTACCGTTGCCGC
>CAJDTM010000031.1_pt1 | contig 29211 bp, 27 predicted proteins | sample 7389831 | NCBI WGS metagenome assembly CAJDTM01 (sample SAMEA7055656, study PRJEB34461) | soil metagenome | biome: terrestrial ecosystem; feature: Peninsula; material: soil | place: Antarctica | collected 2016
TCTGTGGTCCAACGGGCCCAAGGAGTGCCTGGAATTCTCGGACTACTCCTTTGACGAGCACTTTGGCCGCGCCATCTCCTCCTTCCCGCCGCGCGAGGTACTCTTCGACTACATCAAGGGCCGCGTGGAAAAATCCGACGTGCGCCAGTACGTCCGGTTCAACACCGTGGCACGCCACACCAGCTACAACGAGGACACCCAGGAATTCTTGCTCACGGTGGAAGACCTTTCCACCGGCACCACCGAGACGCACATCTTTGACAAGCTGGTGGTCGCCACCGGCCACTTCTCCGTTCCTGCCGTCCCCGAGTTCGAGGGCATCAAAACCTTCCCGGGCGAGGTCATGCACGCCCACGACTTCCGGGGCGCGGAGCGCTTTGCCGGCAAGCGCCTGCTCATGATCGGCAGCAGCTATTCCGCCGAGGACATTGGCATGCAGGCCCACAAAATGGGCGCTGCATCCATCACCCTTAGCTACCGCACGGCCCCGATGGGCTATCTGTGGCCCTGGAACACGGTGGAACGCCCGCTGGTCACCCGCTTTGACGGGAGCACTGCGTACTTTAGCGACGGCACCCGGGACAACTTTGACGTCGTCGTGCTGTGCACCGGCTACCAGCACAAGTACCCGTTCCTGCCCAGTGAGCTGTCGCTGAAGTCGCCGAACGTGCTCTACCCTGCCAATCTCTACAAGGGAGTGGTGTGGCAGCAGAACACCAACCTGTTCTACCTGGGTGCGCAGGACCAGTACTACACCTTCAACATGTTTGACGCCCAGGCCTGGTTTGCGCGCGACGTCATGACCGGCAAGATCGCCATGCCGTCCCTGGACGAGCGTGAGGCAGACATCCAGCTCTGGCTCGCACGTCTGGCCGTGCTGGCGGACCACGACGCAGAGGCCGACTACCAGTCCGACTACCTGCGCGAACTTATTGACGCCACCGACTACCCATCCTTTGACTTGGACGCCGTCTCCCAGTTGTTCAAGGACTGGATGCGCAACAAGCACGACGACATCCTCGGCTACCGTGACGCCGTCCACCGCTCAGTGGTCACCGGCACAGTCTCGGCCAAGCACCACACGCGCTGGCTCAACGCCATGGACGACACCCTCGAACGGTACCTCCACGGCACGTCGCAGGACCTGGACGCCGACACGCCCGCCACCGCCAGCGTGGACGTCTAGGTGTGTGAGATAAGTAAAGCCAGAAGAAACTCCCCTCCCGACAGGATTCCGCAGTCTTTCAAGAAATGGTTGGAACCATGAACACTATTGTTACCCAGCAGCAGTCCCGCCCAACACCGATGACCGGCGAGGCGATTGATTTCTGGCCGGCAGAGGCCATGAACCCGATGGAGATTGCCGGGCCACGTTTACGCTGCCGGTTCGTCAACTCCCGTCCCATTGGCCCATGGGATGATTTCATCCTCTCCGAGTGGGAGCTGGAGGCCTGCGCGTGGGAGGACTTTCACCCGCATAGCGAGACTAATTTCGTGGTGGAAGGCGAACTTCATATCGAGAGCCAAGGCAAGACTGTCATACTCAAACCGGGCGATGCTGCGCGTGTGAATCCTGGCGGTGTGGGCCGGTACTGGGCCCCGGTCTACTCGCGGATGGTCACGATCTACGGCCCCAACCCTGAGGGTCTGGAGTCCCATTCCTTCCGATACGAGGAAATCTAGCCCGCCGATGGTGTGACGTCCCTGGAGGAGCAATTCCACGGTGTGTGGCGGGGCACGAGGGTGTTTGGGGCGGGGTATCCGCAATCAGCGGCGTCTCAACAAATGCCGGCCCCAAAGGCCCTCGTGCACGCCGACCTGGACGCTCCTGCCACAGCATTCCACAGTGGCCGAAAACATGGGTCCGTCGGAGTTTTTGTTGATTCCGCGCTGCCCAGGCGGTGCCGGCGGGCCTACCGGACTTTGTGGAGCGCTGCGGAGGCGTGGGCTTCCAGGGACTTGCCGCCGGCGGCAACGTCCCAGCGCCAGTAGAGGTCGCCGTTGACCAGTCCGAAAATCCGGGTGGCTGCCGCATAGTCCTTGGCGCCGGAACCGCGCATGACGGCATCCGTTGCCAGCTCGATCCGCGGACCCTTGATGCTTCCGTAGTACAGCTCACAGATGCCGCCGGGGTGGACGACGCTGGCCATGATGCCAAAGCCGCCGTCGGCGTTGCGGAGGGCTTCGACATCGTCGGCCGTGCGCAGGGCAGGCACAATGTCCCCCGGGATCAGGCCGGGGCCGGCGTCTGCTTCGTTAAGGGGTCGGTCAAGCTGCCAAAAGCCTGTCTCCACGGACAACGGGCGCAAGATGGTGCCATCCTCGTCGGTGAGCCAGGACTCTGCCATGTACTGCACATAGGGCAGCCCGTTGGCGCTGAAGGTGGCGGTTTGGGTGAAGTGCCCGTCGTCGTCAACACCCGTGCCGAGCCGTCCGCGGCCGGTCCAGGTGCCAAGCAGCCACGACAGCGGAACAAGCTCGGGCGTCAGGTCCGTGGGGATCTCAATGGCCATGGCAGGTTACTGCTGGCCCTTGAACAAACGCCACACCACCAGTCCGGCAAACCAGGCCATGGTGACACCGGCAAGGACCAGCAGGCAGATGAAGAAGATTTCCAAGGCAAGTACGCTCATGGAGCCATCCTATCGTGATCCATTGAGGGGTCACGTCAACAGCAGCTTGTCCAGGAAATACACCACTGCGCCCAAGGAAAGGATGGGGGCCACGGCCGCGGCAAAACCGCCCGGGATGTCCCGCACGGGCCGGGTCAGTGTGCGCAGCCGCCGGAAGCTGGCGATCACCGCAGCCACCAGGGCCCCGAGGACCGCCGCCGGAATGATCCGGAGGTCGGAAAACAGCAGCGCCGCCAAGGGCCCGGCCAGTGCCGACAACACGACCGCCAACGGCGCCAAGGCGCGGTCGGGCCAGGGCAGCATGCCGACCGCCAGGGCGACGGCGGCGCTGATGACCGTAATCAGGGTCATACCGGGCTCCCCCAGAAAGCGGTAGGAGGCCACCCATCCTCCTGCGAATCCGGCGATGATGACGCCCGCACCGGCCCCCATCGTCGATTCAAGCCGGTGGGCCTGTCCGGCGCCGCGGACCAGCTGCACCACCATGACGGCACCAAAGCCGAAGGCGATGAAGATGGGCGTCCACACGAGGAAGTTGGCATTGGCGGTCAGGCCGCTGGTTACGGCCGCACCGGCGCCTGTCACGGCAATGACAGCCCCCAACGTTTTTTTCGCTGGAATGCCCAGGTAACGTGGCCAGCCGAACCCGAAGGCCGTGGACAACACCACGGAAACCCCCACAACGTAGCCGAGGCCGAAATAATGTCCGGCGACGACTGCTGCGAGCGCAAGGATTCCAACAAGTCCGGCTATTGATGACTTCACACATCAATCCTGCCTTACTCCGGCGGTACACTGTGGAACAACCCTCGCTTCGGTGCGTTGTGCCATGGTCCTCCTTGCCGTGGCCCCACGGTGCGCGTTTTCCGGCCCCGGGGGCGCCCTGTGGTTCGTCGCTCAAAGATGCGCACACCCCGCACTTTGGAGGAAGTCATGTCGCAGATCCTAATGCTGACCAACAACCACGGAAGTTCCGTGGACGTTCTGCCTGCGCTGGAACTGCTCAGCCACTACGTCCACGTCCTTCCGGCGGTGCCCACAGCATTGCTGGAGGCCACCGCATCCGAAGTCATTTTGGTGGACGCCCGCAAGGACCTGGCCGGGGCCCGGTCCCTGACCCAGTTGTTGCGTGCCACGGGCATCAGCGTGCCGCTGCTGCTGGTGCTCACCGAGGGCGGCATGGCGGCCGTGACGGCGTCGTGGGGGGCGGACGACGTCATTCTTGACACGGCCGGCCCGGCGGAAGTGGAGGCACGCATTCGCCTGTCCCTGACCCGGGCCTCCGAAGAGGAGGACTCGGGGCACCAGGAAATCCAGGCCGCAGGCGTGGTGATCGACGAGGACAGCTACACGGCACGAGTCCACGGCAAGGTGCTGAACCTGACGTACAAGGAGTTTGAACTCCTCAAATACCTGGCCCAGCATCCCGGGCGGGTCTTCACCCGGGCCCAGCTCCTCAACGAGGTCTGGGGCTATGACTACTACGGCGGCACACGCACCGTGGACGTCCACGTACGGCGCCTGCGCGCCAAGTTGGGCTCGGACCATGAGAGCCTGATCAGCACCGTCCGCAACGTCGGCTACCGCCTCACCATCGCCAAGGTGCCCGACGACGAACTGGCCGAAGCGTAGCGCACGGGCCTGGTCACCGGCGCTCGCGCTGCGTCCCGGTGCACCCGTGGACAGGGGCATTGGAGAAAGTGGCACAAGGCAAGTGAACTTAAGGGCAAGAGAACTTAAAGGCAAGAGGCCCGCTCCGTGAAGGAGCGGGCCTCTTGTGATGGTGGAGGACATACGGGTCGAACGTATCGAGGACACCCCACTGGTGCATCCCCCCTGTTGCTGCCCTCATACTCTAGGCCAGCAGGCCGTGAAGGTGCAAACCGGGGCGCCAGGCACCCGGGCGTCGACTGCGGCAGCGGGCATTGTGAACAGGACGTCTCGCGTTCGGCTGCACCGGCCCACTAGGCTGTGGTCATGAACCCCGCTAAGACTGGCAGCTGGCCCGTGACGGTGGTCCCGGGCGCCCCCGAACCCGATACCCTGCGCGACATCCTCGACCTGGTCGCGGACGCCGAGGACGTCGACGGCAATCCGCCGTTTTCCGAGCAAACCCTGGTCGAGCTCAAGTCACGGCAGGCCGGCCCGCACACCGTCCTGACGCTGCTCACCTACGCCCCGGAGGAGAACTCACCCACGGAGGGCGAAGACCTGGCCGGCGTGGCCGTCGTCGTGCTTGACGGGGGCGAGGGAGTGTTGGAGATCGCGGTGCATCCCCACTACCGCAACGAGGGAGTCGGCTCCATGCTGGTGGACAAACTGGTGGCGGTGCGCGGCCTCAAGGGCATCAAGGCGTGGTCACATGGGGACCACGAGGCAGCCGCCGACCTGGCCGCCAGCTATGGCTACCGGGCCATCCGCGAGCTGTGGCGCATGCGCCTGGTACGGCACGCACCCGACCCCGCCCCCGCCAGCCTGGCAACCCCCGACGGCGTGGTGTTGCGGAACTTTGTCCCACAGCAGGATGAGGCCGCCTGGCTGGCGGCCAATGCCGCGGCGTTCGCCCACCACCCGGAGCAGGGCGCGCTGACACTGGATGACCTGCGCGCCCGCATGGACGAGCCCTGGTTTGACCCGGACGGTTTCTTTCTGGCAGTGGATGGCGCCGGGTCGATCCTCGGCTTCCACTGGACCAAGGTGCACCCGGGCCGGGCCGGGCAGTCCCCCATGGGCGAGGTGTACGTGGTGGGGGTGACCCCGGCAGCCCAGGGCAGGGGCCTGGGGAAGGTCTTGACCATCCAGGGGATCGACTACCTGCGGGCCCGCGGCCTGCGCGCCATCATGCTGTACGTGGACGCCGACAACGAACCCGCCGTGGCGCTGTACCGCAAACTCGGATTTACCAAGTGGGACTCCGATGTCATGTATGGTCCGGTCTCCGCCTCCTGACCCGGCCAATTTAGCGCCCTGCCGGGCCGCCACGGCGTGTCGAGGCTTGTAGGGTTGAAACAAGGCAGCACCAACTGTGAGGATCTATCAATGAAGCGCGATTACGAGCGGCCGGGGCAAACGACGGCGTCGCTAAACGGCCGGCGTTTTGGTTCCGGGGAGGTGCAGGCCGCCAGGGCCACCCAGGACCGGATCGAAATTCCCGAATTTGAGCCAAACCTCATGCCCGAGGGAGACATCAGCCCCGACCGCTTCCTGGACCGCGAGCTCAGCTGGCTCGCCTTCAACGCCCGGGTCCTGGAACTGGCCGAAGACCCGGAGCTGTTCCTGCTGGAGCGGGTGAACTTCCTGTCCATCTTTGCCTCCAACCTCGATGAATTCTTCATGGTCCGCGTGGCGGGGCTCAAGCGGCGCATCGCCACCGGCCTGGCCGTTCCCTCCCCCGCCGGGCTGAGCCCCATTGAAGTTCTGGAACAGATCAGCGACGCCGCCCATAAGCTGCAGGCCCGGCACGCCCACGTCTTTGCCAGCCAGATCCGCCCGGCCCTCGCCTATGAGCACATCCACCTGGTGCACTGGGACGAGTTGGACGACGGCGCCAAGGAACAGCTCGGGCGGATGTTTGCCGAGAAGATGTTTCCGATCCTCACCCCGCTGGCCGTGGACCCGGCACATCCCTTCCCGTACATTTCCGGTTTGTCCCTGAACCTGGCCGTTGTGGTCCGCAATCCGGTCAGCGACAAGGAACTCTTCGCCCGCCTGAAGGTCCCGGACTTCCTGCCCCGGCTGGTCTCCGTGGACGGCCCGCGCGCCGGCACGGTGCCCGGGCGCGTGGCCCGGTTCATCCCGCTGGAGGAAGTCATCGCCCAGCACTTGGACCAGCTCTTTCCGGGCATGGAAGTGCTGGAGCACCACACCTTCCGCGTCACGCGCAACGAAGACCTGGAAGTCGAGGAGGACGACGCCGAGAACCTTTTGCAGGCGCTGGAGAAGGAACTGCTGCGCCGCCGGTTCGGCCCGCCCGTCCGCCTGGAGGTGGCCACGGACATCAACCCCAACATCCTGGCCCTGCTGGTGCGTGAACTGGACGTTGAGGAGACGGAAGTGTACAAGCTGCCGGCCCCCTTGGATCTGCGCGGGCTGTCGGTCATCGGCACCATAGACCGCAGCGACCTGCGCTACCCCAAACACGTGGCCCACACCTCGCGGGACCTGAACCCGTCCGAAACGTCCAAGGCCGCGAACGTGTTTGCTGCCATGCGCCACCGCGACATCCTCCTGCACCACCCCTACGACTCCTTCTCCACATCGGTGCAGGCGTTTTTGGAACAGGCGGCCTCGGACCCCAAGGTCAGGGCCATCAAGCAGACCCTGTACCGCACCTCCGGCGACTCCCCGATTGTCGATGCCCTGGTGGATGCCGCCGAGGCCGGCAAGCAGGTGCTGGCGCTGGTGGAGATCAAGGCCCGTTTCGACGAGCAGGCGAACATCTCCTGGGCCAGGAAGCTGGAGCAGGCCGGCGTGCACGTCGTATACGGCATCGTGGGCCTGAAAACCCACTGCAAGCTCTCCCTGGTGGTGCGCCAGGAACAGGAAGGGCTGCGCCGCTACTGCCACATCGGCACCGGCAACTACCATCCGCGCACCGCCCGCTACTACGAGGACCTGGGCCTGTTGACGGCGGACAACCAGGTGGGAGAGGACCTGTCCAAGCTGTTCAACCAGCTTTCCGGCTACGCCCCCAAATCCACCTTTGAGCGGCTGTTGGTGGCCCCGCGCTCGGTGCGTTCGGGCCTGATCGAACGCATCGACGCCGAAATTGCCAACAAAAAAGCCGGGCGGCCGGCCCAGGTGCGCTTCAAGGTCAACTCGATGGTGGACGAGGCCATCATCGACTCCCTGTACCGTGCCTCCCAGGCGGGGGTGGACGTGGGCGTCATTGTGCGCGGCATCTGCTCGCTGCGACCGGGCGTTCCGGGGTTGAGCGAGAACATCAAGGTCCGCTCCGTGCTGGGCCGCTTCCTGGAACATTCGCGCGTGTTCACCTTTGCCAACGCCGGGACCCCTGTGGTGTACATCGGTTCCGCCGACATGATGCACCGCAACCTGGACCGCCGGGTGGAGGCCCTCGTACGGCTGTCCAACATCGACCACATCACCGACGTGAATTCCCTGCTGGAGCGCTACCTCGACGACACCACGTCCAGCTGGCACCTGGAGAACGACGGCGAATGGACCCGCCACCACCACGACGCCGACGGCAGCCCGCTCAGCGACGTCCAGTCCTGGCTGCTCGCCAGCCGTGCCCGCCAGCGACCCGCCCTGCACCGGTAATGCGCAGCACCGAGCATTTGGAGGACGTGGAGCCCGCCGGCACGGAAATTTCCGTGTACGCCGCCGGCGCCCTGTGCTGGCGGGTCAAAAAGAAGAAACTGGAACTGCTTCTCATCCACCGCCAGCGCTACGACGACTGGTCCTGGCCCAAGGGCAAGCTCGACAAGGGTGAGACCCTGGCCGAGTGCGCCGTGCGCGAGGTTTACGAAGAAGTGGGGCTGCCCATCACCCTGGGCATACCGCTGCCCCTGATCCGCTATGCCGTCAAGCCCGGCACAAAGGAAGTCCACTACTGGGCGGCCGCGGTGGACGACATGCCGCCCCTGCCCGACGGCAAGGAAGTGGACACCGCCGTCTGGTGCACCCCCACCAAGGCGCGCGGCCTGCTCTCCAACCCCTCCGACGTCGAACCCCTGGACGCACTGCTCGCCGCGCACGAGGCCGGCGCACTGGAAACGTGGCCCCTGCTGGTGGTCCGGCATGCCAAGGCCAAGCCGCGATCGGCGTGGACCCGCGCCGAGGGTGAACGGCCGCTCGCTGCCACCGGAAAACGGCAGGCCCTGTACCTGCAGCGGCTGCTGATGGCCTGGCATCCGGGGAAAATTCTGACGAGCGGCTGGATGCGCTGCATCGCCACCATCTCCCCCTACGCCCAGGCCACGAAGGCCAAGGTGAAGGTGGTGCCGGCGTTGACGGAGGCGGACCACAAGCGCAACCCCGCCAAGGTCGCCGCCGCCGTGGAAAAGCTGTTCGCCAAGTCCAGCGCCGTGGCCGTGTGCACCCACCGTCCGGTCCTGCCGACGGTGCTGGAGACGCTGGCCGGGCATATGGCGCCCTCCTTGGCCGCCACCTTGCCGCTGGGCGATCCGCATCTGGCTCCGGGGGAGGTCCTGGTGGCGCATGTCTCCGTCACCGACCCCGGCCGGATCGTGGCCGTGGAGCAGCACCGGCCCTACGAGGACTGATGCTGGTGCGGCGCCCGCTAGACTGCTGTGCGTGAGTATTGTGACCCCCTATGAGGACCTGCTCCGGGACGTGATGGCCAACGGCGCCCGGAAATCGGACCGCACCGGCACCGGAACGCGCAGCGTTTTTGGCCGCCAGCTGCGCTTTGACCTTGCGGAAGGCTTTCCGCTGGTCACCACCAAGCGCGTGCACTTCAAGTCCGTGGCCATGGAGTTGCTGTGGTTTCTGCGCGGGGATTCAAACGTGCGCTGGCTGCAGGAAAACGGTGTCAAGATCTGGAACGAGTGGGCGGACGACGACGGCGAACTGGGCCCGGTCTACGGCGTCCAGTGGCGCTCGTGGCCCACCCCGGGCGGCGGGCACATCGACCAGATCGCCCAGGTCATGGAGTCGCTGCGCGCCAACCCCGACTCCCGCCGGCACATCGTCTCCGCCTGGAACGTGGGCGAACTCAAGGACATGGCGCTGCCGCCATGCCACGCGTTCTTCCAGTTCTACGTTGCCCCCACCGGGAACGGCCGGGGCAGGCTCAGCTGCCAGCTGTACCAGCGCTCCGCCGACACGTTCCTGGGCGTGCCCTTCAACATCGCCTCCTACGCCCTGCTGACCATGATGGTGGCCCAGCAGCTGGATTTGGACCCGGGCGAGTTCATTTGGACCGGCGGCGACGTACACATCTATGACGACCACCTTGAACAGGTCGCCGAACAGCTCTCCCGCGAGCCGTACCCGTACCCGCGGTTGCGGTTTACCCGCAAGCCCGGCTCCATTTTCGAGTACACCTTTGACGACTTTGAGCTGGTCAACTACCAGCACCACCCGACCATTAAGGCCCCGATCGCCGTATGAGTGAGTCCGTTTCCCCCGAACTGCCCACGTTTTACCGTTTCACCCAGCCCATCGTGGGCATGATCTGGGCACAATCCAACCAGGGCGTCATCGGGGCCGGCGGCGGCATGCCCTGGCACCTGCCCGAGGACCTGGCCCACTTCAAGCGCGTCACCGGCGGCCACCCGGTGGTCATGGGCCGCAAGACGTGGGATTCGTTCCCGGAAAAGTTCCGCCCGCTGCCCGGGCGCACCAACATCGTGGTGACCCGGCAGGAAGGGTGGGCGTCAACGCGGGAGGCACGCGGCGCCGTCGTGCTGTCCAACGTGGAGGAGGCACTGGTGGAGGCGCAATTCTCCCCCGGCGGCAACGAGGTGTGGGTCATTGGCGGCGCACAAGTCTTTGGACAGGTCTTGGCAGATTGCAATGTCGCCGTCGTCACCGTTATTAACACGGATGCGCCAGGTGACACCCGGGCCCCGGAGCTGGGGCCGGAATGGTCGTTCCGTGGCGCCACCCCGCGCGAGGGCTGGCACACGGCCAAGAACGGCACCGAGTATCGCTTCACGCTGTGGGCCAAGGGCGATTCGGAGTTCGCTGCACCGCAGTAGCGGCGCGCCGGCGTTCACTGGGTGACACGGACTTCACCCGATTTGCGCTGCCGTCCTAAACTGGGGGGCATGACCACTAACAATGTTCCCTCCGCCGGCGTCCCCTCCGTAGGCCTGGTTGGCTGGCGTGGCATGGTCGGTTCCGTCCTGATGCAGCGCATGCAGGACGAGGGCGACTTTGCAAGCATCAACCCCGTCTTTTTCTCCACTTCAAACGCCGGTGGCCGCGCCCCGGTGGTGGCCGGTGCCGGCGATGCCGGAAAACTGGAAGACGCCTTCGACATTGACGCCCTGGCCAAACTCCCCATTGTTGTCACCGCCCAGGGCGGGGACTACACCAGCCGGGTCCACCGCGAACTGCGCGGCCGCGGCTGGGACGGCCTGTGGCTCGACGCCGCCTCCACGCTGCGCATGAACGAAGACTCCATCATCGTCCTGGACCCGATCAACCGCGACGTGATTGACAAGGGCCTGGCCAACGGCACCCGTGACTTCATCGGCGGCAACTGCACCGTGTCCTGCATGCTCATGGGGCTGGGCGGATTGTTCAAGAACAACCTCGTCGAGTGGGGCACCTCCATGACCTACCAGGCGGCCTCCGGCGGCGGGGCACGCCACATGCGCGAGCTGCTCAACCAGTTCGGCACGCTCAACTCCGAGGTGTCCAGCGAACTGCAGGACCCGGCGTCGGCCATCTTGGACATTGACCGCAAGGTCCTTGCCCACCAGCGCGAAGGCATCGACTCCAGCCAGTTCGGCGTGCCGCTGGCCGGATCGCTGATCCCCTGGATCGACGCGGACCTGGGCAACGGGCAGTCCAAGGAGGAGTGGAAGGCCGGGGTGGAGACCAACAAGATCCTGGGCACCGCCGGCTCCGAACGGCAGATCATCATGGACGGGTTATGCGTGCGCATCGGCGCCATGCGCTCCCACTCCCAGGCCCTGACACTCAAGCTCCGCGAAGACCTCCCCGTCGCCGAGATCGAGTCGCTGCTGGCCAACGACAACGAGTGGGCCAAGGTTGTCCCGAACACCAAGGAAGCCTCGATGGCCGACCTCACCCCGGTGTCCGCATCCGGCACGCTGGACGTCCCTGTGGGCCGCATCCGCAAGATGGACATGGGCCCGGAATACATCAGCGCGTTCACGGTGGGCGACCAGTTGCTGTGGGGTGCGGCCGAGCCGCTGCGCCGCATGCTGAACATCGCCGTCGGCATTCTCTAGCCCTCCCCCGCCCAACTGTGGCGCACTTGTTGCTGAAAATCGTGCCGTTTTCAGCAACAAGTGCGTCTTAGTTGGGGTCTGAGAAGGCTGCGTAGGCCCGCGCCGCCTTTTCCAGTGCCTTGGACTGCGCCGGGCCGGGCACGTCAAACATTTCGGGAAGCACGACGCCGGCCAGTTCACTTTGTTTTTCGGCCGCACCCCTCGCCTTGCGCCACGTCCCGGCCACCCGGCCGCCGGCCACGACGGTCGCCCTGAACATGCCGTTGTTGCCGGGCACGGTCAGCGCCGCGTGGTGCGGTGCCAAGGCGGCGGTCCTGTCCGTGTAGCCCAGCAGGTATTCATCGAATCCCGGCAACAGCAGCACCGACCGCGCGCCGGGCACGGTCCCCTCCAAAAGCTGGGCGGTTTCCGGTGCCAGCCAGTAATTTTCCCCGTTGCACCCCACGGATTCCAGCTGCTCCCCGGCTTGGTCCATGCCCGTGCGGATGTCGGTCAGCGTCAGTTTCGCCCACCACTGGAAATCCTTGAGGGTGGCCGGCCCATGGCTGCGGAAGTAGCGCAATGCCAGCTCGGCCAGGGCTTCCTCGCGTGCCGGGACGCGCGGGTTCTTGATCCAGCGGTCCGTCCGCACAAAGTCCTGGGCATTGCCGTTGACTGGGCCCTGCACCAAGGTGCCTTCAACGCACAGCAGCCACAGCAGGTGCACTCCGCGCTGCGCCCGGGTGGGCTGCCCTCCGGCCTCAAAGGCGGCGAACAGTCCGTCCCGGGCGGCCCGGACGGGCTGTCCCCCGGTGCCGTCCGCCAACAGTGCCAAGGCGAGCTCGCGCGCCTGGCCGAGGTCCATCGTCGTAATTCCCAATTGGCGGTGCCGGGCGGCCACGGAGGAGACCATGCGGCCGCCCGTCAATGCCAGGATCCAGCCCAGGTCCTCGGCGGCCGTGACATGAAGGGTTCCGCGCAACGGCCAGGAGCGGACAAGCTCGCCGCGATTGAAGGCGCCTTCCACGTCGGCGCGGGTGCTTCCCGGGGCGCGCAGGCCGATCGACCACAAGGCGCCGGGGAAATCCTGGCCCTGCAACGCCGTCAGCGAACGCACAACGTCCCCCGGCCCCGGGCGGGGATCGGTGGACGTGGGCAGGATCCGCTGGGCGGCCAGCCGGAGCCGGGCAAGGGTGGCGGGAGTGACGTTGGCGCTCACTGAGCCAACCTCACCGAGCGCCTCGCGGTGGGGGTCAGCGGGCGGAGCGCATATTTGCTGTGATGGGGCATTCGAAGGGGTCGCGCTGGCCCAACCCCACACGGTTCAGGTACTTCATGACGATCATGTAGGACTTGCCCAGGGTGGTCTCGGTGTAGGTGATGTTCCGCTCGGCGCAGTATGCACGGACCATTGGTTGGACGGCCCTGAGGTTTCTTGAGGACATGGTCGGGAAAAGGTGGTGCTCGATCTGGTAGTTCAACCCGCCCATCGCCACGTCAACCCACTTGCCGCCGGTGATGTTGCGGCTCATGAGCGTCTGGCGGCGCATGAAGTCGATCTTGACGTCCTTGGGCACCAGCGGCATGCCCTTGTGGTTCGGTGCGAAGGAACCACCCATGTACAGTCCCAGTGCCATGATCTGCACGACGATGAACGCCAGGCCGATGGCCCAGCCCAGGAACCAGACGGTGAACGCGGGAAGCACCACGAGGCGGATGAAGAGCAAGGCGATCTCGGCCTTGCGCTCAGGGACGATCTGCTTGCGGTCAAGGACACGGCCCAAGGCGGAGACGTGCAGGTCCAGGGCAGCAAGTGTCAGCAGTGGAAAGAAGAAATAGCCTTGGCGGCGGGCAAACCATTTCGCGAATCCCTTGCGCTTGGCGGCGTTCTCCGGGTCAAAGACGAGGGCACCGGGGTCGATGTCACCGTCCACGCCGACCTTGTTCGGGTTCAGGTGGTGCTTGCCGTGCTTGTTCATCCACCAGCCGTAGCTCAGGCCAACGAACAGGTTGCCGGCAATGCGGGCCAGCCACGCGTTCTTCTTGGCGGAAGCAAAAACCTGGCGGTGCGCGGCGTCGTGCGAGATGAAGGCGGTCTGCGTGCACATGAAAGCAAACAGCACGGCGGTGACAAGCTGCCACCAGCTTTGGCCGAGGGTGAGGAACAGGGCCAGGACGGCCAGGTAGCCCAGTGACTGGCGTACGATCCGCACCACGTACCACTTGACGTCGCGGTCCATGAGCCCGGTTGCACGAACTTCTTCGCACAGCTGGATGAAGTCCGTGACGTGGCGGTCCCGGGCGGGGCGCTTCCGCACCGGCCTGGCGGGGGGCTGCTCGTCGAACAGTTCCAGGGTGTCAAGTGTTGCCGAGGACATCGTGCTCCTTTTGGGTGGGTGCAGCCTGCACAGTCACCGCGTCAATGACAAGTTTTCTAATCTGCCATCAACGCTACGGAGCGCGGCGCCCGGGCACATCACACCGTGGAGCCGTCTTGGCCCCCTACCGGGGTACGGGGGCCTAAAGTGTGCAGCCCACCAGGACGGGCTCTGGATGGAGAGTGATGCCGAACTGGCGCACGACGCCGTCCCGCACCTCCCGCGCCACCGCCAGGATGTCTTCTGCCGAGGCTCCGCCGCGGTTGGTGATGGCGAGGGTGTGCTTGGTGGACAGGGCGGCGCGGCCGGACGCCGAGGTGCCGGACACCCCTGCCCCACCCGTCCCGTCAACGGCCAGCCCATAGCCCTTGGTGAAGCCGGCGTGTTCAATGAGCCAGGCGGCACTGAGCTTCGTGAGGCCGTCCGCTGCCGGGTAGCGCGGCGCGTCCGGGGGCAGCGTGTCGGCGACGGACGGCCGCACCATCGGGTTGGTGAAGAAGGAACCGGTGGAGAAGGTGTCGCGGTCCGCCGGGTCCAGGACCATGCCCTTCGAGGCGCGCAGGGCCAGCACGGTGCGGCGCAGTTCCAGGGAGTTGGCGCGCCTGCCCACCTCCACGCCCAGTCGGCGGGCCAGCTCCGCATACTTCACGGGTGCGCTCATGCGTCCAAGGGGCAGCTGGAACTCCACGGTCAGGACCACATAGCGGGGGGAGCCGTTGACGGTGGTCTGCTTGATGAGCGAATCGCGGTAGCCGAAGCCCAGCTCGGCGTTGGCAAAGGTGTGCACGGCGTTCCTGTGGCGGTCCCAGACCCGTACGGCAGCGATGGTCGCGGAGACGTCCGCACCGTAGGCCCCCACGTTTTGCACCGGGGTGGCCCCGGTCAGGCCGGGGATGCCCGAGAGTGCCTCGAGCCCGCTCCAGGCGTGCAACACTGTCTGGTGGACGAAGTCGTCCCAGTCGTGCCCGGCCTGGACCACCACGGAAGCCCCGCCAACCGGGCCGAAAGATTCGACCCTGAAGCCCTGGTTGGCGATTTTCAGGACGGTGCCATCAAAACCGGTGTCGGAAACCACCAGGTTGGAACCGCCCCCCACAATCAAAAGTGGCTCGCCGGCGTTGTCCGCGGCACACACTGCGGCGATGATCTGCGCCTCCGTCGCCGCCTCCACATAGTTGCGGGCAGGTCCGCCCACGCCGAGGGTGGTCAGGGAATTCAACAGCACGTTTTCACTCACACTTCCACAGTAACGCTTGGCTTGGCGCCGGCGGGCTTGCGCACCACGGGGGTCAGCACGAAGGCGACCACCAGCATAACCAGCACGGCCAGCAGGGAATGGAGCACCCCGATGTGCTCGGCCAGCAGGCCCAGCAGCGGCGGCCCGCCCAGGAAGGCACCGTAGCCGATGGTCGAGACCACCGAGACACGGGCTGCGGCGTGGTCGGGATCGTCCGAGGCAGCGGACATGCCCACCGGGAAGCCGAGCGCGGAACCCAAACCCCAGAACAGGAGGGCGGCCAGGGCGATTTCCTGGCTCGGGGCGAAAACAAAGACCGCCAGCCCGAGAACGGCAAGTGCGGCGCTTGCCCGCAGGGCGGCCACGCGGCCGTACCTGTCCAGGACGGCCGTGCCGGCGAAGCGGCCCACCGTCATGGCGGAAACAAAGAGCCCATAGCCCAGCGCACCCATCGCATTGGAGGAGCCGTGGCCGTCGGCGAGGGCCAGCGCCACCCAGTCCCCGGCGGCGCCTTCGGCCAAGGCGAGTCCCAGGACCAGCACGCCGATCAGGAGGGTGCGCGGATCCCGCCAGGCGGCGGCGATCTTGGCCCGGCCGTCGAGCTTGGCGCGGGCCGCCCTGCGGTTCTCCTGGGCCAAGGCTGCCGCCGGGCCGGTGCCCGGGGATGAATCCAGCCCGCCAAGGCGGACGGCGCCCTGCCCTCGGCCCGCGTCGGCCGCCCGCCGGTCCGCCTGGTAGTGGCGGGTGGCCACCCAGATGGCCGTCCAGACAATCGCGGCCATGGCGGAGACGTGGATGGCCACGGGCAGCTGCACGGAGGCGGCGAGGGCGCCAAGCCCGGCGCCCACCACGGTGCCGATGCTGAACGAGCCGTGCAGCCGCGGCATGATGTGCCGGCCCAGCGCACGTTCCACGGCGGCGCCTTCAATGTTGGAGGCGGTGTTAAAGCTGGCGGTGCCGAGTCCGACGATGACCAGCCCCGCGCCCACCACCGGCGGGCTGGTGAAGATGCTGGCGCCCAACCCCATGAGGACAAGGCCCACGGCCTGGATGGTGGTGCACACGCGCGTGGTCAGCCGGGAGCCAAGCCGCAGCACCACCAGCCCTGACGCGGCCACTGACACGAAGGACCCGAGCGACATGCACAGCAGGATCAATCCCACGCTGCCCGGTGTCAGTGACAGGCCGTCGCGGATCGCCGGAATGCGGGAAACCCAGGTGGCGAACACCAGCCCGGAGCCGGCATAAGCGGTGACCACCCCGTTGCGCCAGGCCTTGACACTGCCGGGGGCGGGGCCGTTCACGCCACGCGGACGGTGGCTTGCGCCTTGACCAGCACCTTTTGGCCGTCCAGGGTGACGGCCAGGTCAATCCGGGCCGTCCCGGCGCTGGCGTCCAGCGCGCCAATGGTTCCGGCAAGCTCGACGACGGCGCCCGGCTCCCCGTCCAGGTCGGCCACCGGTACCGGTTTGGTGAAGCGTGTTCCGTAGCTGAGGACGGCGGCCGGGTCGCCGGCCCAGTCTGTCACCAGCTGCACGGCGGCCCCCATGGTGAACATGCCGTGGGCGATGACGCCGGGCAGCTCCACCTCGCGGGCGACGCGTTCGTTCCAGTGGATGGGGTTGAAGTCTCCGGACGCGCCGGCGTACTTCACCAGGTCTGCGCGGGTGATTTCGAGCGTCCGGCGGCCGATTTCCTGGCCGATGGCGAGTTCTGCGAAGTTCATTACTGCCCCTCCCCGCGCACCAGGATGGCGGAAACGGTGGTGGCGACGGCGTCCCCGGCAACGGTGGAAATTTCTGCGCGCGTGGTGATCATGGCGCCCCCGCCCATGGCCCGGACCGTGTCGACATGAAGCTCGGCCACGAGCTCGTCGCCCGCCACGATGGGGCGGTGGTGCGTGAATTTTTGCTCCGCGTGCACCACGCGCGAAAAGTCGATGCCGGAGCCGGGGTCGCTGATCAGCTGGGCGTCGGCGCGCTGCGCCACGATGATCGCGTAGGTGGGCGGGGCCACCAGGTCTGCGTGGCCCAGGCCCCGGGCGGAGGCGACGGAAAAATGGGCGGGGTGGGAGGCCTTGACGGCGCGGGCGAATTCGCGGATTGACTCGCGGCCCACGCTGTAAACGTCGCCGGCAGGATAGCTGCGGCCCTGCAGTTGGGGGTTGATGGTCATGCCCCTTAGCCTATCGTTTGGCACGGCCGCGCAGCACCCTGGACCAGCGCTGCACCTCAGCTCCGGGTGCCGGACCCGATTCGCTCGACCACCTTCAGCAGGGACTGGACGTCCACGCCCGCGTCCGGTCCGGCGTCGTCCCCGGCGTGGGCCGGCAGGCCAAAGAGTGCCGCGTTGTAGTACAGCCCGTCGCCCAGGAGCATGACGGCACGGGCGGCGGCGGGGTCGTGGATGTCGCGCAGGATCAGTTGGTACCAGCGGTCGTGCATCGCCGAAAAGGCGGCCCGGACGGTGGTGTCCTCGCCCTGGGCCAGGCGCATGGCGGCAACCACCGTCCGGTCGAAGGTGGTGCCGCCAAAGACGCTGGTGCGCACGTAGTAGTTGGCGCAGCCCTCAGGGTCCTTGGCCATGAGGGCAAAGTCCAGTTCGGCCAGTTCGCGCAGTTTCTCGACCAGGCCGGCGGTCAGCGCTTCCTTGCTCTTGAAGTGGTACAGCAGCCCGCCCTTGGAAACGCCTGCCGCCGCCGCGACCGCGTCCAGGGTGGCCGCGCGGGGGCCGTCGTTGATCAGCAGGTCCTCGTAGGCCCGCAGGACCCGCTCCCGCGCGGAAGGCTGTGTCGTCATGGGACAAGACTACAAGAAGTGATGGAGTACACCGTCCAGACGGTTCACTATACCGGCTAGACGGTTTAGAATAATGGGCATGGCCTTTATCCTTGACACCCCGGCGCCCGGCACCGCCGCGGCACGCGCAGGCACGCGCGCCTGGGTTGCCCTTGCCGTGCTGATGCTGCCGGTGCTGCTGATCTCGGTGGACAACACGGTGCTGAGCTTTGCCGTCCCGGCCATCTCGCTGGCACTGGTCCCCTCGGCCAGCGAACTGCTGTGGATCATTGACGTCTACCCGCTGGTGCTGGCGGCACTGCTGGTTCCCATGGGCAGCCTGGCCGACCGCTACGGCCGCCGCCGGCTGCTCCTGCTGGGCAGCACCGGGTTTGCGGTGGTGTCCGTGATGGCGGCTTTTGCGCCGACGGCCCCCGCGCTCATTGGCTGCCGGGCCCTGATGGGCGTGTTTGGTGCAATGTTGATGCCGTCCACGCTCTCCTTGATCCGCAACCTGTTTGCGCACCAGGACCAGCGCCGCACGGCCATCGCCATCTGGGCTGCCTGCTTTTCCGGCGGGGCGGCCCTGGGTCCGGTGGTTGGCGGATTCCTGCTGGAACATTTCTGGTGGGGCGCGGTGTTCCTGCTCTCGGTGCCCGTCCTGGTCCCGCTGCTGGTCCTGGCGCCGATCTTTGTGCCGGCGTCGAAGGATCCGGCCCCCGGCAGGATTGACCCGGTGGGCATCCTGCTGTCCTTTGGCGCCATGGTCCCGGTCATCTTTGGCATCAAGGAAATCGCCCAAAGCGGGCCAGGTTTGGTGAATGTGGCCCTGATGGTGGCGGGCGTGCTGCTGGGCGTGATCTTTGTCCGTCGCCAGCTGCGGCGGGCCGACCCCATGCTGGATGTGCGGCTGTTCAACAATCCGGTTTTCAGCGGCGGCGTGCTGGCAAACCTGTTGAGCATTTTCTCGCTCGTGGGCTTTCTGTATTTCGTCACACAGCACCTGCAGCTCGTGGTGGGGCTCTCCCCCACTGCGGCGGCGTTTGTGCTGGTCCCCGGGCTGGTCATCTCCATTGTGACCGGGCTGCTGGCAGCGTCGCTGGCCAGGTTCTTCAAGCCGTCCAGGCTGGTGGCGGGGGGACTGCTGCTCAATGCCGCCGGGTTCCTGGTGGTGTGGCTGAACACGGACGGTTCGGTGGGCGGCATCGTCGCGGCGTTTGCCGTGCTGGGTGCCGGCGTGGGCATTGCCGAGACCATCTCCAATGACCTCATCCTCAGTGCGGCACCTCCGGCGAAGGCGGGGGCCGCCTCGGCCATCTCGGAGACCGCATACGAGGTGGGCTCCGTCCTGGGGACCGCGCTGCTGGGCAGTGTCCTGGCGGCTGCCTACCGGATGAATGTGGTGGTGCCCGATGGTGTGGCCGCTGCCGACCGCCACCTGGCCGGGCAGACGCTGGGCGGTGCGATCGATGTTGCCGGCACGCTGCCTGCCCGCGAGGGGGCAGCCTTGCTGGCATCGGCCAAGCACGCGTTCGATTCCGGCTCGGGGCTTGTGGCGCTGGTGGGTGTGGCATTGATGCTTGGCGCTGCCGCCATGTGCCTGTGGACGCTGCGCACCGCCGAATCCGGCTCCGCCCCCGCCGACCACTGACACGGGTGCCGGGCCAGCACTGGCCCTGCCCCGAACTGTGGCCCAGCCGGGAGCGCGCTACTTGCTGCGCCGCTCCGCCTCTTTCAGGGCCCTGCGGACGGCCCGGCCGCGGAGCATGAGGGACGCCATGTGCGCAACGAGCCCCACGCCGATGACCGGCAGGCCCACAAATGTCAGCGCCGGCGTCGAACTTGCCGCCCCCACCACGATGATGATGATGCCCAGGGCCGTCAGGGCCATCCCGCCAAAAACCGCGTACTTGTAGGCGGGCGGCGCGGTTTCCCAAAAGTCGTTTAGCACCCCCCCAGTCTAGTTGAGTAATTCCTGTCGATCGTTTTCGTGGGCCACGGTCTTGGGGTCAACCGTCCGCCCCCGCCGCCCCACGCCGTCACGTGTACTGGTGGTGGCTCCAAAAATGGCGTTCCACCCACCGGTCCAGAAGCCAACCCCAGCTCAAACGGCGTTCCGCCCATCCCCTGCGGCACTTGCTGGCCGGTTGGGCGAAAGCGCCCACAACGCGGCGAAGACAGCCGACTGTCCGTGCGACCCGAGCTGCGACATCGAGAGCCATTTTTCATCTACCCGGCATTCTTGGAACGGTGTCAGTGGCACCGGGTAAATTGAGGGGTTGTGATCAGCCCTTCCGCCGGGAGCCGGCGTGGCAGGATCAGAAGAGCGACTCCTGCAGCACCGGGACATCGGTGGTGTACTCGCCAAGGACAATCCTGTGCCCCTTCAAGGCGCCGAGGTCGGCAAGAAAAACGGTTGGGGCGTCATCCACGGCCAGGAGCGCACAACTTCCCACCATGGAATCCAGCCGCATGCCGTGCGCACCCGATGTCAGCGGCTGCGGGTAGGCGGTGCGGCGACCGGGCAATGCCCCGGCCTCGGAAAATTCGCTGCGCAGCCACTGCTCCTCCACCGGCTCGAAGCCGTCCAGCGGCAGGCCGGCCACATAGCCGCGGACGACGTCGGCCATCGCCTTGTTGGTCTGCTCCAGGTGCAGGGGCGGCCGGGGATGCAGCAATGCGGCAAACTTGGCGGCGGCGCGCACGAACTGGGTCGGCGGCAGGTTCCCCGACACGGCGTCTTCGAGGTGGCGCACCACGGAGCCGTTCCGGGCCCGTGCCACGTACCTGGCCACGAGTGCCCCCTGCTCCGTCAGGCGCGACCACTTGCTGCGCTCGGAGGCCGTGCCGACTTTCGTGGTGCCGTCGGCGAACGTGGCGATGTAGAGCCAGTGCGGCTGGGCCAGGTAAAGCTTCAGGCCGGGCGGGGCGAAGCCGCTGCGGTGGAAGTCGTGCATGAAGCGGAAGTCGTCGCGAGCGAAGCACGGCCCGCACTGGTAGCCCCGCCCGGCCGCCGAGCCCGTGGGACACGGGTGGTGCTGCGTCTCCGTGGGCCCCTGAACGGCAGAGTAACCCAGGCAGTACCTGGCCGGGATGTCCGGCCCGGATTGCACACGGAATCGCAGCCAGAGCCCGGCCCCCAACGGGAGCCGGGCATCGCCGTCGTCCGTGGTGAGCGACAGTGCGGGGCCGTCGTGCGACCAGGACACGCCGCGGACCAGCACGGGCCCGGCCACGGGCAGCAAGGCTAGACGGCCGGCTGGACGCCGTAGGCCACGGCCAGCTTCATGATCTTCTCGGCCCGGCCCAGCCGGGGCAGGTCCGAGCCGTCGCGGATGACCCCGCCGCGGGCCTTGAAATCATCCATGAAGTCCGTGGCCCACGCGACGTCCGTGGGGGTGGGGCTGATGACCTCGTTGATGATGGTGGTCTGGTCGATCGCCAGGCACAGCTTGCCGGTCATGCCCATGGCGACGGTGATGGCGGACTGTTCCCGCAGGATGGGGTGGTTGGTGCCCACGGTGGGCCCGTCGATGGGGCCGGGCAGGTTCCCGACGCGGCTGGCAACCACCAGCTTGGCGCGGGGGTAGGCCATGGCTTCGCGGTCAGCGGCCATGCCGGTGTCGCGGCGGAAGTCGCCGGAGCCGAAGGCCAGGCGGAAGGCACCCTCTGCGCGGGCGATGTTGTTGGCTTCCTCGATGCCCAGGGCTGACTCCACCAGTGCCAGGACGCGGGTCTTGCCGTCGAGGCGGTGGTAGGTTTCCTTGACCTGTTCGGCGTTTTCGGTCTTGGCCAGCATCACGCCGAGCAGGTTGGGGACGTTGCGCAGCCCGGCAACGTCGTCGGCCCAGAAGTTTGAGTGGACGTCGTTGATGCGGACCCAGGCCTTGCCGCCGTTGCGCAGCCAGTCGATGACGTCGGCCCGGGCCGTGTCCTTCTTCTTGGGGTCCACAGCGTCTTCAATGTCCAAAACGATGGCGTCGGCACGCGAGTCGGCGGCCTCGTCGAAAATTTCCGGGCGTGTTGCCGGCACCAGGAGCCAGGACCGGGCGATTTCGGCCGGAATGTTGCGGGTGCGGACGGGCTTGGAGACAGCTTCGGTGCGAGCAGTACTTGACATACATCTACCGTATACGCACTGGGGCGCCGGAATCGTCGTGCCGTCCTACAAAACACCGTGCACATGGCTGGCGCATTGCACCAGTTGGAACCACCGGAGCCAGCTGAAACCGCAACGTCGCAGGCCGCTTCTACTGTTCAGGCATGATCATGGTGCGCAGGTCCAGCTGGCGCAGCACACGGTCGGCGACCTCCGGATCTGTTTCGGCTTCATTGCGCGCGGAGAGCACTTCCTGCCGGGCGGCATCCAGCGCGATGGTCTGCACGGCAATGGCCAGTTCCCGTCCGCGGCGGCGGCGCTCCTGCGGGCCCCCGTCCACCAGGCCCCCGTCCAGCAACTCGGCATGCAGGTGCAGCATCTTGGCTTTGAGTTGGGCAACCTTCTCCGGCGGCAGGTTCTGGATGAGCTTGTTCCCGCGCAGCGCGGCCACAGCCGCTTCCTGGGCGCGCAGAGCCATGAGCCTGCCCGCCTCGCGTTCCTCCACGCCGTTGTCCGTGGCCTTGAGCACGCGCATGAGCCACGGCAGGGTGAGCCCGGGCAGCACCAGCGTGGCCAGCAGCACGGCGCAGGCGGTCACGATGATCTCATGCCGGCCCGGGAACGGATCCCCGGATGGCAGTACCGTGGGCAGGGCCAGCGCCAGGGCCAAGGTGGCCAGCCCCCTCATGCCGCACCACCCGAGGACCACCACGTCCTTCAGGCCGGTGGGCGGCATCCCGGCACCTGACTTCCTGTAGACCAGCGCCAGCAGCCCGAACCACAGCAGCCGCACCGCGATGACCAGTACGCTGACGGCCACAGCCAGGGGGATCATTCCCCAGATGGCAGTCCCTTCCACCGTGATCACCTCACGCATCTCGAGCCCCACCAGCCCGAAGGCAAGCCCGGTGACCAGCAGTTCCACCACGTCCCAAAACGCTGCGCGGGTGATGCGTTCTGTGGCGTCCTCCGCGCGGGCGTGCCGCTTGATCTCCAAAGCCGTCACCACCACGGCGATCACGCCGGAGGCGTGCAGTTCCTCGGCCAGGATGTAGGCCGCGAAGGGAACCACCAAGGTCACTGCGCTCCTGGCCACCGAGGACGCAATGAGCCGTGTGACCAGCCCTGTCAGCCAGCCCATGGCCAGGCCAACCACGACGGCGGCCACGGCCCCCAGCGCGAACTTGGCTGCCACGCCCGGCCCGAACGGCTGGCCGTCCACGGCACTGGCCACGGCAGCCTGGAAGATGACGATGGCGGCGGCGTCGTTGAACAGGCCCTCACTTTGCAGCACGGTAATGAGGCGCCTTGGCATGCGGACCCGCCCGGCCACCGATTCCACCGCGACCGGGTCCGGCGGTGCGGCCATCGCCCCCAGCGCCACTGCCGCCGGAAGGCCAATGCCGGGCACCAGCAGCCAGGCAGCACCGGCCGCCACGGCCGTTGACACGACCACCAGTGCCACCGCCAGCAGAAGGATGGTGCGCCACCGGACACGGAACACCGACCACGAGCTTTTTTGCGCCGTGGCGAAAAGCAGCGGGGGGAGGAAGATGGGCAGGATCAGTTCGGGATCGATCCGCAGGTCCGGGAATCCCGGGATGAACGTCATGGCACCGGCCATGATCAGCATGAGCACCGGATACGGCAGTTTGAGCCTGTCCCCCAGCCCGACGGCAATCACGGTGGCAAAGAGGAGTCCGACGATCAATACGAGCTGTTCCACGCGGCTTGCCTTAGGGGTTGAGCGCTTCTTCGATCGGCACGTCGCCATCGGTGAACTCGATGGTGCGGCGCACGGTGTCCGGGCGGTCCAGCACCGCCGCCGCCACCAGGGCCACGTTGCCGCGGGAGGTGTTGCGGCTGGCAGGGTCCGTGTCAATGGTGATGGTCCCGCCCGGCTCGTCCAGGGTCAGCGCCCCAGGCCCCAGAATGGTCCAGGACAACCCTGATTCGCGCAGGTGCGCGTCGGCGTCGGCCTTGGCTTCGGCGTAGGCAAAGAAGCTGTTCCCCGGCGGCACGCCGTGGTCGGCGCGTGCCCCCAGGTAGGACACCATGACGTAGCGCGGCACCCCTGCCCGCTCGGCGGCGTCCATGGAACGGATGGCGGCGTCCCGGTCCACTGCATAAGTGCGTTCCGGGCTGCCGCCGCCGGCGCCGGCTGACCAGACGACGGCGTCCTGCCCGGCCATCAGCCCGGCAAGCTCGTCCACCGAGGAGGACACGACGTCGTGCACCACAGGGGTGGCACCCGCCGCGGCGACGTCGTCGATCTGGGCCGCGTTGCGGATCACCCCGGAGACGTCCCATCCGTCCGCCTTCAGCAGCGGTGCCAGCAGCAGTGCGATCTTTCCGTGCCCGCCAATGATCATGACCTTGCCCATGCGTTGCCCCTTCGTCGTGGCGTCGGGCCGGGCCCGCTGCCTGCGTCCTCCCAGTACACACCGGGCGCGGCACCCGCGCCAGTCCAACAAAAAAACCCGTGGTCCCTTGGCTTTTCAGCCAGGGAGCACGGGTTCTTGTTTGGGTAGCGGCACCGGGACTCGATCCCGGGACCTCACGATTATCAGTGGATTTGCTGTATGCGAAATCGGGCAGGGGGGAGGTCCAAAATCCTTGAAATACCGCGGGATTCAGGCCGTCAGGGCCGCTATTTCCGCCTCCTGCGCAGCACCGCAAACCGGTGCCGCAACCGGCCCGGGACTGCGGGTGGCGCCTTAGCCTCCGGCCGCCCCCCGAAGGGCCAATAGTCGCCGGACAGGAGCCCATCGGCGGCCATCCCGCCCGGCAGCTCCAGGAAGGGCCCGTGGCCCGGCAACAGGCACAGGGGCATGCCCCCGGGCAGCGCCGCGGGGAAGGCCCGTGCCGCGGCGGCCCCGGCAGTGGACGGGTCGGCATGGAAGGGTGCCGGCAGCAGCTGCGGACCGTGCACAGGGCTGATGGCGTGGCCGCTGATCACGGCGTCGCCGCTGGCCAGGGCCCCGCTGGACGCCTGAAAATAGGCCGTGTGGCCGGAGGTGTGGCCGCCCGTAGGCACGGCTCGCAGCCCGCCCGGCAGCGACCGCAGGGCGGCTTCACCCAGCGGGCGGACCCCGGCGGTGCCGACGTCGCCCAGGCCCCCCGCCCGGACGGCATGCAGCGCCCAGGCCAGGACCCTGGGGGCCAGCACCCGCCAGCCCAGGTCCTTGAGCGTTATCTGCTCGGTGACCTCGCGCCGGACATTGGCCAACTCGAGCGAGTGCGCGTACACCGGCACCCCGCAGGCGGCCAGAAAAGCTGCGGAGCCGATATGGTCCGAATGTCCGTGGGTGACCAGCAGGCCCGCGCAGTCCTCCAAGGTGCGGCCTACGTGCGCCATGGAGGCCAGCAGCCGGTCCCGGTCGCCCGGATAGCCGGAGTCAATGAGCGTGAACCGTCGGGAAGCGGGCTCCGTCACCAGCACCCAATTGGCGGCGGGGCCTTCGACAAAGAACACGCCGGGGCGCACCTCGTTAACTGCCCGCTCCACGGTCCACTTCGCCATCATGTCTCCCCGCTCCCGCATCCAATGCCTGATCCAGGCAGGCCGGCTCCCCCACGCCTGAACCCCGCCAAACAAAAAATCGGGGGGAGGCCCCGGCCATCGGCCGGACCCTCCCCCCGTGTCACGCTATTGCATCAGGCAATATCCCCAGGCCGACGGCCCGCTTCTACCACTTGCCCTTGCTGTTGAAGTTCTGGCCGCCGTCATGCTGGGGGCGGCGGTCGCCGCCGCCGTGGCCCGTGTGGCCCTGGCCGCGGTCCGAACCATAGCCGCGGTCCGTGCCGCGGTCCCGGTCGCCGCCGCGGTAGCCGCCGCGCTCGCCGTCGAACTTCTTCTTGAAGCCGCCCTGGCCGCGGTCCCCGCGCTCATCGCGGCCCTTGTACGGTGCCCCGCCTCCGGACGGGCGCCGGCCCTTGTCCAGTTCCAGGTTGATCAGTTCGCCGCCAATGCGGGTCCGGCTCAGGGCACGCCACTGGTCGCGGCTCAGCTCCGCGGGCAGCTCCACCAGGGTGTGGTCGGAGCGGATGTCAATGCCGCCGATCTGAGAGGAAGACAGACCCCCCTCGTTGGCAATGGCTCCGACAATCGATCCGGGCATCACGCGCTGGCGCCGGCCCACCGCAATGCGGTAGGTGGCATTGCCCTCGGTGAGGGTGCGGGTCGGGCCGCGGGAGCCGAAGCCGTCCTTGGAACGTTCGCGCTTCTGGTATTCCGGGGCTGCCGGCAAGTCCTGGACCAGCAACGGCTGCCCGCCCTGGGCCATGACGGCCAGCGCGGCGGCGATCTCCGCGGCCGGAACGTCGTGCTCTTCCTCGTAACTGGCAATCAGGTCGCGGAACTTCGCCACGTCCTGGCTGGCCAGCGTCTCGGTGATCTTCTCGGCAAACTTGCCCAGGCGCAGTGAGTTGATCGTTTCGGCGGACGGCAGGTGCATCTGCTCCACGGGCTGGCGCGTGGCCTTTTCAATGGCACGCAGCAGGTACTTCTCCCGCGGGGTCATGAACAGGATCGCATCGCCGGAACGCCCGGCACGGCCCGTGCGCCCGATGCGGTGCACGTAGGACTCGGTGTCGTGCGGGATGTCGTAGTTGATGACGTGAGAGATGCGCTCAACATCCAGGCCGCGTGCGGCCACGTCGGTGGCGACGAGAATGTCAAAGCGGCCGTCGCGCAGTCCCTCGATGGTGCGCTCACGCTGCTGCTGCGGGATGTCGCCGTTGATGGCGGCAGCCTGGAAGCCGCGGGACTTGAGCTTGTCGGCCAGGTCTTCGGTGGCCATCTTGGTGCGCACGAAGGCGATGACGCCATCGAACTCTTCCACCTCAAGCACGCGGGTCAGGGCATCGAGCTTGTGCGGGCCCATGACCTGCAGGTAGCGCTGGCGGGTGTTGGCGGCAGTGGTGGTCTTGGACTTGACCGTCACCTCGGCCGGGTTGTTCAGGTATTGCTTGGAGATGCGGCGGATCTGGCCCGGCATGGTGGCGGAAAAAAGTGCCACCTGCTTTTCGGCGGGTGTCTGGGACAGGATCTGCTCCACGTCCTCGGCGAAGCCCATGCGGAGCATTTCGTCGGCCTCGTCCAACACCAGGTACTGCAGGTTGGACAGGTCCAGGGAGCCCTTGGACAGGTGGTCGATCACACGTCCGGGCGTACCGACAACCACCTGGGCGCCGCGGCGCAGGCCTGCCAGCTGCGGGCCGTAGGCGGATCCGCCATAGACGGGCAGTACGGAGAAGTTGTCCATGTACTTGGCGTACGAGGTGAACGCCTCGGCCACCTGGAGGGCAAGCTCGCGGGTGGGGGCCAGGACCAGGATCTGGGTGTTCTTGGTGGGACCGTTCAGGTCCATCAGCTCAGCCATGCGCGACAGGGCCGGGACGGCGAAGGCCGCCGTCTTGCCGGTACCGGTCTGTGCCAGGCCGACGACGTCGCGGCCTTCGAGCAGCAGCGGGATCGTGGCGGCCTGGATCGGTGAGGGCGTTTCGTAGCCGACGTCGCTCAGGGCGGACAGCACACGGCTGTCAATGCCAAGCTCGGCAAAGGTGGCCTCCGGTGCGTCGTCCTTGTTGACGGTGACGGTCTCGGGGGCGTTTTGGGTAAAGTTTTCGGGCATGGTGAGTATGTCCTCATTCATAGGGCCAGGCGGCCTTGGCGGCCGCATTACAAAGAAATCCAGCCGCTGTGTACCATCCCGTGGCAGGACTTCCACGCCATTGCTGCGCGCTCTCGGCGCGTATGCCAACGCCAGCGGGTGCCGACGCCACATGGCGTTTTCTTTGCCGGCCATCCCCTATGAACGCTACTTGCCCGGGCTTTTGCCGCGGGCCCCATACACTTCAGGCTCCTGCCTCAAAAATTGGGCAGAAAATAAAAGGAGATACCGGAGTGGGGGATGTTTCAATTGTAGGGCATGCGACGCCCATTTCGCACTGCCGGCGCCGGAGGGGTCCCGTGAGTTTCCGCACAGGCAGCGTCCTTAGGCTGGGAGCTGCCGACCTGCCTGCTGCAAAACCCTCTCAAAGTACTTGCCGTAGTGGGCGCTGAGGGTGAGTTCACCGGCGTCGTGCAGCGCCTGCAACGTGTGGACGTCCGCCACGGTGGGGTGGGAAAAGAACTTCCCCACGGTAATGCCGTGGGCGGGCGTTGATTCCACGGCAATACGGTCCCCCGCCCGCACCCTTCCCTTGCGGAGCACCCGAAGGTACGTGCCCACGCGGCCGGCTTCCGTGAACCGCCGGACCCACTGCGGCTCCTCCATGCGCTCGGCAAAGGTCGCGCACGGCACGCGCGGCGACGTCACCTCCAGCAGCAGGTCCTTGCCAATCCGCCAGCGCTGTCCAATGACCGCCCCGGTGGTCTCCACGCCTTGCGTGCGCAGGTTCTCCCCGAAGAGTCCCGGCGGAATCTCCCTGTTCAGTTCCCGGCTCCAAAAGTCGGCGTCTTCCTGGGAGTAGGCGTACACGGCCTGGTCGGGTCCGCCGTGGTGTTCGCGGTCGCCCTGGATGTCACCAAAGACACCGAATGTGCGGATGTCCACCGGCTCGGGCACGGGCCGCTTGTCGATGGCGGTGACGCCGAAGCCGGTCTTGGTCGCGGCCAGTTGGTGGACGCGGCACGGCAGATGGCGAGCACCGTGCCGGGCTGTGTCGGTTCGGTCATGGTTCAACCCTAGGCCACGGCCGTGGGGCGCTCAGGCGTCGACCGTTTCCGTTGCAGCGTCTGCGAATACGTCGGACTCGGGCACGTCGGACTCGGAAGCCCAGCGGGGCAGGAACGAGGCCGCTACGGCGGCAAGTACCATGCCTCCGGCCATGATCCACATGGTGGAGGTGAAGCCGTCGATGAACACGGCCGACTGGCTGGTTCCAGTGCTGCCGTCCAGCGCGTCAAAGAAGATGGTGCCGATGATGGCCACGCCCAGGGCCCCGGCCAGCTGGCTGGTGGTGTTGAACAGGCCCGAGGCGCTGCCGGCAAAGCGGGTGGGGACCTCGGAGAGCACGAAGATGCCCACGGGCGCCACGACCATGCCGAAGCCCGCCCCGCTCAGCGCCAGGCCGGCGGCCAGGTGCCACGGGGTGACCGTGCCGCCCACGCCCTGGACGGTGAAGATCAGCACCACTAATCCTGCGGCAATGACCAGCGGGCCAAGCTGCAGCACCACGCGGCCGATCTT
>CAJDTM010000027.1_pt1 | contig 27597 bp, 29 predicted proteins | sample 7389831 | NCBI WGS metagenome assembly CAJDTM01 (sample SAMEA7055656, study PRJEB34461) | soil metagenome | biome: terrestrial ecosystem; feature: Peninsula; material: soil | place: Antarctica | collected 2016
GACAAAGGCTTTCGCAGTTCACCAAGGCTCTGTAGCTCAGTTGGTAGAGCGTTCGACTGAAAATCGAAAGGTCACCGGATCGACGCCGGTCGGAGCCACAACACAAAAACCCCTTAGCAATAAGGGGTCTTTTGCTTTAACCGCCCCGGCGTTGCCCCCCAACTTTTCGATGCATAGGCTTACCGTAAGGGAAACGGGACAAGGAGCTTTTATGGACGGGCCAAGCCGGCAGGCGCAAGCACCCCAGGCACTACAGGCAGGCCCCGAACAACCACAGGGCCGCACTGTCATCTCGGACACAGCGGTGGCCAAGGTGGTCGGCGTGGCCGCACGGGGGGTCAGCGGCGTCCACGCCCTCGGCTCGGGTGCGTCCCGCTCCATCGGGGCCATCCGGGACGTGGTGGGTGCCACTGACCTGACCCAGGGTGTGCGCGTGGAGGTCGGCGAATCCCAGGTGGCGGTTGACTTGGTCCTGATGGCCATCTACGGCTATCCCTTGCAGGAGCTGGCCGCCACCGTGCGGGCAGCCGTGTATGACGCGGTGGTCGGTTTGGTGGGACGGGATGTCATCGAAGTGAACATTGAAATTACCGACGTATACATTCCGGCCGCAGAGGCGGAGCGGCAGCAGCCCCGGCCCGGCCCCGCCGAACGCGTCGGCGCCGGTGCCCGGCCCGCGGCCGTGGACCAGCCGGCAGGGAACCAGAACCAGGAGGAACGGCTGTGAACCTGACCGTGGTGTGCGCAGCGTTTGGCGCTTTCCTGGCCTACATGGCGTTTAGCTTTGGCTTTTGGGGCTTCTTCATTGGTGCCATCTTCGTTGCCGTCGGCGCGTTCGTGGGCCGGGCGGCCGGAGGAAAGCTGGACTGGCGCGGGGTGCTGGACGCCCTCACCGGCCGCCGTTCGTCGTCGTGACAGGCATTGCGGCGGGCCCCGGACGAACGCTGGCCGGGCACACCCGGATCAGCACCCAGGCCCTGACCTCGGTGGCCCAGGCCGCCGCGGCCGAGGTTTTCGGCGTCGTGCCGTCCTCGGTGCGCGTGTCCTGGACGGACGACGCCGGTGCACTGGCCTTGTCGGTTTCCTCGCCCATCAGCGTCCCCACACTGGATACGGTGAAGCTGCGTCCGGAGCGGGTTGCGCGTACGGGCGGAACTGTCGCTGCCCGGGCCACCGCGGGAAAGTTGGGCATCCTGGCGAAGGTGGAGCACCTGACGGGTTCGCAGCTCAGCCGCGTCGACATTCGCATCTCGGGCATCCAGCCCACCGAAGAAGGGCGCGTCCAGTGAATGACCTGACACGGCGCATCCTTAAGCGCGAAAGCTATTCATCGAGGGCCCCGTTGTCAGTGGTTGCCGCCATCCTGGTCACGCTGCTGGCCGTCTATGGACTGTTGGAGGCAATTCTGCGTGCCGTGGGCCAGCCACCCTGGCTGATCGACCCGCTCACGGCCGCCCAGCGGCTCGCCCGGCTTCCTGAGGGGATCACGCCCCTGTTGCTGGGGGCCATTGGCGTCCTGTTGTTTCTACTCGGGCTGGTCTTCCTCGGTCACGCCGTGCTGCCGGGCCGGCGCTCACGGCATATCATGGCGGACCCCCGCGTCGCCATTGTGGTGGACGACGAGGTCATCGCCTCGGCCCTGGCAAAGCGGGCCAGGCTCGCTGCCGGGGTGACACGCGAGCAGGTCGTGGTGGTGGTCTCGGCCCGGGTGGTGCAGATAAATGTTCGTCCGACCTCCGGCATTCGCCTGGACGAGTCCCACATCCGCAACGCCATCGAAGCCGAACTGGCGGCGATGGCCCTGGAACCGGCTCCGGAGATCGCCGTCAAACTGTCCGGAAGCGGGGTGATAGGGGTATGAACGGCACCCCCCGCGGCCTCAACAGGTTCCTCCTGGGGCTTGCCGGCCTGCTCCTCCTGGCGTTGGGCGCAGCCTTGGCCGGGCTCTCCCTGCTTCCTGCCGTTGCACTCTGGTGGCAGGAATGGTCGGGGCCGCAGGTGGGCCGGCTCAGCGCCCTGGCGGCTCGGACACGGCTTGCCCCGGGTGGTGGCAGCTGGATCTGGCTGGTGGTGGCCGCGTGCCTGCTGGCGCTGGTGATTTTCATGGTGGCATGGGTGGCCAACCAAGGCAAGGGCCGCACCAACATTCTCTTCCAGCGCGAAGGGTCCGCGCATGACGACGGCGCCGCTGGCAACGTGGTGCTCAGCTGCGCCGTGGCCGAGCAGTCGCTGAAGGCTGCACTGCTTGAGCGCGGGGACCTGCTGGGCGTCTCGGTGACGAGCTATGACTTTCGCGGACAGGCGGCGGTGCGGGTGCGGGTCCAGCCGCGCCAGGGTGTTGCCCCTCACTGGATCGCCGCAGACATTGGCTTTCTGGTGGATGCCTTGGATGCGCTGCTGGGAGTACAGGTCCCGGTGCTGGTCAGCATTGGATCCGGCGCGAGGTCGCGGTTCACGAAAGCCGAACGCGTCCGCTAGTCTTTGTCCCACCACCCATCCGGGCCGGGAGCCCACCGTACTGCGAGAGCGAGAATCACATGAGCGGCAACGATGCAGGGAACCCGCTGGACTCGGCCAAAGACTTCGCCGAGGACGCCGGCGGGAAGGCCAGGGACTTTGCCGAAGACGCGGCGGAGAACGTGAAGGGTCTCGGCGCCAGGATCGCCGGCTTGTTCAAGCACGAAAAGTAGGCGCAATCCCCTTCAGGGGAGGGCGGCCAGCATCCCGGGAACGGGAGGCGGGCCGCCCTCCGCTTTTCGCTGCCCCGGGTTTGCTGCCCCGTGCCGGCTCGAACCAAGGGACGGTGAAAACGGTCACGCGATCTTTCGATAATGAAATGGTCACGATCTTGCGTAAGCGCTTGCACTCCACCCCGTGGCATGCCTAGAGTGATCCACATCATCAAAAGCTGACGGGTTCACATCAACCGCGGCAATTTCACAGTTGCAGTTTTTTCACTGATGGGAAAGAGCGTGGAATGAGACATTCAAGGAAATTCGCATCATTGGCCGCTGCCTCGGTACTGGCCATGACGCTGGCGGCATGCGGCGGGGGCGGTTCGGGCGGGTCCGGCGGGTCTGGCGGCGGGGATGCCGCCGCCAATCTGGACGGGCGCGGCCCCATCACCTATGTTCAGGGCAAGGACAACTCCAACGTCGTCCGCCCGCTGGTGGACAAGTGGAACGCGGCCCACAAGGATCAACAGGTCACGTTCAAGGAACAGTCCGACCAGGCGGACCAGCAGCACGACGACTTGGTGCAAAACTTCCAGTCGAAAAACGCCAACTACGATGTCGTGGATGTCGATGTGATCTGGACGGCTGAATTTGCCGCGAAGGGCTGGCTGCAGCCGCTGAAGGACAAGACGGAGTTCGACACCGCCGGCATGCTGCCGGCCACCGTAGCCACGGCCACCTACAAGGACACCCTTTACGCGGCCCCGCAGACCTCCGATGGCGGCCTGCTCTACTACCGCAAGGACCTGGTCCCCACCCCGCCGAAGACCTGGGACGAGATGATGGGCATGTGCTCCATCGCCAAGAAGAACAACATGGACTGCTATGCCGGCCAATTCGCCCAGTATGAGGGCCTGACGGTCAACGTGGCGGAGGCCATCAACACCGCCGGCGGCACCATCGTGGACAAGCAAGGCAAGCCGACGTTGAACACGCCGGAGGCCAAGGCCGGGCTGAACAACCTGGTCCAGGCCTACAAGGACGGCAACATCCCCAAGCAGGGCATCACCTACCAGGAAGAACAGGGACGTCAGTCCTTTGAGTCCGGAAATCTGCTTTTCCTGCGCAACTGGCCGTACGTGTACAACCTGGCCAAGACCGACGGCTCATCCAAGGTGAAGGACAAGTTTGGGATTGCCCCGCTTCCCGGCAAGGACGGCCCCGGCGCATCCTCGCTGGGCGGCCACAACATCGCCATGAACGTGTACAGCAAGCACAAGGCCACCGCCCTGGACTTCATGAAGTTCATGACGAGCGAGGAAACCGAGAAGTTCTACGCAACCCAAGGTTCGCTGGCACCGGTCCGTTCGGACCTGTACAACGACGCCGCACTCGTGAAGCAACTGCCATACCTGCCCGTGCTGCTGACCTCGATCGAGAACGCGGTGCCCCGCCCGGTGACACCGTTCTACCCGGCCGTCACGCTCGCCATCCAGCAAAACGCCTTCGCCGCTCTCAAGGGCGACAAGACTGTGGACCAGGCCTTGACGGACATGCAGGCCGCGATTGGCGCGGCCGGCGCACAGTAAAGCATCCGCACGGGTTCGACGGCGGCCGCGGGCGCGTGGGTGCCCCGGCCGCCGTCGGACCCTGAAACCATCATGCGCACGGCACCCGGAGAGAGGACAAGGGAATGGCAATGCAAGCAGATCCGCTGACCCGGCGCGGCAGGAAGGGAACAAATACGGGACCTGGGAACAGGGAAGTCGGGCAGGACCGGAAACAGAAGACGCAGGGCAAGGCGGCGGCGCTGCTGATCGTCCCGTCAATGATCGTGTTGGGCATCGTGATCCTCTATCCGGTCATCGACGCCATCGTCATGTCCCTCCAGAAGGACCAGGGGCTGGATCCCGCCACCGGGTCCTTTGTGGCCGGTGGTTTTGCCGGCCTCGGCAACTACATCCACTGGCTGTTCCAGCAGTGCAACACCCCCACCGGGCAGGCGTCCTGCCCGGCCGGGACATTGGGTGCCCAGTTCTGGTCCGCCACGGGCACCACGTTTTTCCTGACCATCGTCACGGTCGCGCTGGAGACGGTGATCGGCTTTTGGATGGCCATCATCATGTCCCGCGCCTTCCGCGGGCGCAGCGCGCTCCGCGCCGCAGTGCTGGTCCCGTGGGCCATCCCCACCGCCGTCACGGCCAAACTGTGGTTTTTCATCTTCGCCTTCGACGGCATCGCCAACACACTGTTCAACACCTCCATCCTGTGGACAGGGTCCGAGGGGCCCGCGAGGGCTGCCATCATCATCGCCGACGTGTGGAAAACCACACCGTTCATGGCGCTGCTGATCCTGGCCGGGCTGCAAATGATCCCGGACCAGGTCTACGAGGCGGCCAAGGTGGACGGTGCCAGTGCGTGGCAGCGTTTCACCCAGATCACGCTCCCGCTGGTCAAGCCGGCCCTGATGGTGGCGATACTTTTCCGCACCTTGGACGCGCTGCGCATGTACGATTTGCCGGCCATCATGACCGGAGGCGCCAACGGCACCACCACCTTGTCCATCCTGGTGGTCAACCAGATCAGGGTCGGTTTCAATTCGGCGGCGGCACTGTCCACCATCACATTCCTGATCATCTTCATCGTGGCGTTCATCTTCGTCCGCTTCCTGGGGGCGAACGCCGTGGACTCGGCCACCAACGCGGGAAAGGCGAAATGACATGAGCACGGCAACCTTGAAGTCCACGGTGAACTCCGCGGCGGCCAAGTCCGTCGCCCGGCGCAGGCAGCGCTGGGCCAGCTCGCGCACCTACATCAGCGCCGCGATCATCCTCATCTGGTGCCTGCTGCCGTTCTACTGGATGATCGTCACGGCGTTCCGCGATGTCGGCTACACCTTCGACCCGACACCGTTCTTCACGCACGTCACCTGGGACAACTTCGCCACCGTCTTCTCCACGAGCCTGGGCAACCACTTTGCCCAGAACCTGCTGAACTCGCTGATCGTGGCAGGGGCCACCACGGTGGTGGCCCTGCTGTTCGGTGTTTTCGCCGCCTACGCACTGGCCCGGCTGGAGTTCCGGTTCAAGTTCCTGGTGCTCGGCTTCGTGTTGGGCGCATCGATGTTTCCCGGCGTAGCGATCGTCACCCCGCTGTTCCAGCTCTTCACCAACATCGGCTGGTTCGGCACCTACCAGGCCCTGATCATCCCGAACATCTCCTTCGTGCTGCCGCTGACGGTCTACACCCTGACCTCCTTCTTCCGCGAAATGCCGTGGGAGCTGGAAGAGGCGGCACGCATTGACGGGTGCACGCAGGGCGAGGCCTTCCGCAAGGTCATCATGCCGCTGGCCGCCCCGGCAGTCTTCACCACAGCCATCCTGGCCTTCATCGGCGCCTGGAACGAGTTCCTGATCGCCAGCCAGCTCTCCAACGAGGCAACCAAGACGGTCACCGTGGCCATCGCCTACTTCGCCGGTTCGCAGCCGCACCAGGAACCGTACACCGCCGTCATGGCAGCCGGAACCGTGGTCACCATCCCCCTTGTCATCCTGGTGCTGGTGTTCCAGCGCAAGATCGTGGCCGGACTGACCGCCGGGGCGGTGAAGTAGGTGCCGCGCCGCCGGCAGAAAGACTCCGGCCTGCACGCCCCCGCGTCCAAGGAACGCAGCGCCGAGGACTTTGACTTGATCATCGGTTTCCTCGGCTTCTGGGCCCTGGTGGTCCTGGCAGTCACTCTCTGGCTGGAGGTGACGGGGCAGCCCGCGCTGTTCTGGGCGCTCGGCCTGCTGGCCCTGGTGCTGGCCCTGTGGGGGATGGTGCGGCTGCGGCGCAAGCTGCCCGCCCGCACGGGGCGGCGCCCGCGCTGAGGACGTGAACCGGCGCACGCCCAAGGCACCCGAAGGGGAGTCGAAAATGGGCGTCAGCATAGACGATGTTGCAGCACAGGCGCACGTCTCGACGGCCACCGTGTCGCGTGCGCTGCGGGGCCTGCCGCGGGTCAGCGAAGCCACGCGGGCGAAGGTGCTTTCGGTCGCGACAGAGTTGGGCTACGTACCCTCAAGGTCGGCCAGCGGGCTCGCCACCGGGCGGACCAGGACCGTGGGTGTGTTGGTGCCGTTTGTGGACCGCTGGTACTTTGGGCACGCCATCGAAGGGATCGACCAGGTGCTGCGCGAGAACGGCTACAACCTGTTGCTGTTCAGCCTGGGCGGGTATGTCCACGGGCAAAAGCGCAGCTTCACCGAAAGCATGGTACGCAAGCAGATAGACGCCCTGCTCGTATTGTCGCTGGGGCTCTCCGAGGAGGAGCTGCGCCAGCTGCACCACACCGACATTCCGCTGATCTCGGTCGGCGGGCCCGTGGGCGGCTGCCGCGGCGTGTACATTGACGACGACGCCGCGGCAACGGCGGCCACGCAACACCTGATCAGCTTGGGGCACCGGCGGATCGGGCACCTGCGCGGCGGCATTCAGGACGAGCGGAACTTCAAGGTCCCGGCACTGCGCACGGTGGCGTTCGAAAGGGCCATCGCACGGGCGGGGCTGGTGTCCCGGCCGGAGTGGAACGTGGCCGGGGATTTTACGGTTGCCGACGGCGCACGGGCCGCGGCACAAATTTTCGACACGCCGGGCGAACTGCCCACGGCACTCTTCTGCGGATCGGACGAGATGGCCCTGGGTGCCATGTTCGAGGCCCAGCGCCGCGGCATCCGCATACCCGGGGAGCTATCCATCGTGGGGATCGACGACCACGACTTTTCCGCACCGGCGGGGCTGACCACCATCGCCCAGCACCCCTGGAACCATGGCCGTGCAGCCGCCACGATGCTGCTGGCCGAGCTGGACGGTGCGGCGGGTTCAGTGCGGGACGAACTGATGCCCTTTGAGCTGAAGATCCGGCGCAGCACGGCCGCGCCGGCGTGAGCAGGAGGCCGAAACGGGAATCCGCAACCGATATATCCGCTGCGAAAGTCCGTTTCGTCATCCGCCCCCCAACGAAGACGCCGCCCCCGCCTAGTTCGCGCGGGCCAACTGGCGGATGGGCATCCAGCGGCGGGCCAGCCTGCGGTAGGCGGCGGCGGCACCGGTCAGGTCGCCCTCGGCCAGGGACTGCAGCCCGGCATGCACGTCGGCGGGGGAGTCGTCGGGGTGCACACGGTTGGCCACGGGGCCGTAGTCGAGTTCGACCATGCCGTCGTCGCTGAAGGCATCGAGCCAGCCGTGCAGTTCGTTGAGTTCTTCAAACAAATCCAGGTCCGGGGCCATTTCGGCGAGCATTTTCAGCGTCCGCCCGGCCCGGCCCACCGCCAGGGGCAGCGGAACCTGGATGCGGACGGTCAGCACGCGGCCCTTCGCCTCCACCACCTCCATGCGGTCGTTCGCGAAGACCAGGGTGAACCAGCTAAATGGGATGCCCCAGGTGGAGGTGCGGGTTTGCACCGTGGCGCCCTGCTCCGGGGCTGCCTCCATGCGCTCCAGGTGGCGTTCCCACTCGGCGTCGGGGACCACCAACTTGGCCAGGGGCGCCATGGGCCCGCTGAGGAGTTCAGCGGTGGCGGAAAGGGAGCGGGCCACCACCTGGTTGGGCGCGTACAGCAGTGCGGAGTCCTCACTGGCCTGAAACACCCGTACCCGGTCCACCGCCGGCGTCGGCAACGGGTTGGCCGAGGGCCTGCTGACCCGCCCCAGCGAATCCGCCAGTTCCTGTGCATCAATGGTGACGGCGTTTTGATCCGCGTCCAGACGCCCCTGCAGGTAGCTGAATTGTTCGGGCGTGTACGATTCGCGGGGCAGGTAAACGCGCAGGCTGGAAACAAACGGCAGCTGCACCCCGCCCAAATACAGCCCGCTGCGCATGGCCTAGTCCAGCTCCACGATCACGGGGGCATGGTCCGAGGCTCCCTTGCCCTTGCGCTCCTCGCGGTCGATGCTGGCACCGGCCACCCGCGCAGCCAGGGCCGGGGAGCCCATGACGAAGTCGATGCGCATGCCTTCCTTTTTGGGGAAGCGCAGCTGGGTGTAGTCCCAGTAGGTGTAGACGCCGGGCCCGGGCTGCAGGGGGCGTACGACGTCGGTAAACCCTGCCGCCTCGAACGCGCCGAACGCTGCGCGTTCCGGTGCGCTGACGTGGGTCAGGCCCTGCTCGATGAAGAAGTCCATGTCCCAGACGTCCTCGTCCCGGGGTGCGATGTTCCAGTCGCCCGTCAACGCGATTTGGGCGTTGGAATCCGCTGCCAACCAGCCGGCGGCCTGGTTTTTCAGCGCATCCAGCCATTGCAGCTTGTATGCCATGTGTTCGTCGTCGAGGGCACGGCCGTTGGGCACATAGAGGCTCCAGACGCGGACGCCGTTGCAGGTGGCACCGATGGCCCGGGCCTCTTGGACGGGGTCCTTTCCGCCCTTTCCGAATGGCGGCTGTCCTTCGAAGGTGCGCTCCACGTCCTCGAGTCCCACGCGGGAGGCGATGGCCACGCCGTTCCATTGGCTGAAGCCAAAGTGCGCCACCTCATAGCCCTTGTTTTCAAAAAGTTCCCAGGGAAAATTCTCGTCCCTGCACTTGGTCTCCTGGATGGCCAGCACGTCGGCATCGGTGCGGCGCAGCCAGTCCTCCACACGGTCGGCGCGGGCACGGAGCGAATTCACATTCCAGGTGGCAATCTTCACATATCCCAAGCTATCAAGTTAAGCCGGGGAGGGGGTGGTGCGCCCGGCAGCGGCCGGTCCGGACGGCACCTTTCCGGCTCCGTTCACTGTGATGAATGGCACCCGATAAGCTCACCCGACGCGGCGGAGGACAGGGTTTGGGTCACAAAGCCGTAACTCCTTCCTCGTCCCGCCGTGGCGGGGATTCGGGGGTGGCAGGTCCTGCCCGGACCGTCCAAAGACGCCGCATTTTATGCTGATAGCGAAATGGCCTTTGTTAGCGTTGGTACCAACCAGTAAACCGAAAAGCCTGCGGGCAGCTGTGAATTGACGCAAAAGTTGGTGGCAAGTGTGCCGCGCGGCGTGATTTCCAGCCAGACACAGGCCGTGACGAACTGGCGGCAGGGATAGCTTCCCGTTTTCCACCATGCGGTGGAACCGTCTTTCCTTGCCAGCCCCGGCCGGGGCAGGCGGGGAAGCGAAGAGTTTGGCGCGTACCAACGCCTGCAGCACAACCATGCAACCGCCGCACCCGCATCCTGATCGGCACGCCCGTCCGGGGCGCCGTGCGGCGTAGATGGGTACACCGTGTACGAATCCACCAGAGAACAACCACAACAAGATGTCCCGCCCGGCGCGGACGCAGCGCCGGGAACAACTGCGGCGCCGAACAGGGATGATGTCGCCCTGCGCGTCACCCACCTCTACAAGGCCTTCGGCAAACGTCCCGCTGAGGTCGTCAAGCGGCTGAAATCCGGCAAAACCCGTCAGGAAGTTGCAGGTCTGGGCACCGCCGCCGTCATCGACGCCTCCTTTGAGGTCAACCAGGGGGAGATCTTCGTTGTCATGGGCCTGTCCGGCTCCGGGAAGTCGACCCTCATCCGCACGCTCAACGGGCTATGGACGCCCACGGAGGGGTCCGTCGTCGTCGGCGATACGGACATCTCCACGATCACCGACAAGGAATTGCGCAAGGTGCGCCAACGCAAGATCTCCATGGTGTTCCAACATTTCGCGCTGATGCCCCACCGCACCGTGCTTGACAACGCCGCCTACGCCCTGGAGGTCCAGGGCGTGGCGAAGGCCGACCGGCAGGCCCGTGCCGAAAAGGTCCTGTCGCTGGTGGGCCTTGAAGGTTGGGGCGCAAAGTTCCCCTCCGAGCTTTCCGGCGGCATGCAGCAGCGCGTGGGCCTGGCCCGCGCCCTGTGCGCCGAGACGGACATCCTGCTCATGGACGAAGCCTTTTCCGCCCTTGACCCGCTGATCCGCCGCGAAATGCAGGAACAACTGGTGGTGCTCCAGTCCGAGCTGGGCAAGACCATCATCTTCATCACCCACGACCTCAACGAGGCTATGTTCCTCGGCGACAGGATCGCCGTCATGCGCGACGGCGAGATCGTCCAGATCGGCACTCCGGACGAGATCCTCACCAGCCCTGCGAACGACTACGTAGCGCAGTTTGTGCGGGACGTGGACAGGACCCGCGTGCTCACCGCCGGAGGCGTCATGGAACCTCCCCTGGCCGTTGTCAACCTCTCCGGCGGGCCCCGCAACGCCCTGCGCACCATGGCCGACCTGCAGGTTTCGGCCGCCTTCGTGGTGGACCGCCGCCGCATGTACCACGGCGTGGTCCGCGACCGCGACGTCATGGCGCTGGTGGAAAAGCGCGGCACCGACCTTGCCGCGGCCGTGCGCAACGGCCTTGAGCCGGTTGCGCCCGACACCGCCCTGAACGACCTTTTCGGGCGCGCCGTGGAGAGCCCCATCCCGCTGCCCGTGGTGGACGACGCCGGACGCCTGGTCGGTGCCCTGCCACGCGTGACGCTGCTGGCCGCCCTGGGCAACGTTCCCTCCACCACCGGTGAGTTCCCCGTGGTTGAGGCCGCCACGGCGCCCCTGTCCGAACAACTTGTCTCGGCCGCGCTGGCCAGGACCGAAGGAGACGCGTAGTGGAACCGACATTCAGGATTCCCCTCGGCGACTGGGTGGAAGTGGGCCTGGACTGGCTGACAACATCGCTGGACAGCTTCTTCCTGGTGATCCGCACGGTCTTTGTCAACGCCTATGACGGGCTGGACTGGGTGCTGACCGCCCCGCCGTTCTGGGTGCCCCTGGCCGTCCTGGCTGCCATCGCCTGGAAGGCCAGCGGCTGGAAACTGGGCGTGGGGACCCTCGTCAGCTTTGCCGTCATTGTGGGGGTGGACCAGTGGGAGAACGCCATGGACTCCCTGGCCCTGGTGGTCATTGCCACCGCCGTGGCCGTGGCCATCAGCATTCCGCTGGGCATCTGGGCAGCCAGTTCGCGGCGGGTCTCTTCGGTCATCCGTCCCGTCCTGGACTTCATGCAGACCATGCCGGCCATGGTGTACCTGATTCCGGCACTGCTGATGTTCCGCGTCGGAGTGGTCCCGGGCATCGTGGCCACCATCATCTTTTCCATGGCCCCCGGTGTCCGCTTCACCGAACTGGGCATCCGCGGGGTGGATGCCGAGGTGGTGGAGGCCGGACACGCCTTTGGCTCAAGCCCCGGCAGCATCCTGCGCCAGATCCAGCTGCCCCTGGCCCGGCCCACCATCATGGCCGGCATCAACCAGGTGATCATGCTGTCCCTGTCCATGGTGGTCATCGCCGGCATGGTCGGCGCGGGCGGCCTGGGCGGAGACGTCGTCGCCGCCCTGAGCCGGATCGACGCCGGGCTGGGATTTGAGGCCGGCATCGCCGTCGTCATCCTGGCCATCTACCTGGACCGTGTGACGGCCAGCCTGGGCAGCAGCAAAAAGTCCAAGGTCCTGCAGGCCGCCTAAGCGGCAAAAGCACTTATCACCAATCGCGGCTGCGCAGTTTGGCGCGGCCATTGAAGGGAATGAACCATGAAGAAGAAGTTTTTGTCAATCGCCGCGATCGCGGCAACACTCGCCCTTGGCCTGAGCGCCTGCGGTTCCGGGGCAGGAAGTGCCACCATCGACAACGGGGACAAGAAGGACGTCAAGATTGCCGTGTTCAACGGCTGGGATGAAGGGATCGCGGCGTCCGAACTGTGGAAGGCAGTCCTGGATGAGAAGGGTTACAACGTCGAGCTGAAAAATGCCGACGTGGCCGCCGTCTTCTCCGGCCTGTCCACGAAGGACTATGACTTGACCCTGGACACCTGGCTGCCCGTCACGCACAAGACCCTGATGGACAAATATGGCAGCAAGCTGACAGAGCTGGGCGATTGGAACAGCGAGGCCAAGCTGACCATCGCCGTGAACAAGGACGCCCCCATCGACTCCCTGGACCAGCTGGCCGCCAACGCGGACAAGTTCGGCAACCGGCTCGTGGGGATTGAACCCGGCGCCGGCCTGACCGAGGCCACCACCAAGAAGGTCATCCCCGACTACGGCCTGGACAAGATGGACTACATCACCTCCTCCACCCCCGCCATGCTCTCGGAGCTGAAGTCGGCCACCACCAAGGGTGAGAACATCGCCGTCACGCTGTGGCGCCCGCACTGGGCCTACGACGCCTTCCCGTTGAAGGACCTGAAGGATCCCAAGGGCGCACTGGGTGCGGCCGAAGGTATCTACGGCTACTCACGCCTGGACTTCGGGACCGACTTCCCGGAACTCAACGGCTGGCTGAAGAATTTCAAGATGGACTCCAAGCACCTGTACTCGCTGGAGAACGCCATGTTCAACGGTGAAAAGACGGATGACCACGGACCGGCCGTGAAGAAGTGGATCGCCGACAACCAGGAATGGGTCGACGCACTGACAGCCTAACCCCCGACGCTCCTTCAGCTTCGGGTGGCTTCCCCCCGACGCTCCTTCAGCTTCGGCGGCTTAAAGCAGGACGCTCCCCCAGTTGCTGGGGGAGCGTTCCCTTTTTTGCTGCAACAAGTGCAGGAGCGTCGGGAATTAGCTGGCAGGGAATTCCGAGTCCAGGTATTCCCGGCCCAGGCCGGAAGCTGCGGGCGCGCCCGGCACGGACCCCGTGCCGTGGCGCGCCTCTTCGTTGGCGCGCAGCTCAACCCGCCGGATCTTTCCCGAAATGGTCTTGGGCAGTTCGGCGAACTCCAGCCGGCGGATCCGCTTGAACGCCGGCAGGTGTTCGCGGCAGAAAGCGAAAATCTCCGCGGCCAGCTCGTCGCTGGGCTGGTAGGCGGCGGCGAGCACCACATACGCCTTTGGCACATTCAGACGCAGTTCGTCGGGCGAGGGGACCACGGCGGCCTCCGCGACCGCCGGGTGTTCGATCAGCACGCTCTCGAGCTCAAAGGGGGAGAGACGGTAGTCGGAGGACTTAAACACGTCGTCGCTGCGCCCGATGTAGGTCAGGATGCCGTTTTCGTCCCGGCTGGCCACGTCCCCCGTGTGGTAGTAGCCGCCGCGGAACGCCTCCGCCGTCTTGGCGGGGTCGCCGTAGTAGCCCTTGGTGAGGCCCACAGGGGCGGGGTCAAGGCGCAGGCACAGTTCGCCGTCGTCCGTCTCCTCTCCGGTGAGCAGGTCCAAAAGGACCACGTCATAGCCGGGCAGCGGGCGGCCCATCGAGCCGATCTTGATGGGCTGGCCGGGTGTGTTGGCGACTTGGACGGTGGTTTCCGTCTGGCCAAAGCCGTCCCGGATCAGCTGGCCCCAGGCGCGCTCCACCTGGTCGATCACCTCGGCGTTGAGCGGCTCGCCGGCGGACACCACCTTCGTGGGCGGGTTTTTCAACAGCGTCAGGTCCGCCTGAATGAGCATGCGCCACACAGTGGGCGGGGCGCAGAAGCTGGTGACGTGTTCGGCGTCCATCTGCGCCATGAGGGCCTTGGCATCGAAACGCGTGTAGTTGTAAATGAACACGCAGGCCTCCGCGATCCACGGCGTGAAGACGTTGGACCAGGCATGCTTGGCCCAACCCGGCGAGGCGACGTTCAGGTGGACGTCTCCCGGCTCCAGGCCGATCCAGAACATGGTGGACAGGTGGCCCACCGGGTAGGAGGTGTGGGTGTGCTCCACGAGCTTCGCCCTGGACGTGGTGCCGGAGGTGAAATAGAGGAGCATGGTCTCATCCGCTCGGGTGGGCGCGTCCGGGGTGAAATCCTCCGGCGCGCCGGCCGCTTCCGCGTAGTTGAGGACGGGCCTGCCGGCGTCTGTTGCAGCGTCCGCGCCGATGCCGACGAGGGCGTAGTCGCCGGGCACATCGGCGAACTTGGCAATGTCCTCGGCCCTCGCGCCCACCCAGCGGGCCGCACCGCGCTGGACCCTGTCGCGCAGGTCGGCCGGGCCCATCATGGTGGTGGTGGGGATCATGACCACCCCGAGCTTGATGCAGGCCAGCATGAGCTCCCACAGCTCCACCTGGTTGCCGAGCATGATGACCATGTGGTCGCCGCGCCGGATCCCCTGGCCGCGCAGCCAGTTGGCCACCTGGTTGGACCGGGCGGAGAGCTCCTTGAAGCTGCGCCGGGTGGCGGTGCCGTCCTGTTCCACAATGACCAAGGCGGGGTTGTTGCCGGTGGCCGGGTCCTTCGCGATCGCATCGATCCAGTCCAGCGCAAAGTTGAACTCGGTGAACGCCGGCCACGTGAATTCCCGTTGGGCCCGGGCGTTGTCCAGGCGCATCTCCAGCAGCCGGTCGCGTGCCGCGCGGAATTCTTCAGTGACGTTCATGGTTTTCACCTTTCGCACTTCATGGCTGGGACGCTGTCCCGGGGAACAAGGGGTCCTTCACTGTGAAATATACGCGCAGCCCCTGCGGTGCCCCGCTACTTCCACCACGTGTCCAGCGGCGACACCGGCGTGGTGCGCTTGTGCCGGCTTTGCAGGTACCGCCTTTCAATGCCCGAGGCCGGGACGTCGCCAATTTCCCGGCCCTCCAGGTAGTCGTCAATCTCGTCATAGCTGATGCCGAGTTCGTCCTCGTCGGTGCGCCCGGGCGTACCGTCCAGCAGGTCGGCGGTGGGCACCTTGCGCCAGAGCCGCCCGGGGGCGCCCAGTTCGCGCAGCAGGGCACGGTTTTGGCGCTTGTTCAAGGTGAACAGCGGCAGGATGTCAGCGCCGCCGTCGCCGAACTTCGTGAAGAAGCCCGTCACGGACTCGGCGGCGTGGTCCGTGCCGACCACCAGCAAGTTGTCGTGGCCGGCCAGGGCGTACTGGGCAATCATGCGGGAGCGGGCCTTGATGTTGCCCTTGTTGAAGTCGGTGACGTCCTCGGTGGCGGTCTTGGCGAACTCCGCCTCGAAGCCGTCCACGGCCGCGGCAATGTTGAATGTGCGGACCGTCTTGGCCCGGATGAAGTCCAGGGCTGCCTGGGCGTCGTCCTCATCATGCTGGACGCCGTAGGGCAGGCGGACGGCGATGAAGTTGGCCTCGATGCCTTCCTGGGCCAGACCGTCAACGGCGAGCTGCGCCAGCCGGCCCGCCAGCGTGGAGTCGATCCCGCCGCTGATGCCCAGCACGTAGCCCCCGGTTCGAGTGGCCTTGAGGTAGTCCTTGAGGAATTCCACGCGCAGGGTGATTTCCGCTGCCGGGTCAATCCGCGGCTTGACGCCAAGTTCTGCAATGATCCGTGCCTGAAGTTCGCGCATGGAACCTAAGGGTAGTACGTGGAGGTATCCGGCATGTTACGGGCCGGGTTTGGGGGGCGCAGTGTAGGAATTGAGCGGGCGTCCCGTCGCGCCGTAGCTAAGGTCAAGGATGACCAGGTTCTTGCGCTCCAGCGCTCCGAGGTAGCGTTGCGCCGTGGGTCGGCTGACACCCAGACGGTCCGCGATTTCCGCCGCGCCGACGGGGCCTCCGGCGGTCCTGACGGCGTCGAGCACTTTTTGCATGGTGGGCTGCAGCCGCGGGGCGGGGGCCGCCGAGCGCACGGCCGCGGACCGCGTGTTGTACAGGCTGTCGACCACAGCCTGACTGGCCGTGGGTGCGGAGTCGAGCTCCTGCCGCCAGCGCCGGTAGGCCTCCAGCTGGGTGCGCAACTGGTCAAAGTTGAACGGCTTGACCAGGTAGTAGACGGCACCGCTGCTCATGGCAGACCGAACCGTGGCCAGGTCCCGTGCGGCGGTGATGATGATGCAGTCAACCTGCGTTCCCGTGGCCTGCAGGGACCGCAGCAGGGAGAGACCGTCCTCATCCGGCAGGTGCACGTCCAACAGCAGCAGGTCCGGGGACAGCCGGGCAATCGCCTCCCGCGCGGAAGCTGCGCTGTACACCTCGCCCACACATTCAAAGCCGTCAACCCTGGCCACCCGGGCGGCATGGATGCGCGCCACCCTGAAGTCGTCGTCGACCACCAACGTCCTGATCATGGCGCATCCCTCATTTCCGTGCCTTCCACGTCCTCCACGTCGGCATCCACCGGAAGCCACACCTCAAAATTACCTCCCGGCCCCGGGAACACGTCGAGGGTTCCCCCGGCGCGGTGCACGATCCGCCGGACCAGTGCCAGCCCTATCCCGCGCCGCATGCCCGGGCGGGTGTCCTTCGTGGAGTATCCGTCAACCACCACGGCGTCGATCTTGTCCGCCGGAACGCCCGGGCCATTGTCGCGCACGGCGATGAAAACGCCGTCGGCATCATCAAGCTGCACGCTCACGGTGCGCGGCCGGGGGGAGTTGGCCAGGGCGTCGACGGCGTTGTCCAACAGGTTGCCAACGATCGTCAACAGTCCCGAATGCTCGACGATGGGCCGTTCCAGCCGGGATTCGGCCGTGACCTCGATGCGCACATCCTGTTCCGCGGCCACGGTGATCTTGGCCAGCAGCAGCGCTGCCAGCTCGGGCGGGGCGATCCGGGAGCGCAAGCCCTCGCCCAGCGAACGGGACGAGGCCGAAATTTGTGAGACATACGTCCTGGCCTGGTCCACGTCGCCGAGCTCGAGCAGCCCGTCCACAACGTGCAGGCGGTTGGCGTATTCATGCTCCAACGCCCGCATGGCCTCCATCAGGCCCCGGACGGAGTGCAGGTCACGCACCAGCCCCTCGATCTCGGTGCGGTCCCGCAGCGTCACCACCGAGCCGATGCTCCGCCCGCCGACGGAAACGGGCATGCGGTTGACCACCAGCAGGGCGTCCTCCGTCAGAGCCACCTGGTCGACGCCGTCGAGGGTGCCGGTGAGCAGGTCGCGCAGCCTGCCGTCCGGTACCAGCTCGGCCACCGGCGTCCCCAGGGCCGTCTCGTCCACCTTCAGCAGGCGCCTGGCCTCCTCGTTGACCACGGTCACCCGTCCGTGGTCGTCAAGCCCGACGACGGCCTCCCGGATCCCGTGCAGTAGCGCCTCCCGCTCCTGGAGCAGGAACGCGATCTCCGAGGGCTCCAAGTTAAACGTGACGCGCTTGATCCGCCGGGACAGCAACAGCGACCCGCCCACGCTCAAGAGCAGCACGAGCGCAGAAAAGCCGGCAATCAGCCAAATGTTCGCGGCCTGTTCGTCTTGTTCCTTCGTATCCAGGATGCCCACGGACACCTCGCCGATCACGGACCCGCCGGTACCGAAGACAGGTGCCTTGGCGTTCGCCGAGAGGCCCAGGCTGCCAGGGTCGAAGCCCAGGTGCGTCTTCCCGTCCAGGACAACGACCGGTTCCTCCAGCTTCTTTCCGATCAGTGCGGGGTTCGGGTGGGAGTACCGGATGCCGTTGCGGTCGGTGACCACCACGTAGGACGGATTGGCCGCGGCCACGATCTGCGTGGCCAGCGACTGGATGATGTGTTGCGGATCCCCGGCCGCCAGGGCGGAACGCAGCTGCGGCAGTGCGGCGGTGGTGGCGGCGATGCCCAGCGCACGGAGCTGGTACTGCCGATCCAGCGTCTGGTTGCTCACGACGGTAAAAAGGAACGCGCCCAGGACCACGGCGAGCAGCAGCAGGGAGAGCATGCTGAGCAGGATCTGCGTGGTCAGGGTCATGGACCGGCGCCGCGCCAGGCGGGCGCGTGCCGAGGAGATTCTGCTCACCGGAGCCCGCTTCCGGCCCGGTCGGGGCGCCCGTTGCAGAAAACGCACAAAACATGAACTTTTGCGCATAAGGTGCACAACTTACTGAAGTCTTTTGACACCGACCGTCTCTTTCTAAGCTCGACATAGTTTATGTGATCCGACTCATGCAGGCGAACAACAGCCAGGAAGGGAACCAGTGACAACGGTGTCAGAATTACACAGAAGATTCGGCCCGCCCACGGACCAGGACGGGGGTGGGGGCGGCAACCGTGGGCGCATCGAAATCCACGGCCTGACCAAACGCTACCTCACGCCAAAGGGCGAGACGTTCACGGCCATCCGCGACGTATCGCTCACCGTGGAGCCGGGGCAGTTTTGCGCCATCGTGGGGCCGACGGGCTGCGGCAAGTCGACCACGCTGGCCCAGGTTTCCGGCCTTGAGCACCCCAGCGCCGGTTCGGTGACGGTGGGGGGCAAAGTCGTCAACGGCATCACCAACGGCGTCAGCTACATGTTCCAGGCGGACGCGCTCTTCCCCTGGAAGACCGTCCTCAACAACGTGCTGATCGGCCCGGTGCTGCTTGGCACCCCCAAGCGCGAAGCAACCGAGCTCGCCATGGACTGGCTGCGCCGCGTCGGCCTGGCCGGCTTCGAGGACCGCTACCCGCACCAGCTCTCCGGCGGCATGCGCAAGCGCGTCGCCATGGCGGCCGCGCTGATCAACAATCCCCGGATCCTGCTCATGGACGAACCGTTCGGCGCCCTGGACGTGCAGACCAAGGCCATCATGCAGAACGAACTGCTGCAGCTCTGGGAGGGGCTGCGGCCGTCGGTCCTGTTCATCACCCACGACCTCGACGAGGCCGTGGCGCTTGCCGACAAGGTGGTCATCATGACCAGCAGCCCCGGCTCCATCAAGAATGTCTTCGACATCGACCTGCCCAGGCCACGCGGCGATGTCCAGCAAATCCGGCACGAGGAACGCTTCCTGGAACTGCAGGGGCAGATCTGGGCTTCCCTGAAGGATGAAGTCACCCGGGCCTACAAGCAGACGGCAGGTGCATCAGCATGACATCGATAACGCACAACGCCCCGCTGGTCCACGAGCAGGAGGCCGAACTGAAGGCCGCGGCGCACCGCGCCGTGGCGATGCGCAGGACGTGGATCTGGATCGGCCGGATCCTGCTCGCCGTCGTCGTGATAGGCGGCTGGCAGTGGTTCACCGCGGTCGGCTGGGTGGACAAGTTCTTCTTCGGCCAGCCCACGGAAGTCTGGAACAGCCTGGTCAAGCTCTTCACGGACGGCACGGCATTTGGCTCCATCTGGGAAAACCTCTGGATCACGGTTCAGGAGGCGCTGTTCGGCTTCCTGGTTGGAACCCTCGCCGGCGTCATCCTCGGCATCCTCCTGGGCTCCAACCGGTACCTGTCCGAAGTGGTCGGTCCCTACATCCGGATCGTCAATTCGATCCCGCGCATCGTGCTCGGCTCGATCTTCATCGTGGCCTTCGGCCTTGGCATGGGTCCCAAGGTGCTGCTCGCGGCAGTCCTGGTCTTCTTCGTGGTGTTCTTCAACGCCTTCCAGGGCGTCCGCGAGGTGGACCAGAACCTGGTGTCGAACGTCCGTGTCCTGGGCGCCTCCCCGCTTCAGGTGGCCATCCACGTGACCATCCCTTCGGCGATGACCTGGATCATCGCCAGCCTGCACACCGCCTTCGGCTTCGCGATCATCGGCGCACTCGTGGCCGAGGTCCTCGGCGCCCAGCACGGCATCGGGTTGATCATCAGCCAGGCGCAGGGCACCTTCGATCCCAACACGGTCTTCGCCTGCATGGTGATCATTGCCGTCATCACGCTCGGCGCGGAGTACCTCATCAGCCTGCTCGAGCACTCCCTGCTCAAGTGGCGGCCGCCGAGCCGTTCCGAGGCCCAAGCCATCTGAGCACCGCGTTTCAATCACTTATTCAGGCAAACCGCCCGGATCTCCGGGACAAACCAAAGGAAAAGTACCATGATCAAGCACAAGATCTACGCCGTCGCGGCGACCGGGGCCATCGCGCTCAGCCTCGCGGCATGCGGCGCCACGGCAGGAAGCACCAGCAGCACCAATGGCGGCGCCGCGTCCATGCCCACCGTCAAGCTGATGGTGGGCGGCATCGACAAGCAGATCTACCTGCCCTACGAACTCGCCCAGCAGTTGGGCTACTACCAGAAGTACGGCGTGAACGTGGAGCTTTCCACGGAGCAGAACGGCGGCGTCGGCGCCGAGGACGCCATGGCGTCGGGCCAGGTCGACATGGCCGGCGCCTGGTACGTCCACACCGTGGACTTCCAGGCCAAGGGCAAGGACGTCATCAACCTGGTCCAGCTGTCCGGTGCCCCCGGTGAACGCATCATGTGCGGCACGGACAGCGGAGTCCACTCGCCGGCGGACTTCAAGGGCAAGACCATGGGCGTCACCGACCTGGGCTCCGGCACCGACGAGCTGACCCAGTTCGTCGCCGCGCAGGCAGGCATCACGAAGAAGGACTACCACACCCTCGCCGTCGGGGCCGGTTCAACCGCCATCGCCGCCATCCAGCGCAAATCCGCGGACTGCGTCATGACCACCCAGCCCACCGTCGGGGCGCTGGAGAGCAAGAAGCTCGCCTACACCGCCGTCGACCTGGCGACCGCCGACGGCGCCACGAAGACACTCGGCGGCGACTGGCCCGCCGCCGGCGTCCTGGCCAACGCCAGCTGGGTAAAGTCCCACGAGGACGCGGCCCAGAAGGTGGTGGACGCGCTGGTCGCGACAATGCACTGGATCAACACGCACACCGCAACGGACATCGCCAACAAGCTGCCGGCCTCCTATGTCCAGAACAGCACCATCAGCAAGGACCAGTACATCGCCGGCCTGACCACCGACAAGGGCCAGTTCCTGCCAGACGGCATCATGCCCGCCGGCGGGCCCAGGGTCATCTTCGCCATGGAGAAGGGCAATGGCGTCGACACCTCCAAGGTCACCATCGCCGGCACGTTCACCAACAAGTACGCCATCGCCGCGAACAAGCTGGAAGGGTTCACCACGACCACCATGCCTGCCGGTGCCGCCGGGTAAGCCAACCACAAATATAAGGATCAGGGGGGTGGCAACTCCTGCAGGCACTGAAGCGTCACGGCCGGCCCGCGTGCCATCCCGCGCCGGCCGGTCGTTCCTGTCAGCCGTCCGTTTTGTGTACCATGCGGAATCGGCGGACCATTTAGAATGGAAGCCATGACCCCAACACTTGCTGACGACCGCGCCCGCCTGCTCGAACTGATCAAGGAACTGGCCGTGGTCCGCGGCAAGGTGATCCTCTCCTCCGGCAAGGAGGCCGACTACTACATCGACCTGCGCCGCATCACCCTCCACCACGAGGCCTCCCGCCTGGCCGGCCGGGTCATGCTGGCCATGCTGGACGACGCCGGCATCGAGTTTGAAACCGCCGGCGGCCTGACGATGGGGGCGGACCCCGTCGGCACGGCCCTCATGCACACCGCCGCTGACGCCGGCCGGGCCATTGACGCGTTCGTGGTCCGCAAGGCCCAAAAGTCCTACGGCATGGGCCGCCAGGTCGAAGGCCCCGGCGTGGGGGGGCGCGACGTCGTTGTGCTCGAAGACACATCCACCACGGGCGGGTCCGCGCTGGCAGCCGTGGAGGGCGTGCGCAGGGCCGGCGGCAACATCAAGGCCGTCGCCGTGATCGTGGACCGCGACACCGGGGCCAAGGAACGCATCGAGGCTGAGGCCGGCGTCCCCTACCTGTTCGCCTTCGGCAAGGACGAACTCGGCCTGGACTGATGGCCAAGCTCTACTTCCGCCACGGTGCCATGAACTCAGGCAAGTCAACGGCACTGCTGCAGGTGGCTTTCAACTATGAGGAGCGGGGGCAGCGGGTTTTGCTGGCCAAGCCCGGCATCGACACCAAGGGCGCCGGGGAAATTGTGTCCCGCCTGGGCATGACCCGCAGCGTGGACTTTCTCATCCAGCCCGACGACGACGCCCGTGCCGTGTTTGCCGCCCAGGCCGCCGGCGACGACCCCGACGCGCTCCTTGAACACGTCCAGGTCCCGCCCGTGGCCTGCCTGCTCGTGGACGAGGCGCAGTTTTTGACCCCGGTGCACGTTGACGACCTGTTCCGCATCGCCGTCCTGGACCGCGTCCCCGTCATCGCGTACGGGCTCCGGACCGACTTTCGCACCCGTGCCTTCCCGGGCTCCGGGCGGCTGCTGGAGGTGGCACATTCCCTGGAGGAGCTCAAGACCATCTGCCGGTGCGGGCGCAAGGCGCTGTTCAACACCCGCCGGGTGGGGGAGTCCATAGTGTTCGACGGCGGCCAGGTGGCCATCGACGGTGCCGATGTCTGGTACGAGTCCCTGTGCGGAAACTGTTACCTGGAAGCGTCCGGCGGAAAGCTCCTCACCTAGCCCCGCGGCAAGAACGGCCCGTTATCCACACCCCGGTTCGGGCGCCATGGTGGCGGCCGTGGCCTCGCCCTACGGTGAGGGCAGCAGTTGTTGCCAAGAGCAGGGGAGTGTGGGTGCCATGTCCAATATCCACCAGGGGCCGCCGGCCCGCAAACGGCGTGCCTGGCTTCCGTGGGCGGTGGCGGGCGGGGTCGCAACAGTGCTGCTTCTGGTGGTGCTGTCCTGGGTGGGGTTGTCCTGGGCACTGTCCGGGATGGTGGGGGCCGGCACGGACGCGCCCATGCCCAAGGCGGGCATCCCCATGACGAAGGAACTTCAGTCCGTCGGCTCCACGGCAACGGCGGATGTGCCCGACTCTTGGACCGATGACCCCGGCGATGGCGTCAGCAGAACAGTTGACGGCTTTGATCTCGCGGAGCGGCGCGTCTTCATGGACGTCGACGGCGGGGGCGAGGGTGCCATGGCCGTCTATTCGTCACTCAGTCTGGCCACTCAGAGAGGCCTTCCCGGCCTCGCTGTCGTCACCAAGGCCATGATCGCCGACCAAGTCGACTATCCGGTCCGAAACTCCCTGGTTCCCCTCAAAAAATGGAACCCCGGCTGTGTGGACCACCCCGACTATGCCGCGCCGCCGCGCCAAAAAGAGGTGCCTGGCGGCGTGCTGCAGATGGATGTTGCCTACACCTGCGCGAACATGTTCGGCCGTTCCATCGCCGTGACGCGTGTGCTGGTGGACATGGACCTCACCGTTCATTGTTTGACGGTGGTGGCGGACGCTGGGTATGGGAAGCAGCACAAGGAATCGCTGAAGTCGATCACGGATTCTTTTCACATCATCCCCGCCGGCAGCCGTTGAGGTTCGAGATCTTGACGTCCAAACAACGGCTGCGGGTGTCATGATCTCGAACCTCAACGAGGCGGGGGCGGGAGGGGCTAGAGGTGCTCCAACAGGTCCGCCACGGAATTGAGCGCCTGATCCGGCCGGAACGGGTAGGCGCCAACGTCCTCGGGTGCGGTGATGCCGGTGAACACGAGCACGGTGTGCAGCCCGGCTTCCATGCCGGCGATGATGTCGGTGTCCATGCGGTCCCCGATCATCGCCGTGGTCTCGGAGTGGGCCTCGATGCGGTTCATGGCCGAACGAAACATCATGGGGTTGGGCTTGCCCACAATGTACGGTTCACGGTTCGTGGCCTTGGTGATCAAGGCGGCAATGGCGCCGGTGGCGGGCATGGGCCCTTCGGGGGAAGGGCCGGTGGCGTCAGGGTTGGTCGCGATGAAACGCGCACCCTCCCCGATGAGACGGATGGCGCGGGTGATCGCCTCAAAGGAATACGTGCGGGTCTCGCCCAGCACCACATAGTCGGGGTCCTGGTCCGTGAGGATGAAGCCGGCCTCGTGCAGCGCCGTCGTCAGCCCCGCCTCGCCGATCACAAACGCACGCCCATGCGGCATCTGGGATTTCAGGAACTGCGCTGTCGCCAGCGCCGACGTCCACAGGTTTTCCTCCGGCACCTCCAGCCCGGAGGCGCGCAACCGCGCTGCGAGGTCCCGCGGGGTGAAAATGGAATTGTTCGTCAGCACCAGGAAGCGCTTGGACGTGTCCACCCACCGCTGGATCAGCTCCGCCGCACCGGGGACGGCCTGGTTCTCATGGACCAGGACGCCGTCCATGTCGGTGAGCCAGCATTCAATGTCGGCGGGATTGCGGTTGCTCAGCTTGCTCATGGTGCCTCTCCTGGTACCGGATGTTTTCGTCTCAGCCCCAGTCTGGCAGACGGGGCGCGGCCGCGGCTGATGCAGGGGCGCGGCTCCCGTCACGGCCGGGCCGCTAAAATTATACGGTGACCACTCCCGCCAGCGCCCCTGATGCCGCCGACCACCCCGAACTCCACCATGAGGTGGGAGTGGGCCCGTGGGAGGGCGATCCGCCCGAAGGCGGGCACTGGGACCCGGCACTGCTGGCCGAGGGCGACCGCCGCAACGTCCTGGACCGGTACCGCTATTGGACCATGGAGGCGATCATCGCGGAACTGGACACCCGCCGCCACGACTTCCACATCGCCATAGAAAACTGGCAGCACGACATGAACATCGGCACCGTGGTGCGCACCGCCAACGCATTCCTGGCCAAGGAGGTGCACATCATCGGCCGACGCCGGTGGAACCGCCGGGGGGCGATGGTCACCGACCGCTACCAGCACGTCCGCCACCACTCCACGGTGGCGGACTTTGTGGCGTGGGCACACGCGGAAGGCCTGGCGATCATCGGCGTCGACATCTTCCCGGACTCCGAAAAGCTGGAAACCTTCGATTTGCCGCGCCACTGCGTGCTGGTATTTGGGCAGGAAGGTCCGGGGCTGAGCGAGGACGTGCATGCGGCAGCGCAGGCGACCCTGTCCATTGAACAGTTTGGCTCCACCCGTTCCATCAACGCCGCGTCCGCGGCCGGCATCGCCATGCACGCCTGGATCCGCCGCCACGTGTTCAGCCAGCAGATTTCCTAGCGGTGCCCGCAACAACCGGTCAATGATTGCCCCAAGTATCTAGTCGCCGGTGGAGGGGCGGGTTTATGCTCGGCACTGTGCGGGCGCAGAGGGCGCCCGACCAGTGAAGGACCTCGCATGAGACCATCATTCAAACCACAAAAACCGACCACCAAATTCTTGGCCATCAGCGCTGCCGCGGCATGCGTCCTGGCGTTGGGCGCCACCGGTGCCGCCGCCTCCCCGTCCGCACCCGTGACGTCGTTCCCGGGAGCAGTGCCCAGCTGGGCGCAGCCGGCCAACAGTGCAGGCGCCGCCGCTGCGGACGCCACGGTGGAAGCGGAAATCTATCTGCCGCTGAGGGACCCCAAGGGTGCCAGGGACCTGGCCGCGGCCGTGTCCAACCCGCGCAGCAGAAGTTACCAGAAGGGTTTGTCGCCGACCCAGTGGATCGGCCGCTTCTCGCCGAGCAAGACAGACTACGCCGCCGTCGTGCGTTTCCTCAAAAACCAAGGGCTGACCATTACCGGCACCCCGGAGAGCCGGCTTTACGTGGTGTACCGCGGCACGGTGACCCAGCTGAACAACGCCTTCAACACGCAGCTGAACAACTACAACTTCCAGGGAACCACGCTGGTTGGCCCGGCCACAGTCCCCAGCATTCCAGCCTCGATCGCGGGCATGGTCGCCGGCATTGCCGTGGATCAGGGAAGCCTCATGACCCGCCCCAACAACATGCGCCAGGGCCAGGGCCTGCCGGAGGCCCCGCAGGCGCGCAGTGCCGCCCCACAGGCTAAGCCGGCCGCGTGCTCCAACTACTGGGGCCAAAACACCGCCACCATCCCGAAGGCCTACGGGAAAACGAGTGCCCCGACCTTCATCTGCGGGTACACGCCAAAGCAAATCCAGTCGGCCTATGGCAGGGACGCCCTGCCGACGGCGATGCCAGGCAGCAGCGGCCGCCACGGGCACGCCCCCGACGGCAGCGGACAAACCGTGGCCATCATCGACGCCTACGCCTCGCCCACCATGCTCTCGGACATTAACAAATATTCGGCCAGCTACGGGCTTTCCCCCATGAATTCACGCAGCTACCAGCAGATTGTGCCGTCACCGGACAAGTTCGTGGACCAGGCCCTGTGCCAGTTCCCCAGCGTCTGGCAGGCCGAACAGGCGCTGGACGTGGCCTCCGTCCATGGCACCGCTCCCGGGGCCAACATCCTCTACGTGGGCGGCTTCAACTGTGGCGGCGGGCTGGACATCGCCATGTCCAAGATCCTTGACCACAAACTCGCCAACATCGTCAGCAACAGCTATGGCAACGAGGGGGAGTCACTGTCGGCCAACGCCGTCGCCGGTGAGGTCAACATTCAGCTGCAGGCCGCCGGCGAAGGCATCGGCCTGTACTTCTCCAGCGGCGACAGCGGCGACGAGACCATCAACCTCGGCTACGCCGCGCCGGACTTCCCGGCCAGTTCCCCCTGGGTCACTGCAGTGGGCGGTACCAGCCTGGCCGTGAACAGGAACGGTTCCTACAAGTTCGAAACGGGATGGGGCAGCGTCCTGGACCGGATCGTTGATGGCGCGTACACGTCCCCGCTCCCCGGAGACGTGTACGGCGGCGGGGCCGGCGGCGGCACCAGCGCCATCTTCGCCCAGCCCGACTACCAGAAAGGCACGGTTCCGGGCTCACTGGCCAAGGGCATGCGCGTTGTCCCGGACATCTCCTCGCTGGCGGACCCGTACACCGGCTACGTGATCGGCATCAGCCCCATCAACGACGACACCACGCTGACCACCGATCCTTACACCACCGAAACCTATGGCGGCACGTCCCTGGCCTGCCCGCTGACCGCCGGCCAGATGGCCGTCGCCCAGCAGGTCTCGGGCCAGGTCCTCGGCTTTGCCAACCCGGCCATCTACGCCACCAACAGGACCCGGCCGCGCGCCTTCACGGACGTGGTCCCGTTGCCGTACCAGCCCGTCGTGGCCTACACGAGCGCCCGGTCAGGCAACGATTATTTGGTCTCGATGGATTTGGACTCGTCGCTGTCCACGGCCAGGGGATATGACAATGTCACGGGCGTTGGGAGCATGAGCTACCGGTTCGCACTGGCCATCAGCCGGCACCGGCAACCCTAGCGTTCCCCGGGACGAGACAGGCGGACCCCGGCACCCACGCCGGGGCCCGCCGTCGTGCCTGGCTCCGGCGGGGAGCGGTCCCGCGCCGCGTAACGAATGTTCCGCCATGTGGCGCGGGGATGTGCCCCGGTGGGGCGATGGCTAGGATGGATCGGGAGAACCAAGGTTTACCATCCAGTACTTCAACAAGGAGTCAACGTGCCCATTGCTACACCGGACAAGTACGCTGAAATGATTGATCGGGCGAAGGCTGGGGGTTTTGCGTATCCTGCGGTCAATGTCACCTCGTCCCAGACGCTTAAT
>CAJDTM010000034.1_pt1 | contig 26610 bp, 25 predicted proteins | sample 7389831 | NCBI WGS metagenome assembly CAJDTM01 (sample SAMEA7055656, study PRJEB34461) | soil metagenome | biome: terrestrial ecosystem; feature: Peninsula; material: soil | place: Antarctica | collected 2016
GGGGGTCCGCCCGAACGGCCACATTGCGCACGCAACCGGCAATCGTGACGGGTTCGGACTGTGCTGGCTTGGGCATTTCGCCCCAGTGGCTGCGGAGTTCGTACGCGGGTCCGCCGTTCACTTTCCGAGCACATTGACTGACGGTGATTTTGCCACCAGTGCGCTCTGAACCGGGTGCAGTTGCCGCCAGGCCGGCCCCTCCAAGGGCGGCTGCCGTCTCTGCACCCATACGGCAACACCTGACTCCACCACGTCATGGGCGAAACGCCGTTTGAACTGGTGTTAGCTTCTGGACCGGTAGTCCCAACGCCGTTTTCGGAGCCACCACCAGTACACGCGAAGGCCACGCGCACCGGGGACCACACCCGTCGGGTCTCCCGCCGCCACGGCAGCGACATGGATGGCCACTTTCCGTGAATCCCGCATTCCGTTGGCTGCTCTCAGTCTCCGGACGGCTCGTCAATGATCCCTTGAACAACGGCCCCATATTGCTGAACCAGTTCTTCATCGGCCATGTCGTCCCCGTCCAGCAGGCCGAGCACCCGAAGACCGGCGCCCAGGCCCATGACGGCGCACACCACCAGTTGCGACTTGCGCCGGGCAGCAGTGGTGTCGTTAATTTGCGCGGCAATCCACGTCACGTACTTTTCCCGCAGGGCCATCCTGGCCGCGTCCTGGTCCGGTGCGTCCTGGACCAGCATGGCCACCATCGCCCACGGCTCGGCCTCGCCCGTGCCGCGGCGCAGCAGGATCCTGCGGATCAGCGTGAATCCGATCGGCTCGGAAAAGCCCGAATCGAATTCTGCGGCGGGCACGTCCGGTGCGGCAGCTTCATACAGCTTGGCCTTGCTGCCCATCACCTTCATCACCATGGCCGGTGAATACCCGGCCATGGATGCGACATCCTTGACAGTCACCGCGGTGTATCCCCGCTCACCAAAGAGCTGCCGGGCCGACTCGATAATCGCGTCCCTGGTGCTCGGCCCGCTCACGGCACACCCACCGTGGCGCCGGCTGCCAGTTCGGCACGCGAGGACCCCAGCTGGAAATCCGCCACGGCCGAATGCACCGTGACCACCAGCTGGACGGACTCCGCGGTCCGCCCGTCCGGGTCGAGACAGGTCAGAATGTATCGGCCCACCGGCGGCAGCGGCACCTCGTAGCCGCCGTCTCCGGTGCTGAAGGTGGAGACCAGGAACTCCCCCGTCGCCTTCGTCAAGGTCACCAGAGCACCCTCCAGCGGCAGGCCGCCGCCGTTCACCACGCCGGAGAGGGTGAGCCGGCGGGAAAGCCGGATCTGCTCGGTGCTGGAGGAGTCGGTGAATTCCAGGACCTGGGAGCTGGGTGCCCAGCCGTCGGCGCTGGAAATGACCAGGTAGCGCCCGGGCTCGGGCAGGACCAGGGAGTAGCGCCCGTCGTTGTCCGCCCGGCTCCAGTCGGCGGGTTCGCCGTTGGTGTGCAGTGCGTTGACCACGGCCTGGCGGATGGCCTTGCCGTGGCCGTCCAGCACCGTGCCGCGAACCACGATCTCCGCCTCGGTTCCCGCCGGGGCGGCATCGCCGGCCGCCAAGGCCACGGATGCGGCCCTGCGCCCGCCCGCCAAGGCGTGCACCTGCGCCGGGACCGGCACGCCCGGGACCGGCACTCCCGGGACGGGCCCGTGCTGGGCGGGGGCACCGGCGACGGCAGTCGCGGGGAGTACGCCGGTGATCGTGCCGGCTCCGGCCGCGGCCCCCGGGGCGGTTTGGAAGCGCGGGATGAACACGGACACGCCGATCGAGAGCAGGGCTGCGATGGCCGCGTACCAGAACACTTCCTTGAACGCATCCACGGTGGGCAGCGCAACGGGGCCCACCTGGACCACCACGGAGGTGAGCACGGCCCCGACGACGGCGGACATGGTGGACGTTCCCACGGCGCGCAGCAGCGAATTGAGGCCGTTGGCGGAGGCTGTCTCGGTGATCGGCACCGAACGCATGATCAGGGTCGGCATGGCCGCGTAGGCGATGGCCGTGCCCATGCTGACCACGGTGGCGCCCAGGATCACCATCCACACCTCCCCGGTCAGGAACACACGGGCCACGTAGGCCACGGCCAGGACCAGCGAGCCCGCAATCAGGGTGATCTTGGCACCGTACCTCTTGGTGATCATCGCGGAAATCGGCGCCAGCGCCACCATGGCCAGCCCGGACGGGATCATGCACAGCCCGGCCACCACCACGCTGAGGCCGAATCCGTAGCCGCCCACGGCGGGCAGTTGCAGCTGCTGGGTGGTGCTGAGCATGTTCGCGTACATCGAAAAGCCGACCAGGATGGAGGCGATGTTGGTCAGCAGCACCGGCTTGCGGGCCGAGGTCCGCAGGTCCACCATGGGCTGGCTGACGCGCAGTTCATAGGGGAACCACACGGCCAGGAACACCGCGGTGCCGATGAAGAGCAGGATGACCGGTTCGCTCTTCCAGCCCCAGTCCCCGCCCTTGGAGATGGCCAGCAGCAGGGACGTCAGGGCCGCATCCAGAAGATGGCCTGCCATCCCATGGACTGGTAGATCACCCCGGACAGCGGCAGGCCCAAGGCGCTGCCAATGCCCAGGGTGGCGCTCATCAGGGCCACGGCGGAGGCAACCTTCTCGCGCGGCAGCTCATCGCGCATGATGCTGATGCCGACCGGGATGAGCGAGGCGGCCAGGCCCTGGAATGCCCGGCCGATCAGCAGCATGGCGAAGGTGCCCCCGAGGGCGGCGATCACGGAACCGACCACCATGGTGACCATCGCCACCACCATCATCCGGCGCTTGCCGAACATGTCCGCCAGGCGCGAGACGATGGGTGTGGCGACGGCGCTGGTGAGCAGTGTGATGGTGACCAGCCACGAGGTGTTGTCGGCCGAGGTGTTCAAGATCTTCGGGAAGTCCGGCAGCAGCGGCACCACCATGGTTTGCTGCAGCGCCACCACGGTGCCCGCCAGGCACAGGATGGTGATGACAAGGGAGGTGCGCTTGGGGGCGGCGTTCCGGCCCTGGCGGGCGGAGGGCGGACGGCCCTGGCGGGCGGAGGGGGTTGCCAAGTGCGACGGCAAGGGCTTCCTTTACAAGGTTTGGGAGGACGGTGAACGAGCGTTCACTCTACTAGTGAACCACCGTTCACCACCGGCGGTCAATGCCGGCGGCCAGCCCCGAACCCCCGGGGCAACGCCTCTTCCAGCCCGCCATGGCGGGAGCGGCAGCCCCCCCACGCGGGCGCCGGGGCAGCCTCCCTGTGAGGCATCTCATGGACCGCGCAATTCCCACGCTTCGGGCCGGCCGCAGCTGTTTGCCAAGAGCATCCCCTCCGCTGACCGGCCCATATACAGGCCCTTGCCGGGCTGCCAGAATGGAATCCAGGAGCCCCATTCAAGGACACCGGGAGGACAGCCGTGAGTGAAGAAGCGCAAGACCGCCAGTTGCTCGCAGCCCGCGTACGGGAGAGCAGGGCCTCAGTCGCGGCCTACCTGCGCGTCGCCCGCCCGCGCAGGAACCGGCTCACCAATGTCAGCGTCATCGGCAGCACCCTCGCCGCCCTCGTCACGGCCGGTCCCGCCGTGGGCGGAACCCGGTTCACCTCCGCGCTCGCGGACACCTTCTCGCTCGGCGACGATTCGATCATCTGGCGTGGGCTGTGCCTGGTGGCCGTGCTGCTTTCACTCGCGGCGGCCCTGTCAACCAGCCTGGCAAACTCGCACGCCGTGGCCGCGCAGGTCTCGGCTGCGGAGGCCTGCCGGGCCGGACTGGACGGCCTGGAGTCCGCCCTGGATTTCGGGCAGCTGCCCACCGACGCCGCCGTCGAACTGTACCGGAAGTATCTGGCGCAGGTGTCCTTCATCGACGACGCGCGCCGGCGCTGACACCGCACGGGCCGCCGCGGCTAGGCTGGAGCGCATGACGTCCCCCCTGGTCCTGGCCTCGGCCTCCCCTTCCCGCGCCAAGTTGCTCACCGACGCCGGCATCGTTCATCGCGTCCTGGTCTCCGACGTCGATGAGGACGCCGCCACGGCAGCCGCCGGTCCGCTGTCCCCCGCCGGCACCGCCCTGCTGCTGGCGCGCGCCAAGGCGGAGGCGGTCGCGGCAGCCACGCCCGGCGCCCTGGTGCTGGGCTGCGACTCCGTTTTTGAGCTCGACGGCGCCCCGTATGGCAAGCCTTGGGAGGCTGAGGTGGCCCGGGAGCGCTGGCGCCAGATGCGCGGGCGCTCCGGCACCCTCCACACCGGCCACTGGCTCGTTTCCGCGCACGACGGCGGCGGCCCCGTCGGGCGCGGGGAGGTCACCAGCGCCGTGGTCCGCTTTGAGGACGTGAGCGACGCGGAGATCGACGCGTACGTGGCCACCGGCGAGCCGCTGCAGGTGGCCGGTGCCTTCACCATTGACGGCCTGGCCGGGGCGTTCATTTCCGGCGTCGACGGCGACCCCCACACCGTGGTGGGCCTGTCCATTTCCACGCTCCGGCGGCTTTTGGCGCAGGCAGGGGTGGCCATCACCGACTTGTGGGCCTGAGCCGTCCCGTCCTGCGCCGTCCCGTCCTGCGCCGTCCCGTCCTGAGCCGTCCCGTCCTGAGCCGTCCCGTCCTGCGCCGTCCCGTCTTGCGCCGCGTCCGCCTCGAATGGGGCGCACGGCAGTGTCCTGCGCCCCGTCCGCCGCGAACGGTGCGCCCACCGGTGCAGCCCCCGGCTTGGGCTGAACCAGGTCCTCCCCCGGCCGGTCCGGAAGGCGTTCACGGGCCAGTTTCCTCGCACCGCGGTCCAACACTCGGCAAGGACGGCTGGGCCACCATCCCGGGCCGGATGACCCGGGGAGGAAGTTTGGCCCCACAGCCGCCGTGCCGCCCCTCGGTGTGGCAATCGACCGTCTTTGTAGGAACTGCACAAATGCGGGCGGCTTCACACGCCGAAACAGCATGATGCATGGGCTAAACCCTCACAATCGCGCTAGGCTCACTGGAGAATAGAAGGAGTCCCGTGTGACCAATTCACAGCCAGCAGGTGCCAGCCCGCTCAGCAAGGTCCTGATCGCCAACCGCGGCGAAATTGCCGTCCGCATCATCCGCGCGGCCCGCGACGAGGGCATTGCCTCAGTGGCCGTGTACGCCGAGCCGGACCGCGAGGCACTGCACGTGCGCATGGCCGACGAGGCGTTCGCCCTGGGTGGCACCACGGCGGCCGAATCCTACCTGGACATGGGCAAGATCCTCGACGCCGCCCGGCAGGCCGGCGCCGACGCCGTCCACCCCGGCTATGGCTTCCTGGCCGAGAACGCCGAATTCGCCCGAAGGGTCATCGACGCCGGCCTGACCTGGATAGGCCCCTCCCCCGAGGCCATTGACTCCCTGGGCGACAAGGTCAAGGCGCGCCACATCGCCGAAAGGGTGGGCGCGCCCCTGGTCCCGGGCACCAAGGACCCGGTGGCCTCCACCGAGGAAGTCCTTGACTTTGCCGACGAGTACGGCCTGCCGCTGGCGATCAAGGCAGCCTACGGCGGCGGCGGGCGCGGCATCAAGGTGGCCCGCAGCCGCGAGGAGATCCCCGAACTGTACGAATCCGCCGTCCGCGAGGCGGTCGCCGCCTTTGGCCGCGGCGAGTGCTTTGTGGAACGCTTCCTCGACTCCCCCCGCCACGTGGAAACCCAGTGCCTGGCCGACGCGGCAGGCAACGTGGTGGTCGTTTCCACCCGCGACTGTTCCCTCCAGCGCCGCAATCAAAAACTCGTCGAGGAGGCCCCCGCACCGTTCCTCAGCGATGAACAGAACACCCGCCTGTACGAGGCCTCCAAGGCCATCCTGAAGGAAGCCGGGTACGTGGGCGCGGGCACCTGCGAATTCCTGGTCGGCACCGACGGCACCATCTCCTTCCTGGAAGTCAATACGCGCCTGCAGGTGGAGCACACCATCTCCGAGGAAGTCACCGGAATTGACCTGGTCCGGGAACAGTTCCGCATCGCCCGCGGCGAGGAATTGGGTTACACGGACCCCGAAGTCCGCGGCCACTCCTTTGAATTCCGCATCAACGGCGAGGATCCGGGCCGCGGCTTCATGCCGGCGCCGGGCACCGTCACCTCGCTGGTGCTGCCCACCGGACCCGGCGTCCGCGTCGACTCCGGCATCACCGAAGGCGAGGTCATCAGCGGCAACTTCGATTCCATGCTGGCCAAGCTGATCGTCACCGGCAGCACCCGCGAGCAGGCGCTCCAGCGCTCCGGCCGGGCCCTGGCGGAAATGCAGGTCGGCGGCATGCCCACCGTCCTGCCGTTCCACCGTGCCGTCGTCGCGGATCCCGCCTTCGCCCCCGCCGGCGGCGCCCCGTTCACCACCCACACCCGGTGGATCGAGACGGAGTTCGCCAACAACATCCCGGCCTTTGACCTTGCCTCGGCGCCCGGTGCCGCGGACGACGCCGGCACGCGCCAAAGCGTGACCGTCGAGGTGGGCGGCAAACGGCTTGAGGTGACGCTGCCGGCGTCGTTGGCGTCCGGCAACGGCTCCCGGAACGCAACGCCCAAGAAGGTGAAAAAGGCCGGCCGCAACCGCAACGCCGGCCCCGCTGCCGCCAACGGCAACGCCCTGACCTCCCCCATGCAGGGCACCATCGTGAAGGTGGCCGTGGCCGACGGCGACGCCGTCGCTGAAGGCGATTTGATCGTGGTCCTGGAGGCCATGAAGATGGAACAGCCGCTCACCGCGCACCGCGCCGGCACCGTCACGGGCCTGCTCGCCGCGGCCGGCGACACCGTTTCGGCCGGCACCGTCCTGGCCACCATCGAGGACTGATTCCCGGCAGTTTTTCTCCCCCGGCAGCGGGCCCCGCCTTTCACCCGAAAGGCGGGGCCCGCTGCCGTTTGTGGCGCCCGTCACAGGGGCAGTGGTAGGGTCGGTCGCAGTTCAATCTTTACCAACTGAACGATCTGTCACTAATTGTGTGCCTGCAGCTCCTGCTCACGCGCCAGAAACCTTGGAGGAAGAATGGCCGACGCCACAACCGGCAGCACCCAGGCACCAGGGCGGGTGGGCATGTCCCGCGAAGACCGCAAGGTCGTGGCCGCGACCATGGTTGGCACCACCATCGAGTGGTACGACTTCTTCATTTTCGCCCAGGCGGCCGGCCTGATTTTTGCGCAACTGTACTTCAGCCCGCTCGGCTCCACCGGCGCCCAGCTGGCGTCCTGGGCGTCGCTGGGCATCAGCTTCCTGTTCCGCCCGCTGGGCGCGGTGGTCGCCGGCCATCTGGGCGACCGGGTGGGCCGCAAGGCCATGCTGGTGATGACGTTGCTGATGATGGGCGGGGCGACGGCGTTGATCGGCCTGCTGCCCACCTATGCCGCCATCGGCCTGTGGGCGCCCATCCTGCTGGTCCTCCTGCGGATCGTGCAGGGCTTTTCCGCCGGCGGCGAATGGGGCGGGGCCGCGCTCATGTCGGTTGAGCATGCCCCCGTGGGCCGGCGCGGCCTGTTCGGCGCCTATCCCCAGATCGGGGTCCCGGTGGGGCTGATCCTGGCGTCGCTGGTGATCTTCATCCTGCGCGCCTTCCTGGGGGCCGAGGCCTTCCTGTCCTGGGGCTGGCGGGTGCCGTTCCTGCTGTCCATCGTGCTGATCGTCGTCGGCTATGTGATCCGCCGCGCCGTCGCCGAAAGCCCCGTGTTCGTTGAGATGGCCCAGCGGCAGAAGGAATCGGCGGCGCCCCTGCGCGTGCTGTTCCACAGCCACAAGCGCAACATTGTGCTCACGGCGCTGATCTTCATCGGCAACAACGCCGCCGGCTACATGCTGATCGCGTTCTTTTCCTCCTACGCCACCAAGACGCTGAAAATGGACACCGCACAGGTGCTTCTGGCTGTCATGGTCGCGGCCCTCGGGTGGCTCGGATTCGCCCTCTATGGGGGCTCGCTGTCGGACCGGATCGGGCGGGTGCGCACCTTCCAGATCGGGTATGCGTGGATCTTTGTCTGGATTGTGCCGATCTTCCTGATGATCGACACCGCCAACATCTGGATTTTCGGCCTGGCCGCCTTCGCCCTGACCATCGGGCTGGGCCTGTCCTACGGGCCCATGTCCGCCATGTATGCGGAGATGTTCCCGGCCGCCGTGCGCTACTCCGGCGTCTCCATCGGATACGCCTTGGGCGCCATCCTTGGCGGCGCGTTCGCCCCGCTGATCGGCGACGCGCTCATGTCAGCGTTCCGCTGGTCCCCGTCCGTGGGCATCTACATCATGGTCCTGTGCGCCATTTCCTTCGCAGCGGTCACCCTGGTGAAGGAGCCCCGCGGCGTCCCGTTGGGTGTGGGCGGCACCGTCCACTAGGCCAATGCACCCTGGAGCGCACCGTTCGGACCCAACCGGGCGCATGGCACTGTCCTGCGCCCGGTTCGCTTCGAATCCGGAGCAGGACAGGCCGGGCGGGGGCGGTCAGCCCTGTGCCACTGCGCTGGGGCTAAGAAGCGGCTAAGAAGCGGCTAAGGGGCGGCAGTTGCCGGAGCCGTGGCTTCAGGGGCTGCGGCTGCCGCGGCGATTCTCGCCGTGACGGCCTTGGCTTCCTTTTGGATTGCGGCACCGTAGCCCCCGTTGACGGCGGTGCTCCCGACCAGCGCCGCAGCCGCGTCGCGGGATCCGGCCGGAGCCGCCTCAAGCGAGGTCAGGTCGGTCTTCAGCTGCTCCGGCAGCCTGGCGAAGGCGGCCCGGTGGTGAATGAGCGCAAACGCCACCACATGGGCCCTGTCACCAAATCCGGCCTTCGCCTCGATGACGACGCGCAGTTCCCGCCGGAGCAGACGTGCCTCCGGCCGCTGGGCGTGATGTCCGGCCGCGGACGTGCCGGCCGCCGCGCCACTCGCCGCGGAGGTGCCGGCCGCCGGTGACGGGGAGGTTCCGGCGGCGGACGCGGCCGTCACCCCGAAGATCCCGGCTCCGATGAGCACGGCACAGGTGGCAGCGGCGGCAGCGCGCTTGCGCCAACGCCTGCCGGGTACGGTGGTCGGCGTTGTAAGGTCAATGTTCATGGTTGCTCCTGGTGGATTCCGGAGGCCGCTGGGCCTCGCACTGATTTCCCTGGCGGGTGATGATTCCACTTTGGCGGACGGGCATGCACCCCGCGTTCGGGGAATGTAAGCGCCACGTAAAGAATGGGCGGCGCACCTCCCACGCAAGTGTGCAGGGGGTTCAATGGAACCATGGAACAAGCGATCGATCCGGCACCGCTGGCCCGCGGCCTGGTCTTGATAGTGGAGGACGACGGCGCGATCGCGGACGTCCAGCGCCTGTACCTGCGCCGCGCAGGCTTTGGCGTCCATGTCGAGGCTAGTGGCGAGGCGGGGCTGGCCATGATCCACAGCCAGCGGCCGGTGGCCATTGTGCTCGATGTCGGCCTGCCGGGCATTGACGGGATCGAAGTCTGCCGCCGCCTGCGCGCCCGGGACGACTGGACGCCCATCATTTTTGTCACGGCCCGGGACGAGGAGGTGGACACGATATTGGGGTTGGAGCTGGGTGGCGATGACTATCTGACCAAGCCATTCTCCCCCCGTGAACTGGTCGTCCGCGTCAAGGCGGTGCTGCGCCGCGGCCTGGCAAGCCGGGGCAGCGCCATCCTTCGGCTCGGGTCCGTGGCACTGGATCCGGACAACCGAACGGTCGACGCCGGCGGCGTCCCGGTGGAACTGACGGCCCGGGAATTCGATGTCCTCGCCTACCTGCTGGCCACCCCCGGCCGCGTCTACAGCCGCGAACAGCTCCTCTCCGCGGTCTGGGGGCAGGCCAGCTACACCCCCGGGCGCACCGTCGACGTCCAGATTGCCGCACTCCGCTCCAAACTGGGCGCCGCCAGCCCGATTCAAACCCTGCGCGGCGTCGGCTACACAGCCCGCAGCCTGCCGCCCGTGGGCGGCCGCCATGAAGGATAAGGACCGCGCACACCCGACCGGCAGGACGGCACACCGTCCCACGGGCCCGACGGCGTGGCTTGGCTCAGTGGGCGGCGGCATCACGCTGGTGACGGCCGCCGTCGCAGTCCTGGCGGTGCTGGTCACCGGACTGGTTGCCTTTCCGCTCATCCGGGCGGCCACCGTGGACTCTGCCCGGGAGCAGCTTGCACGGCAGGCGGACGCCTACGCGGCGGCCCCCGCGGCCTCGCACGCCCTTGACGTCCGGGAACGCAACCTGCTGGGGCCGGAGACCTACAAATTGTCCCTCATCACCGCCTCCGGAACCGTCCAGGGAACGGCCGGGCTCTTCCTGGACCCGGCCGAGATCGCGCAGGTCCTGTCCGGGCAGAAAATCTCCCGGACACTGGCCACCGGCGGCGGACAGCTGCTGGTGGAGGCCCGGGCCCTCAAACGTGGGGGCGGCCTGGTGTTGACCCGTTCGCTTCAGGACGTCAACGCGGAGACGGCGCAGTTGCTGGCGCGCACGCTGCTGGCCCTCGCCATCGGGCTGCTGATTGCGGTGCTGGCCGGCACGCTGTTGGCCCGGCGGCTCTCCCGGCCCCTGGTGCGGACCGCGGCGGCCGCGCGCCGGATCGCCGCCGGCGAGCGCACCGTTGAGCTGGCACCGTCCGGCATGACGGAGGTCCGGGCGATGGGCGAGGCGATCAACACCTTGGATCACGCCCTGATGGCCAGTGAGGCCCGCCAGCACGAATTCCTGCTGTCGATCTCGCACGAGATCCGGACGCCGCTGACGGCCGTGCGCGGCTATGCCGAAGCCATGGTGGACGGGCTCATCCCCCTGGAAGAGCTGGCGGGCGTGGGGCAGGTCCTGGCGGCCGAGACGGAGCGGCTGGACGGCTTTGTCCGTGAACTGCTGGCCCTGGCGCGCCTGGAGGCGGAGGATTTCACCTTGGAGGTGGGGCCCGTGGATGTTGCCGGGCTCCTGCAGCAGGTGCGGGAGGCATGGCACGGTGCCGCCGCCCAAGCCGGTGTGCAGTTTGAAATCCGCCTGCCCGCAGGGGGTGAACCCGTTGCCGTCACCACGGACGGGCAGCGGTTGCGGCAAATCCTCGATGCGCTGGTGGGCAATGCGCTGCGGGTGACTCCGGCGGGACAGCCCTTGGTGATCGAGGCACGGCTGGAATATTCGGCGGGCGCCACGGCCGGCCTGCCCGACGTCGTCGCGGTTGACGTGCGGGACAACGGTCCCGGGCTGACCGCACAGGACGCCGCCGAGGCGTTTGAACGCGGCGTCCTTTTCCGCCGCTATGCCGGCCGGCGGCCGGTGGGCAGCGGGCTGGGGCTTTCCATCGCCGCCCGGTTGGCTCAGCGGCTGGGGCTGCGGCTCACGGTGGACCCGTCAGGCCCCGGTGATGGCGCCTGCTTCTGCATCCGGCTGCCGCGCAGCACTCGGGAGGCATGAACGCCCGCCAGCGCGGGGGCCGGTGGGCGGGCCCGGAAGCTACAGGTGGACGTGGAGGCGGCGGGCCGCCTCGGAGATGGAACCGGACAATGACGGGTAGACGGTGAAGGTGTTCGCGACGTCGTCCACGTGCAGCCTGTGGGTGACGGCGAGGGCGATCGGGAAGATGAGTTCACAGGCCCCGGCACCGACCACCACCCCGCCGATGACGGTGCCCACGCCCTTGCGGGCAATGATCTTGATGAAGCCGTCGTCAACGTTGCGCATCTTGGCCCGGGCGTTGGTGTGCAGGGAGAGCTTCACCACGTCGCCCTGGTACTTTCCCGCCTCCAGTTCCGCCTCGGTCACGCCGACGGAGGCGATCTCCGGGGAGGTGAAGATGTTGGAGGAGACCTGGTTGAGCTTGAGCGGGGTGACGCCGTCCCCGCACAGGTGGGCGACGGCGATCCGGCCCTGCATGGCAGCCACGGAGGCCAGCGCCAGCACGCCCGTGCAGTCGCCGGCGGCGTAGACGTTGGGCGCGCTGGTGCGGGAAACGCCGTCGACCTTGATGTGCCCGCTGGCGGTCAGTTCCACGCCCGCAGCCTCCAGGCCGATTCCGGTGGTGTTCGGGATGGACCCCACGCAGACCAGGCAGTGCGTGCCGGTGACGGTGCTGCCGTCGCCCAGGGTCGCCACCACGCCGTCGGCGGTGCGCTGCACGGACATGGCGCGGGAGCGGGAGAGCACGCGCAGGCCGCGGCGCTCAAAGACGTCCTCCAATACTGCGGCGGCGTCCGCATCCTCGCCGGGCAGGACCTGGTCGCGGCTGGAGATCAGCGTGACCTTGGAGCCGAGGCCGTTGAACGCGGAGGCGAACTCGGCACCCGTGACCCCGGAGCCAACCACAATGAGTTCCTCGGGCAGTTCGTCGAGGTCGTAGATTTGGGTCCAGTTCAGGATGCGTTCGCCGTCGGGCTGGGCCGTGGCGAGCTCGCGGGGGTGGGCTCCGACTGCCAGCAAAACGGCGTCGGCCTTGACGATTTCCCGGGTTTCACCGCGGTCCACCTCAATGGTGCGGCCATCCAGGAGCCTGCCGGTGCCGATGACCGTGCGCACGCCCAGCGCCTCCAGGCCGCGGCGGATGTCCGTGGACTGCTCCTTGGCCAGCCTCTTCACACGCTCGTTGATCAGCTTCAGCTCCGCGCGCAAGGCCGTTTTCAGGTCGCCGTTGACCACATCGACGCTGATGCCCAGTTCCGCGGAGTCCACGCTGCGGTTCATGGATTCGGCCGTGGCGATCAACGTCTTGGACGGCACCACGTCGGTCAGCACGGCCGCGCCGCCCAGCCCGGCCCGCTCCACGATGGTCACCTGCGAGCCCATGGAGGCCGCGACCATGGCGGCTTCATAGCCTCCGGGGCCACCGCCCAGGATCGCCAGGCTGGGAACGGCAAAGGTCTTGTTTGCATCTTGATCGCTCGTCACAATTGATCATTCTCGCCTATCCCGGCACAGGCACCAAGTTCTACAGGGCGCCGAAGAACGGCTGCGGGCGCATGGCGGAGGCCGTTCGCTTGCCGGTATGTTGGTCTCGTGAGCACCCAAGAGACTTCCTTCGAAACCGACCCGACAGAGCTGGCCCGCCAGGCCGCCACCTACATTGCCCAGGCCACAGGCGTCGAACAGCACGAACTCGCCCTGGTCCTGGGCTCCGGATGGGGAGAGGCGGCCGGCCTCATCGGCGAGACCACCGCCACCATCAACGCCGCGGACGTGCCCGGATTCTCGGCCCCCGCCGTCGCCGGCCATGTGGGCACTCTCACCTCCATCCGCACCCCGGATGCCAAGAACGTGCTGGTGCTGGGCTCGCGCACGCACTTCTACGAGGGCAGGGGCGTGCGTGCCGTGGTCCACGGGGTGCGCACGGCAGCTGCCGCAGGCGCCAAGACCCTGGTGCTGACCAACGGCTGCGGCGGTCTCAACGAAGCCTGGACCCCCGGCACGCCCGTGTTGATCAGCGACCACATCAACCTCACGGCCGCATCGCCGCTGGAGGGCGCCACGTTCGTGGACCTGACCGACCTGTACTCCTCGCACCTGCGCGCCGTGGCCCGCAGCGTTGACCCGTCCCTGGATGAGGGCGTGTACGCGCAGTTCACCGGCCCGCACTATGAAACCCCGGCCGAGGTGCAATACGCCAAGCGGATCGGCGCCGACCTGGTGGGCATGTCCACGGCGCTGGAGGCCATTGCCGCCCGGGCCGCCGGCATGGAGGTGTTCGGCATCTCCCTGGTGACGAACCTGGCCGCCGGCATCAGTCCGGTCCCGCTCAGCCACGCCGAGGTGCTCGAGGCCGGCCAGGCCGCCGGGCCCCGCATCTCCCGGCTGCTGGCGGACATCATCGCCAAGCTGTAGCCGCCCTGCCTCTCCCCTGCCCCCTGCCCCCTGCCCCCTGTCCTGCCCTGCCCTGCCCTGCCCTGCCCTGCCCTGCGCCCGGTTTGTTGCGAACCGGGCGCTCCACAGTGTCCTGCGCCCCGTTCAGTGCGAACGCGGCGCAGAACGGATCATCTGCAGCGCCTCGGACACCCATTTCAGCATGATGTCCGGGTGGTAGAGCACCACTTGTGCGGAAATGCGCAGCCGCCAGACGCCCCGCAGCACGTACATGGTGTCCTTCCGGAGGTCCTCTTCCCAGCCGGGCCCGGTGTCGTGGTACCTTTTGCCGTCGGCTTCGATTCCGAGGATGCCGTCCACGAGCAGGTCCAGGTGCCCGGCGTCGCGCACGTACGCCTGGCCCTGGACGTTGTAGCCGGCCCTCCGGAGGTGGTACCTGCCTGCCGTTTCGGTGATGGACATCGACTGGGGGTCGATCATCCCCACCACGGCACGGGCAGCCTTGTCCTTGCGACGGCTGAATTCGGCTCGAAGTTCGTCAATGGTGCACAGCTTTTGCACCACCGCCGATTCCAGCACGATCAGGCCCTCCAGCTCCGTCCCGCATTGCACACAGTGGCGCAACACCTCCATCAGCGTTGGCTCTCCGGCCACCTTGTGCACCACACAACCGGTAATCGGCCGGCCGTGCGCCGCCGCGACGTGCATCTGCCCTGGTTCCTGCAACAGCCACAGGCCCAGCTCACCGGCCTTGCTCAGGCAGGTGCGCCGGGCTTGGCGGCCGGCCAGGAAAATGTCCCGGCCCTCGACGCCGGGGAGCCCGTAGTGGCCGCGTGCCACATGCAGCACGCGCCCGCCGGCCACGGCGCTGCGAAGCTGCCGGGTGGAGATGCCGGCGGCCACCAGCTCTCGCTGCCGGGCCATGCCGCCCAGCCGTGAAAGGACGGTTTCCACTCGTACGTTCGTGGGGTTCATGCTTCCAGCGTGGAACGCGCACGCCGCTTTTGACAGGCCCGCACCCGCGAATGTGGACAACGCCGGCGCCGGCTGCCGTGTGGAGGACGCAGCCAGTCCTGCGCTGCTGCCCCTGCGCCGTGCTGCTCCGCGTCCACTGCACCGTGCTGCTCCGCGTCCACTGCACCGTGCTGCTCCGCGTCCACTGCGAACGCGGCGCACAACACTGTTCGGCGCCCCAATCACCTCGAATCGGGCGCGGAACGGGACGGCTGCCGCTACATTGGTCTCGTGACACATTCTTCGCAGACCCGCTCCGAGTCCACCGCAGCGCTTGAAACCGCCGCCCTGACCGCCGCGGCGTCCCAGTGGGCCGCCCACGACCCGGACCCCGCCACCGCCGCAGAATTGCGCGAGCTGGCGGCCCGTGCCGGCAGCAGCCGGGAAGCAGCCGCCGAGCTCGAGGACAGCTTCGACGGCAACCTCCAGTTCGGCACGGCCGGATTGCGGGCCGCCATGGGCCCGGGTCCGAACCGCATGAACCGGGCCGTGGTGCGCCGCGCCGCCGCCGGGGTCGCCGCCCATCTGCTGGATCTGGCGCAGCCGGGCAGCCCGGAAAGCGGGGGCAGCCCGAACGCCGCCTACACGCCCCGGGCGGTGGTCGGCTACGACGCCCGGCACAACTCGGATGTTTTTGCCCGGGAAACCGCCGCCATCTTCACGGCGGCCGGCCTTGAGACGTTCCTGTTGCCCGCGGCCCTGCCCACCCCGGTGTTGGCCTTCGCGGTCCGCCACCTGGGCTGTGAAGCCGGCGTGATGGTCACGGCCAGCCACAACCCGCCCCGGGACAACGGATACAAGGTCTATCTGGGCGGCCGTGCCGTGGCACCGGAGGCCCGCGGCGTGCAGATCGTGGCCCCGCACGACGCCGGCATCGCCGCCCACATCGCAGCCGTCGCCAACACCCGGGAGGCGGGCGACACCTCGGCCATCCCGCTGGCTGCCAACGGCTGGACGGTGCTGGGCGACGAACTCCTGGCCGGTTACAAGCAGGCCGTGGGCGCGCTGGCGGACCCCGGAAAATTCCCCTCCCGCGGCCTGCGCATCGTCCACACCTCCATGCACGGCGTCGGGAATGACACTGCCCTGGATGTGCTGCGCGCAGCCGGTTTCACCGACATCCACCCCGTCCCCGAACAGTCCGCCCCGGACCCCGACTTTCCCACCGTGTCCTTCCCCAATCCGGAGGAGCCCGGCGCCATGGACCTCGCTTTCGCCCTGGCCCGCGAGGTGGGGGCCGACGTCGTGCTCGCCAACGATCCCGACGCCGACCGGGCCGCAGTGGGCGCCCCGGACCCTGCCACCGGCCGGTGGCGCAAGTTCCACGGCGACGAGGTCGGTGCCCTCCTGGGCGCGCACCTGGTGGCCCGCGGCGGCCGTGCGGGCACGACGGCGGACGCCGCGCAGGTGCCCGTGTTCGCCAACTCCATCGTCTCGGGCAGGCTGCTGTCCCGCATTGCTGGGGCCGCCGGTTACCGGCACTCCCAGACCTTGACAGGGTTCAAATGGATTTCGCGCGTGCCCGGGCTGGCCTACGGCTATGAGGAGGCCCTGGGCTACTGCGTGGCACCGGAGGTGGTCCGGGACAAGGACGGCATGTCCGCCGGGCTGCTCATCGCCGAAATGGCCGCGGCGCTCAAAGCGGAGGGCCGCACGCTCGCCGACGTGCTCGATGACCTCGCGCTGGAGCACGGCCTGCACGCCAGCGGCCAGGTCAGCATTCGTGTGGCGGACCTTGGTGAAATCACCGCCATGATGTCCCGGCTGCGTGCCAAGCCGCCGGCCGCCCTTGACGGCTTCAACGTGGTGGACTGCACCGACCTTGCGGCGGGCACGCCCGAACTGCCCGCCACGGACGGGCTGGTGTATGTCAGCGAAAAAGACGCGCGGGTGATCGTGCGCCCCAGTGGCACGGAGCCGAAGCTCAAGTGCTACCTGGAAGTCATCGTGCCCGTGGCCGGGCGCGGGGAATTGGACGCCGCCCGCAAGGAGGCTGCCCGGGCGCTGGCCGCCGTGGAAGCTGACATCAAGGCGGCCCTGGGCGTTTAAGGCCGGGTTGGGTCCGCCGCACCGCAGCAGCCACCCGCGCGGCGCCGCTTTCGCCCATGATGATCGTGTAATGGTTGACGCCGGGAACCTCCAGGACCTCAAGCGCCGGAAACTGCCGCTGCCAGCCTGCGAGCGCCGCCGGGGAGTATAACGGCTCGGCATTGAGCAGCCCGCGGGGTGCCGTGAGCAGCGGTGTGCCCGGCGCCAGCCGTGCCAGCGCCTCGGCTGCGGCCGGGCTGGACAGCAGCTCGGCGGAGTCGCCGGACATGGCTTCGACGGTGGCGCGCGGATGCAGCCGGGGTTCCTCGCCGGCCAGGTCGTAGTCCACGTAGGCGGCCAGGTCCGCGTTCCAGTTCCCGGTGAGCGCGGGATGTTCCTGCCACAGGCGCGCATAGTCGGCGCGGCTGGCAAAGGTCATGGCCAGCCGCGCCGCAGCCGGCCCCAGGGTGTCCTCCACGGTGAGCCCGGCGGGCAGCGTGAGCGGCAGGCCGCCGTCCACCAGGACCGTGGCGGACACGCGTCCGGGGTGCCGGAGCCCGAAGACCAGCGCGGCGAAGGCGCCCATCGAGTGCCCCAGCAGGGTTGCGGTCTCCACCTGGAAGTAATCCAGGACGGCGGCCAGGTCGGTTGCGTGCGCTTCCATGCCAAACGGCGCGCCCAGCCCGCAACTGCCCCCGCGCCCCCTCAGGTCGGGGGCGATGACGTGCAGCTCGGGCAGGGCGCGTGCGACGGCGGCCCAGGCCAGGTGGTTGGCGGTGATGCCGTGGATGGCCAGGACGGCGGGGGCTTGCGGGTCGCCCCATTCCCCGACGGTCAGGGATCCGGGCACCGTGCCGAGCCGGTAGCTCACTGCGCGCTCCAGCCCCCGTCGATCGAGTGCGAGGCGCCCGTGACCATGGAGGCATGCGGACCGGCCAGCCAGCTGACCAGGGAGGCGACGTCGGCCGGATCCACCATCCGCTTGATCGGGTTGTGCGCCAACAGCACCTTTTCGACCACCTCGGACTCGTCAATCCCGTGCACAAGCGCCTGCTCGGCCAGCTGCCGGCGCACCAGCGGGGTCTCCACATAGCCCGGGTTGACGCAGTTGCTGGTCACCCCGTGCGCCGCCCCTTCCAGCGCCACGGTTTTCGACAGCCCTTCCATCGCGTGCTTGGCCGTCACATAGGCGGACTTGAACGCCGAGGCCCGCAGGCCGTGGACGGAGGACATGTTCACCACCCGGCCAAAGCCTCGCCCGTACATGCCCGGAAGGGCCGCCCGCACCAGGAGGAAGGGGGCCTCGACCATGAGCAGCATCATCGTGTGGAAGATGGCGGGGTCAAACGTTTCAAGGGGGGCCACGTGCTGGATGCCGGCATTGTTGACCAGGATGTCCACGTCCAGCGTGCGCGGGGCCAGCGCCGCCGTGTCGGTCAAGTCCACCTCCCAGGCGCTGCCGCCGATCTGCCCGGCAAGCTCCGTGGCGGCCGCGCCGTTGAGATCTGCCACGATCACGTGCGCGCCGTCCGCTGCCAGGGCGCGGGCCACCGCCTCGCCAATGCCGCTTGCCCCGCCGGTCACCAGTGCCGTGCGGCCTTCCAGGTCCTTGGCCATTAAGCGCCTCCCTTGCCTTTCAATATTCCGGAAACAGGGATGAAGTGTTTTTCAAACTGCCCTACAGTGAGGGATATCACAACAACGGAATGGGGTCCAGCGTGCCACTCTTCGACGGCATCACCGCCGCCACGGTCCAGACATCGCGCCTGGCAGTCAACGTGCTGTCGCGGACGGGGCAGAGCGCGGACGGCCCGGCCGTGGTGTTCATCCACGGCAATGTCTCCTCGTCGCTGTTCTGGCAGCCGGCCATGCTGGCGCTGTCCACCGACATCGCCGCCTATGCCATCGACCTGCGCGGCTTCGGCGGCAGCGCAGCCGCACCCGTCGATGCGACGCGCGGCGTCCGGGACTTCAGCGACGATGTGTTCGCCGCCGTGCAGGAGCTGGGCCTCAGCGCCATCCACCTGGTCGGCTGGAGCATGGGCGGAGGCGTGGCCATGCAGTACGCACTGGATCATCCGGTGGCCAGCCTCACCCTGCAGGCACCCGTGTCCCCTTACGGTTTTGGCGGGACCCGCCTGGACGGGACCCGGCTGACGGAGGACGACGCCGGCACCGGCGGCGGGGGCGCCAACCCCGGTTTTGTGGCCGCCCTGGCGGCCGGGGACACCAGCCGCGACAACCCGCTCGGCGCCCATGCGGTGTACAAGGCCGCCTACGTGTCCGCCGGGTTCACCTCCGACGCCGAAGACACCTGGGTCGAATCGATGCTCTCCACCCGGACGGGCCCGGACAACTATCCGGGAGACTCCGCGGAATCGGCAAACTGGGCGGGGTTCGCGGCCGGGACGCGGGGCGTGCTGAACACCATGGCGCCGCGCCACTTCAATGTCTCCGGCCTGGCCGATCTCCACGTGAAGCCGCCTATCCTGTGGGTGCGCGGCGATGCCGACGCGATCGTCTCCGACGCTTCCGGCTTTGACCTGAACTTCCTGGGCCAGGCAGGGGTGGTGCCCGGCTGGCCCGGGGACCGGCTCGCCCCGGCGCAGCCAATGGTGGCGCAGACCCGGGCCGTGTTGGAACGCTATGCGGCCAACGGGGGCCGGTACGCCGAGGAGGTGTTCAGCGGTGCCGGACACGCCCCGGCGCTGGAGCAGCCGGAACGCTTCGCCGCCCTGCTGGAGAGCCACGTACGCAGCACCGCATAGAACCGCCCCCATTTCCCGCACCTCCCCGCCGGCAGGGGCTAGGGTAAGGGGATGAACGGGGCCGCCCCCCGGCCATGGCCGCCCTTGTCCGCCGACGAAACGGATTGACGAATGAGCCCAAAGGCAAACACCGGCACCGCCTTGGACAAGGTGGGCGCCCCCGCACCCGAGGACCCGAGAAAAGTCCAGAACCCCGGCCGGCTGCCGGCGGCATCGTGGAAGTATGTGGCCAAGCGGGCCCTGGGCAAGTTCAGCACCGACGGCTGCACCGACCTTGCCGCGTCACTGACCTACTACGGCGTCCTGTCCCTTTTCCCCGCCATCCTGGCCCTGGTCTCCATCCTCGGCCTGGTGGGGCAGGCCGAACAGACCACCAAGGTGATGATGGATTTGGTGGGGCAGCTGGGCGGGGCAAAAGTGGTGGATACCCTGAAGGGGCCCGTGGAGCAGTTGGCGGGGTCCTCCGCGGCCGGATGGACGTTCGCCCTGGGGCTCGTCACCGCCCTGTGGTCGGCGTCAGGCTACGTGGGCGCGTTCAGCCGGGCCATGAACCGCGTCTACGGCACCAATGAGGGCCGGCCCGTCTGGAAGCTGCGCCCTGCGCTGCTGCTGGTCACCGTTGGGGCGGTGGTCATCGTGGCGGCCATTGGCCTGATGCTGGTGGTTTCGGGCCCGCTGGCCACGGCCTTGGGCAACATCCTCCACATGGGCGGCGCCGCCCTCACGGTGTGGAACACGGCCAAGTGGCCCGTGGTGGGCCTGCTGGCCATCGTGCTGATTGCCGTGCTGTACTACTTCACCCCCAATGTCCGGCAGCCCAAGTTCCGCTGGATCAGCGTGGGCGCCGCCGTGGCCCTTGTCGCCATGATTGTCGCCTCTGCGGGGTTCGGCTTTTACGTCGCCAACTTCTCCAAGTACAACAAGACGTACGGGTCCATTGCGGGCGTGATCGTGCTGCTGCTGTGGATTTGGATCATCAACCTGATGCTGCTTTTGGGGGCGGAGGTGGATGCCGAACTGGAGCGCGGGCGGCAGTTGCAGGCCGGGATCAAGGCCGAGGCTCGGCTTCAGCTGCCCCCGCGGGACATCACGGCAAGCGCCAAGATGGAGAACAAGCAGCTGCTGCTGGTTGCCGAGGGCAGACAGTTGCGACGCCGGGCCGCGGCGGACGGCGGGGCGGACGACGGGCCGGATGCCGCCGAGGAACGGCGCGCGCTGTGGTGGACCGCGGGAGTCGGCGCCGCGGTGCTGGCAGCCGCGCTGGTGCGCAGGCGCCGCAAGGACGGCCACACGGGGCCCTAAGCCTTCTTCAGCGCGCCGCCCTTGTGCATGGCGACGTGGTCCGTCTTGTCACTCTTGATTTCATACTGCGGATCCTCGGGCGTGCACCGGCGGGTGTGGCCCTTGTAGTCAACATCCTTGGTGTGGACCTTCGTGATGGTGCCCTCCACGTACCCGGCTTCCGAATTCCACCGGACGTGCTCGCCCACCGCAAATTTGTGTGCCATCTTCCCACCTTCCCCTGACCTGAAACGGACCCTGAACTGACTTCGACCCTAGCCCACCGCCCGCGGGCGTGCCAGGGCCGGGCCGGCTACCGGCTCCGGGTGTGCCCGGCCCCGGCCAGCGTGACGAGCTCGCCGGCGGTTCCGGCCAGCACCCGGGCGCCTTTCCACACGGCCCTGATGCGCCGTTCGAGCCTGAGGCCGGCCACCGGCACCTCCACCAGTTCGCCGCGTTCGACGGCGGCGCGCACGGCGAAGTCGCTGAGCACCGCGGCCCCGGCACCCGCCGAGACGGCGATGCGCACGGCGGCATTGCTGCGCAGTTGAAGGGCCGGCTTGAGCTGCACATGCCCTTTCAGGGCACGGTCCAGGGCCAGCCGGGTGCCCGAACCGGGTTCCCTGACCACCAGTGCCGCCGCGGACAGTTCGGCCGCGGACAGCGGCGTGGTGCGCCGGGCCCAGTCATGTCCGGGGGCCACCACCACGGTGAGCCGGTCCGCGGCGACCACCAGGCGGCGCAGCCCGGCCGGGATGTTGGGGGACTCGACAAATCCGACGTCGGCCTCACCCGCCGCAACCTGTTCAAAGATGCGGCGCGAGTTCTCCACGGCAAGTTCCACCTCGGTGTCCGGGTGGCTGCGTTTGAGCGCCGCCAGCCAGGCGGGCATCAGGTATTCGGCCACTGTCAGGCTGGCGCCGACGCTCAGGTGGCCGCGGCGCACCTCCCCCAGGTCCCCGGCGGCCTGCTGCAGTGCCCGCACCGCCGCCATGACGGAGCCGGCCCCCTCCAGGAGGGCGCCGCCGGCCTCCGTGAGCCGGGAGCCCGAGGTGCGGCGGTCCAGCAGGGGTACGCCGAGCTCCCGTTCCAGCCGTGCCATGGCGCGGGTGGCGTTGGGCTGGGCCATGCCCACCCTTCTGGCAGCGGCACTGAGGCTGCCCTCCGCCGCGACGGAGACCAGCAGTTCCAGGGCCGCCAGGTCCGGCCAGCGAGCAGTCATATCAAAACGATATACCTTCATGCGGCATTGGCGTCTACCGGCGGGCCCCCGGGGGCGAAAGCATGGAGTCATGACCATCAAGGAACTCTCCCCCGGCACTGCCGTCACCACCACCCCAACCACACCCCTGGCCCAGGCCGGCCGGCGGTTCGGCGTCTTTCTGGCGGGGTGGCGGCCGGCGCGCTGGAAGTCGCTGGCACCGGGCGTTGGCGTGTCCGCCCTGGCCGCCGCGGCCGCCATGGGGGTCACCTCGCTGTTCCCGGGTGCCAGCACCTTGCTGATCGCGATCATCATTGGCGTCCTGCTGCGCAACCTCGTGCCAGTTCCCGCACGGTTGCTGCCCGGCTTTAACTTTGCGGCCAAGACGCTGCTGCGCGCCGGCGTCGTACTGCTCGGCTACCAGTTGCTGGTCAGTGACGTGCTGTCCCTGGGTGTGGGCATGATCCTGGTGGTGGTGTGCATCGTGGGCCTGGGCATTGCCGGGACGCTGTTGGTGGGCAGGTGGCTCGGCGTCAGCCCCACCCAGCGGCTGTTGATCGGCTGCGGTTTCTCCATCTGCGGCGCGGCCGCGGTGGCCGCCGTGGACGGTGTCATTGAAACCAAGGAACGCCGGGAAGTGATGACCGCAGTCGCCCTGGTGGTGATCTTCGGGACCTTGATGATCCCTGTCCTGCCCGCGGCCGCCGCACTCCTGGGCCTGGGCGACTACCAGGCCGGCCTGTGGGCGGGCGGTTCCATCCACGAGGTGGCCCAGGTGGTTGCCGCCGGCGGCACCATCGGCGGGGCGGCGCTGGGCGTGGCGGTCATCGTCAAGCTGGCCCGCGTCCTGATGCTGGCCCCGGTCATGGCCGTGGTCAGCGTCCGCCAGCGCCGGGCGCTGGGAGCCTCCAGCACCTCACGCAAGCCCCCCATCATGCCCCTGTTCGTGCTGTCCTTCATCCTCATGATGGCCCTGCGCGCCACCGGCTGGCTGCCCGCGGTGGCCCTGGACTGGTCCAAGACCGGGGAAAGTTTCCTGCTGGCCGCGGCCATGTTCGCCCTGGGCACCGGCGTCCATGTGAAGTCGCTGCTGGCGGTCGGCCTCAAGCCCTTCGCCCTTGCGGCCATTTCCACGGTCTGGGTGGCCGGCCTGGCCCTGGCCGGCGTGCTGATCTTCGGCTGACCGGCGCGGGCCCGGCGCGGGTCCGATTGGAGCACCGGCGCGGGCGCAGGTGTGGCAGCATGGGGGAAGGACACCACCGAAGGAAGGCACCTGACATGACGCCGAACGTTCCCTCCCCAGCCCCGGGCGCCCCCTCGGGGCTGGCCGCCTACATCGACCACACGCTGTTGAAGCCGGAAGCCTCCAAGGCCGACATTCTCCAGCTGTGCAAGGAAGCCGCCGAGCACCATTTCAAGGCCGTGTGCGTGAACCCGCTGTGGGTGGAAACCGCCAAGCTGGCCTTGCGCGGCACGGGAGTGCTGACCTGCGCCGTCGTCGGCTTCCCCTTGGGGGCCAACAACACGGATGTGAAGGTGTTTGAGGCCCGCGGCGCCACCATGGACGGGGCCGACGAGGTGGACATGGTGATCAACATCGCCGCAGCCCGCGCCCTGGACAAGGAAACCCTGGTCAGTGACATTTCCGCCGTGGCCGAGGTGGTGCACGGTGAGGAGTCCCTGCTCAAGGTCATCATTGAAACGTCCCTGCTCAGCGACGCCGAGAAGGTCCTGGCCTGCCAGGCAGCCGTTGAGGCCGGCGCCGACTTCGTCAAGACCTCCACCGGGTTCAACGGCGGCGGCGCCACGGCGGCCGACGTCGCGCTGATGCGCCAGACCGTGGGCCCCGACATCGGCGTGAAGGCCTCCGGCGGGGTCCGCACAGTGGAAAAGGCGCAGGAAATGATCAGCGCCGGAGCCACCCGGATCGGCACCAGCTCGGGCATTGCCATTGTCACCGGCGCTGCAGGCACGGGTTCGTATTAAAGCGTACTAAGATCGGGGTAGATCAGCGCGCCGGGCCTCCGGTGCACCACCCCGATCCCCGCGTGGGGCATAGGAGGATACGTGTCCAACTCCAACGGCAAGTTCCGTTCCGAAAACAACCTGGTGCAGACCATCATTTTGTTCGTCATTTTCTTCGGCCTGTTCCTCGGCGGCATTTTTGCCATGTCCTTCTGGAGCCTGAAGACCCCCGAGCATGCGTTCATCCCCGGCGGCATCGCGTTCCTGTGCGTATTCCTGGCACTGATGATCCCCATGACGTTCATCGGCCGTTCGGACTCCGCCGGCGAGTAGGCCGGCCCGCGGCACCGCCGGCGCCTAGCGAATCGCAGGTGCGGCGGTGCCGGCCGGGATCCGGATCGTAAAGGTGCTGCCCCCACCCGGTTTGCTGTCCACATCGATGGCCCCTCCGTGGGCGGCCACGATTCCCTTGGTGATGGCCAGGCCAAGTCCGACGCCGGGGATCGCCGCCCGCCGTGCGGCTTCCGTTCGGTAAAAGCGCGTGAACAGCCTGGCGCTTTCCTCCGGGCTCATCCCCGCCCCCTGGTCACGGACCGAAACGACCATCCCAGCGCCCTCCATGCGCCCGCACACCTCCACCAACCCGCCGGGCGGGGAGAATTTGACGGCATTGGAGATGAGGTTGTCCACCGCCTGGGCCATCCGGACCGCGTCAAAGCTGCCGTCCATGGCCGGAGCGGTGACAAGGCGAAGCTCCACGCCGCGTTCCCTGGCACGGGGCTGTGCCGCCGCCACTGCCGCGGCGAGCACCTCCTGCAACTGTCCGGGTGAGCGGACCACGGCCATGGCGCCGTGGGATGTGCCCAAAAGATCATTGACCAGAAGCAGCAGGCGTTCGGCGTTTCGTTGTGCCACACCGAGGTACCGGACCATGGCCGGGTCCACGGATTCCTCCAGAACCAGGTCCAGGTAGCCCAGAATCGATGTCAGCGGCGTACGCAGTTCGTGCGAAACACTGGAGACAAGGACCTCCTGGGCCGCAACCGCTTCCATCACCTCCGTCACGTCATGGAAAACAATGACGGCACCCCTGCCTTCCCCTGAGTCGTCGATGATTTGGCGTACGGACGTCGCCATGGCCCGCTGGTCCGGGCCGGTGCCCAGCCAATACAGATGGCCGGAAAATTCTTCTCCGTCGATCGCCCTCCGCACCGGCCTGCGGCCGGGCCGGACCGGCGTTGTCCTGTCGGCGCCAAAGACCAACAGTTCGGCCTCCGTTGGATCCGGGTTGCCGGGTGGTACCGCCAAGCGGTGGATGGAGCGTTGAAGGGTGTTCATGAGCACGTCATTGCCGTGTTCGTCCACCACCACCACGCCAACATCAGCCACATTGAGAATCGTGTCCAGCTGCATTGCCCGGCGGCGGGCCGTGGCGGACGTTGCCATCAACTCCCGGGCCTGTGCTGCCAGTCTCTTCGTCACCACCGTGGCGGCCGTGGCAAGTCCGAGCATGATCAGCGGGACCAGCAGCGGCTTGAGCATCCCGGCCCGGCTGGGCGCGAGAGTGCCAAAGATGAAGGGCGACCACACGATTGCCAGCGGCCCCAGGAATGCCACCAGGCGCGTGGCGAGGGGTGCAATGTCCGACCACGCCAGCCACAGGATCGGGAAAAGTGAGAGCAGTGAAATGCCGCTCAGGGACGTGCTGGCACCGTGCACCATTGCCCCGATGGGGATGAAATCCAAGAGCGGCATCATGCAGCCGCACCACGGCGGCATCCGGTCCCACGGCAGGACCACGGCCAGGGCCGCAAGCAACAGCACCCCGGAGAATCCAAAGACAAACAGCCGGTGGGCGGCCAGGACCGGGTCGATGGCGAACAGGATTGCCGCGACCACCAGCGAGGTGATCGCCAGGGGCAGCTGGCTCAGCAGCACCCGGTAGTTGCGTGGCAGCCCATAGGGGCCTGGGCCTGCCTGCGGGAGCCCGGTGCCTGCCGGCGGGAGCCCGGGACGCCGCCCGGTAGCGGCCGCCCGGGCGGTGTCAGCGTTCAAGGACTGCCACGAGCTCGTTTTTCAACGACGCCGGCCGGAACGGTTTGAGCAGGTAGGCGGTTGCGCCGGCGGCCATGGCAAGGTCAATGTCGCTCTGCTGTCCGCGGGCCGTGAGCATCACGATTTTGCCGTCGTGAAAGGTGCGAAGCTTGGACAGGACATCCACGCCGTCCATGTCCGGCAGCCCGATGTCCAAGGTGACCAGGTCCGGGAGTATGTCACGGGCGCTGCGCAGCCCTGCTTCCCCGGTTCCGGCCGTTTCCACGGCAAAGCCCATCTGGCCCAGGACGATGCCCAGCAAGTCGCGGATATCGTCATCATCTTCGACGACCAAGGCCGTCTTCCCCATGTATTCAAGCATTCGTTCAGTATAGTGAAGGACCCGCATAATCCGGTCCTGGCACGGCCACAGGCAGGGGATGCGCCGTGCGCATCCCCTGCCTGTGGCCGTGCTTGTGGCCGTGCTTCCCGCTGGGCTTAGGGGGTGTTGGCCTGGAGGTTGTCGAAGCTGACGGCCAGGGGGTTGGGTGCCCCGGTGGTGCTGAGGTAGCTGTAGATG
>CAJDTM010000066.1_pt1 | contig 26055 bp, 23 predicted proteins | sample 7389831 | NCBI WGS metagenome assembly CAJDTM01 (sample SAMEA7055656, study PRJEB34461) | soil metagenome | biome: terrestrial ecosystem; feature: Peninsula; material: soil | place: Antarctica | collected 2016
CCGCCGTTGGCATCCACCACATCATCGACGGGCACTTCGACACGTTCGATGAGGGCCTCGACGAACAAACCACCCAGCGGCGACAGGGGAAGAAGCAGTATCCACGCCACAATTCTCCCAGCCACACCCCGGCAAGCCCGGTTAATCTCCCGGCGTTCCAAAACACAGTTCTAAAACACAGGGCTGTCCACTTAACCGGAATAGTGCATATCTATCCGATGCAGTCCAACTGGAATTGCGCGTTGGCTTGGCGCCTGATGGCTGATAAGCGCTCCCGCCAGCTCAGGCGGCTTCGGCAAAGCGTTACGGTGTCGAGTACTTGTCTGTAAATTCGTGGTGTCTATGGGCCGACGATTGACGCCAACCTGAATAATGATGAGTTAGTCCGGTTAAGTGGAACACAGTTAAAACAAACTGCCACGGCTACTGAAGCACACAGGGAAGCAGCGCGGACCTTGCCGCCCGGGCCTGTCTCCAGGCCCGGGCGGCAAGGTCCGCGGGTGCGCTCACAGCTTGTCGAAGTCCGCCTCGTCGACGGAGTCCTCATCCTCGGCGGTGGGGGAAATGGCTTGCTGTGCCGGGGCTCCTCCGGACTTCAAGGCTGCCAGGCGGGCTTCGACCTCGGTCTGTTCGCCCAAGTCCTCCAGGCTGTTGAACTGGGCGTCCAGGCTGGATGCGGCAAGCTCGTTCTGCCCGCGCACCTTGGCTTCTTCACGGCGGATCTTTTCCTCGAAGCGGCTGACTTCGCTGGTGGGGTCCATGATGTCGATGCTCTTGAGCGCATCATGGACTTGGGTCTGGGCCTCTGCCGTCTTGGCGCGGGCAATGAGCTCATTGCGCTTGCTGGCAAGCTCGCCGAGCTTGCCCTGCATCTGCTGCAGGCCGGTCTTGAGCTTCTCCACCACGTCCGTCTGGGCGGCAATGTTGGGCGCGGATGACTTGGCCTCGTTCTCCGAGGAAATTTGGCGCTGCAGGGCCACCTTGGCCAGGTTGTCGAACTTCTGGGCATCGGCGTCGTTGCCGGCGGTGCGGTACTCGTCGGCCTTGCGGCTGGCGGCGAGGGCCTTCTGGCCCCATTCGCGGGCAGCCTTGACGTCCTCGTTGTAGTCGTCCTCAAGCATGCGCAGGTTGCCAATGGTCTGGGCCACGGCACCCTCAGCCTCGTTGATGTTTGCCTTGTAATCGCGCACCATCTGGTCCAGCATCTTCTCAGGATCCTCGGCCTGGTCCAGCAAGGAGTTGATATTGGCTTTGGCCAACTGTGCAATCCGGCCGAAAATTGACTGCTTTGCCATTCTTTTCCCCTTATTTTTACTGTTGAACATCATCCGGGCTTGTCTGTCGTTGGGTGGTCAGTGGAACTTTGTGGAACGTTATTTTGAGTCTAGGTGACAGCCGGGCACATCGCACGGCTTGGGGAGTGGGATGGGCCGGGACCAACGGCGGAGCGCTAGAAATTACCGCCCCCGCCGCCGAGACCGCCTCCTCCAAAGCCCCCGCCCCCGCCGCCGAGACCGCCTCCTCCGAAGCCCCCGCCACCGAAACCCCCGCCGTAGCCGCCGCGTCCCCCGCCGCCCAGGAGGCCGCCAATGATGCCGCCGAGGATGGCACCGCCCACGCCGTTCATGCCCGAACCGCCGCGACCGCCGTAGCCCCCGCCAAATCCGCCGCCGCCAAACCTGTCCACGTCCTGCTGGGCGTACTGGATGGCCTGCTGTGCCAAGGATTGTGCCTGCTGGGCGTAGGTGAGCGCGTTGGCCGGGTCCGTGTCGGCAATGGCCATGGCGTATTCCAGGTTGCGCTGGGCCTCCGAGAGCCGCGTGCGGGCTTCGGTGCCGACCCCGCCGCGGCGGGCTGCGATGAAGTCCTGGGCTGCGGAGATGTGGGCCTGCGCACCGGAAATGGTCTGTTGCAAGGAGGCCTGCGCGCGCAGGGCCTGTTGCTGCTGGTCGCGGATTCCGGCCAGCAATTCGTCGAGCCGGCTGTGGGCGCCCTGCACGGCACCCAGCAGGGCAATCGGATCGCTTTTGCCGGCCTGGCCCTGTGCCTTGGCGTCCTGCAAAACAGTCTCCGCGGACGCTACGGTAGGTGCGAAGCGTGAAAATTCAGGCGAGGAAACCATGGACCTGGCACGTGCCAGGTCGGACAGGGCTTCCGGCAGGGCGGTGTCCAGCGTCGTGGCGGCGTCGTTGATGGCCCGCTCCGTGTTGCCGATGGCCTCGAGAAGGACGTTGCACTGCAGCAGCGATTCCTCGGCGGCCTTGACGGACAGGGCAGCGTTTGCCGTGTCGCCGGCACCGAGCTTCACATCGGCGTCATCCGCTGCGGTGCCTACAAAGTCCAGCCGGTTGGAGGCCTGCTGGACGTTGTCGCGCACTGTGGAGAGGGCGGAATCGGCGTACGTGCCTGCCAACACGGCGAGGGCCTGTTCGGCGGAGGCAACGACGGCGGAGGCCTGCGTCGCGTCCGCCCGAAGCTTGGCAAGCACCTGCGGGGCAGTGCGCTCCAGCTCCCGCAGCTCGTCGAACGAATTCTTTTCCGCGTCCAGCGCCGCATTGGCGTCTTCGCTGCGCTTGATGATCTCGCCCAGCCATTGGCGTTGTTCGTCGATCGTGTCAGGGATTTCATCGTCCAGTTGCTGCTGCAGCTTGAAGGACTCCCTCAGGTGAGCCTTCGCCGCCTCGAGGGCGGCAAGGTAGGGCTTGACGGCCTCATCGCCGTACGACGCCTGGGCGAAACCAATGTCATGCTCGCTGTTCTTGATGGCGTCGTCCGCGGCAATGAGCAGGGAGCCGGCCTTGGAACGCAGCTCCTCAATGGTCATGCCCGCATGGGGGTCAAGGGCCTTGCCGTCGGGGCCGTACCCCTTGGCCGTGGCGTCGGCGGCCGCCTTCCTGCGCCTGCTGCGGATCGCCAGTGCGGTTCCCGCACCGCCCAGTACGACGACGCCGCCCACCCCCAGCGCGACGTACCCTCCCGTGGGGTTGGGCACCTTGCCGGAGCCGCCGCCGGCCGCATCGCCCAAGGCGGCCGCCGTATCAATGGCAGCCTGGGCCCAGTCCCGCTTGCCCAGTTGGGGGATGACTGCGTTCTTCTGGACGTTGTCGTTCTTTGCAATGCTCACCACGGCAGTGTTTGCCAGCAGTGCAAACTTCCTGTCCTTGACCGCCACCGCCAGAATGGCGTCATTTTGGCCAAACTGCTTTTGGTTCGCCGTCTCGGTGGCCCAGGTGACGGGCGCGGTGCCGTCAAAGGAGTCCACGTACACCACAAACAAGGTCATGCCGTGCTGTTGCTGCAGTTTGGTGATGGCACCCTGGACGTCGGCCTTCCTTCCGCCCAGGACATTTGCGTTGTCCACAATGTAGCTGCCCACAGGTATGGTTACGGGGGGTTCGGCTTGGGCCATTCCTGCGGGGAAAACCATGAGGGCGGCGAATCCGAGCACCGCAAGGAGTCGGGAAAACGGTTTATGCCTTGAGAACATCGCTTACCTTTATGTGTGCCGGACGTGCAGGACCATCACGAGTGCTTCCCCCATGATTCTAGGGCGGAATTTTCCACAGCGTCCATGGGTTCCTCCACTGCGAGCCCTGCCGGCCGCAACATGCCAACAGCGGACGGCAAAGAGTGGCCTGGCCGGCGGGCTGGACCATAATGGAAGCTGGAAGTTCTTCACAGCTGCCTTCCAGTGAACGTTCGTCAATGCATCAGCCCTGCGGGCCATGATGGATATAAATCAAAGGTTCATCACAAGCTTTGTTCAATGAAGGGAAAAGCTCATGAGCGAGAACATTGGCGGGGAAGCCAGCCGCAAGGAAAACGGTCCGGCGGAAACCTCCGGGACGCATGAGCCCACCAACGCCGCCGGGCCCAACGCCACGGAGCGCATCGCACCGGTGCCCGCACCCGACTATTCCGGCAGCAGCAATCCGACCCGGCCGATCCAGCAACAGCCAGGCTCCGGTCAGCCGTGGCCTGCCCCGCAGTCCGCGGCCTCCGACGATGCCGTGCAGCCTCCGGAGGTGACAGAGCCCTCCCGTCCCTACGGATACGGCAGCCCGTCCTCCCCGCAGGGCCCGGGCACAGCGCCGCCCGCACCGCCAGCCGGGCCGGCCTACGGCCAGCACGCCCCGGCCGCCTATCCGCAGGGCCAGCATCAGGGACACGACGGACCCCAAGCCAACTCCGGCACGCACGCCGGGGCCGGGTATCCGGCGTCGAACGCCTACCCGCACACACTGCCGCCCGCCGTGAACGCCCCGTCGAAGCCGCGCCGGAAGGTGGGCATGGGCCTGTTTGCCGCCAGCGTGATCGCCGCGGCGCTGATCGGCGGCGGAGCTGCGGCCGGGACGTCGTTCCTGGTGGCAGGGCAGAACTCCGGTGTCGTGGCGGAATCGAACCAGCAGGCGGCCCCCCTGGTGGTCAACAACACCAATTCCGTGAACGCGGTGTCTGCGGCCGCAGCCAAGGCCATGCCGTCCGTCGTGACCATCTCCGCCACCAGCGGAAACTCCGGCGGCACCGGCTCGGGCATCATCCTGGACACCGCCGGGCACATTCTCACCAACACCCACGTGGTGACCCTCGACGGTGCGGCGGCACATGCCACCATCCAGGTGCAGACCAGCAACGGCAAGGTTTATGCCGGCACTGTGGTCGGCACCGACCCGCAGTCCGACCTCGCGGTGGTCAAGATTGACGCGCCGAACCTGGTCCCGGCGACGCTCGGGGATTCGAACAAGATCAACGTTGGGGACACCGTCATCGCGATTGGTTCGCCGCTGGGCCTGAACGGCACCGTCACCGACGGGATCGTCTCCACGTTGAACCGGACCATCCAGGTGGCCTCCTCGGCCGTCCCGTCGACGCCCAGCGACGGCTCCCAGGACCGCAATGGCGGCGGCAACGGCTTCCAGTTCTCCCCTCCCGGGGGCGGACAGAACAACACTGCGGCGACCGGGACCGTGAACCTGAACGTGATCCAGACCGACGCAGCCATCAACCCCGGCAACTCCGGTGGCGCCCTGGTCAATACCAATGGACAGATTATTGGCGTCAACGTGGCCATTGCGTCCACCGGAAACTCGTCCAGTTCCAGCAGCCAGAGCGGGAACATTGGCGTGGGCTTCTCCATCCCGGTCGACAATGCCAAACGCGTTGCCAACGAGATCATTGCCAACGGCAAGGCCACGCACGGCCAGCTGGGCGTCTCCGTCAGCGGCACTTCGGCACTGGGCCAGGGCAGCCAGTTCTCCGCCGGGGCCACCGTGGCCCAGGTGACCTCGGGCAGCGCCGCTGCGAAGGCAGGCCTGCAGAAGGGCGACGTCATTACCCAGTTCGGCGACCGCACCATCTCCGACGCCGCGTCCTTGACCGCGGCCGTCCGTGAACAGGCAGGCGGGGCCACCGTGAAGGTCACGTTGACCCGCAACGGCAACACCATGCAAAAGGACGTCACCCTCGACACGATGCCGGCCAGCTAGGCCGCACCTTGGGCGGGGTTGCCGCCCCGTCGCCGCGGATGGCAGCGGTCCGGAACATGGCAGGCCACACAAACGAACATCACGACAAGGAGAGGTCCGGTCCCTAAATGGGCCGGACCTCTCCTTGGGGCATGTGCGCCACGGGTAAAGAATCGACCCGGAAAATTCCGGCCCCGGACCGGCACCAACTAAGCTGTAAGCGGCAAGGCCAAGGACGCTCCCACAGCATCCGCCCAAGCAATGGGTGTGGCAGCGGGGATCATGCGTCCATGACACAAAGGACAGTAGTGGAAAACTCAGCACTGAACATTGTGGTACTCGTCAAATACGTGCCGGACACGCAATTTGACCGCCACCTCACAGGTGACAACCACCGCATTGACCGCAACGAGAGCATCCTGAGCGAACTTGACGAATATGCGCTGGAAGCGGCACTGGCGCTCACCGACGCCCGCGGCGGAGCCAAAGCCGGCAACACGGTCACCGCACTGACACTTGGCCCGGCGTCCGCGGCAGCAGCCGTGAAAAAATCCCTGCAGATCGGTGCCACTGAAGGCGTGCACGTCAGCGACGATGCGCTGGCAGGCTCCGACGCCTCCGCCACGGCGCTGGCACTGGCCGCGGCCATCAAGACCCTGGGCCCCGTGGACCTGGTCATCACCGGCATGGCTTCCACCGACGGGGAAACTTCCATCATCCCGGCGCAGCTTTCCGCCCGGTTGGGCCTGCCGCAGCTGACCTTCGCCTCTTCGCTGGAGGTGGACGGGAGCACAGTGACGGCCAGCCGCGACGGCGATGACTTCTCGGAGCAAATCCAGGCCAGCCTGCCGGCCCTGGTCTCGGTGACGGACCAGGCAAACGAACCTCGCTACCCCAACTTCAAGGGCATCATTGCAGCCAAGAAGAAGAAGGTCACCACCTTGTCCCTGGCCGAGATCGGTCTGTCGGCGGACGCCGTCGGGCAGGCAGGTTCACTGACACAGGTGGATTCCGCGGCCGAGCGTCCTGCCCGCACGGCCGGCACCATCATCTCGGACTCGGGCGAGGCCGGCATTGCACTCGTTGACTTTCTGGCCTCGCAGAAACTGATCTAAGGACCGTACATGACTGCCATTGTTGTATTTATTGACCAGCTCGACGTGCCCGGCACGCTCCATCCCACATCGCATCAGCTGCTGACGCTGGCCCGTTCCGCCGGTGAGCCCGTGGCCGTGGTGGCCGGTCCGGTCAGCGATGAACTGGCCGCAGACCTCGGAGCCTACGGCGTCGCCCGCGTGCTTCACTCCGAGCAGGCCGAACTGGCCGACTACCTCGTGGCGCCCAAGGCGGACCTGGTGGCGCAGGCGGCGGCTGCGGTTTCAGCTGCCGCAGTGCTCGTGGACAACGGCCCGCAGGGCAAGGAAATCGCAGCCCGCGTTGGCGTTGCCATGAACGCCGGCGTCATCACGGACGCGGTGGCTGTGGAGTCGGACGGCGGAACCCTCGTGGCGCACAAGTCGGTCCTGGCCGGTTCCTACCTGGTCGCGGCCCGCGCACGCTCCGCCGTCGTGGTAATCAGCGTCAAGTCCAACAGCGTGGAAGCCGCCCCCGCCGCCGAGGCGACGGCACCCGCCGTCGAAGGCATGGACGTTGCCTTTGCCCCGGCGAGCCTGGGTGCCCGCGTTGTGCAGCGCACCCCGCGTGCCGCTTCCGGCCGGCCCGAACTTGAAGACGCCCGGATCGTGGTGGCCGGCGGCCGCGGCGTGGACGGGGACTTCGGCCCGGTAGAGGAGCTCGCGGACGTCCTCGGCGCCGCCGTGGGCGCGTCCCGTGCGGCCACGGACGCCGGCTGGATTTCACATGCGGCACAGGTGGGCCAGACCGGCAAGAAGGTTTCCCCTCAGCTGTACATTTCCGCCGGCATCTCCGGCGCCATCCAGCAAAAGGCTGGGATGCAGACCGCCAAGGTCATCGTCGCCGTAAACAAGGACTCCGAATCGCCCATCTTTGAGATCGCCGATTTCGGCATTGTGGGAGACCTGTTCAAGGTGCTGCCGCAAGCCGTGGAAGAGATCAAGCGCCGCCGCGGCCAGTCCTAAGCGGGGACGGAGCCGATCCCGATCAGGGCGTCCGAGTTCATTTCCACCTGCGGGCCCACCGACTGGATGAAGTCGCGCCGTACCCGGGCGATGGCTTCGGGGTCGCGGGGGAGCAGGGTGCGCCAGCCGCTGCCCATGACCAGGTTCCATGCCATGTCGTCGTCCACGGACAGCGTGAGGGGGTGTGAGGACACGGCGACATCCCGCAGTCCGCGCGCGCCCAGCCATGTCGTCAGCGATTGCGCCGAGGCGATCTTTGCCATGTTCTGGTTCGGCAGCGGAACCACGCCTGCCAGCCGGGGACGCTCCTTGACGGCCGCCTCCAGGATGCGCGCCGCGAACGGCTCCAAGGCCCCTTCCACCCAGGTGCTCGTGACAAGGCGGCCGCCGGGGCGCAGCATGGAGGCCAGGTGTTCCACTCCGGCTTCCATGTCGGCAAAGAAGAACATGCTGTAGGAGCACAGCACGGCGTCGAAGGTGCGGTGGCCGCGCCACTGTGTGACGTCGGCCTCGGTCAGGGTGGTGTTCAGGATGCCCCGTTCGGCCAGGTTGGCGGCGGCGATGCGCAGCAGGCCGGTGGAGAGGTCGACGCCGTCGACCGTCCCCTGGGGCCCTACGGCGAGGGCGGCCGGCAAGGTGGCGGCACCGGTCCCGCAGCAGGCGTCGAGCACCTTTTCGCCCGGCTGCAGCACGGCAGCCTCGGCCACGCGACGGCCCATGGGATCCCAGAGCTTGTCAGCCCACAGTTCAAATTGCAGGGCTCCGTCGGTGAAAGCCAGGCCGGGATCGCGAGCGGACATGCATGCCTCCAGTTGGGGGGGTCGGTTGGTTTTTGCGGCGCGGGCACAGTGCCCGCGCGTTTAGATCTGTGCCCCGGCAAAGCCGTTCTGGCGCCAGGCCTCATAGACGGCGATCGAGGCAGAGTTGGCCAGGTTCAGGGATCTCAGTGAGGGGAGCATGGGCAGCCGGACACGGTTCGTCACGTGGGGATCGTGTTTGACGTCCTCGGGCAGGCCCACGGATTCGCGGCCAAACATGAGCACGTCGCCGGGCCGGTACGCGATGTCCGTGTAGCTGGTTTCGCCGTCCGAGGTGAAGGCGAAAACGCGCTCCGGCGAGAGCGCGTCCCAGGCCGCCGCCAAGGTCTTGTGGACCGTGACGACGGCGAGGTCGTGGTAGTCGAGCCCGGCGCGGCGCAGCTTGGCCTCGCCGAAGTCGAAACCCAGCGGCTCCACCAAATGCAGCTCCGCCCCGGTGATGGCGGCCAGGCGGATGGCGTTGCCGGTGTTGCCGGGAATCTCCGGGGTGAGAAAAAGGATGCGAAACACCTGTTCATCCTATCCCGCTAATACATGCCGCCCAGCAGGCGCCCCAGCACCTGCAGGTCCACCACATTGGGCAGGGGGCCGGAGGCGAGGAAGTGCTTGGCCTCGCGCACGAACCGGGCCGCGTTGGCCACGTTCACCATATTGGAACCGTCGGGTTCGGTGCCGCGGGCGTAGTCGATGACGGGCTCAAAGAGGTTCCCGGTGCTGCTGTGGACACAGACCCACGCCGTCACATTGCACTCCGGGAACAGTTCCTGCATGCGGCGCGTGGCCGGAATCAGCGCAGGCGGAGCGGCAATCTTGCTGCCGTGCACCAGCATGCTCCCGTCCCAGCGAAAGGCGCCGTTGGGTACCAGCATCGAACCCACAAGGGCGATCCGGTAGCCGGAAACGAGGACGTGGTCCAGGTAATTGCTGCTCCCGGGGGCGGCCAGTCCGTTGATGAGCCTCGCCGCGGGAATGCCGGGAAGCACCTGCTGCATGATCAACTGTGCCGTGCGGGCCTCGCGCGCCAGTCTCGAGGAGGCGCCAAACACGCCCCGTTTCCGGGGTGCACCGTGGACAGGCTGCGCCGCGACGGCCCGGGGCAGGATGGGCACGCCGCCGTCGCCCAGCGATTCATAGCCGGGGACGTAGACGGCGGGGTCGCCGGCGGTGTTGCGGGGCTCCTGCGACCGGCGGGTGGAGAACGTACTGTTGAATCCCTCGCCGGAGAAAGTGTCTCCGGCCGACGGCGTGCCGTAGCCGGCGGCGGGTCCCTTTCGTTGCGCCGGCGCCCCGTACGACCTGTCGTAGCGCAGCCGCTGCGCCGGGTTCCCCAGCACCTCGTACGCTTCGGTGACCTTTCGGAATGCTGCCGGATCGCCGCCGTGGTCCGGGTGTGACATGCGGGCAGCCTTGCGGTAAGCGATCTTGATTTCGCGTTCGGTGGCGGTGCTGGGAACGCCCAGGATTTGATAGTGCGTGAGGAACTTCTCGCTCACCGGTGGCCTTTCGCGTGCTTGATCAGATCAGTCCCAAGTCTAGTGGGGCACCCTGAAGACAAGCACCATGCGCGCCCGTGCGCCGCAACCCGCATCCCACCGGTGCGGGACTTAGGTAAGGTGGTGTCCGTGAAAATCATGTGCGGCTCCGCACCGGTCCGAAACCGGATTCTGGGCGTCACCGCGGCCGCCGTGGCGGGCGTCCTCGCACTGGGAGGTTGCACCGTCACGGTGCCGGCTCCGGTGCCGCCGGCCGGGGTGCAGGCTACGCCGCCGGCCACCTATGCAGCACCCACCACCCGCGCGGGGCACGACGCGGCCGCCGTCGCGGCAAGGGACATGACGTTTGCGGCCGGCAACTTGCTCTCACCCAATGTTCCGGTAGGCTACAACGACCTTCTGGGCCGCAGCGACTACGCGTCAACGGCCGCCGCGGTGCCGGAATGGAAGCAATTGAAGGACAACGTGGCCGGGCAGGTGCGGTACTCGAACGGGGCCGGATGCCAGCTGGCGCACTGGGTGACGACGAATCAGGGGCCGCTGGTCACCCCCGGTGACGACCTTGCCTCCACCCAAAAGTTGATGGAGTACCTGATTCCGTCAGTGGTGCCGGATTCCCTTCGGCAGGCCAGACTGCCCTGGGCCCCCGAAGCGGGCGGACGGGGCCGCACCATTTCCTTCCAGTCCTATACCGCCAAGGCGTCCGAGGGGGTTGCGGCCAGCACCGTGTGGGGGCGCATGCTGGGAACCGCCGGCACGGGCCTGGTGGTGACACTGTCCTGTCCCACGGATGGGCTGCTGGCTTCGACCACGCCACGGGTCATGGCGAAACTGGCCGTGGCCCCGCCCGCCAGCTGAGCGCACCCCGACGCGCCAGGCCCGGCCCCTGTACAACTTTTTCAGGCACCGTTGCGCGCAGCACTGCCCGGGCGGAGGTAGCGCAGGAACAGCATGGAGCCGGACTTGAGGATGTGCGCCAACTCCATGTTTTGTGGGTCGGCGGCCCCGGTGCCCGGCGGCACATCGGCAATGCGCCTGGCCGTCCCGCCCACCAGCAGGGGTGAAACAGTGATCGACAGCTCATCGACCCGCCGGGCGGCCTGAAAGGTGCCGAGCAGGGTTGGCCCGCCTTCGGAGTGGATGCGGTACAGCCCGCGTTCGGCCAGTCCTGCCACCAGTGCGCCCACGTCCAAGGAGTCCTCTCCGGCCAGGACGACGTCGGCCACATCCGCCAGTGCCTTCCGGCGGTCGGCGGGGGCCGAGGCCAGGGTGATGACCAGGGGACGGATGGGCGCCTTCGTGAAAACCTCGAGCGCCGGGTCCAGGTTCAGGGTGCCGGAGACGATGGCCAGCGGCGGGCGCTCGGGCAGCCCGTGGTCCGTCCGCCAGTTCCGGGCTTCCGCACTGAGCAGTTCACCGCCGTACCCCTCGGCCCGGACGGTTTGCGCGCCCACCAGGATGGCGTCGGCGGTGCGCCGCAGCAGTTGGAACAGGTGCTGGTCGTCGGCATTGCCGAGCTTGCCGGAGCGGCCCTCCACTGTTGCGGCGCCGTCAACGCTGGAGACAAAATTGAAGCTGACCCAGCTCCTGCCCGCCGGAACCAAGGACTTTTCCCGGAGCAGCTCATCGTCGAGGGCAGCGCCGGAAAGAACCGGCGCCGCGGGGAAAATTCGCTCAATCATGGGAGTGGTCCTTGATCCGTCGGCTGGTCAGGGCGTTCCTGGGAGGGAGGGCTCGTTGGCCTCGCCCATGTTGTGTTTCAAATAGGCCGGTTCACGCCAGCCCAGTACGGCCTCGGTCATCCGGATGGCGGAGGCCGCCGACGCCACGTTGTGCATCCGCAGAATGCGGGCTCCGCCCAGTATGGAGATCACCGCCGAGGCAAGCGAGCCTTCGAGGCGGTCCGCCTTGTCCTGATTGAGTGTTTCGCCGATGAAATCCTTGTTGGACACGGCCGCAAGCGCCGGGAAGCCCAGTGCCGCGATCTCATTGAAACGCCGGGTGACCGCCAGGGTGTGCAGCGTATTCTTATTGAGGTCGTGGCCCGGGTCGATAATGATTTTCTCCGGCGCAACGCCCAGCGACATGGCCAGTTCGGCCTTCTCCGCCAGGAACGCCGCGACCTCCTCCACAACGTCGGCGTACATGGGGCGGGGGTAGGCGGAGCGCGGCTTCGCCAGTGAGTGCGTGATGATCAGGTGTGCCCCCGACCCGGCCACCACGGCGGCCAGCTCCGGGTTCGCCAGTCCCGTGGTGTCGTTGACGACGTGCGCCCCGGCGGCAATGCTGCGGGCAGCCACCTCCGGCAGGAACGTGTCCACCGAGATGATGACGTCGCTGGCCGCGGACACTGCCTCAATGACGGGAACCACGCGGTCGCCTTCCTCCTGCGCGCCCAGCGCCGGCCCCGGCGCGAAGGGTACCCCGCCGATGTCGACCCAGTCGGCGCCGTTGTCCACGGCCGCGAGCGACGCCGCCACCGCAGCCTCCAGGGCGAAGGTGGCGCCGCCGTCGTAAAAGGAATCCGGCGTCCGGTTCACAATGGCCATCAGGGCCACCTGCCGGCTAAAGTCAATCGTCCGGGAGCCGAAGCGGTGCACGCGGTGGCGCAATGGCGGGGTGTAGAAAGGTGCGGCGGAGCCGGCCGGGGCCTGGGCTGGCGTCAGGGTTGTCATCCTCTCCATCAAATATCCCCGAGCGGGGTTTGCGGGTCGGCCAGCTTCGCCGCGTCGACGGTGCGCCCGGAGTTGATGAGGTCCTTGATCGCGTCCTGGACGTCCCAAATGTTCACGTTCATGCCCGCCACCACACGGCCGTCCAACACCCAGAAGGCGATGAATTCGCGCTTTTCGAGGCTGCCGCGCACCACCAGTTCGGCATCCTTGGTGAGCGCGCCGAACCCGGAGTACTCCATGCCCAGGTCGAACTGGTCGGTGTAGAAGTAGGGGATGTCATCGAGCACGGCGTCCCGGCCCAGCATGGACTTGGCGGCCACCTTGCCGCTGGCAATGGCGTTGGCCCAGTGCTCGGAGCGGGCGTAGGCGCCCGTCACGGGGTGCAGGGAGTTCGCCACGTCGCCGGCGGCAAAGATGTCAGGGTCGGAGGTCGCCAGGCTGCCACTGACCTGGATTCCATTCTCGATGGTGAGCCCGGCCTCCTTCGCCAGTCCAATGTTGGGCACCACCCCGACGGCAACAACCACCAGGTCTGCCGGCAGTGTTTGGCCGGTGGTGGTCAGCACGGCGGTCACTTTTCCGTTGGTGCCCTGGATTTCCTTGGCGCTGGAGGGCAGAACAAACTTCACGCCCGCCTCTTCGTGGCGGGCGGCAAACACGCCGCCGAGCTTCTTTCCGATCGCGACGGACAGCGGCACGTCCTCCAGGCCCAGCAGTGTTACGTTGTTGCCCAGCTCGCGCGCGGTGGCGGCGATTTCCATGCCGATCCAGCCGGAGCCGATCATGACCAGGTTGTGTCCGCCGGCCGTGAGCAGCTCCTTCATCGCCACGGAGTCGGCCTTGGTGCGGAAATAGTGGACGCCGTCCAGTTCAACGCCCGGGAAGGGGATGACACGCGGCGATGCCCCGGTGGCGATGAGCAGCTTGGCGTACGGCAGCACGGAGCCGTCGGCCAGCGCCACGGTGTGGGCTGCGGGGTCAACGCCGGTGGCGGCCGTTCCACGCAGCACCGTCACGTTGTTCTCGGGGTACCAGCTGGCGGGGTAGGGCAGGAGGGCATCCTCGCCTTCCTTGCCGGCCAAAAATCCCTTGGACAGCGGCGGGCGCTGGTAGGGGGTCTCCGGTTCGTCGGCCACAATGGTCACCGGGCCCGCGTAGCCCTCCTTGCGCAGCGTTTCCGCCGCAGTGGCGCCCGCCAGGCCGCCGCCAATGATGACCATGCCCGGGGTGGTTGTGGACTCACTCATGATTGAATCTCTTTCCGTGGAAGTGACTGTCTGCCGTACAGGGGTTGGGGCCAGCTAGTGGGGGAACTGCTCACGGAGGGGCCCGGCGTCGGCCAGGTCCCCGGTGAACACGGAGGTGCGCGTCAGGGAGCCGGCGACCTGGACTCCGCGCAGGGACATGCACATGTGCTCGGCCTCCAAGACGACTCCGACGCCGCGAGGGGACAGCGTCTCCTCCAACCAGTCTGCCACTTGTTGCGTCAAACGTTCCTGGACCTGCAGGTCCCTGGCGAAAAGCTCCACGCCACGGGCCAGCTTGGAGAGCCCAAAGAGCCTTTGGCCGGGCAGGTAGCCCACGTGTGCCACGCCGCGGAAGGGCAGCAGGTGGTGCTGGCATAACGAGTGGAAGGGGATGTCCTTGACCAGGACCAGGCCCGCGTATCCTTCGTCGTTGGGGAAGGTGGTCCAGTTGGTCCGGCGCGGCGTGAGCATTTCAGCATACGCGGCGGCCACCCGGCGCGGGGTGTCCAGCAGGTGGGGGTCGTTGACGTCCCGGCCCAGGGCACGGAGAAAATCACCGATGGCGGCTTGTGCGGCCGGAAGGTCAATGCCGGCCCCAACGTCCAGTGCGGCGTCTTCCAGGGCGGTGTCAGCGAGCGCTGGGTCCTGAAAGGCGAGGAGGTCCGGGAGGGCGGCACTTGAAATCGACATGGCCACGTCCTTTCTAAAGCTTGTATTCTTGACTTTAGAAGCGCAGACTCAAAGCGTCAAGTGAGCATGAACCAATGTGTCATCGTCCCCTACAACCCCTAAGGCATCCCTGAGCGAGGCGGGGCAGCTCAATGCCGTGGCGTCCCTGGGCGATCCAGTCCGCAGGAGGCTTTTCGAGCTGTTGCGTGAAAGCCCGCACCCCCTTAGCCGCGACGACTGCGCCGACGCCCTCCAGCTGCCCAGGAGCACCATCCGGGCACACCTTGACCGGCTCGTCGCGGACGGCCTGCTGCTCGTGGCGTTCCGCAAGGTGGGGGATCGCACCGGGCCGGGGTCCGGGCGCCCCACCAAGCTGTACGCCGTCTCCATCGGCGAAGTGGCAGCCTCCGTCCCCACCCGCCACTATGACCTTGCCGCGGAACTGCTCGCCGCCGCCGTGCAACGCTCCATCGACTCCCGGGTGGCCGTTGAGCAGGCCCTGGCCGAGGTGGCGTTCGACGCCGGGAAGCGGCTCGGTGCCGAGGCCGGCACCATTCACAACGTCCTCTCCAGCACCGGCTACGATCCCCGGCCCGACGGCGAGGGTGGAACCATTATGGCCAACTGCCCGTTTCACCGGCTGTCCCAGGACCATGCCGGGGTGGTGTGCTTTCTCAACGGTTCGCTGCTCAACGGCGCCTTGGCGGGATGCGCGGACGGCCTCCACGCCGTGGAACCGGACGCAGAACTCTCCCACTGCTGCGCCCGGATCGTACCCAGGGAGCTTTAAGCATTTCCGGCGGCCGCCGGAAATGGCGGCCGCCGGAAAAAGGGGAGGTGGGGGCCCTAGAGGACGGCGTCCAGGGCGTCGGCAATGCCTTCGCCATAGTAGCTGTTGTTGCGCAGGCCGCCCACGCATGCGGCGCCGGCCGGTGTTGCCGGGGGCATGCAGATGTGGTCCTCGGCCTGCCTGAGCAGACGGGAGATCAACTGCTTCGGACCCCACTGTGGATGTTGTGACTTCATCAGTGCGAGCACGCCCGCAACGTGGGGGGAGGCCATTGAGGTGCCGCTGAGAAGACCATAGGCGTTGTTCGGCAGTGTGGAAAGGATCCGTGATCCCGGTGCCGCGACATCGATCGAGTTCAGCCCGCGGTTGGAGAACCCGGACAGCTTGCCGGCCTGGTCGGTGGAGGAGACCGTCACCACCCCGTCCAGCTCGGTGGGCATGTCCTTGCACCGGTTGTTGATCTGGCGCTCAATGGGCGTGCTGTCGTTCGGGCTGGCACCGTCGGTGGTCTTGTTGGACAGGTCGTAGGAGGCGTTGCCGGCGGCTGCCGCGTGCACCACGCCCTGGCCCGTTGACCAGTTGACGGCACGCTCAACCGCAACGCGCACGGCCTTCTGGTCGGGCTGGTCGTCACACCAGAACTCCACCGGGTCGATGAAATAGCTGTTGTTGGTGACATCCATGCCCTTCATGCCTGCCCACATGAAGCCGCAGATCGCGTATTCGGGATAGATCCAGCCGTCGTCGTTGACCACTTTGACGGATGCCATGCGCACGTTGGGCGCCACGCCGACGATGCCCACGCCGTTGCGGGCGGCGCCGATGATGCCGGCCACATGGGTTCCGTGGTACGACGTCGTGGGGTTCCATCCCGTGGGCGAGGTGTCCGGGCGTCCGGCATTGGAGCAGTTGACGGAGCTTGCCACGTCAATGTTGGCCTTAAGGTCCGGGTGGTTCGGGTCGATGCCGCTGTCCAGGACCCCGACGAGGACCTTCCGTGAGCCGTCGGTGACTTGGTGTGCCTGGTCCGCCTTGACCTGCACCAGGTCCCACTGTTCGGTTTCGCGAGGATCCGGGGCAACTCCTTCGAAGGTGGCATCCCCGTAGCGGACGTCGGTTTTCGCCAGTTGCTTGTTCCGCTGCTGCGGAGCCTGGTTCCACGGGGTGGTGAGGCCGGCAGGGGTGCCCTCCGTCACCGGAACCGTGCGGGTGGCGCCCACCGAGTCCACCCAGGCCCGCCCGTATTTGAGGACGTCGGCGCGGAAGCCGGCGCGGTTGGACTGGACGACGACCACACCGATCTCGGGCCATTCCTGGACGGCGACGCCGCCGGCTTCATGGACTGCACGCACAACCTGCCGGGTCAGGGCGGGGCTGGGGGCCTTGGCATTGACGACGTAGCTCATGATCTGGCCGTCGACGGCGGGAAACTCAATGGGCGTGGACTGTTGCGTGGGAGGCGCCGCGGTGGCGCTGCCGCTGAGCAGGGTGGACGCGGCGACGGCGACTGCGCAAGACGCAGCCGCCGTCGTCCGCCGGAAACTCGTCCGTCGGAACATTGCTGTCTTCATGGGTGGGATCCCTCCAAGAATTGGCGTGTGATGCAAGACACACCGATCCTGCCACCGGGGACCGAATTTGACAACCTTGACAATATTTTCCTTGGATTGACGTTGAGGAGGGGGTCCGGCCGCGGGCAAACCGGCCACATGCCGTAGAATTGAGCGGTGCCCGTGTATTTAGACCACGCGGCGACCACGCCAATTTCGGCCCCGGCCCTCGCCGCACTCACCAACGCCATCAGCAGCAGCGCCAACCCGTCCTCGCTGCACGGCGCGGGAAGGCGAGCCCGAGCAACAGTTGAACAGGCCCGTGAAGCCATCGCCCGGGGCGCCGGGGCCCACCCCACCGAGGTCATCTTCACCTCCGGCGGCACCGAGGCGGACAACCTCGCCGTCAAGGGCCTGTTCTGGGCCCGCCGCGACGCCAACCCCCAGCGCACCCGCATCCTGGTCTCCACGGTTGAACACGCCGCCGTGGCTGACACCGTCGAGTGGCTCGAACGGCACGAGGGCGCCGAAGCGGTCTGGCTGCCCGTCGATGACACTGGGACGGTGAACCTGGCCGCACTGAAACGGGAACTGGACGACGGCGGGGCCGAGTCCGTGGCGCTGGTCACCTGCATGTGGGCCAACAACGAAGTGGGGACCGTTCAGCCGATCGGCGACGTTGTTGCGCTGGCAGCCCCGCACGGCATTCCCGTCCACTCCGACGCCGTCCAGGCGTTCGGCTCCATTCCGGTGGACTTCAGGGCCTCCGGGCTGGCAGCAATGTCCATCAGCGGCCACAAGATCGGGGGCCCCGTGGGTGTCGGCGCCCTCCTGCTGGGCCGCGCCGTCACGCTGACCCCGGTGCAGCACGGCGGGGGACAGGAGCGCGGTGTCCGCTCCGGAACGCTGGACACCGCCGGAATCGCCGCCTTCGCTGCTGCCGCCACGGACGTCACCGAAAACCTGGCCGCGGAAAATGCGCGGATCGCCGGGCTGCGCGACGCCCTCATCGCGGCCGTCCGCGGGCTGGTCCCCGACGCCGTGCTGCGCGGCGCCGACCCGGCGGCCAACCCCGCCGGCAGGCTGCCCGGCAATGCGCACTTCACGTTCCCGGGCTGCGAAGGAGATTCCCTGCTGTTCCTGCTGGACATGGCCGGCGTGGAGTCCTCCACCGGTTCCGCCTGCACTGCGGGGGTGCCCCGGCCCTCCCACGTGCTGCTGGCCATGGGACTGGACGAGGACACGGCACGTGGCGCGCAGCGCTTCACCCTTGGGCATACCTCGACCCCGCAGGACGTTCAAGCGTTCGTGGCCGCGCTGCCCAAAGCCCACGCCATGGCCAGACAAGCCGGGATGGCCGGTCACGCTTCATCGATCCAAACGGCGAGCACGGGCTAGCCTGTCGACGCCACAGTGCTGACGAACAGTTTTTAGTTTCAATTGAAAGGTACGTAATGCGAATATTGGCAGCCATGAGCGGCGGGGTGGACTCCGCCGTCGCCGCAGCACGGGCGGTGGATGCCGGGCACGACGTCGTCGGCGTCCACCTGGCGCTCTCCCGCATGCCCGGGACGCTGCGCACCGGCAGCCGCGGATGCTGCACCGTGGAGGACTCCAACGACGCGTGGCGCGCCTGTGACCTCCTCGGCATCCCGTACTACGTCTGGGACTTCTCCGAACGGTTCAAGGAGGACGTGGTCCAGGACTTCATCGACGAATACGCCGCCGGCCGCACCCCCAACCCCTGCATGCGCTGCAACGAGCGCATCAAGTTCGCCGCACTGCTGGAGAAGGCCATCGCCTTGGGCTTCGACGCCGTCTGCACCGGCCACTACGCCAAGGTCATCACCGACGCCGACGGCAACCCGGAGCTTCACCGCGCCGCCGACTGGGCCAAGGACCAGAGCTACGTCCTGGGGGTCCTGACCCACGAGCAGCTCAAGCATTCCATGTTCCCGCTGGCCGACACCCCTTCCAAGGCCGAGGTCCGCGCGGAGGCCGAGGCGCGTGGCCTGTCCGTGGCGAAAAAGCCCGACAGCCACGACATCTGCTTCATCCCCGACGGCGACACCGCCGGCTGGTTGGCCGAGAAGATCCAGATGACCGAAGGTGAGATCGTTGACGAATCCGGCACGAGGGTGGGGGACCACACAGGAGCCAACCAGTTCACCGTCGGCCAGCGCCGCGGCCTGAAGCTGGGCACCCCGGCCGCCGACGGCAAGCCCCGCTTCGTGTTGGAAATCCGGCCCAAGGAAAACAAGGTCGTCGTCGGCCCGCACGCGCTGCTGGCCATCGACGAACTCAAGGGCATCAAGGTCTCCTGGGCGGGTCTGCCCATCGCCGAGATTGCCACGGGCGCCGACTTCGACTGCCACGCCCAGGTCCGCGCCCACGGCGACCCGGTGCCGGCCCGCGCCCATGTCACGGAGGTGCTGGACGACGGCGCCGCACGCCAGGGCCTGACCGTCATCCTCGGTGAGCCGCTGCGCGGCGTGGCGCCCGGACAGACGGTGGTCCTGTACCAGGGAAGCCGCGTCCTGGGGCAGGCGACCATCGATTCTGCACGATCGCTGGCGCGCCCGGAGCTGCCCTGACAACCCACGAAACCCGAAGCTGGCGTAAACTTCCGTTCAAGGTGACGTTCATCACGGAAGGTGTATGCCATGCCCCCGCACTTGCTCCCCAACCCACTCCAACTGCTGGACCGAGCGCTCGGCCAGTGCGGTGAGGTGATCTCGGCCATCTCTGCCAACCAGGCCGGGTGGCCCACGCCGTGCACCGAGTGGAACGTCCAGGACCTCCTGCACCACCTGGTGGTCCAGGACCTGCACAATTTTACTGTCATGGCCCGCGGCAGCCACGTGGACCCGCAGGCGGCGCACGCCACCGTGGGGGCCGACTGGTCCACCCGCTTTGCCGACGGGGCCGCCATGCTCATGCGTGCCTGGGCCGCCGCCGAACTCAGCAGCCAGGTGGCCCTGCCCGGCGGCGGCGAGGCTCCCTTGCGCAGCAGGATCGGCCTGCAGATTGCCGAGTTCACCGTGCACTCCTGGGACCTGGCCCGTGCCACGGGAGTGCCGGTCATGCTGGACCCCGCGCTGGCCGAGCAGTCCCTGGCGTGGTCGCAGCGGGTGATGAAGGCGGACTACCGCGGCCCCGACAAGCCATTCGGCCATGAAGTGCGGGTGGGGCTCAATGCCGACAACTATGCGCGGCTGGCCGGCTGGTTTGGGCGCAATCCACAATTTGTGCCGGGGCCGCGGGCCGAGTCCCTCCAATAGGCCCCCAAAGATCACCGTAGGGTTGCAACTTCCCGTTCAATGCCGGGGGCAACCTCCAAGTCTGATAGAAAGTAAGCATAAGGCAAGTGGGCCAGGTCACACAGGGTAGTGTGGCCTGTTCCATGGGTACGAATAACAGAAAGTTTGCTGATGGCTAAGAATATGTTTGGAATGCGCTCGGTGATGGCCGTTGCGGGTCTGTCTGCACTGGCATTGACTGCGTGCACGGGCCCTGCAGGAGGAGGCGGGGACACCGGCGGCGGCGGTTCCAGCGGCGGACCCATCGTGGTCGGCACCACGGACAAGGTCACCTTCCTGGATCCCGCCGGCTCCTATGACAACGGCTCCTTCATGGTCATGAACCAGATCTATCCCTTCGTTCTCAACTCCGCACCGGGCAGCGCGGACCCCAAGCCGGACATGGCCGAATCGGCGTCGTTCACCTCGCCCACCGAATACACGGTCAAGCTCAAGCCCGGCCTGAAATGGGCCAATGGCACCGCACTGGACTCCAAGGACGTCAAGTTCTCCTTCGACCGCCAGCTGAAGATCAATGACCCCAACGGTCCGGCAACCTTGCTGGGCAACCTGGAAAGCGTCAGCGCCCCGGATGCCACCACGGTGGTGTTCAAGCTCAAGCTCGGCAACGACCAGACGTTCCCGCAGGTGCTGACCAGCCCGGCCGGGCCCATCGTTGACGACACCGTGTTCAGCCCGGACAAGGTCACCGACGACGACACCATCATCAAGGGCAAGTCCTTCGGCGGCCAGTTCGACATCGACACGTACAAGAAGAACGAACTCATCTCGTTCAAGAAGAACTCCGACTACCAGGGCCTGCTGGGCCCGGCCAAGTCCGACGCCGTGACGATGAAGTACTACGCGGACTCCACCAACATGAAATTGGATGTGCAAAAGGGCAACATCGACGTGGCCTGGCGCAGCCTGACCGCCACCGACATTGACAGTCTCAAGTCCGACAAGAACGTCAAGGTTGACATCGGCCCGGGCGGGGAGATCCGCTACATCGTCTTCAACTTCGACACCATGCCGTTCGGTGCCAAGACCAAGACGCCCGACGCCGCGAAGGCCCTCGCCGTCCGCCAGGCCATGGCGGACACGATTGACCGCAAGGCCATCGCCGACCAGGTCTACAAGGGCACCTACCTGCCGCTGTATTCCTTCGTTCCGGCCGGCTTCACCGGGGCCAGTGAGCCGCTGAAGAAGGACTACGGCGACGGAAACGGCGCCCCGGACGTGGCCAAGGCCAAGAAGACGCTGGCCGACGCCGGGGTGACGTCCCCCGTGACGCTGGACCTGCAGTACAACCCGGACCACTACGGTTCCTCCTCGGGCGACGAGTACGCCGCCATCAAGGCACAGCTGGAGAAGACCGGGCTGTTCAAGGTAAACCTGCAGTCCACCGAGTGGGTGTCCTACTCCAAGCAGCGCACCGAGGGCGGCGGAGCCTACCCCCTGTACCAGCTGGGCTGGTTCCCGGACTACTCGGATGCCGACAACTACCTGACACCTTTCTTCAGCACGGACAACTTCCTGAAGAACCACTACAGCAACCCGGCCATCCAGAAGATGATCAGCGAACAGCTGGTCACCAATGACAAGGCCAAGCGCACCCAGCTGATCAATGTCAAGGTCAACGGCACCAAGGACACCCTTGACGCATCGTTCAAGTTCCGTTTGGGCGTCCTGTCCAAGTAACTTCGGGCACTGGCGAATCGTGAACACTAAGAAGGCGGGGCCTGCCTTGGCTGCCCCGCCTTCTGGCACGGAATCGCACCGCCCACTTTTTTGCACGATAGAAGATTGCACGATAGAAACAGGCTCACATGACCGCAATGATTGACCTGCCCGATGCGCAATCCGCACCGCAGGTACCCGCAAAGAGGAAAAAGGCCGGAGGCAGCCTGGGCAAATATCTGCTCATACGCTTCGCCTTGATCTTCCCCACCATCCTCATCCTTGTCACCATGGTGTTCTTCCTGATGCGCCTGACCGGCGACCCCATCACGGCCGCCCTGGGCGGACGGCTCGCACCGGACCAGCTGGCCATCCGCATCCACCAGGCCGGGTACGACCGGCCCATCTTCATCCAGTATTTTGAATACCTGGGCCAGATGGCCTCCGGCAACTTTGGCCGCACCATCTCCGATGACCTGCCCATCTCCGGCATGCTGGCCACCTACGGCACAGCCACCCTGGAACTGGCCATCAACTCCCTCATCGTGGCCCTTGCCATCGGCATCCCCTTTGGCATGCTTGCCGCCTACAAGCGCGACAAGTACCATGACGCCATCCTGCGCGTGCTCGCCATCTCCTTCTATGCCACCCCGGTCTTCTTCGCCGGGCTCTTGCTGAAACTGATATTTTCCATCTGGCTGGGTTGGTTCCCGGTAGCGGGACGGGCCGGCACGAGCACCGAAATTGACATGGCATCCCTTGCCTCGCCGACGGGCATCTACTGGCTGGATGCGCTGCGCAGCGGCAACATGGATGCTTTTTGGGACATCGCCCAGCACTCCGTTCTTCCCGCGGTGGCCCTGGGCCTGCTGACGGCCGGCATCTTCCTGCGCCTGGTGCGCACCAACGTGATCGGCACGCTGAGCAAGGACTACGTTGAGGCCGGGCGGTCCCGCGGCGTGAGCGAATACCGGCTGCTGACCAAGCGGCCCTGATCCCCATCATCACCGTCATGGGCCTGCAAATTGCGCTGCTCCTGGGCGGGGCGGTCCTGACCGAGACCACCTTCGAGTGGAAGGGCCTGGGCTTCCAGCTGGCCCACTATCTCACCGCCCGCGACTTTGTGGCCGTCCAGGGCATCGTGGCCCTGCTGGCCGTGATTGTGGCCATCACCAACTTCATCGTGGACGTCATTGCCGCGCTGATCGACCCGAGGGTGAGGTACTAGGCCATGGAGACGAAAAAGTCCCTTTTCGCCCGCCTGCCCATTGTTGCCCAGCTGAGGAAGAGCGTGGGCCTGCAGCGTCACCTTGACGCTCATCTTCCTTTTGACGGCCGCACTGGCGCCGCTGATTTCCCCGTACGGCCCAACCCAGCGCTTCAACGTCACCCAGGCGCCGCCGTCGTCCGCGCATATCTGGGGCACGACGGCGGGAGGCTACGATGTCTTTTCCCGCACCATCTGGGGCACCCAGACCGCTTTCCTGGTGATTGTGGTGGCCGTGGCGCTGTCCATTTTCATCGGCGTGATCCTGGGCCTGCTCTCAGGCTACATTGGCGGCTGGCTGGACAGGATCCTGGTGGTGGTGGCCGACGCGATCTACGCGTTCCCCACCCTGCTGCTGGCCATGGTCATGTCCATCGCCATCAGCCAGGGCCGCTCCAACATGTGGTCGGGCATCTTCTCTGCGGCGATCTCCATCACCGTGGTGTTCATCCCGCAGTACTTCCGCGTGATCCGGGCCGAGACGATCCGGCTGAAGGCTGAACCATTCGTGGAATCGGCCATTGTGGTGGGCGCCTCCAGCGTGCGCATCATGGCCCGGCACATTTACAAGAACGCCACCCGGACGCTGCCGCTGATTTTCACGCTCAACGCCTCCGAGGCGATCCTGACCCTGGCCGGGCTCGGCTTCCTGGGCTTCGGCATTGAACCGTCCTCCGCGGCGGAATGGGGCTACGACCTCAACCACGCCCAGACCGACGCCGCGTCCGGCATCTGGTGGACCGGGGTGTTCCCGGGTGCCGCCATCGTGCTGACGGTGCTGGGGCTGACGCTGCTGGGCGAGTCCATGAACGACCTCAACGACCCGCGGCTGCGCGGGCGCAAGCGTGCCGGGAAGAAAAAGAACGGCCCAACGAAGAACGAGGAGTTGGTGGACGCATGAGCCGCCCCACCCAGCAGGCACCCGAAGGAGAGCAGGGGCTGCGTCCGGTACTGAAGATCGAGGACCTCAAGGTCACCTTTGCCACGGACGCCGGGGATGTCTTCGCCGTGAAGGACGTGTCCTTCACCGTGGCCCCCGGTGAGATCGTGGCCATTGTCGGCGAATCAGGGTCCGGCAAGACCGTGACGGCCAAGGCGATCCTGGGGCTGCTGCCGGAGACGGCGATGAGCAGCGGGGCGGTGCTCATCACCGGCAACGACGTGCTCAGCGTCAGCCCGCACCAGCTGAACCCGGTGTACACGGTAGGCTGGCAGATCGCCGAGGGCCTGCGCGCCCACCGGCCGGAAGGCAGGCGGGTGGGCCGCAAGGTGGCCCGCAGGCTGGCCATCGAGGCGCTGGGCAAGGTGGGCATCCCGGAACCGGAGAAGCGGGTGGACTACTACCCGCACCAGTTTTCCGGCGGACAGAAGCAGCGGGTGGTCATCGCCGCCGCGCTGGCACTGAACCCGGGGCTGATTGTGGCTGACGAACCCACCACGGCCCTTGACGTGACAGTCCAGGCGGAGATCCTGGAACTGCTGCGGGACTTGCGGGACAAGTACGGCACCTCCATTGTGCTCATCACCCACAACATGGGCGTGGTGGCGGACCTGGCGGACCGGGTGGTGGTCATGTTCCAGGGCGACGTGGTGGAGGAGGCGAGCTCCGAGGTGCTCTTCGACACGCCCAAGGAGGAGTACACGCAAAAGCTGCTGGCCGCCGTGCCACACCTGGGCCGCAACTCCGCCTCCGAAGGGTTCACTGAACGTGCCTTCCAGGACAAGGAAGTGCTCGTGGCGGCCCGCGACCTGGAAATCGAGTACCCGGGCCGCCTGGGCAGCCCGGCCTTCCGTGCCGTGGACCAGGTGTCGTTCACCATCAGCGCCGGCGAGGTGTTTGGCCTCGTGGGGGAGTCGGGGTCCGGCAAAACCACCATAGGCCGGGCCATCGCCGGGTTGAACCGCACCACGGGCGGTTCGCTGAAGGTGCTCGGCTACGAGATGCTTGACTTCAAGGAACGTACTTTCCGCCCGTACCGCAAGGACATCGGCTTTGTGTTCCAGGACCCGGCGGCTTCCTTCAACCCGCACCTGACCATTGGCGAGTGCGTGGCCGAACCGCTGCTCATCCACACGGACCTGTCCGGGCCCGCCGTGACAAAAAAGGTGGAGGAGCTGCTGGAATCCGTTCAACTGCCCCGTTCCTACGCCCAGCGCTTCCCGCACGAGCTCTCCGGCGGCCAGCGCCAGCGCGCATCCCTGGCTCGGGGGCTGGCGCTGAAGCCGAAGCTGCTGATCGCCGATGAGCCAACGTCCGCCCTGGACGTGTCGGTCCAGGCCAAGGTGCTCGAACTGTTCCGTGAAATACAGGTGGAGATGGGCTTCGCGGCCCTGTTCATCAGCCACGACCTTGCCGTGGTGGACATCCTGGCCGAATGGGTCGGGGTGCTGTACAAGGGCAAGATGGTGGAGCAGGGGATCGGCAGCCACATCATGGGCCATCCGCAACAGGACTACACCAAGCGGCTGCTCGCCTCCCTGCCGGTGCCCAACCCGGCCGAGCAGGCCGAACGCCGTGCCGTGCACCAGGCGCTGCTGGCCTTTTGCCTGCCGGGTGCACCACCTAAACTGTTTTTATGACCGAACCGAGCCACGCACACCATCTCTCCGTTGAAGACTTCGACCCGGCGGCCAGTTCCCTCACCGGCTCGGTGGACCCAGCCGTCATGGCGGAGCTGCTCTCCATCCGCTCGAGCATCGACAACTTTGACGCCACCCTGGTGTATTTGCTGGCCGAACGGTTCAAGGCCACCCAGCGGGTGGGGATCCTCAAGGCCGCCCACCAGCTGCCCCCGGCCGACCCCACCCGCGAGAAGGCCCAGATCCACCGACTGCGCGCCCTCGCAGAGTCCGCCAACCTGGACCCCGCCTTTGCCGAAAAGTTCCTCAACTTCATCATCAGCGAGGTCATCCACCACCACCAGGCCATCTCGGACAGCCACTCCGCCGTCGCCGCCACCGGCGTCGTACCCGTGGTCAGCCTGGACGGCCAGGGCTTTGTGG
>CAJDTM010000038.1_pt1 | contig 25874 bp, 19 predicted proteins | sample 7389831 | NCBI WGS metagenome assembly CAJDTM01 (sample SAMEA7055656, study PRJEB34461) | soil metagenome | biome: terrestrial ecosystem; feature: Peninsula; material: soil | place: Antarctica | collected 2016
TGGTGGGTCCCGCGGTGCCGATCCCGGTGCCGCAGGAGGTGCTGGACGCACTGACCGGCGTGGAGGTCACCACCAGGGACGAGGGCGCCAGTGCCTTCTCACTGGGCTTCACCGTCAGCAACCGTTCACCGCTGCCCACCCTGTTCATGATCGCCGGCGGAAGCCCCATCCCCATCGTCCGGGTCGTGGTGGCCGTGACGGTCAACGGCACGCCGCAGGTCCTGATCGACGGCGTGGTCACCCAAACGCAGGTATTGCCCGGTGCCGATGCGGCGCACTCCATCTTGCAAGTCACCGGTGAGGACCTGACCGCGCTGATGGACAAAATCGACCTGACGGGGCTGCCCTTTCCCGCCATGCCGGCCGAGGCGGCGGTGGCATTGGTGCTGGCCAAGTACGCGGCGCTGGGCGTGCTGCCCCTGATCATCCCCAGCATCCTGCTGGATGTTCCCATCCCCACCAGCCGTATCCCGGCCCAGCAGGGCACGGACCTGAAATACATCACCTCGCTGGCCCAAAAGGTGGGTTACGTCTTTTACCTGGACCCGGGCCCGCTGCCGGGGACGAGCATTGCGTACTGGGGCCCGAAGATAAAGGTCGGGCAGCCGCAGCACGCCCTGAACCTGGACATGGACGCGCACACCAATGCCGCACAGATCACCTTCACCTATCACAGCCAGGCGCGCAGCCTGCCGGTGGTGTTCATCCAAAACGAACAGACGCACGTACCCGTACCGATCGTCCTGCCGGACATCACCCCGCTGAACCCGCCGCTGGGACTGCTCCAGCCGGCGCCGTCGAACTTCATCCCCTTGACCGACACCGCCAAATACACCGCCACCCAGGCCATCCTGATCGGTCTGGCCCACGCGGCCAATTCGGCCGACACGGTCACCGGCGAAGGCAGCCTGGATGTGCTCCGCTACGGGCAGCCGTTGATGCCGCGCAAGCTGGTGGGCGTCCGCGGCGCCGGACTGGCCTTCGACGGGCTGTACTACGTCTCCGAGGTCAAACACTCCATCAAGCGCGGGGAATACAAGCAAAGTTTCAGCCTGTCCCGCAACGGACTGGTGTCCACCGTGCGGGGGGTGCCGGCATGAACGGAAAATTCTTCGGAAAATACCGGGGCACCGTGGTGCAGAATGTGGACCTCGAGCAGCGCGGCCGCATCCAGGCCCTGGTCCCGGATGTCTCCAACATCATCCCCACCAGCTGGGCCATGCCGTGCGTGCCGCTGGCCGGCAAATCCATGGGCACGTATATGGTGCCCCAGATCGGGGCCGGGGTCTGGATCGAATACGAACAGGGGGACCCCGACTACCCGATCTGGACCGGCGGGTTCTGGGGCAGCGCGGCCGAGGTCCCGGCGCTTGCGCTCGCGGGCAACCCGTTGAGCCCCAGCATCGTGCTTCAAACGGGGCTGCAGAACGGCATCACCATCAGCGATCTGCCCGGGCCCACCGGCGGCATCATGCTCAAAAGCAGCACCGGCGCGCTGATCCTGGTCAACGACGTCGGCATCACCATCAGCAACGGCAAGGGCGCCATCATCGTCCTCGCCGGTCCCACCGTCACCATCAACAACGGGGCGCTGGTCATTACCTAGACGCCACTGCATAGACATCCTGCACCACACGGACACAGTTGGGCCAAGCCGGACCATCCAGTTTCAAGCAGAGAACAACACAAACAGAAAACAACACAAACAGAGAACAACAAGACGGAAAGGGGGCGGGGGAGATGCCGGGATTTCTGCTTCATGTCGGGGCGACGGTGCTCTGCGCCCACGGCGGCCAGGCCCAGCCCACGGTGCCCAATCCGCGCGTTACCGTCAGCGGCCAGCCCACGGTGACCATGGCGGCCCCCTATCTGGTGGCCGGATGCGCACTGCCGCCGCCGCCGGGCGCCAACGGTCCCTGCGTCAGCGCACAGTGGGTGACGTCGGCAACCCGCCTGCTGTCCAACGGCCAGCCCCTGCTCCTGCTCGACAGCCAGGCGATCTGCGCCCCGACCGGCACGCCGCTGATGATCGTGGCCACCCAGGCCAGGGCGACGGGAATGTGAGCCACCATGAACATCGACTATCCGCTGCATTTCGACAGCCTGGGGCACACCGCCGCGACGGACGACGCCGGCCACGTCCGGGACATGATCGAGCAGTTCCTGTTCACCAATCCCGGTGAACGGGTCAACCACCCGGACTTTGGCAGCGGGTTGATGCACCTGGTTTTCAGCCCCAACAGCCCCGAGCTCGCCGCCGCCCTGCAGTTTACCGTGCAGGCCGGATTGCAGCGCTGGCTCGGCGACGTCGTCGATGTGCAGAAGCTGGAGGTCGACAGCCGGGACTCGACCCTGAGAGTTGCGGTCAGCTACGCACTCAAGGGCAGCCCCGATGTCCGGACCGCCACGTTCACCAGGGAGGGAGCATCATGAGCCCGGAGCCGGGGCAGGGACCTGCCATGGGAGCGGCCTGTTGCGGCAGCAACCACGGCCGTGCCGGTGCCTTCAGGAATCGGGACAACGTCAACGGCCTCGACTACGTCGAGGTCAGCGAGGACCAGCTGTCGCTGTGCGTGCACTTTTTTGGCGGCGTTCCGGCGCTCGCGGACGCCGAACATCCGGACGGGCTGCGACCGGGCCATCTGCGCATTGGCGGCGGCGAGCGGATCACCGACATCACTGTCGTGGCCTTGGCAGTCAACGACGAGGGGGATGACCCCGAAGCCGAAGCGTGCCTGGACGTCACCTTGAACCGCTGCGGCGACTTCTCCCGCTACCAGCTGTGCCTGGGCGTCCAGGGCAGCGGCGGCTGGGGCCCGTACCCGGGCTTCGACCCGCGCTACTCCTGTGCGCAGTTCTCGTTCAAGGCCGGCTGCCCCAGCGACCTTGACTGTCTGACCTCGTGCGGAGGGGACCCGGCGCCGCAGGCCGGGCCGGTCATCAACTATCTCGCCAAGGACTACGCCAGCTTCCGCCAGCTGATCCTGGACCGGCTGGCCGTCACCATGCCCGACTGGCAGGAACGGCACACCGCCGACGTGGGCATGGCCCTGGTGGAGGTGCTTGCCTATGCGGCCGATCAGCTGAGCTACTACCAGGACGCCGTCGCCACGGAGGCCTATCTGGGCACGGCGCGGGAACGGATTTCGGTGCGCAGGCACGCGCGCCTGGTGGACTATGTGCTGCATGAGGGCCTGAATGCGCGGGCCTGGGTGACGGTGTGGACGGATCAGGACACCCCTGCCGTGGCGGCCACGGGGTTGTACTTCATCACCGGCTCCCCTGAGCTGACCGCCGCGGCCGGCACGGTGCTTTCGGACACGGACCTGCTCCGTCTGCCCACCGTCGGCTATCGCGTCTTTGAACCGGCGGCCGCATGGACCGCCGGCGATGGGACCCCCGGCGATGGCGCATCACTGCAGTTCTTCGCCGCGCACAGCGAAATGGACTTCGACACGGCCGGTGAGGAGCAATGCTGCCTGCCTGCGGGCTGCACCTCCGCAAGCCTGGTGGACAAGGCCCGTTGGCGGGCGGCCAACCCCGACGCTGATCCGCCGTCGTCGTGGCGGGACGGTCCGCCGATCCCCGCCGCGCCGTTGCGGCTCCGGGAGGGTGACGTCCTCATCGTCGAGGAGGTCCGCGGCCCCGCCACCGGGAACCCGGAGGACGCGGACCCGGCGCACCGGCAGGCCGTCCGGCTGACCCGGGTCACGGATCCGGATCCCGGCCAGTGGCTGGTCGGGATCGAATGGGACCCGGCGGACGCCCTGGCGTTCCCACTCTGTCTGTCTTCCCGCCGGCCGGCCCCGGACTGCGGGTACGTGGAGCGGGTCAGCGTGGCGCGCGGCAATGTCCTGCTGGTGGACCATGGCCGGACCGTGGCCGACCCCGGCTGGGAACCCGTTCCGGTCAAGACGGTGATCGGGGACTGCACCTGCACCGGCAGTGTGCTGGAACTGACGCAGGTGCCGCAGCAAATCAAGCCTTCCCTGGACGGTGTGCCGCTGACCTTCGCGGATCCGGTTCCGGCCGGCGGTCCGGCGTCGGTGCTGAAACAGCGCGACCCGCGGCAGGCCCTCCCCGCGGCCCGCGTCAGTTTTTCGCCGGCAGCAGCGCACGGAACTCCGGGACCGGACGGAATATGGCTGCCGCGCCGGGACCTGCTGGACAGTGCCGCCACGGACCGGCATTTTGTGGTGGAAATGGACGACGACGGCATCGCCCACCTGCGCTTTGGCGACGGCGCGTCGGGCCGCCGGCCGGACGCCGGGGCCGTGGGCACGGTGTCGTACCGCATCGGCAACGGCGCTCCCGGCAATGTGGGACGGGACAGCATCTCATTCCTGGTGCTGCGGCGGGACAAGTGGAGCGGGGTAAGCGTCAGGCCTCGCAACCCGTTGCCAGCAGCGGGCGGACTGGAGCGGGAGCCGGTGGCCGAGGCAAAACTCATGGCGCCGCAGGCGTTCCGGGCGCAAAAGCTGCGGGCCGTCACGGCAGCGGACTACGCCGAACTTGCACAGCAGCCACTGCCCCTGCCACCCCAATTGCAGCGGGCGGCCGCCCGGTTGAGTTGGACCGGCAGCTGGTACGAGGCTCGGGTGGGCGTTGATCCGCAGGGGACCGAATCGCCGCCGTCCTCGGTCCTGGACGAAGTCCGGGACCAGCTCAAACCGTTCCGGCGGATGGGGCACGATCTGGACGTGGTGCCCGCGTTCTATGTGCCGCTGGATGTTGAACTGTCCGTCTGCGTCCTGCCGCACTACCTGCGTGGGGACGTCAAGGCGGAACTGTTGCCCCTCTTGGGCAGCGGCGTGCTGCCCGACGGCAGCCTGGGATTCTTCCACCCGGACCGGCTCACTTTCGGCGGCGGCATCTACGTGTCCGCGCTGGTGGCCGCCGCCCAATCGGTGACCGGTGTGGAAAGCGTGCTGGTGAACCGGTTGCAGCGGCTCTTCGAACTCCCCAATGGCGAGCTGGCCAACGGTGTGCTTCCGCTGGGACCAATGGAAATTGCCCGGCTGGACAACGACCCGAATTTTCCGGAGAACGGCAGGCTGAACCTGCTGATTGGAGGCGGACGATGAACGCCCAAATGTGGGGTACGGGCGATGGACCCTGCGGCGGTTGCGGCGGGGGTTTCGCGGGACCGTCCGGCGGATGCTGTGCCAATATGGCAGCAGCGACCCCGCAGTCCGTCGCCAACCGGCCCGGGCTTGGATCCCTGGCGTACCGTGTCGGCACCCAACCGGCGTTCCTGTCCGCCATGCAGGCAAGGCTGTCAAGCGCAGACCACCCGGAACTTGCGGGCCTGAGAACCCGGGAGCTGTCCGACCCCGCCATGGCACTGCTCGACGCATGGGCCACCGTAGCGGACGTCCTGACGTTTTATCAGGAGCGCATTGCCAACGAGGGTTACCTGCGCACGGCGACGGAACAGCGCTCGGTCTGGGAGCAGGCGCAGCTGGTGGGCTACCGGCTCCGCCCCGGCGTGGCCGCCAGCGTATACCTGGCCTACACGGTGGACATCAATTCCGGAGCCGTGACCATACCGGCAGGCTCCCGCTCCAACAGCGTGCCCGGGCCGGGCGAGAAGATGCAATCCTTTGAAACCTCCGATGACCTGGACGCACGTCCGGAATGGAACCTGCTGCGGCCGCGGATGTCGCGGCCGCAAACGCCAGGCTCAGTGCTGGGCGGCAGCATCTCCCTGGCAGGCACCGCAACCAACCTGAAGGTCCGTGATCCGCTGCTGGTTGACCTTGGCAGCGGCGACCTCACCCCGGCCCGGGTGCAGAGCGTGACGCCTGACGCGGCCAATGACCGCACTGTGGTCACGCTGCGGGACTGGGACGGGAACGCGCTTGGCGCCTCGGTCCTGACAAACGCGGTCAACGCCGTCGTCCAGGGTTTTGCCGCCGCCTCGGACAGCGCCACGGCGCAACGGGTCCACGATCTGCTGGCCGGCTTGACCGAAAAGGTGAAGACCGGCCGGATGTCGGCCGTGGCGCAGTATCTTCGCGCCGACGTGCTGCCGGCCCTCCGGAAGGAGCTCGCCGACGCGCGGAGCAGGGGCTACCTGCGCCTGGTCCCGCTTTTGGAGGCCACGCTGGAACAGGCGGAGCGGGCCGCCGCACTGATGGTCGGCCCGGCCCAACCCGGTTTCGGCATCTCCGGCTCCGCGCTGTCCGGGTCCGGCTTTGCCCCGCCCACTGCCCCGCCCACTGCCCCGCCCGCAGTGGCCTTTGCACGGGACGACGGCGGTGTCCCGCTGCTGCTGAGAACGCTGCGGCGCCCACCGTCGGTCCCGCCCGCCGGTCCCCGGCAACTGGAGCGCACCTATGCCGGCACGTTCGCCGGCGGCATGGATGTGTACCCTCACTTGCTGACCAGCCTGTTTACCCAGCTGGCCCCGGTGCTGTACGCGGCATTGGCCCAGTCCGTGGTCAGCCAACAATCCGGACTGCATGTCTACGCGCTCCGGGAACAGGCATCGCTGTTCGGGCACAACGCGCCCAAGGCGCCCAAATTCGACGGTTCCACTCCATTGCCTGCCACTCAGTGGACCGAATGGCCGCTGGCCGGCGACGAAGTTCCCCCGCAGGCCCGCCTGGATGCGGCCTACGACCAGGTCCTGCCCGGCAGCCTGGTGATCATCCAGCGCGGGCCGCCCGCAGGCCAAGCGGGCTTCACCGTGCTGGTTGGCACTGTCAAGGACGCCGTGACCGTCTCCCGGAGCGAATACGGGATGTCGGGCAAATCCACTATCCTGACCGTGGATTCCCCCTGGTGGAATCCTCCGGGCCCGGTCGTGATCGGACTGGACAATGTGCCGGTGGATGACATGGCCACGCTGCGCTCCAGCACCATATTCTGCCGCCAGGAGGAACTTGCGCTGGCCCCGGCGCCCGTCACTGACGACGTCGCCGGGGTCCGGCTGGAACTGGACGGACTGTATGACGGGCTGGCTCCGGGGCGCTGGGCCACGGTGTCGGGGGAAAGGACGGACATTGCCGGAACCACCGGCGTGGCAGCGGCCGAACTTGTGATGATTGCCGGCGTCGAACAATCAGTGGAATCCCAGCCGTCGGGCCTGGGCGGGGCGCGGCCCGCCGCGGGGGAGCAGCTGCACACGTACCTGACGTTCGCCCAGCCCCTGGCCTACACCTACGCCCGGGGCACGGTGCGCGTCCACGGCAACGTCGCGCACGCCACGCACGGGGAAACCCGCACCGAGGTCCTGGGCGGAGGAAACGCCGCGCAATCGCTGCAGACATTCACGCTCAAGCAACCGCCGCTGACCTACGTCGCAGCGCCGACCCCGGAGGGTGCTTCCAGCACGCTGGTGGTCCGGGTCAACGACGTCCAATGGCACCAGTCGCCGGGGTTGGCCTACATGGGGCCGGACGACAGGATGTTCCTGACCGGCACCGACGACGGCGGCCACACCGCTGTCACGTTCGGCACCGGCCGGCGCGGACAACGCCTGCCCACCGGTGTCGATAATGTGCGGACCGTTTACCGGAACGGCATCGGCTCGCCCGGCAACGTCCGGCCCGGTCAGATCAGCCAACTCGCCACCCGGCCGCTGGGAGTCACGGAAGTGACCAACCCGATCTCCGCCACCGGCGGTGCGGATGCGGAACCCCGGGACGCAGCACGGTCCAACGTCCCGCTGGCCGTGGCGTCCCTGGACCGGCTGGTCTCGGTTCGGGACTACGCGGACTTTGCCCGGACGTTTGCCGGCGTGGGCAAGGCCAGTGCGGCGCTGCTCACCGACGGACGGCGGCGGCTGGTGCAGGTCACCATCGCCGGGGCCGGGGACATCCCCATCGACGCCACCTCGGACCTGTACCGCAATCTCTTCGCCGCGCTGCATCAGTACGGGGATCCGCACCAGCCCGTGCAGTTGGCGGTCCGTGAGCTGTTGGCCCTGGTGCTCAGCGCCAACGTCAGGATCCTGCCGGACCATGACTGGGACGTCGTCGAGCCGGCGTTGCGGGAGGCACTCTTGGCCGAATTCGGCTTCGACAACCTGGGCCTGGGGGAGGACCTGGCCACCAGCAGGGTGATTGCTTCCATGGCCGGCGTGCGCGGCGTGGACTATGTGGACCTTGACCTGTTGGAGGTCTATGACGAGACCGCACTGGCCGCCGGCCTGGCCGATCTCACGGGCGGTCCGCCAACCGCGGCCGCTGTCGGGCGGCGGATTGCCGTGGCGCCTGACAGGTTCGAGGACGGCGTACTCAAGGCAGCCCAGCTGGCCTGCCTGCGGCCGGATGTTCCCGAAACCCTGATGCTGAACGAAGTCAAGCCATGAGCCGGGCCCAGGACTATTTGTACGAGCTGTTGCCCGTCATCTACCGGATGCAGGACGCCGATCGGGGATACCCGTTGCGGGCGCTGTTGCGCGTGTTGGGCGAACAGCTGGCGGTGGTGGAAGCGGACATCTCCGGGTTGTATGAGAACTGGTTTATCGAGACCGCCGAGGACTGGGTGGTGCCGTACTTGGGTGAGCTGGTCGGCTACCAGCCGCTGCACGACGGCACCCAGCCAGGAGCGGCAGGCCAAACCCCCAGTACCGCGCAGGAGGCGCGCAGCCGGTTTTTGGCCCCGCGCAGCGAGGTGGCCCACACTGTCAACTTCCGCCGCCGCAAGGGCACCTTGGCATTGTTGGAAACCCTGGCCCGGGACGTTGCGGCCTGGCCGGCGCACGCCGTCGAGGGTTACACCCTGCTCGGCTGGACGCAGCACCTCAACCACCAGAGGCCCCTGCGCGGCCGCAGCGCCGAGCTGCGCATGAGCGGCGTGTTGGATGGGCTGGGCGGGGAATTCGACCGCAGCGCCCATGCCGTGGATGTCCGCCGGCCGGTGTCCGGACATTCCCGCGGCAGGTACAACATTCCATCCATCGGGTTGTATGTGAGCCGGCTGAAGTCCTACTCCGTGACGGATGCGCCGGCCTGCTGCGTGGAAAAGGAGGGCAGCCAGTGCTTTACATTCAGCGTCCTCGGCAACGACGCGCCCTTGTTTACGAATCCGGCCGCGAAGCCGGCGTTGAACCCCGCGTCGGACGCGCAGCGGTCCGGCGCGGAGCAGGCACTGCCGCTGCCCATCGGACGGCTGGCCTTTGAACAGCGGACCAGTCTGCGCCCGCCCGCGGCGGCTGCGTCGCCGTCGTACTACGGGCCCGGTTTGAGCCTGTCCGTGCTGGCCGCTGGCTGGAAGGGTCAGAGCGGCGCCCTGGTACCCGCCGGCAACATCATCCCGGCCGACCTCGGCGACTGGCACGCGTACCGGGCACCGCGCAACAAGGTGCTCCTCGACCCGGTCCGCGGCCGGATGGTCTTTCCGACGGCGGCGCCGCCCAAGAGCGTCAGCGTCAACTACCACTACGGGTTCAGCACGGAAATGGGCGGTGGCGAATACCAGCGCACCTTCTCAGAGCCGGCGGCGGCCGTGATTTACCGTGTGCGCAAGGAAGGCCGGCTGCCCGGTGAATTCGCGCGGGTCACCCAGGCTTATGAACAATGGGTCGCGGACCGTGCCGTACCCGGCGGCGGCCCCGGCCAGGGCTCGCTGCCGCGCGCGGCCGTCATCGAAATCATGGACAGCCGCGCCTATGAGGAACGATTCGAATTCGCGCTGACGCCCGGCGAGAGCCTGCAGCTGCGGGCGGCCAACGGCGTCCGTCCCGTGCTGCGACTCCTTGACTACCGGGTGGACCAGCCCGATCCGTTCAGCATCACCGGCGGGGACGCCAGCCGGTTCACCCTGGACGGGCTGCTCGTTGTCGGCCGCGGGATTGAGGTCAACGGCCCGCAGAGCCGCCGCACCGGAGACGACGACCCGACGGCGGGAGGCGATCTGTGCGACGTCGTCATCAGGCACTGCACCCTGGTGCCCGGCTGGAACCTGGACTGCGACTGCGGCCCGCAACGCCCGGAAGAACCGAGCCTGTCGTTGCACGGCACACTCGCCACGGTGAAGATTCAGCACAGCATCCTGGGCAGCATCAGCGTCGAGAGCAACGAAAGGCCCAGCGACCCGCCGTCCCTGATGCTGGCCGACAGCATCCTTGACGCCGCCGACGTCGACGGCCTGGCGCTGTGCGATCCCACCGGCGGGACCGCCTTCACTGCACTGACCATCGCGCGGTGCACCGTGGTCGGGGAGATCCGGGTCCATGCCGTCGAGCGCGCCGACGATACCATTTTTCTGGGGCCGGTGCGCGCCGCGCGGCGGCAGGTGGGCTGCGTACGGTTTTGCTACCTGGCCCCCGGGTCCCGTACCCCGCGGCGCCATCACTGCCAACCGGACCTGGTCCGGCAGGCCGTGGCGGACCGGCTGAACCCGACGGCCGGCGGGCAAGCCGCGGCCCCGGACGTGCTGGATGCCGCTGCGGACCGGGAGGCACTGCGGGTCCGACCCGTTTTCACCAGCCTGCGCTACGGCAATCCCGCGTACGGGCAACTTGGCCAGGCCTGTGCCCCGGAAATTGCCGGCGGCGCAAGCGACGAGTCCGATATGGGTTCCTTCCACGACCTTTACCAACCCCAGCGTGCGGCCAACCTGCGTACGCGCCTGGACGAATACACCGTCGCGGGCTTTGAAACCGGCATTTTTTACACGAGTTAGGGGCGCATCATGAAAGGCGATTTCTCCCGGGACACCTTCGACCCGGCCAACCATTACACCCGTGTATTCATGCAGCAGGGGCGGGTCCAGCTCGATGCGGACTTCAATGAGCAGGCCGCCATAGCCAGGCACTACCTCCAGGGCCTGGCGGCGGACCTGATCGGCCCCCACGGCGGACCGGCGGCGGCCCTGGGCTTCGCGGTGGTCACCGACCCGAAGGATGTGCAGAACATGCAGGACCCGTTCGGCCGGCCGCTGGATGCGGAACTGGCCAAAAAGTTGCAGCAGGGCCTTGGCAGGGGTGACTTCGTCATCGGCACCGGCCGCTACTACGTGGCGGGGGCGTTGTGTGAAAACGACGTCCCGCTGCTCTACAGCCAACAGGCCGGCTACCCCTTCGAAGACGCCACCACGGCGGATGCGCTGCGCGGCGCGGGTGAATTCCTGATCTACCTGGACGTCTGGGAGCGGCACATCGCCTACGTCGAGGACGACCGTCTGCGCGACGTGGCGCTGGGCGGTCCCGACACGGCCAGTCGCGCGCAACTCTCCTGGCAGGTGAGGATCCTGTTGCCGGGGCCGAATCAGGAGGTCGTGGGCCCGGGCAGCCTGGCGGAACTGGCCGTACCAGGACGTGCGTCACTGCGGGCCCGGGCGAAGCAGGCCGACACCAATTCCGACGCCTGTCGGATCGACCCCGCAGCACGCTACCGGGGCCTTGAAAACCAGCTTTACCGGGTGGAGGTCCACCGGCCGGGGAACGCAGCCGCGCACGGAGCGGCGCTGGGTGCCACCTTCAAATGGTCACGGGAAAACGGGTCCGTAGTGATGCCTCTCGCCGGCCAACCCGTCCTGGATGCGGCGGCGGGCACCACCGCCGTTGAACTGCTGACACTGGGCCGCGATGACGACCTCGGCCTGGTGGTGGGCGGCTGGGTCGAGCTGGTGGACGACGGGTACACCATCCGGCACGACGCCGGGCCGCTGCTGCGTGTGCACTCCATCGACCGGGACAACCTGACAGTGCTGTTGGAAGGACAGCCAGCGGCGGGCGTGTGTGTGGACGGGACCGCCCATCCGCTGTTGCGTCGTTGGGATCACGGGGACGGCATCGTCCAAGATCCGGCAGGCGGCGACGGCGCCGTTCCGATCGTCGAAACGGCCGACCCCGACACCGGCTGGCTGGATCTGGAGGACGGGGTCCAAGTGCAGTTTCCCGCGAAATTCCTGCCCGGCCAACCCAACTACTACCGCACCGGCGATTACTGGCTGATCCCGGCCCGGACGGCCACCGGCGACGTTTTGTGGCCCTCCCGGGACCGGCCCGCCGGTGCCGCACCAGACCCGCTGCCGCTGACACCCCTGGGCGAAAGGCATTCCTTCGCGCCGCTGGCTCTGGGCCAGGTCACGGGGGACGGAATCCTGGTGCTTAGCCAGCCGGACCTGCGGCTCAGATTCGATCCCATGGCAACGTGACCGGCGACGGATTCGACCACGGGGCTAGATCTCGTGCAGCAGCCGGCGGACGAACGCCCGGGTTCGTTCCTCCTGCGGGTGGCGCAGCACTTGGCTGGCCGGGCCGCGCTCCACCACCACGCCGCCGTCCATGAACACCACCTCATCGGCGGTTTGCCGGGCAAAGGCAAGCTCGTGCGTGACGATCACCATGGTCCAGCCCTCCTCGGCCAGTTCCTTGATGACCACCAGGACCTCGTCCACCAGCTCCGGGTCCAGCGCCGAGGTGGGCTCGTCGAAGAGCAGCAGTTGGGGTTTGAGGGCCAGGGCGCGCACTATGCCGACGCGCTGCTGCTGCCCGCCGGAGAGTTCAAAGGGGTGGGCGTCCTTCTTTTCCAGCAGGCCCACCCGGTCGAGCAGTTTTTCCGCCTCCGCCACTGCCTCGGCGCGCGGGCGTTTTTGCACCCGCACCGGCCCCTCAATGACGTTCTGCAGCACGCTCAGGTGCGGGAAGAGGTTGTAGTGCTGGAACACCATGGCGCTGCGGTCCCGCAGCGCCGCCAGGTCCCGGGGCAGGACCTTGGCGCCAAAGTCCAGCGTCAGGGCCGGCAGTCGGGGCACGACGCCGGAGCCCGCCTGCGCGTCCGGCCCGCCGTCGCCGCCGGTTCCGCGGGCGCCCACGGTGACGGATCCGGCGTCGGGCGTCTCCAGGCCGTTGAGTGAACGCAGGATGGTCGTCTTGCCGGAGCCGGACGGGCCGATCAGGGCCACCACCTTCCCGCGGGGAACGTCCAGGTCGATGCTGCGCAGCACCGTGTTGGCCCCGAAGGACTTGCTCAGCCCGCGGACCTGCAGGACGGGCTCAGTGGGCGACATAGCGGTCCAACCTCTTTTCCAGCTGTGATTGTGCCGTGGACAGGATCAGGCAGATCACCCAGTAGATGAGCGCCGCCTCCAGGTACAGCAGCATGAATTCCTGGCTGAAGGCGGCCACCTGCTGGGCTACCCGGAACATCTCGGTAACCAGGATCAGCGATGCCAGGGACGTGTCCTTCACCAGCGATATGAACGTGTTGGACAGCGGAGGGACGGAAACGCGGGCGGCCTGGGGCAGGATGATGCGCAGCAGGGTCTGCCCGCGGGACATGCCGATCATGTGCCCGGCCTCCCACTGGCCCGCCGGGACGGACAGGATCGCGGCGCGGATGACTTCGGCCGCGTAGCCGCCCACGTTCATCGAGAAGGCGATGATGGCGCTGGGCCACGGGTCCAGCTTCACGCCAACTGCCGGGAGACCGTAAAAGATGACGAACAGCTGCACCAGCAGGGGCGTGCCGCGGATGACCGAGACGTAAAACCTGCCCACCCCGTTGGCAACCTTGTTGCGGCTGATCCGCAGCATGGCGACCAGGAGGGCCAGCACCAGGCCGATGGCAAAGGATGCCGCGGCCAACGGGATGGTGCCCTGGACGGCACCCAGGACCATGGGCCCGAGCGAACTCCAAAACAGGTCAAAGTCCATGGCTGAACCCTAGCGTCCCGGCGCTACTTGGACACGTCCTGGCCGAAGTACTTCTCGCTCAGCTTGGTCAGGGTGCCGTCGGCCGCCAGCTCCTTCACCGCGGTGTTGACGGCCTCATCCAGGGCCTTGGCACCCTTGTGGAACGCAAACGCGGACTGGGAGGAATCCTTGGTGGTGGCGGCGATCTTCAAGCCGGAATCGGGGTTGGTCACCTGGTAGTCCAGGAACGTGAGCTTGTCGTTGACAATGGCGTCAACGCGGCCGTCCTTGAGCAGCGACACGGACTGGGCCCAACCTTCAACCGGCTCCACGTTGGCACCGCTGTCCTTGGCGAGCGTGTACCAGTTACTCGTCAGGGACTGCGCGGTGGTCTTGCCCTTCAGTTCCGCGAAGCTCTTGATGGAGTTGTTCGAGTCCTTGGTGACGATCACGCCGTAGGACACCGTGTAGGGGGTGGAAAGTTCATACTTGGCCTGGCGCGTGGCGTTCACGGTGACCTGGTTGGCGATCGCGTCGAAGCGCTTGGCTTCCAGCCCGGCAAAGATGGAATCCCACTGGGTTTCCTCAAATTTTGCCTTCACGCCCAGCTTGTTCGCCACGGCGCGGGCCACCTCGACGTCGTAGCCTGTCAGCTCCCCGGCGCCGCCCTGGTGGTAGCTGAACGGCTTGTACGTGCCTTCGGTGGCGAACACGATCTGGCCGGCCTGCTTGACGCTGCTCAGCGAGGTGTCGCTGCCGGCGGCGGTGGACGCGCCGGTGCCGGAGGTCCCGCCGCAGGCAGCAAGGGCGATCGAAGCCGCTGCGAGCATGCCGACGAGTCCAAAAGTGCGACGATTCATTGTCTGGTATTCCTTCACTCAAGTGGTGGCTCCCGCGATCCCGGCGGGCCGCCCGTCCTTGGAGGCTACCACCGTGCGGGGACTTGCACGGAGCGAATATGTCACCAGGTTACGCAGACGACGGGCCGGTGACTTGACTCACGCAGGCCCCCTGCGCTAGCGGCGGCGCGCTGCCGGCGTGAACGCTGCCGGCGGGATCCCTGCCGGCCCGGTGGTGCCCCGGGAATTCTCCGGTCCCCGCGGGGCTTAAGCTGGTAGCTTGCCCACGCAACTATTAAGGAACCCTGCATGAGTATGGAAGGCGCAGCCTGGAGCTCCCTTTGGAGCACCATGCGATCGAGCACGAGCAACGCCGGCATTTCCAAGGACACGCTGCGCCGGACGGTGATGTTTGCCAAGCCGTACAGCCGAAAGCTGCTGGTCTTTGTGGTGCTGTCGGTGCTGTCCGCGGCGCTGGCCGTGGCCACCCCGGTGCTGGCCGGGCGCGTGGTCAACGCGATTGTCGCGAAAACCGCAGTGGAGGTGGTGGTCAACCTGGCGCTGCTCATTGCTTTGGTGGCCGTCCTTGACGCCGCACTGTCCCTGGTGATCCGGTGGATATCGGCGAACCTGGGCGAAGGGGTCATCCTGGACCTGCGGACGGCCGTGTTTGACCACGTACAGCGCATGCCCATCGCGTTCTTCACCCGAACCCGCACCGGCGCGCTGGTCAGCCGGCTCAACAACGACGTCATTGGCGCCCAGCAGGCCTTCAGCGGGACCTTGTCCGGCATTGTCTCCAACTCCGTCCAGTTGGTGCTGACGCTGATCGTCATGCTCAACACCTCCTGGCTGGTGACGCTGCTGGCCCTGGTGCTGCTGCCCATCTTTTTGATGCCCGCGCGCCGTTTCGGCAGCAGGCTGGCCGGGATGCGGCGCGAGGCGGCGGACCTGAACGCGGACATGAGCACCCAGATGACCGAGCGGTTCTCCGCCCCCGGGGCCACACTGGTCAAGCTGTTTGGCCGTCCCGCGGACGAGTCGCGCGAATTTTCCTCGCGCGCCAACCGGGTCCGCGACATTGGCGTGCGCACTGCCGTCATGCAGTTCGTTTTCTTCTCGGCCCTGATGCTGGTCTCCTCCCTGGCCCTGGCCCTGGTGTACGGCCTGGGCGGTTCGCTCGCCATCGGCGGGACGCTCAACGCGGGCGACGTCGTCGTGCTGGCACTGCTGCTGACCCGCCTCTACGCCCCTCTCACCGCCTTGGCGAATGCCCGTGTGGACATCATGAGTGCGCTGGTCAGCTTTGACCGCGTCTTTGAAATCCTTGACCTGAAGCCCCTCATCACGGAGAAGGAACTGACGGTGGCCCTGCCTTCCGGGCCGCTGGATGTTGAGTTTTCGACCGTCGGCTTTGCCTACCCCTCCGCGGACAAGGTGTCGCTGGCGTCCCTTGAGGACGTGGCCGTGCTGGACACCCGCGGCGGCGAGCCGGTGCTGCACGGGATTTCCTTCCGGGCCGAACCCGGCCAGACCATTGCCCTTGTCGGGTCCTCCGGTGCCGGAAAGTCCACCATCGCGCAACTGCTCTCCCGCCTGTACGACGTCGACTCCGGCGCGGTGCGCATCGGCGGCGTCGACGTCCGGGACCTTTCCTTTGACGGGCTGCGCGCCGCCATCGGCATGGTCACCCAGGACGGGCACCTGTTCCACGAATCCATCCGCTCCAACCTGCGCCTGGCCAAGCCGGAGGCCACGGACGGCGAACTCTGGGACGTGCTGCACCGGGCCCGGCTGGAGGATTTTGCCAAGGCGCTTCCCGACGGGCTGGACACCGTGGTCGGGGAGCGCGGCTACCGGCTCTCCGGCGGGGAGCGCCAGCGCCTGACGATCGCCCGGCTGCTGCTGGTCCAGCCCGCCGTCGTCATCCTGGATGAGGCGACGGCGGCCCTCGACTCCACGAATGAGGCAGCCGTCCAGGCTGCGCTGGGGGAGGCGTTGGCGGGGCGCACCGCCGTCGTCATTGCGCACCGGCTGTCCACCATCCGCTCCGCGGATGCCATTTTGGTCGTGGAGGCCGGGCGGATCGTGGAGCGCGGCACGCACGACGAGCTCATTGCCAGGGGCGGGCGCTACGCCGAACTCCACGACACCCAGTTCGCCCAGGCCGTGGCAGCCGTTGCCGAGGCCGCCAGCCCCGAGGAAGACTGACCTCCCCCCAACTGTGACGCACTTGTTGCTGAATCCGCGAGGTTTTTCTGCAACAAGTGCGTCACAGTTGGGAGGGGGTGGCCAGGCGGGGCAGGACGTAGTCGGTCAGGAGCGGGGCGAGGTCGTTGAAGTCGTCCGCCCGGGCAGGGTCCATCCAGCGAAGTTCGGCGATCTCGGCCGCGGCGTGGATGGCAGCCGCAACCCAGCGGCCGGGGGCGGTGAAGACGGTGGCCTCAATGTCCGTGTCGGCTTCGTTGGCCGCCGTGCCGGTCCACACGCCCATCAGCTCAAGGTCCGCGGCGGGGACGTGGATGCCCACCTCCTCGGCCAGTTCGCGCGAACCGGCCTGCGCGGCGTTCTCCCCGGGCTCCGGCTTGCCGCCGGGGTGCATGAACTTGCCGGTGCCCGCCTTGCGCACCGTCAGCAGGCGCCCGTCGGGGTCGTAAACACAAACCGCGGTGACCTTCAAGACCTTCTTCACGCCCTTGATCCTATCGCCGGGCCCGGATCAGGTGGCTAGCGGTGGTCCCAAGGAAGGGTTTGGGGCGGCCTGCGCCCGTCCAGCGCCAGGAACGCCAGGGCGAGCAGGATGGGCCCGTACGTCAACAGCGCAGACCATCCCAGCCGCTCACCCAGCAGCAGCGACACCCCCACCAGCAGCACCGGCTCCACATAGCTGAGCAGCCCAAACAGGGACAATGACAGCCATTTGCTGGCCAGCAGGTAGGACAGCATGGCCAGCGCGCCCAGGATGCCGATGGCGCCGGCGCTCCAATACCCGGTGTGCGGCGCCGTGCCCGCGAGCCCTTGGCCGGGCAGCCCGTGCGGGCCGGTGAAAATGAAGTAGACGGCCAGGGGGAGCATGGCCAGCAGTTCGGCGGAAAACGCGGCGAGCGTGTCCGTGCCGAGCTTGCGACGCAGCACAAAGTACACGGGATAGGCCAGGCACACCACCAGGGTGGGCCAGGCCAGGCCGCCGGAAGAAAACGCCTCGTGTGCCACCCCGGCCGCCGCGGCAGCCACGGCCAGTTTCCGCAACACGCTGAGCCTGTCACCGAAGAACAGGCGCCCGGACACCACCATGGTCAGCGGCAGCAGGAAGTAGCCAAAGGAGACGGACAGGGCCATGCCGTTCAGCGGCGCCCACTGGAACAGCCACAGCTGCACGCCCACCACCATGGCGGCCAGGGCGCCGGGGAGCAGCATGGACGGCCTGTGCCGGACGAGGGAAGCCAGTGCGGCAATATCCGCCCGGCCCCCTGCCGCCAGCGGCAGGACCACCGCCAAGACGGCCAGTGTCAGCACCACCCGCCACCCAAAAATCTCCGCGGAACCCCACCCGGGAAGTGAGCCGGCGATGAAGAAGGTGGCCGCAAACAGGGCCGACGCCGCGAGGGAAACCGCCGTGCCTCGTGCGGCAGTGTGAGTGCCCATGAATCGCCCCCGCCCTCGGGAAAATGTCCGGTGTAAAAAGTTGCGCCACGGCAGCGCGGCGCGCGGTGCCCGCGAGGAAAATACAAGAAAGTGCCCCCGCCGGGGATCGAACCCGGATTTGCCCTTTAGGAGAGGGCTGTCTTATCCATTGGACTACAGAGGCGCGTCATCCAGACTAGCGGATGGTGCCAGCAACGAAAAAACCGTGCCGAGGGCCGCGGGTGCGGCCGGCAACCAAGACTTAGGCGGGACCGGCGGCCGCGGCACGCTTCCGCCGGCGCCCGGCATACAGGGCCACGCCCAGCCCCGCCAGGGAAACCACCAGCAGGAACCACGATCCAACCACCAGCACCGAGGCCAAGGTGACCGATCCGGCGTCGAGCACCTTGGCCGAAAGCATGGTGTCGATGGCCACGTTGGCCCACAGCTGGACGACGGCAAAGAGCACGGGGAACACCCACAGCAGGCGGCGCAGCCACTTTTTCGCCACGTTGATGGCGATGAGCGTCATGGCCGAGAACCCAAAAACGAGCGGGAACAGCGTGCCGGCCGTCTTGTGGACAAACTGCAGCTGGCCCTTGGCAGCGGAGTCCATGGCGGAGCGCAGAGCCTCGACGTGGGCGCCGTCAAAGCCGAAAACCATGGAATCGGGCATGGCCAGGCCGCCGGAGAGGTCGGTCATCTGGTTCAGCGTCAACACGTGGAAGTACCAAAACAGGAACAGGCTGGCCACGGCGCCGGCAATCAGGATCAGGTTGGCGTTGCCCTGGGCCTTCGCGGGAGTGCGCTGCGTGGCGGCATTGACGACGGCGCCGGGGGCAGTGCCCGCACCATGTTTTTTGGCGCGTTGCGCGGGAGTTTTAGCCATGGAACCATTATTGCCCAGTTCCGGCAGGCACACGGCTTTCGCGCCGGGCTAAGGTGGGGGCATGGCCGAAGACCTGGACCCCAGCCTCAGTGACAGTGACCTCGCAGCAGCCCTGGTGCGCAACGCCGGCCGGCTGGGGCTGGAAATGCGCGAGCGCGGGCTTCAGGAACTGCGCGGCACGGCCACGGAAAAGGCCAACGTGGCCGACGTGGTCACGGCAGCCGACGTCGCCGCCGAAAGCTACGTGGTGGAGCAGCTGCTGCGCTGCCGCCCCCATGACTCCATTGTTGGGGAGGAGGGCGCCGCGCACGGCGGATCCACCGGGCGCACCTGGGTGATTGACCCCGTGGACGGCACCTGGAACTTCTACAGCGGTTCCACCTACTGGTGTTCCGCGCTGGCGCTGGCGGATGCCGGGCACGACGCCGGACCCCCCTCGGGCGCCACCGGCACCGGCGCGACGGGGGAGCCTGGGACGGGCGTGTCCGCGCGGGATCCGCTCGCCGATGCGCAGGTGCTGCTTGGCGCCATTTACCAGCCGCAGGAGGACAAGCTGTGGCTGGGCGGATCGTTGCAGCCGGCCACCCTGAACGGGGAGCCGGCGGCCGTGGACCCGCGCCAGGACGTGGGCCTGCTGGCGGCTGCAAGCTACATCCACCCCGGCTGGCTGGCCGAACCCCGCGCGGCCCAACCGTGGCAGCGGGCGGCCCGGCTGCCGGCCACCCTGCGCATGTTCGGGTCCGGCTCCTGCGACCTGGGGCGCGTGGCCCAGGGTGAGCTGGGCGTATGGTTCCAGCACAGCTGCCCCGCCTGGGACTGGCTCCCCGGGAAAGCGGTGGTGCGCGCGGCGGGCGGGGAAACCGGCGTCGTGCGGGTCAACGGACTGGACTGGTTTGTGGCCGGACCGGCCGGTGCCGTGGCCACGGTCTCGACCGCCCTGGCGGCGGGGGAGCCGTAGCGGACCGGCCGCGTTGTGCACAGGACGCCCAAGCGCCGTGCACCGAGTCGGTGGGGACAACTAGACTGGACACCACCATGGACATGTTGTTTGACCCTTACGCCAAGAAGCCCAAACCAGCCGCGGAACGGGCCGCCGTGCCACTCCCCGCATTCCCCGCAGGCCTTCCCGTCTGGGCGCCCTCCGACACCGACGACCCGGGGGCCGACGCGCCCGAACCGGGCCTGCCCGCGTTCGCTCCGGACAGCACCGGACCGGCTGTGGCGGGCCGCTGGCCGGAACCGGCCGGGCTGCTGGAGGGCATGAACCCGCAGCAGGAGGCGGCCGTGGTCCATGCCGGTGCCCCGCTACTGATTGTGGCCGGGGCCGGATCGGGCAAGACCCGCGTGCTCAGCCACCGGATCGCGTACCTGCTGGCCACGGGGCGGGCGCATCCGGGCCAGATCCTGGCCATCACGTTCACCAACAAGGCCGCCGCCGAGATGCGCGAGCGCATCCACGCGCTCATCGGCGACGCCGCGAAGTCCATGTGGATTTCCACCTTCCACTCCTCCTGCGTGCGCATCCTGCGCCGGGAGGCAAAGACGATAGGGCTGAACTCCAACTTCTCCATCTACGACTCCGCCGACTCCCTGCGCCTGATCACGCTGGTGGCCAAGGGCCTGGAGCTGGACCCGAAGAAGTTTGCGCCCAAGGCCATCATGCACAAGATTTCGGCCCTGAAGAACGAGCTCATCGACGCCGATGAAAACTCCATGAACACCAATTTCAACGAGCCCTTCGCCGCGGCCGTGGCCGAGGTGTACAAGGGGTACACGCAGCGGCTGCGCCAGGCCAACGCCATGGACTTCGACGACCTCATTGCCGAAACCGTGTACATGTTCCGGGCCTTCCCCGGCGTGGGCGATTCCTACCGCCGCCGCTTCCGGCACGTGCTGGTGGATGAGTACCAGGACACCAACCACGCCCAGTACGCGCTGGTGCGCGAAATTGTCGGGGAGGGGGCCGGCGCCGGGGCGTCCGCGGACCCCGCCGCCGTGGCCCCGGCCGAACTGACCGTGGTGGGCGACTCCGACCAGTCCATCTACGCCTTCCGCGGGGCGGACATCCGCAACATTGTGGAGTTCGAAAAGGACTATCCCAACGCCGAAACCATCAAACTGGAGCAAAACTACCGCTCCACGCAAAATATTCTCAGCGCCGCCAACGCCGTCATTTCCCGCAATCCCAACCGGCGCGAGAAGAGGCTCTGGACCGCTGAGGGCGACGGCGAAAAAATCATCGGCTACGTGGCGGAGTCCGAGCACGAGGAAGCCCGCTTCATCGCCGAGGAAATCGACCGGCTCCAGGACGAGACGGACCTCCGCCCCGGCGACGTCGCCATCTTCTACCGCACCAACGCCCAGTCGCGCGCCATTGAGGACATCCTGGTCCGCACCGGCCTGCCCTACCGCGTGGTGGGCGGCACCCGCTTCTACGAGCGCAGGGAAATCAAGGACGCGCTCGCCTATCTGCGCGCCCTCGTCAACCCGGACGACGACGTGAACCTGCGCCGGATCCTCAATGAACCCAAGCGCGGGATCGGCGACCGCGCCGAAGGGGCCCTCGCCGCCCTCGCCGAACGTGAACGGATCTCCTTCTCCGCAGCCCTCGCCCGGGCCGGGGAGGCGCCGGGCATGGCCACCCGCTCGCTGAACGCGGTCACCACCTTTGCCAAGATGATGGCCGACCTCGGCGAGGTGGCTGCCAGCTCCGGCCCGGCCACGTCGCTGGAAGCGGTGCTGGAACAATCCGGCTATCTGGAGGCGCTGCGCAACTCCACGGATCCACAGGACGAGTCGCGGGTGGAAAACCTGGCGGAACTGCTCGCCGTCGTGCGTGAATTTGAAAAGGACAACCCCGACGGGACACTGGGGGAGTTCCTGGAACAGGTATCCCTGGTGGCGGACGCGGACCAGATACCGGATGCCCCGGGCGGCTCCGAGGCGGAGGCCGCCGCGGCCGTGGCCGAGGCCAAGCGGCTGGGCGTGGTGACGCTGATGACACTGCACACCGCCAAGGGCCTTGAATTCCCGGTGGTGTTCCTCACCGGCATGGAACACGGGATCTTCCCGCACTCACGCTCCGCCACGAGCCCGAAGGAACTGGCCGAGGAACGACGCCTCGCCTATGTGGGCCTGACCCGTGCCCGCAAGCGCCTGTACCTGACCCGGTCCGAGGTCCGCAGCCTGTGGGGGCAGAGCCAGTACAACCCGGCCAGCCAATTCATTGAGGAGGTGCCGGCCGAACTGATTGACTGGAAGCGCGAGGGCGTGGCACGCATGGCCGCGCCGCAGGGCGGTTTCGGCAGCAGCCGCTACTCGGGGTCGTCCTGGGGCGCGGGCACGGCCGTGGGCGGCCGTGATTCCGGCGAGCTGCCGCCGAGCATCTCCGCCCGCGCCGCCGCCGGCCGGGTCCAGCCGCAAAAGGAGGTCATCGCCGTGGCCGCGGGGGACAGGGTCAACCACACGGCCTTCGGCGACGGCACCGTTTCGGCGGTGCAGGGAGCGGGGGACAAGACCGTGGCCACGGTCCAGTTCAGCATCGGCGAGAAGCGGCTGCTGCTGCGCTACGCGCCGCTGACCAAGGTGGAACCCTGACCCCGGCGGTCGGAAAAGGGCCCCGCCCGGCGGCCCGTCCCGCACTGGTCTCCGCGGTGGCTGCCCTGGCTGCCCTGGCGCTGGCCGGCTGCATCACCGTGCCCGAGAACGGCTCGCTGCCCACCGCCACCCCCTCCGTGGGGACCCCTGGTTACGTGGGCCGGCTGAAGGCGGCGCCGGTCGATGCGCCCACGGAAGGCGCCTCAGCCGGCGCCTTGCCGCAATTTATCACCAACACCCGCAACGTCGCCTGTGTCTTCACCAGCTCCCGCGCGGGGCACCTGCTCCAGCCGTGGGAGCCGAACAACTACGCCGATGCGGCCAACGCCAAGGCCCCCACCCTTCCCGTGGTCAACTGTGAACTGGCGCACTACCCGGTCCCCGCTGCGGCCGACGTGACGGACAATTGCGCCGGAACCAATGTCGGCTACCTCGGCGGCACGGTCCTGCTGACCCCGGACACGGTGGCCTACGGCGGCTGCCGCGCCGGCGTCACGGCGGCGGAAGCATCCTTTGGCGCGGGCGGAACCGTCAGCGAGGCCATGTCCCGGATCCCGGTCCTTGAACAGGGCCGGGCCATGGAATCGGACGGCTTCCGCTGCGCCCCCCTGGACGACGGTGTGGCGTGCGCCAACCTGGCCACCGGGCTGGGGTTCTTTGTCTCCTCGGACAACTACAAACTCTTCGGCCCCGGACACGGAACTTCGGCGGCTGCCAGCCCTGCACCCGGCGCCAGCGGCACGGCGACCGCCGCCCAGGGCGGCTGAGGCACCCGGTCCGGGGACCCGGCGTCGTACGCCCGGCGGGCATTTTTGTGAGCCGAGTAACCTTCGGTTGCTGTGGTGCTCACAGCAAATATGTGCTGGCACGGCAACGCGGTAGTGTGTGAAAGGGATTTCGATCCCCCTTGTAAAACTACTTCGACGTAGAAGGACACAAACCCGTGGACCTGTTTGAATACCAGGCGCGCGACATGTTTGAGGCTCACGGAGTTCCCGTGTTGGCCGGCATCGGTGAAGGTTGGCGGCCGCGGCAAGGCAGGCGGCGTCAAGGTGGCCAAGACTGCCGATGAGGCGTTCGAGCACGCTACCGCCATCCTTGGCATGGACATCAAGGGCCACACCGTCACCACGGTCATGATCGCCCAGGGTGCAGACATCGCCGAGGAGTTCTACTTCTCCGTCCTGCTGGACCGCGCCAACCGCAACTACCTGGCCATGTGCTCGGTCGAAGGCGGCGTGGAGATCGAAGTTCTGGCCGTGGAGCGCCCCGACGCCCTGGCCAAGGTCGCCGTCGACCCCGCCGTCGGCATCGACGCCGCCAAGGCCGACGAAATCGTCGCAGCCGCGGGATTCTCCCCGGAACTGGCCCCCAAGGTGGCCGCCGTGATCATCAAGCTGTGGGACGTCTTCGCCAAGGAGGACGCCACCCTCGTTGAGGTCAACCCGCTGGTGCGCACCGGAGCCGGCGACATCCTGGCACTGGACGGCAAGGTCAGCATCGACGAGAACGCCGACTTCCGCCACCCGCACCACGCCGAGCTGGAAGACGCCGCCGCCGCGGACCCGCTGGAAGCCAAGGCCAAGGAAGCCGGCCTGAACTACGTCAAGCTCGACGGCGAAGTCGGGGTCATCGGAAACGGTGCGGGCCTGGTCATGTCCACCCTGGACGTCGTTGCCTACGCCGGGGAGAAGCACGGCGGCGTCAAGCCCGCCAACTTCCTGGACATTGGCGGCGGAGCCTCTGCCGAGGTCATGGCCAACGGCCTGGACGTCATCCTCAACGACCCCCAGGTCAAGAGCGTGTTCGTGAACGTCTTTGGCGGCATCACCGCCTGCGACGCCGTCGCCAAGGGCATTGTCGGTGCGCTGGCCGAGCTGGGCTCCGCCGCGAACAAGCCCCTCGTGGTCCGCCTCGACGGCAACAACGTCGAGGAAGGCCGCCGCATCCTCAACGAAGCCAACCACCCGTTGGTCACCCTGGCCGCCACGATGGACGAGGGCGCCGACAAGGCCGCCGAACTCGCCAACGCTTCGAAGTAGAGGTTTAGAAACTTATGTCCATCTTCTTGAACAAAGATTCCAAGGTCATCGTCCAGGGCATCACCGGCGGTGAAGGCACCAAGCACACGGCACTCATGCTCAAGGCCGGCACCCAGGTCGTTGGCGGCGTGAATGCCCGCAAGGCCGGCACCACGGTTGTCCACGGCGCCGTGGAGCTGCCCGTCTTCGGCACCGTGAAGGAAGCCGTGGCCGAAACCGGCGCCGACGTCTCGATCGTGTTCGTCCCCCCGGCGTTCACCAAGGACGCCGTCGTGGAAGCGATCGAAGCCTCCGTGCCCCTGGTGGTTGTCATCACCGAGGGCGTGCCGGTCCAGGACTCCGCCGAGTTCTGGGCGCTGGCCCAGTCCAAGGTTGACGCAACCGGGAACCAGCTCACCCGCATCATCGGCCCGAACTGCCCCGGCATCATCACTCCCGGCGAGGCATTGGTGGGCATCACGCCGAACAACATCACCGGCAAGGGCCCGATCGGCCTGGTGTCCAAGTCCGGCACCCTGACCTACCAGATGATGTACGAGTTGCGCGACCTGGGCTTCTCCTCCGCCATTGGCATCGGCGGGGACCCCGTCATCGGCACCACGCACATCGACGCCCTGGCTGCGTTTGAGGCGGACCCGGAGACCAAGGCGATCGTGATGATCGGCGAGATCGGCGGCGACGCCGAGGAGCGCGCGGCCGAGTACATCAAGGCCCACGTCACCAAGCCCGTCGTTGGCTACGTTGCCGGCTTCACCGCCCCCGAGGGCAAGACCATGGGCCACGCGGGCGCCATCGTCTCCGGCTCCGCGGGCACGGCGCAGGCGAAAAAGGAAGCCCTTGAGGCTGCCGGCGTGAAGGTCGGCAAGACGCCGTCCGAGACCGCGTCACTGCTGCGCGAAGTTTACGCAGCCCTGTAATTTAGCCACCAAAGGGCGCGGCCGCGGCACGCCGCGCTTTTTGCTGCCCCGGCATCCCGTGGCCGGGCGGCCGTAGCTTTCGCCCGACATTGCCGCTGCTGCCGCCCTTGGCGACCCCCTGATGGACGGCGGCTCCTTCCCGCGCGTGAAGGTGGGGTGGGGGATGCGGCGGGGGACGGGCCGCAACCATCACTGGAGGTTACGGTTTTACGTCAAAACATCCTAATGTCAGGACAAACTATTGACTTTGGTGATGCGCGTCACGATGATCTATGTAGCGGAAGTTATTGGCCAGGCAACGAGGCCCTGGCACGAGTCCCACATTGATTGAAGGAGCCCACACGTGAAGAAGATTTCCTGGCAGCGGCTGGCCGT
>CAJDTM010000033.1_pt1 | contig 25045 bp, 26 predicted proteins | sample 7389831 | NCBI WGS metagenome assembly CAJDTM01 (sample SAMEA7055656, study PRJEB34461) | soil metagenome | biome: terrestrial ecosystem; feature: Peninsula; material: soil | place: Antarctica | collected 2016
AGTTCTGCCATTTGGTCCACGTCTTCATCGACCTCACCTTCCTCTATACATCGTTTACAATTCCGGTCTACCCCTGATTGACCGCCCGGTCAAGAGCCGTGGTTGAACCGTACGGGAAGGCGGGACCTTTTAGATCGAATCCACGGAGGGGGGATCAAGATGACACATCCGCATCGTCGACGCCCGGGTTCCGTGCCTGGCGGGTGTTGACCAGTTGCACCGGGACCGTGTCCTCGAGCAGGTAGAAAAAGGCTTCCAATAGTCGCTGGTCGATTCCATCACTGTCCCTCCACCAGCACCAACATGCACGCACCCCGGCACGGGGTGCGTGCATGTGAAGGGGAGTGCGGGATAAAACGAAGGAAACTAATACACGTGCTCGTAGAAACAATCCACTGTGCCCATGGAAGCCCTCCGCGCCAAGCTAATCCACAAGCCTGCAGGCATCAAAGTTACACCGGCCTCGTCGATGCGGCCATCAGCGCGTCCAGTTCGTGCTGGGGCAGGTACCGGGGAATGGTCTCCGGCTTGCGCGGCGCGTCGTGGCAGCGCGCGGCAGCCAAGGGGCGTGCTATTCGCACCCGATCCCGTCGCCGTCGCGGTCAAACTTGGCCTGGAAGCCGGGCTGCCCAGCATAGATGGGGGCCGCTCCTGCGGCCCTGACGGCAGTGCAATTTTGGAAGAAGACCGGCGCGGCGGGGGGCTGGACCGGGGCAGCCGGCGCCGCCGGCGCGGGTCGGGCGCGGGAGCCGGTGCGGCTGGCGGGGCCGCCTTGACCGGTGCCGGCGCTGCGGGCAGTGCCACGGGAGCCTCGGCGGGCGCGGATTGGTTCGTCGGGACCTGGATTCCGGCGCAGCCAGCCAAAACCCGGGCCATGGCGTCGTGTTCGGCCTGCGTGACCCACAGAGCGTAGGTGGCCTTGACGGAGATCTGCCGCGCCACGTACTCGCAGCGGTACCCCTTGTTCGCCGGCAGCCAGGTGGCGGCGTCGCCGGCGCCCTTTTGCTGGTTGGCGGGACCGTCCACGGCCAGCAGGTTCAGGGGGTCGTTGGCGAAAGCGGTCCGCTGCTGCACGGACAGCTGCTGCGCACCCTTTTGCCAGGCGTCGTTGAGCGCCACCACATGGTCGATCTGCACCTTTGCGCTCTCCGGCCCCCGCACAAAATCAATGGTCGACGCCGTGTAGGGGTCGGCCAGGACGCCGGTGAGCACCAGGCAGTCACGCGTGCCCGGCTTGAACGTCTTGGCCGTCAGATCCCGGCCGAGGATGTCGTTGCGGGTGTCGCAGCCGTTCCGGTCCACGTCCGCCCAGGCCTGGCCGAACTCTGCCCGGCTGTACCCGGTCTTCGGCGCCCGGCCCTTGACAGCCAGCCCTGCCAGGACGTCCAGGGCCTTGGCCGCGAAGGCGGGCTGGATGTTGCCGGCCAGGTCGGCCCCGCCGGCGTCGGGGGCGGTCCCGTCGTCCAGCGGCGCGGCGCCGTCCATGGTGGAGGTTGGCGCGGCCGAGGCTTCCGGCGTCGACGCGGCGGAAGTAACGGAACTCTGCACGGACGACGGTGGTGCCGCTGCCGGTGCCGGGGCGCCGCCGCACGCCGTGGACACCAATACGACGGATGCCAGCACCGAACCCATGATGAAGTCGACGGGGCGGAATGTTCTAGCAGTGCCGGATACGGCGGGGAGGGTCTTGGCCAAGGGGCAGCGCTCTTTCAGGGGGTGAAACGTGGGGACGGATCCAGCTTAGCCCGCGGCGGTGACTGCGCCGATTGTTACCGGATACCGGTTCCCGTGGCCTCCGCCGGCGGTGGCCGCCGCGAGCATCCGGCGCAGGATTTCCTCGCCGGCCAGGACGCCGCGGACGGAGGTGGGCTGCAGGTTCGCGGCCCGGTAGCCGGCGTCGTGCAGTTCCCCGTGCAGCGGACGGAAGGCCACGTCCGCCGCGGCCAGCATGTCCGCATCCAGGAGCGAATCCCCGGCGGCCAGGACGGTCCCGGCACCCAGGCGCCGGGCCACCTCGGCCAGGGCGTCTCGCTTGGTGACCGGGGCCGGCACGCAGTACAGCTTGCGCCCCTGCACAGACACCGTCCAACCGGCTGCGGTGCACTCCGCGTGCAGTTCCGCCAGGAAGGCCTCCGGCATGGCTGCACGGTCCACGATGGCGTACACAAACAGGTCCTCGGCACGGTGCACGCGCAGGATCCAGCCGGAGTGGGCCGGGTTGGACAGGCGGTCCTCGACGGATTCCAGGGTCCCGCAGTCCGCGGCAATCCTCCCTGCCAAGTCCCTGCCCCAGGCCGGATCAGGCACGCCGTGGTGCAGCAGCTTGCCGCCGTTGCTGGTGATGGCGTACTCGGGAACAGGGCCGGGCAGCTGCACGCGTTCGTACTGCGCCTGTGTGCGGGTGGTGACGGGCACAAAGGCAGCGGCAGCTGCCAGGGAGATCAGCAGGGCCTCGGCTGCGCGGGTCATGTAGGACAGGGGCGCGCCCCCGTACACTTCCGCCACCACCAAGGCAGGGGCGTCCTTGTCGGCACCCTCCAGCCACAACGCGTTTTTGGAGTAGATCAGCGTCCGGTCCAGGTCGCAGGCCGCCAGGAACGGGCCGCCTGGTTGGGCATCATGCATGGTGGGCCGCCCGGCCGTCGGCACCCACGGCGCTTTTGTCGAACAACGGGTGGATCAGGCCAACACAGCTGTAGGGCAGCCCCGGGACTTCCTCCACCGGCGTGCCGCGTTGTTCGGCCAGCAGGAGGACGTGCGCCACGTCGGCGCGGGCCTGCGGGTTCACGAGGACCCGCCACGGCACGCGGCGCAGCAGCACCCGCGTGGTTTCCCCCACTCCGGGCTTGACCAGGTTGACGTTGTTGATGCCGTAGTCGGTGCTGATCCGTTCGACGGCGGCCCAGCCCGCCCAGCTGGGCGATCCCCCGGCACCGGACGCCCCGGCACCGGACGCCACGGCGTCGCGGACGGCGTCGCGGACGGCGTCGAAACGGGCGGAAATGGCGTCCAGGAAGGCGCCGGAGACGTCACTGTCAGCCAGCTCGGCGTAAAACTTGGCGCCGTGGAAATCGCCCGGGTCCACGTGGTCGGTGTTGAACACGGTGCGCGAGACCAGCCCCGACACGGTGGAATTCAGGCAGGCCGACGGGATGAGGTAGTCCTCCCGCGTGCCATACATCTCCACGCAGTGGCCAGGGTCGGCCAGCACGGCCAGCTCGGCCGGGAAGCGCACCCCGTCCGTTTCGGCAAAGAGCTCAAGGGCCGCGGACAGTTCCCGGGCGATGGCGCCCTTGCCGGTCCAGCCGTCAACAAACAGGATCCGCGAGGGATCAAAGTGAGCCGCCAGGTAGCGCAGCGCGGTTTGGTCCAGGCCGATTCCGCGCACAATGCTCATGGTGAAATGCGGCAGGGCGGCTCCGTGGACGTCCCGCGCCCAACGGCGCATCAGGATGCCGACCGGGGTTCCCGCCCTGGCCAGGGAAACCAGCACCGGCCGGCCGCCGCGGGCGGCCAGCGCCTGCTCCGTCACGACCCCCACGGCCCGGGCAATGCGTTCGGCGGAGCGCTGGACGGCCTCGTCGTAGAGGGCCTGGTATTCGCGGCTCGGCGTGTACTCCACCGGCAGCGATTCGGCGTAGTTGGCTGCGCCGGACTGGATGGCGCGCTCGCGGTCCGCCGTCGGCGCTTCCAAGGCTGCATGGCTGAGGTCCTTGAGCAGCCACAGGACTTCTTCGGGTGCGTAGGAGCCGAAGGCAGGCCCGGCCAGTGGCGTGGGCAAGGGGGTGGTGCTCATGGTGTGGCGTCCTCGTGTGCGTGGGTGGTGGCCGCGGCGCGTGCCGGGTGGCCGCCTGGGGTGTCGGCCGGAAGGAGCACGACGACGACGTCCCCGGCCGCCGACCGAAGTGCGCCGGCCAGCCCGTCCAGGGCCATGTCCGGGCTGCCGTGGAGCAGGGCCCGGCGGTCGCTGCCGGGTTCCGGGAACGCCACAATGGTGCCAGGGCGCCTCCCGGTCCCGGTGAGGTTGTAGGCGTGGCGGATGCCGGGGCCGTCGGCGGCGGCGTCGTGGCTGGCGAAGGACAGCGCGCCGGCAACGGCGTAGTCCTCCCGGTCGAGGGGAAGGATCGGTGAACGGGTGGTGGTGGAGAAGCGCACCTGCGTCTCGGGCAGCATCCGGTCCAGTTCGGCGGCCACGGAAAGAGGCACGAACATGTTCTCTTCACAGCCCACCACCGCCACCGGGCCCCGGCAGCCCTGCCTGGCCAGCAGCCCGGCCAGTTCCCCGGCTATGAGCCTGATGTCAGCTGCCGGGGGTGCGGCAAAGTTCCCGTAGCGGTCGCTGCGCACAGGCGCGATGTCCGCCGCGGTGAGCTCCAGCATGCAGAGGCGGCCTTGCGCTCCGGAGGGGGCGGGCTGTCTGGGAAGGGTGTCCACCAGCTCCTGCGCCCTGGCCAAAATGTCCCGGCCCAGCTCAATCCGGCCGGTCCCGAGCGCGGCCACGGTAATCCGGCAGCCCAACTCGGCCGCGAGTGCGTCGAAACGCCGACGGTCCGCGGGTGGGCGCAGGTCGATCAGGGCGGCCACCACATACCGTTCGTGCGGTACCAGGGCGTGCAGTTCCCGGATGGTGTTGATGACAGTGGAGCCGGTGCTCAGCTCATCGTCGACCAGGACCACCGGCCCCGGTCCGTTCAGCCAGCCCTGGTCGGCGGGCACGATGCGGTGTGAGGTGGCGTGCGAATGCCCTTCTTCGAAGCCTGCAGCCAGCGGCACGCCCGGTGTGGCATGCCGCGTCGAGTGGATGTAGTAGGCGCCCAGGGCGTTGGCCACCAGCCGCCCCAGCCCCGTGGCGGTTTCTGCAAAGCCGAGGACGACGGCGTCCGGCACCTGGGTGCGCAGCCGCCGGACCTGGCCGGTGAAGGCGGAAATCGCAGTTGACCGTTCCCGGCCGGAGGAACGCAGTACGGTCGTGAGCTGGGCGGCCGCCGATTGCAATGGGCTGCCGGGCAGCGGCTCGGCCGTAAGCTCCCGGGCCACGAAGGCGCCCAGCAGTTCCCCGGCGGCGATGGCCAGGGCGGGCTCCGTGGGCACGTGCTTGGCCAGGACCTGCGAGACCAGCAGGTGCGCCCGCTTGGGGTTGCGGCGCAGCGCCAGCCCCACAAGGTCCTCCACGGGCACGGCCCCGGCCGGGTCAGTGTGGATGTGGACGTCCAGCGCCCGGGCCACGAAGCCGCCGCTCCAGACGCCGCGGGGTGAAGGGAAATTCATGCCATGCTCGCTTCGAGCAGATCCACAAAGGTGATGTCCGCGGCGGCGACACCGAATGCCCGGGCCCGCAACAGGGTGCGGTGCGCCCAGGCCTGGTGCGGCTTCATCTCGTTCATCTTGTTTCCGTAGGGGGAGGCTGCCGCGCCGCCGCGCGCGTTGCCGGCGATGGCCTGCGCGTCCAGGAATTCTTCGTGGCTGACCACGTTCATGGCGTGGACCAGGGCCACATGGCTGGGGTGGATGAGGGTTTTGCCCAGCAGTCCGTTGGCCAGGTCCAGCTCAATTTCCTTGATCAGGGCGTCCAGGTTGGCCGTCATGATCCTGCGGCGCAGCTCCTTTTCGCCGGGGCGGGCGAACGGGGTCAGGCGCAGCTGCGGGCGCAGCACCCGTTCGGTGTTGGAATAGTGTTCCCACACCGGGCCGCTGATGGTGAAGCCGGCGTCGGGGCGGCCCAGCACATTGACGATGTCGCCGATGACGCCGGCCACGACTTTCACATCGTAGATGGTCTGGTCCCGGGAGCGCCTGAGCCCAAACGTGCTGGACATGTCCGTGGCGCCAAGGCGCACCGCCAGGATGTCCTCACGGTTGGCCCGCAGCAGCGAGCTGATGCCGGTCAGGGCGGCTGCACGAGTTTCCATGTGGATGACCGCAGGCGATTCCAAAATGGGCATGATCCGCAGCCTCCGGCCGGGTCGGCCGTTGCGGGGCTGCCCATCCAGCCCCACCTCGGCCTGGATCACGTGCAGGGCGTCCAGGAAGCGGGCGCCGCGGCCGGATTCGTTGTCGAACTTGGGGACCACGAAGCCCGCCAGCACTGCGAGGTCGGCGCCGGCGCGGCGGGCCAGGGCCAGCATTTGTTCGGAGGTGCGCACGCGCACAAACAGCAGGGGTGTCACTTCGCCGCGTTCGCGCAGCGATGCCAGGGCCCGAATGACGTTCTCCTCGGCGGCCGGAACGTCCGCATCCGCCACGGAGTCCTCCAGGCACAGCACCATGCTGGTGCAGCCGGCGTCGCGCTGCCGGAGCACGTCCTTGGCGAGGTCCTGGCGGTTGGCGGGGGTGTACAGCGTGCCGCCCAAGGCAACGGCCAGCAGGGCGGGATCAGTGTCAGGGGTGAACTGTTCGGGCTGGACGTAAAACAGCCGCAGCAGCTGGGATTGCGTCAGGTAGCGGAAATGTCGCATTGGCCCTTTCAAGCACAGTTTTGGGGCAGCGGTGGTGGTGCAATGGTCAACGGCCGTAGGCGGCCACGGGTGCCCGGTGGGTCATGGTGAAGTCGAACTCCTGCCAGATCTGCAGGTCTTCCCAGGCTTCCGGCACGGGTTCAGCCCGCAGCTCCAGCACGTTGCCGATCCGGTGCAGCAGCAACACCGTCTGGGTGCCGGCCGTTGCCGGGGGCAGGGCCACGGTGGCCCCGCCAAAGAGCTGGACGCCCATGGGCCGGGGGCTGCGGTTGATGAAAATGGCCCGGCGCAGCTCGCGCACATGGCGCAGGCTGACCAGCGCGTTTTTGCCGTCATAGCCCACCAGGGGCCGGTTGCCGCTGGTCTTCACCGGCGAGCCTGCCGTGTGCCCGGCAGCGTCCGCCCCGCCCACCACGCGGCGGACACTTTCCCACGCCATGGCGGTGCTGCCGCTGACCACCAGCGTCCCCACGGCCGACTCCAGCGGGGTCAGCCGCAGCACCCGCTGCTGGACGTTCAGTTCGTACACGTCGTCGATTCCCGGTGCGGCAAACAACAGCTGCACCTCGCGGTCGGCCACGTGCGCGGCCTCGCGCAGGGTTGCCAGCTCCCGGGCCCGTGTGCTCACCACGGGCGATGCCGGTTCGCGGCTGCCCAGCACCAGCCCGGCGGAGGCGCGCGGTGGTCTCTGCGCCGATAGTGCCGGGGGCTCCGCGGTTGCGGGGGAGGGGGTGCCAAGCGGGGAGGCGTCCCGTCCGGGCTTGATCCGGCGCCGCAGGTAGGGGAGGTCCGTGCGCGGGGTGGAGGAACGGTTGACCATGGCCTAGAGGCTGATTCCGTAGTCTTTGGCCACGCCGGCCAGGCCCGAGTTGTAACCCTGGCCCAGGGCGCGGAACTTCCAGTCGCCGCGGTGGCGGTACAGTTCGCCAAAGATCACGGCCGTGACCGAATCCACGTTGGTGGCGGGGATGTCAAAGCGCACCAGCTCCCGGTTCTCGGCCGTGGCAACTCGGATGTGGGCGTTGCGAACCGAGGCGAAGCTGCCCCGGCCGCGCACCTCCGGGTCAACGTAGGCAAAGAACACGATCTTGTCGACGCTCTGGGGCACCCGCCCCAGTTCAACGTCGATCTGTTCCTGGTCGGCGTCCCCGGCAAAGGTGACGGAGGAATCGGCGCTCACCAGCTGATTGAAGAACACCAGGTGGTCATTGGACAGCGCGTGGCCGCCGGAATCGCACAGGACTGCGAAAGGCACCAGTTCCGCGGCCGGGCCGTGGCTGGGGATGGTGTCCCAGCCCAGGGCGACCACCACGTGGTCCAGGCCCGGGTTCTCAACGGTCAGGGCGGCATTTGCCCCGGCAATCAGCGATGCCATGCCTGGCCCTCCAGGCGCAACGGGTCCCTCTCGGCCGGCGGCGTGTGCAGCGGCTGGTGTTCGAGCTGAAGTGCGGCGTCCTGCCCGGCAAACTTGTCGGCCAGGAAGCGGCCGTGGGTGGAGAGCTCCTCCACGGCGCCGATGCGTATCTGATTGAGCAGATCGGCCAGGGTTTCCTCCAGCGTGGCCAGCTGCTCGGCGAACATGAACGTGGACTTGGTGTCGTCACCGTGGTGGGCCGGTGGCAGCGAAAGGTAGGACTGCAGCGGGGACGGTATGTAGTCGCAGATCATGGCGTTGAGCAGCACACGCTGTTCGGTGGAACAACCGCGGATGCCGATGTCGGTCACCGCCTCGCGCAGCAGGTCGCCCAGTTGGCGCAGCTGGGATGTCAGCAGCGGGGGCAGCTTGCTGCCGGAGCGGCGCACCGCAGCCCGCAGCTTGTCCACGGAGGAGCCCATTTGGGCGATTTCCGCAGCAACCGTGTCCACCGGGGAAACGGCGGGGACGCCAGGATCCGCACCGCCCCCGAAGCGGCCACCTACAAAACGGCCAATCATCGCACAATCCTCAAGTTTCGTCGTCGTACCACCAAGGCTACTCCGGGCGGCTGGATGCCCCGCCCGGAGAGAGGCGGTGTGTCAGTCCCTGTCCGTCTGGCGGGAGCGCTCCAGGTACGGCTTGGCCTTGGCCAGCCCGTCCTCCAGGGCGTGCACGGTGCCTTCCATGTTCTTGGCGGCCGAGGCCCGGAAGGTGTCGATTGCGTCCATGGTGGCAAAGACGTTGTCGAACGCCTTTTGCAGCGTGTCCACGCTGACGCCGGAATTGGCGGCCTGCTCGTGGATGCGCACGGTCTGGTCCTTGAGCATCTCGGAGGTCTTCAGGATCATGTTGTTCGTGGTGGTGTTGATCGCGTCAATCTGGTCCAGCACCATCTTCTGGTTCGCCAGCGCCTGGGCCACAATCACTGCCGTGCGCAGGGCCGAGATGGTGGTGGTGCGGGCCCGGTCCACGCCCTTGATCAACTCAAGGTTGTTCTTGCGGATCAGGTCCATGGCCAGGTAGCCCTGCACGGACACGGCCAGCTGGGTCAGGATGTCCTGGTGGCGCTGCCTGATGGGAAACAGGACGTCGGCTTCAAGCTTCTGGGCCTGCTCAACCTGGCCGGAGGCCCGGGTCGCATCGACCTTTTCAACGCAGGCGTCGTCCAGGGCCTTGGCGAAGACGGCATACTCGCTCAGGCTCTGCATGGTCTCCCACAGTTTCACCTTTTCCCCGGCGAGGCTGGCATTGTCCTTGAGGAGCTCATCCTGCCCGGCCATGAGGGACTTGATGATGGCGTCCAGCTGCGTCTGGGCCGACTCGTATTTTTGGAAGTATTTGGCCAGTTTGTTCCCGCCGGGGATGAAGCCGAGGATTTTACGCCCCACGCCAAGGTCGGCGTTGTTCGGGGTGAGGTCCTCCACCGTGGTCCGCAAGTCGTTCAAGGTGCCGGCCACCTGGGCCTGGGCGCCGTTGCCGCTCCTCTTGGCCCCGGCCACGGAGGTGGTGGAGCGTTCGAGCATGCGGCTGGAGGCCTCCGACGACGACGTCATTTCCGAGCCTGCCAGCTTGGTGATGCCATCGACCTTGCTGCTGAATTCGGGGCTGCGGGCGTCGAAGGTGGCGATCTCGGAGATGAAGTCTCGGGCCTGGCGGCTGATTTCGGTTTGGCGCTCGGCCGGGACGGGGACCATGCCGGGGGCCTGCTCCGGTTCGACGATCTCGGGCGCATCGGGGGCCTTGAGGACCAGCGACATTTCGGTGTCGGTGGGAGGGGTGAGCGGAGAAGTCATGGGGGGAACCTGTTTCCTTTGCGGCGGACTGCTTGCGTGGATTCTGCGTTGTTGCCGGGCTAGCCCAGCGGGACGCCGAAGTCCGTGGCGATGCCGGCCAGGCCGGTGGCGTAGCCCTGGCCGACAGCCTTGAACTTCCACTCGGCGCCATTGCGGTAAACCTCGGCGAACAGCATGGACGTCTCCGGGGCGGCGTCCTCGCTGAGATCAAAGCGGACGATCTCAGCATCGTTGCTTTGGTTGACGACGCGGCAGTACGCGCCGCGCACCTGGCCAAAGTTCTGGCGGCGCTCATCGGCCTTGTCGATGGAGACCACGATCGCGATGCGGTCCACGTCGGCGGCAACGCGGGTCAGGTCGATGAGGATGGTTTCGTCGTCGCCCTCGCCCACGCCGGTGCGGTTGTCGCCCTGGTGCACCACGGAACCGTCCTTGGCGGAGGGCTGGTTGTAAAAGATGAAGTCGTCGGCGGAACGGACCTTGCCGTTGGCGCCCAGCAGCAGTGCCGAGGCGTCCAGGTCAAAAGCCTCGCCGGTGGTGGTCCGGGGGTCCCAGCCCAATCCCACGAGGGCCTGCTGCAGGCCGGGATCGGCCTTGGTCAGGGACAGGTTGTTGCCTTTTTCAAGTGTCAGTCCAGCCATGAATTCATTCCTTTGTGTGTGGTTGAATCAAGCCCCGGCGCCTTGCGGGCACCGGGACTGCGGGTGGTCCTAGTCCAGGACAATGCCAAAGTCGGTGGCGATGCCGTGCAGGCCGCTGGCATAGCCCTGGCCCACGGCACGGAACTTCCATTCGGTGCCGTTGCGGTAAATCTCGGCAAAGACCATGGTCGTCTCCGACGCCGCATCCTCGGAGAGGTCATAGCGGACGATCTCCTGGTCGGTGTGCTGGTTGACGACGCGGCAAAAGGCCCCGCGGACCTGCCCGAAGTTCTGGTTGCGGGCATCGGCCTGGTCGATGGAGACCACAATGACCACCCGCTCAACGTCTGCCGAGACGGAGTCGAGATTGATCAGGATCTGCTCGTCGTCGCCTTCGCCCTCCCCGGTGCGGTTGTCGCCCTGGTGGATGACGGAGCCGTCCTTGGCTTCGAGCTGGTTGTAGAAGATGAAGTCGTCGTTGTTGCGCACCTTGCCGTTGGCCCCGAGCAAAATGGCCGAGGCATCGAGGTCAAACTGCTGGCCGCTGGTGGTGCGCGGGTCCCAGCCCAGACCCACGAGGGCCTGCTGCAGGCCCGGGTCGGCCTTGGTGAGGGAAAGGTTGCTGCCCTTGGAGAGGGTCAAAGACGCCATGGTGTGGACTCCTTTGCTTGCGGCGGGTGGGGGGTGCTCAGAGTGCGGCGGCGGCCGGCTGGATCAGGTCCATGGCGGTGCGCCCGTTGGCGCGGTCCCCGATGGCCTTGAAGGACCAGTCGGAGCCGTCGCGGGAAACCTTGGCCATGATCATGGCGGTGTGGTTGCCCGAATCGGTCAGCTGGAAACGTGCCACCTCGGGGGAGCCGGCGGTGGAGTCGTCGATAAGGCGGCAGAACGCGTTCTCGATCTGGTCGAACGTCTGGCGGCTGTAGCTGCTGATGACGAACACGATCTGGGCCACGGCGGGGGCCACTGCGGAGAGGTCCACCAGGATCTGCTCGTCGTCGCCCTCGCCCTCGCCGGTCAGGTTGTCCCCCGTGTGGCGGGTGGAGCCGTCCTTGCTCTGCAGCTGGTTGAAGAAGACGGTGTCCAGGGCCTTGCCGGAGGCGTCAAAGAAGATGGCGGAGGCGTCCAGATCAATCTCGGCGGCTTTCTTGGTGCCAAAGAAGCCGCGCTTCACCGGTGCCGCCGAATCCCAGCCGAGGCCCATGCGCACCCTGGTGAGGGAGGCGCCGTCGTTCTTCTTCAGTGAAAGTGACTGGCCTTTTTGCAAGCTAAGTCCCATGGTGGGGTCTCCTGGTCTAGTTGGTGAGTTGTTCTACTTTGGATGGATTCTTGGCGGCTAATCGTTTGTTGCGGATGATCGAGGAGATGAAGGCGGCGCCGATGAAGACCACGCCGATGACGCCGGTGAGAACATCACTGACTTCGATGCTAATGGTCAGCAGCAGGATGATGGACAGGGCGCCGATGGCCCAGTGGGCGCCGTGGTCAAGGTATTCAAACTCATCCAGGGTGCCTTCGCGGACCAGGAACACGGTCAGCGAGCGGACAAAGATCGCGCCGATCAGGCCCAGGCCCAAGGCGATGATGATCGGGTCCGAGGTGATGGCGAAAGCGCCGATGACGCCGTCAAAGGAGAACGACGCGTCAATGACCTCCAGATACAGGAACAGCATGAACGCCGCCTTGCCCACAGCCTTGCCCACGCCCTTGGTGGACTTGGTGGCCAGCTTGGCGGACGTGGCGTCGGTGTCCTGCGCATCAGTGTCGCCGTCCTGGTCGACGTCGAACAGCTCACCCAGGCCATTGACCAGCATGTAGGTGACCATGCCCAGAATGCCGGCGATGAGGACGTCAACTTCCTTGCCGGGGCGCACCATGGCGGCGGAGGCCACCAGGACCACCAGGGCCAGGGCCATGGAGGCGCCATGCAGGCGGCCGATAAAGGCGAGGGGCTTTTCCACGAAGCCCAGCCAGTGGATGTCGCGTTTTTCAAACATGAAGTCGAGGAAGAGCATCAGCAGGAAGACGCCGCCAAAGGCCGCGATCTGCGGGTGTGCGTCGTGGAGCAGGTAGGCGTAGGTGCCGGGCGTGTGGATGTCGCCCTTTTCCATGGCGAGCGAGACTGCCTGGACGGGATTGAGGTTGGCGGTGACGCCCACGATCAGCAGCGGGAAGGCCACGCGCATGCCCAGCACGGCGATCAGGATGCCGACGGTCAGGAACATTTTCTGCCAGAACGCGCTCATCTTCTCAAGGATGCGGGCATTGACGACCGCGTTGTCGAAGCTGAGGCTGACTTCCAGGACGCCGAGAATGGCGCACAGGACCAGGGCCTGGATGCCGCCATAGAAAAAGGCCACCACGAGGGCCGCGGCGGTGATCCCAAAGGACCATCCGAAGGTTTTCATAAACACGCGGTGACAGACTCCTCGAGAGTTCCCAGGCTCGTGGGAACAGGTCAGTAGTGGCTGGCTCCGGCAACGCCCCATGGCTCAACGGTTTTAAGGCTGTGCGGCCACGAAGACTGTGAAGCTTTTATCAATTATCTCCAATTGCGCGCCTTATTCCTAATGGAACCAGAACCTTCAAGCCGGGAAATTGCTGAAAGTTCTCCAGACTTCAGGCGGCGGGTGGCCGGGCTCCGGGGGCCGCCCGCGGCACCCTAGACTGGCAGGCATGACGACGGGGCCGTGAAGGGCCCGGCACCATGGGGGGCAGCGTCAATTGGATCGAGGGGAATCATCAATGGAACAGCTGGAACTGGATGCCAAAACACGTGCACGGCTGCGTGCACTGACGGGATGGGCCGCATCCGTGGCCGGGTCCGGCCTGCCCTGTCCCGGTGCGGCCGAGCTGGAGCGGATCGCCGTGGCCAAGAGCGTCGGAGGCTCCGGAAGTGTCAGCGAGTCCGTCAAAGCCTGGTCATCGACGATTGACTGGCTCATGGGCCAGGCCGGTTTTGGTGTCATGGACCCGCACCGCCAACTCCCCGACCATCTGGCGGTGCCTGCGGCTGCGGCGGCGCCCCCGGCAGCGCCTGGGGCTGCGGCAGCGCCGTCCGCGGGGCCGGGCAGGCGCCCCAAGTGGGAGCTCGCCGCCATGGAGCAGGTCCGCGGCGCCATTGACCGGTATGCGAAACCCCTTCAGGACCTCCGGGCCCGGGATGCCAATGAAGGCGACACGCGGCTGGTGGTCACGGACATGCTGTGCGAGGGGCTGGATTACGACAAGTTCCGCGACCTGACCACGGAGTACATGGTGAAGCAGGACTTTGCGGACTACGGGGTCCGCATCGACAGGCAGATGGTGGCCTTCATCGAAGTGAAGCGGATCAGCCAGAAGCTCAACGAGCGCCATCTGCGCCAGGTGCAGATGTACGCCGTCAATGAGGGCGTGGAATGGATGGTCCTGACCAATGGCGCGGTGTGGCAGGCCTACCACCTCACCGGAGGGCTGCCTGTCCTGGTAAACATGGCGTTTCAGATCGACCTGCTGGGGCCGGCGCCGCTGGAAGAAAAAGCGCAAATGATGTTCCTGTTGCACCGGGAAGCGCTGAAGCGCCGGCGGATTGATGAGGTCTGGAAACACCGGGCGGCCACCGAACCGGGCGCGCTGCTGGGGCTGATCCTTTCCGAGCCGATGCTGGACCAAATCCGCAAGGAAGTTAAGCGCCAGACCGGCATTACGACCACGGCCGCGGACATCAGCGAAGTCATCAAGACGGAGATTGTGGACCCCAAGCTCATCGCCAAACTGTACAAGACCCAGCCCTCCGGCGGCGCCCTAGACTGGCAGGCATGACGACGCCTGACTTTCTTCTGCCCAAGGCCGAACTTCACCTGCACATCGAGGGGACCATGGAGCCGGAGCTGATCCTGGAGCTGGCTTCCCGGAACGGGATCGAACTGCCGCACCCCACCTTGGCCGGGCTGCGCGCCCAATATGAGTTCACGGACCTGCAGTCGTTCCTGGACCTGTACTACGCCAACATGTCTGTGCTGGCCACGCACGCCGACTTCGCTGACATGACCCGCGCCTACCTGCGCCGCGCCCAGGCAGCCGGGGTGCGGCACGCCGAAATCATGTTTGACCCGCAGGCGCACCTGGGTCGCGGCATTCCGCTGACGACGGCGGTGGGAGGCATTGCCGCAGCCCTGGCCTCAAGCGAGGCCGACTTTGGCATCAGTACGGGGCTGATCGCGGCGTTCCTGCGCGACCAGCCCGAAGACGACGCCCTTGAGGTGCTTGGGCAACTGCTCGCCATGAAGGCGCCCATCATCGGCATCGGGCTGGACTCGGCCGAAGTCGGCAATCCGCCGTCGAAGTTCACCAGGCTCTATGACCGCGCCCGGAGTGCCGGGCTGCGGCTCGTGGCGCATGCCGGGGAGGAAGGTCCGCCCAGCTACATTTGGGACACCCTTGATTTGTTGGGGGCGGAGCGGATCGACCACGGAATCCGCTGCGTGGAGGATGCCGTGCTGGTCCGGCGCCTGGCAGCGGAGCAGGTGCCGCTCACCGTGTGCCCGCTGTCCAACGTACGGCTGCGGGCCGTGGACACGCTCGCCGCCCACCCCCTGCCGCAGATGCTGGCGGCAGGGTTGAACGTGTGCGTGAATTCCGATGACCCGGCTTACTTTGGCGGCTACGTCGATGACAACCTTGCAGAAGTGTCTGCGGCCTTCGACCTGGACGCCGACACCTTGGCGCTGCTGGCCGAAAATTCCATCCGCTCCTCCTTTGCCGATGATCAACGCAAGGCCGTGCTGCTGGCCGAGCTGGCCGAATGGCGTTCAGGGCAGGCGTAGGGGAGCAATCCGGGCCATTGCATGGTCAGTCCACAGTTGGCCTGCCGTGGAGCCCATGAAAATTGCGCTCCTTGCCACGTGCAGTGTGGAAGCACGTTGATTCGGGCTACTTCCCGGAGGCCCTGGCGGTGGTGGCGAACCATGTGAAAGCCTTCGACACGGACGGCGGCGACGTCGCCGTCCGCGCCGGGATCAGGAGACGGCCACGGCTTCCCGGGCGGCCGTCTTTTTGGCTGCCGAGGCCCGTGTTGCGGGAATGAACGCCGCCAGGACGGCGGAGAGCACGGAGGCGCCGATCGCGATGGCGAAGGTGACCCGGAATGCGCCGATGGTGGGCACGGCGACCGGGCCGAGCTGCATCGTCATGGACGCGAGCACCACGCTGATGACGGCCGCGGAACTGGACGTGCCGATGGCCCGCATCAGTGAGTTCAGGCCGTTTGCGGCGGCCGTTTCGGTGACGGGTACGGCACTCATGATCAGCGCGGGCATGGCGGCAAACGCCAGCCCGATCCCGGCGCTGATCACCATGGAGGCGGCCATGATCTGCCACACCTCGCTGTTGAACGTCATGGCCAGGACGTAGCCCGCGGAAATGACGGCGGCACCGCAGATCAGCGTAACCTTGGGTCCTTTTCGGGCCGAAAGCCGTGCCGAAACGGGGGAGAGTGCCATCATGACCAGGCCGCCCGGGGCCAGCGCGAGGCCGGCCTGGAGCATGGACTGGTGGAGCCCGTAGCCGGTGGCGGCCGGGGCCATGAGCAACTGCATGAAGATCAGCGACATCCCATACATGGCAAAGCCGATCATGATGGAGGACAGGTTGGTGAACAGGACCCTGGGCCGGGCCGAGACCCGCAAGTCAACCAACGGCTGCTTCGTGTGCAGCTGGTGCATGCCCCAGGCCACGAGAATGGCGGCGGAGACGGCAAACATGCCGATGGTCAGGGGGCTTGCCCAACCCCAGTCCGAGCCCTTGGTTACGGGCAGCAACAGGGCCACCAGGCCGGCGGCCAAGCCCAGGGCGCCGACGGCGTCGAAGCGGCCGGGAGTTGTCACGGGGGATTCGGGCACGCCCAGCATGACGACAGCGGCACAGGCAAGTCCGAGTGCCGCGGCAACCCAAAACAAGGTGTGCCAGCTGGCGCTTTGGGCGATGAAGGCGGCCAAGGGCAGGCCGATGGCGCCGCCCACGCCCATGGTGGCGCTCATGGTGGCGATGGCCGCGCCCACCTTCCGGGGAGGGAGCTCATCGCGCATGATGCTGATGCCCAAGGGGATGGCTCCCATTGCCAGGCCCTGCAGCACCCTGCCCAGCACCATGATGGACAGGGAGTCGGCAAGGGCACACAGCACGGACCCCGCCACCATTGCCAACAGGCTGAGCAGGAGGATGCGCCGTTTGCCGAACATGTCGCCCAAACGTCCGCTGATGGGGGTGACGACGGCGCCGGCCACCAGCGTCGCGGTGACGGCCCAGGAGGTGTCCGCGGCCGCGGCATGCAGAAACGCCGGCAGTTCGGGGATCAGGGGGATGATCAGCGTTTGCATGAGCGAGACTACGATCCCGCAAAAGGCCAGGGTGGCGACGACCAGCCCTGGTGAGGCTGTGCGGACGGACTTGGAACTGGGGGACACCGGACTCCTGAGAGGTTGTGATGGTCTTTGTATGTATTATACAATTAATATGTAGTATACATACATTTGCTGAAAGTTGATGCGAGGGAAGTGATGTGCGTGCAGAACAAGGGCTCCTTGCTGGACCGGTTGGAATATGAATTCATGCTGCTCTCCCGCTACCAGCAGCGTCCCCACCACAATGCCGAGCCCGTTCTGGACCGTTCAGCGTTCATCCTGCTCAGCCGGTTGGAAAACGTGCCCCCCATGACCTTGAAGGAACTGGCAGCGGCTCTGCGGCTGGACGCCTCGACCGTGCACCGCCAGGTGGCGTCACTGCTGCGCAACGGACACGGCGAGTACGCCGCGGGGGACGGCAGCGAAGTGGCCCGCCGTGTGGCCCCGACCCCGGTAGGCAGGGCAGCACTGGCGGCAACCCGGGCCTCATACAGGGCCGGACTGGAACGCGTCATGGATAGCTGGCCCGAGGAACGCCGGCAACAGTTTCTGCAGCTGCTGCTGGCCTTCAACCAGGACGTCGAGCTCATGGAGGGCAGCCCCTGGCCCCGGTCGGAGTAGGGGGGGGCTGCCGCCGACAGGGCGTGCCCCGCCGCCGGCCTTCCCTCGACAGCGGCCGCAGCCGGTGGAAGCATGGCAGGCATGAGATCCTGGGAACTTTTGACGGATGCGTTCGGCCGGATTGACCACATTGTGTCCGGGGTGCTGGCCGGAATGGACGCCGGGGCCCTGAACTGGCGTCCCGGCGGCACCGGGAACTCCGTGGCCTGGCTGCTCTGGCACCTGTGCCGCGGCCAGGACGAACAAATCACCGACGTCGCCGGAGGCGAATCCGTGTGGACCGCCGGCGGCTACGCTGAACGATTTGGCCTCAGCCTGGCGCCCGCGGACACCGGCTACGGGCACACCTCGGCCCAGGTGGACGCAGTGCAGCTTGCCTCCGGCACGCTCCTGGCCGACTACCACCGGGCCGTGCTGGAGCGCAGCCTGGGCTTCATCCGGGAGCTGGGCGACGAGGAGCTGGACAGGGTGGTCGACGACCGGTGGGACCCGCCCGTCACACTCGGCGTGCGTTTGATCAGCATCCTGGACGACTGTGTCCAGCACGGCGGCCAGGCCGCCTATGTCAAGGGACTGCACCGGGCCGGCACCTAACTTCCGCCAGCTGTTGATCGGGCCGGGTACCCGCTGCCCCAACCGTGTTTGAAAATGACGCCGAAGACCCTTGACTTGCGGGCCGGCCGGGAGGAATCTCAGTTCTAGCCATGCCGTTGGCGGTCCACCAGGACCACGGCGTGGCCGAGGAGGCGTCATCGCCATGGCCAGAACCAACTCCCGGTACGGCTGGATCCCGGACCTCCCGGACCAGCGCGACTACCATTTTGCGGCACCCCCGGCGGTGGCGGCGAAGCTTCCCCCGTCGGTGGACCTCACCCCCCACTGCCCTCCCGTCTACGACCAGGGACAGCTGGGCTCCTGCACCGGCAACGGGGTGGCCGGTGTGCTCCAGTTTGATGCCATGAAGGAAGGGCTCCCGGACACCTCGGTCCCGTCCAGGCTGTTTATCTACTACAACGAGCGTGTCATGGAGGGGACGGTGGATTCGGATTCGGGGGCACAGATCCGTGACGGGATCAAGACCGTGGCCACCACGGGTGCCTGCGACGAAACGCTGTGGCCCTATGACATCGCCCAATTCGCGGTCAAGCCGCCGGCGGCGGGCTACACCGCAGCCGAAGGCCAGCGCGCCATTGTCTACTCGCGCGTCGGCCAGACACTGAGCCATATGAAAGGTTGCCTGGCCTCGGGCTACCCGATCGTCTTTGGCTTCACGGTCTACGACAGCTTTGAAGGCGCCGAGGTGGCCCGCACAGGCGTGGTCCCCATGCCCGCCTCCGGGGAGAGCGTGCTGGGCGGCCACTGCGTGGTGGCCGTCGGCTACGACGACGCCAGCCAGAGGTTCACCATCCGCAACTCCTGGGGTGACGGTTGGGGACGGGCGGGCTACGCCACCATGCCCTATGCGTACCTGCTCAGCCAGTCCCTGGCCAGCGACTTCTGGACGGTGAAGTCCACCTCCTGAAACGCCAACTTTAGCCCCCCTTACATATTCGGCACGACCGGGATAGGGTGGCATTAACCCCGGAATTCTTCAGTGAAATTCGCGCACGTTGGGACGAGTGCCGACGCGACCACTGTCATTGTGGCGTGCCGCGGGGCGTTTCTTTGTTGTACTGGAGTGCGCTAATTGGGGCTCTCCACATTGCGAGGGAGGAATCAAATCCATGTCAGGAAACAAAGCCGTTGCCTACAAGGGTCCAGGAAAAGTCGAAGTCATTGACATTGACTATCCGACGTTTGAATTGAAGGACGGGCCGGGCGTGAACCCGGCAAATGTGGGACGCAAGGTGCCCCACGGGGTTATTCTCAAAACCGTTGCCACGAACATCTGCGGCTCCGACCAGCACATGGTCCGGGGGCGCACCACTGCCCCGGCGGATTTGGTGCTCGGACATGAGATCACCGGCGAAGTGGTCGAAGTCGGACCGGACGTTGAGTTCATCAAGGTGGGGGACATCTGTTCGGTGCCGTTCAACATTGCCTGCGGCCGTTGCCGCAACTGCAAGGAGCGCAAGACCGGCATTTGCCTCAACGTCAACCCGGACCGCCCCGGCAGCGCCTACGGCTACGTTGACATGGGTGGCTGGGTGGGCGGCCAGGCCGAGTATGTCCTGGTGCCGTACGCCGACTGGAACCTGCTGAAGTTCCCGGACCGGGATCAGGCGCTGGAAAAAATCATGGACCTGACCATGCTCTCGGACATCTTCCCCACCGGCTACCACGGCGCCGTCTCGGCCGGCGTGGGTGTCGGTTCCACGGTGTACGTTGCCGGTGCCGGCCCGGTGGGCCTGGCCGCGGCAACCTCCGCGCACCTGCTTGGCGCCGCCGTCGTGATTGTCGGTGACATGAACGCCGACCGGCTGGCCGCGGCCCGCGCCTTCGGCTGCGAAACCGTCGACCTGACCAAGGGCGAGCCCGGCGCGCAGATCGAGCAGCTGCTCGGCGTGCCCGAGGTGGATTGCGCCGTGGACGCCGTCGGCTTCGAGGCCAAGGGCCACGGCACGGACTCCGGCCACGAGGCTCCGGCCACGGTGCTGAACTCCCTGATGGACATCACGGCGGCCGGCGGCTCGCTCGGCATCCCCGGACTGTATGTCACGGGCGACCCGGGCGGAATTGACTCCGCCGCGCAAAAGGGTTCGCTGTCGCTGAGCCTGGGCACGGGCTGGGCGAAGTCGCTGGCGTTCACCACGGGGCAGTGCCCGGTGATGAAATACAACCGGCAGCTGATGATGGCGATCCTGCACGACAAGGTGCACATCGCCAAGAACGTCAACGCCAAGGCCATCACCCTGGCGGATGCGCCGCGCGGCTACGCCGAGTTTGATGCCGGCGCCGCCACCAAGTACGTCCTGAACCCGAACGGATACCTGAGCTAACCCCATCTGTGACGCAGTAGTTGCTGAATTTGAGTGGATTTTCAGCAACTACTGCGTCACAGTTGCGTCAGGAAGCGGCGGGCGATGCCAGCGGTGCCCGCAACGGCCACTCGTCGCCGTCCAGGATGACCTGCACGCACGCACCCGTGGCGGCGTTGAGCAGGACGGGGGCGGCCAGGTTGACGGTGCTCCGTGCCCCGGGTGTCACCACCACCAGCACACTGGGTGCGGCGGTGCCGATGCGTTCGAGCTCGGAGGCGGCCGAGCGGGGCGTGTACTGGGGCATGTGCAGGGCCGCATCCAGGACGAACAGGCGTGCGGAACCGTCCAGGGCGGTCAGGGAAAACAGGCCGGAAGCACCCTCGATGGCGGCCAGGGAGAAGTCCACGGCCGGCTCCAGCCCGGGCGGCGGGGCGGCAAAGCGTACGGTGGTTGGGAGCGCCACACTGGAGGGCTGTGTCGGGGCGCTCACCGCAGGAAGTCCATGAGCGTGGGCTGGAGCACCTTGGCGGTGATGCCCAAGGCCGTCTGGTAAGCCAGTTCCTGGGTTTTAACGTCCAGGATTGCCTTGGACAGATCCAGGTCCTCAATGCCGGAGCGCTGGTTTTCCAGGTCCACGGCGGTGTTGGCGTTGGCGTCCTGCGCCCGCAGCAGTTGGGCGTGCCGGGCACCGACTTCGGAGCGGCCGTTGATGACCGCGCTCAGGGCCTGGTCCATGTCGTTGATGTGGGCGGCGACGTCGCCACCGGACCTCAGCGTGTCAGCGATTGTCTTCAGGAGTCCAAACACCGAATCTCCTTTGCCGTCAGTGTTGTCACGGCCGAAGATGGCGCCACCGTCCGCGTCCACACGGACGGTGGCATTGGTGCCGATGCGGCGCTCGACGGTGCTGCCGGGTTCACCGGTGAAGGCCACCGGATTGTCCGTGTAGGCGGCGCCCTGGCCGGAGTTGCCGGCGAAAATGTTCCGTCCCATGTATTGCGTGTTGGCCGTCGCCATCAGGTCCGCCCGGACGGAGTCGAGCTGGACGGCAATGGCCTCGCGAACGTCGGCGTTGTTCACGGTATTGGCACCGCGCAGGGTCAGGTCCTTGGCCTGCTGCAGCAGTGTGGTGGCGCTGGCCAGTGCACTGTCCGCAGTGGCCATCCAGGCGACGCCGTCGGAAATGTTGCGGCCGTACTGGGCGGATGCGGCCTGCTGGCCCCGTACCGCCAAGGCATCGGCAGCCGCGGCCGGGTCGTCGGAGACGCGGGCGAACTTCTTCAGTCCCGTGGCCGATTCCTGTGCCTGCGCCAACTTCACGGAGCTGGACTGCAGGTTCCGTTGCGCCGTCGCGGCCATGGTTTGCAGGGTGACTCGTCCCATCATGGTCAGCGTCCCACCCTTCCGGTCTGGTTGATGAGCACATCCAAGGACTCGTCAATGGCTGTCATGACCCGCGCGGCCGCCTGATAGGCGTGTTGGAAGGAGAGCAGGTTCACGTTTTCCTCGTCAATGTCAACGGAGGCATTGGCCGTCTGGAGCGATACGGCATTCGTCAGGGCGTTTCCGGCCGTCACATCCTGCTGAAGTGCCGCGCGCACGGCGGATCCGAGAGACACCACGGTTTTTGCCCACTGCGCGTCCGGTGAGCCTTGGCCGGTCCCGAGCTGGGAGATCCTGTCGGCAGCGGAGCCGTCCAGCCCGCCCGCGGGGCTGGACGAGGCCGCAATGTCAGCGGTGTCGGTGACGGCGACCGCCAGGCCCGCTGCTGCACCGGGGCCGGCAGTGATCGTAAAGAAGGGTCCGCCGGGGGTTCCGCCGTTCGTGTAGCCCGCCGTGTGGACAGCGTTGACCTGTGCGGCCAGATTCTCGGCCAGGCGGTCGTAGTCGGCCGCGGTCTCTGCTATTACGCCGCCCGTTTTTTGTCCGTTGGCCGGTGCCAGCACGGACAGGGTGCCGGCCAGCTGGCCGCCATTGAGGTCGACGGGCACGCCGGGGCGCCGGTCCCACTCCAACTGGACGGTGCCGGCGTCGGACATGGTGTGGGGTCCGGCAACTGTGACGGTGTTAACCTGCTTGCCGGAGACCAGCACGTTGCCGCCCAGGAGGATCTCATTGCCGCCGTCGGGCAGATCCCGCACCGTGCCGCCGGTCAGCTGGGACAACCTGGCCGTCAAGGTGTTGCGCTGGTCAACCAGCTCGGGGCTGGGCTGGCCTGAGGCCGTGGCCGATCGGATCTGGTCATTGAGCGTGGCCACCTGCGCGGCAGTGCCGTTTACTTCCCCGGCCAGGGAGTCCGCCTGGGAACGGGTCTGTGACCATTGCGCGGTCAGGGCCCGGGAGCCGGCGGAAATGCCCTGCGCCAGGGACGTGGCACTGTGCAGCAGGGCTGCGGCCGGGGCTGCGTTGCCGGCGTGGTTGCCCACTTCCTGCCAGGCGGCCCAAAAATTTTGGAGCTGGCCGGACACCGCGTTCTCCCCGGGCTCGGCCATGGTGTCCTGAATGTCCGTTGCGGCGTTGGCGCGGGCAGTGGTGTACCCGGCACTGGCAAAGGCCGTTCGCACCCGGGCGTCCAGCATCGCGTCCCCCAGGCGGGTGATGCCGGTGACGTCCACGCCGTGGCCGGGCTTCACGCCGGTTTCGTACAGCGACGCCGTGGCGGTGGCGCCCACGGCGGAGAAATCCGCACGCTGGCGGGTGTAGCCGGGCGTGTTGACGTTGGTCAGGTTCGTCCCGACAACGTTCAGTCCCGTCCGGGCGGCGTTCAGGCCGGACAGGGCCGTGCTCAGGCCGCTAAAAGTGCTCACAATAATATCCTCAGCATCTCAACCGCGCTCATCAAGAATCCGCGCACCCGCATCCGGGCTGGTATGCCCCAAGTGGTCGTACGTCCCGGCATCCGGAGACAATCCGGCAACGGTCTCCTGCGCGGAGCGCAGGCCGGCGCGAAGAAACTGCAGATTGTCATCACGCAGGCCGCGCACCTGCTCAACCTGCGACGTCAACGCCACAAAGTGGGCACTGAGGATTTCACCCCACGGGCCGTCATGGGCCGCGGCGGCGATTTCCTGCAGCCCGGCGGATTCGTCCAGGCCCCACTGCGACGCCACCGAGGCGGCAGCGGCCGTGCGCTCCAGCGACGCTGCGCGCAGGCGCTGGAGAACGTGCTCCACTTCGCGGGTTGCGTGGTCCAGCCACTTCGTTTTTCCGGACTGCAGGATCAGATGCTCCTCGTCCAGCTTGAAGATGAGCACGTCGAGCAGTTCTCTTTCACGCCACAGCAGGGAGGTCAGCTCCTGGGGCCCCATGGTCAGGTCCTTTCATCGGGCCGGGGGTGTCTTCATCCACTATCGGCAAGATCGCCCCCTTCGTTACATGTTAGTTCCACCGTCTCGCGGGTGCACAGTGAAGGCAGCCAGGAAACACTGTGGCCAAATCGATACACAGCCGCGGCGTAAAACAGCATTGACTGCCCGAGCTTCAACCTAATATGAACATTGTCACTTGTACTTTTCGCCGGTGGCACACCTGGGGGGTGTTGGTATGCGACGTGAAGAGTTGCAATTTGCCAAGGGGGCATTGGTGGTTAATCGCGAGGAACGCGACAAGCTTGTTGTGGAAAATTTACCGTTGGTAGGCTATCTGGTCTCGGAGATCTGCCAACGGGCGAGCCACCTTTCGCGGCCGGACCTCTCGCAGGCCGGCGCGGTGGCACTGATCCAGTGTGCGGAGTCCTTTGATCCCGCACAGGGAGTGCCCTTCGGGGCCTACGCCCGGCGCCGGATCAAGGGTGCGTTCGCGGACGAACTGCGCCGCGAGGACTGGGCCACGCGGGGGGCGCGGTCGCGCATGAGCGAGCTGGCCCTGATGCAGCAGACGCTCTCCGGCGCCCTGGGCCGCCAGCCCAGCACAGACGAGCTTGCCTCGGCCTTGGGCGTGGACCGGGCCGCCGTGGACGCCGCACTGCTGGACGCTGCACGCACCGTGACGCCGTTGACGGACGTCATCGCGGACATGGTCGCGGCCACTTCGCAGAGTCCTGAGGAAACCGTGTTGGCTGCTGAGCACGAGCACTTCCTGGGTGCTGCCGTTGCCGCGCTGCCCGAGAAAATGCGTTACATCGTGGAGCAGGTCTATTACGGGGACCGCAGCGTGAAGGAGCTGGCCGAAGAACTCGGCTCGAGCCATTCCGCCGTGTCCCAGCAGCGCTCCGAGGCGATGCGGCTGCTGCGGGACGGCATTGAGCGCCACTACCTGGCAACGGCGGACGCCACCTCGGCGCCCCACGCCCGGGTGGCCGCTGCCCGCAGGGAGGATTACCTGGCCGACGTCGGAGCGCGCACCCACGGCGGGGCCACCCGTAAGCGTGCCAGCGCCGCCCGGGACGGGATCGGCAGGACTGTGGCCGCGGTGGGCTGAAGGCGCCGGGGCACCTGCCCTGGAATTGGCAGGCCCGGGCTCCTAACGCCCCGGCTGCCGTTGCCGACAGTGGGGGTTAGCGGCCCATGGATGGGCTGCCAGACAGTGCCCACACTCACGGAGGATTCACATCATGGCAATGATCGTCAATAACAATACGTCGGCAAACAACGCCTACCGCAATCTCAACAACACGCAGAACTCCCTGTCCAAGTCGATGGAGAAGCTCTCCAGCGGCCTGCGCATCAACCGTGCCGCCGACGACGCGGCCGGCCTGACCATCTCGGAGGGGCTGAAGTCCCAGGTCAACGGCTCCACCGTGGCCGCCCGCAACGCCCAGGACGGCATTTCCGTGGTCCAGACGGCTGAAGGCGCGCTGAACGAAGTCACGTCCATCC
>CAJDTM010000032.1_pt1 | contig 24549 bp, 22 predicted proteins | sample 7389831 | NCBI WGS metagenome assembly CAJDTM01 (sample SAMEA7055656, study PRJEB34461) | soil metagenome | biome: terrestrial ecosystem; feature: Peninsula; material: soil | place: Antarctica | collected 2016
GAACGTCTTCGTTGCGGGCTCGGCCGTGTACGGCAGGCCCTCGCCTGAGGACGCCATCGAGTCGCTGCGCACCAAGGGCCGGCTCGCCTTTGGCTAAACAGCCCGGCTGAACTGTTCGGCAAGTCTCTCGGGCGTGGGTCCGGCGCCGGCGTGGGAGCCTGCCTGCCGGTCACAATGACGCGCGGGTTTGGGTGGGCGTGCAGAAGTGCAATAATGAAGGAGGCGGCCACCGTGGTGGGCGCCACAAACAGCATCACAGCAAGATCAGCATCACCGCAAGATCAACATCAAAGCAATATCAACGTGCTCCGGGGTCGGTGTAATTCCGAACCGGCGGTTATAGTCCGCGACCCGTGCGCAGCCGGCTGGCAACAGCAGGCCGTGCACGGTTGATCTGGTGAAATTCCAGTACCGACAGTTAAAGTCTGGATGGGAGAAGCACGAACACTTTTGGCTGCCGCGCCAGGGGTGCCACCGTTGGTGGCGCGCCTGCAGGGGCGCCAAAGCTGTACGTTACCCCCGGAGCCATCGCGGTTCGAAAGGGTGGGTAACAGTGGACTTCCTGCGATGGCTCTTTGACGCCAAGGTTGAATTCGCCGGCGGCGGATTCCTTCTCTGGCGTGAAGTCATAGGCAATCTCTTTGGGCTGGCCAGCGCCCTCGGCGGCATGCGCCGTAAAATCTGGGCCTGGCCGGTGGGCATCATCGGCAACGCGCTCCTGTTCACGGTCTTCATGGGCTCCGTCTTCGGCTCGCCCGTCTACGCCAACCTGCTGGGACAGGCCGGGCGCCAGGTCATGTTCATCGCCGTCTCCGTCTACGGCTGGCAGCGCTGGCGCCAGTCCCGCACCCCGGCGTCCGGCGCCGGCGCCTCCCCGGGCTCCGCCGTCGCACCCCGCTGGGCCGGGGGCCGGACGCGGTGGCTGCTGCTGGCCGCGCTGGTGGCCGGCACGGCAGTGCTAACACCGGTATTCCGGGCACTGGGATCCTACGAACCCGTCTGGGCGGACGCCTGGATCTTCATGGGCTCCCTCCTGGCAACGTACGGCATGGCCAAGGGCTGGGTGGAATTCTGGCTCATTTGGGTGGCCGTTGACATTGTGGGAGTGCCGCTGCTCTTCGGTGCCGGTTACTACGCCTCCGCGTTCATGTACATCTTCTACGGGGCGTTCACCCTCGCCGGATTCTTCGTCTGGTGGCGGGTGGGAAGCAGGGACAATTCCACCGTGGCGCCCGTGGTTTCAGTGGATGCAACGTTCCCCGACATCACTGTGCGCACCACCGCCCCCGCAAGCAAGCAGCCCGGCAGCACCGCGACCGGAAGCACCGGCAGAAAAGAGGCCCGGCAGTGAATCCCACCGCGAAACGCAGCTTTGAATCCGACAGCTTCAGCGACGCGGTCGTCGTCGCCATGGAGACAGCCCTGGCTGCCGCACGGCAGGGCGTGCGCGGCGCCAACCCCCTGGTCGGCGCCGTCATCATCGACGCAGACGGCACGGTATTGGCGATCGGGCACCACCTCGGGGCGGGCACGCCCCACGCCGAGACGGACGCCATCAACTCGCTGCGCGGCACCCGCCGTGACCTGTCCGCCGCCACCCTGGTGGTCACACTGGAACCGTGCAACCACCAAGGGCGCACCGGGCCCTGCTCCCGGGCCATCATCGACGCCGGAATCGGCAACGTGGTTTATGCCGTGGAGGATCCGCACGCACCGTCCGCCGGTGGCGCGGACAGGCTCCGGCTGGAAGGCATCAACGTCCGCTCAGGACTCATGGCCAAGGAAGCACTGGAACTGAACCGGCGGTGGTTTGCCGCCGTCCGGTCCGGACGCCCGTTTGTCACGGCCCGCCTGGCGCAAACCGTGGACAGCCGCATTGCCGCCGCCGACGGCACCAGCCAGTGGATCACGTCCCCGCAGTCCCGGCAGGACTCACACACGCTGCGGGCCCGGGCGGACGCGATCGTGGTGGGCACCGGCACCGTCCTGGCGGACAATCCGCGGCTGACCGCCCGCGGAGCCGACGGCAGCGACGCGGAGCACCAGCCGCTGCGCGTGGTCATGGGACTGCGCGACGTCCCGGCGGACGCCGCCGTCCGGCTCCGAAGCGTCCCGGGATTTGTGCAACTGCACACCCACGATCCCGCCGTCGTCGTGCGTGAACTGCACAGCCGCGGCGTGGGCCACCTCATGATCGAGGGCGGCTCGAAGATCAGCGCCGCGTTCCTGGCCGCCGGGCTCGTGGACGAGTTGATTGTCTACGTGGCGCCCACGCTGCTGGGCTCGGGCATCCCGGCCCTGAACGACCTGGGCATCGCCACCCTGGCCCAGGCCCAGCAATGGGAATGGGACGACACCACCACCGGTCCGGTCGAACGGCTTGGCCGGGACCTCAAACTCACCCTCTTGCCGGCAACGCCGCCGGCCCCCCTCAATACAGAAGGACGCGCGTAAATGTTTACCGGAATTATTGAAGGCCGCGGCACCGTGGTCCGGCTGGACACCCACCGCGACTCGGACAGCGCAACGCTGGTGCTGGATACGGCAACCGCGGGCGGCACCGCCAACGGACTGACCCTGGGCGGCTCGCTCGCCGTCAACGGCGTGTGCCTGACGGCCGTGCGGATAGACGGCGCCACCGTGGAGGTGGACGTCATGGGGGAGACCCTGCAGCGCACCACCACCGGCGCACTGGCCCCCGGCGGAACCGTCAACCTGGAGCGCTGCGTCCCTGCCGGCGGGCGGCTTGACGGACACGTGGTCCAAGGCCACGTGGACGGCGTGGGTGCACTACTGGAACGCGAAAACCAAGGCAATTGGGACCGGCTGCGCTTCTTTGTCCCCACCGCACTGTCACGCTACATCGCCGAGAAAGGTTCCATCGCCGTCGACGGCGTCTCCCTCACCGTGACCGCCGTGAGCGCGGCGGCCGACGCACAGCAATGGTTTGAGGTGGGGCTGATACCCGTCACGCTCGCCAACACCGGACTTGGCGACAAGCCGGTGGGCGGGCAGGTGAACCTGGAAGTGGACGTCCTGTCCAAATATGCCGAGCGGCTGTTGCAGTTCGCCGTCCCCGCTGAAGGCGTCGCTGCCGGTACCGAAGGGGTTCGGGCATGAGCGCGCTGACCAACCCGGACACGCTGCTGGACCCCGTGTCCGCCGCCGTGTCCGCCATCGCCGCCGGCCAGGCAGTGCTCGTGGTCGATGATGAAAACCGGGAAAACGAAGGCGACATCATCTTCGCCGCCCAGCACAGCACGCCGGCCCTGATGGGCTGGACCATCCGGCACAGCTCCGGCGTCATCTGCGTGCCCATGGAGGACGGCCGCGCCGATGCCATGGCGCTGCCACCCATGGTGGCGCACAACCAGGACGCCAAGGGCACCGCCTACACGGTCAGCTGCGATGCCGCCCTTGGGGTGAGCACGGGCATCAGCGCCACCGACCGGTCCCTGACGGCCACCATCCTGGCCGGCCCGTTGTCCACGCCCGACGCCGTCACCCGGCCCGGCCACATGTTCCCCCTGCGCGCCGTGCCAGGGGGAGTGCGGCAGCGCCCCGGCCACACGGAGGCCTCGGTGGAATTGTGCAAGCTGGCCGGCTGTGAACCGGTGGCCATCATTGCCGAAGTGGTGGACGACGCCGGCCAAATGGTCAGGCTTGAGGGCTTGCGCGAGTTTGCGGACGCCAACGCGCTGGTGCTGATCTCCATCGCCGACCTGGTGGCCCACCTCGACGCCTCCGGGGGTGCCGGCGTGGCGGCAGCTGCGGGAGCCGGCCATGAGTGAGGCCGCCGCGGCACGCCCGGCCGACTCCATTGTCACCGGCGGACCGGTCGTGAAATTACCCACACCCTTTGGCGTGTTTCAAGCCCAGGCCTGGGTTGATTCGGCCACCGGCGCCGAACACCTGAGCCTGAGCGCACCAGGCCGGGAGCGGAACCACGCAACGGCCGGCCCGCTGGTCCGGCTGCACTCGGAATGCCTGACCGGTGACGTGTTTGGTTCGTTCCGCTGCGACTGCGGCGAGCAGCTGGACTATGCCCTGGAGATGATCCACCGCCAGGGCGGCTCACTGGTCTACCTGCGCGGCCACGAAGGCCGCGGGATCGGGCTGGCCAATAAAATTCGCGCCTACAGCCTTCAGGAGGCCGGCGCGGACACCGTGGATGCCAATGAACAGTTGGGACTGCCCGTGGACGGCCGCGACTACGCCGCTGCCGCCGGCATCCTCCACGCACTGGGGCTGGCCAGCATCCGGCTGCTGAGCAACAACCCGTTGAAGTCCGCGGACCTTTCCCGGCACGGCATCACGGTTACCGAAGTCGTGCCCACGCAGGTTCCGGCCCGGGCCGAAAACCTCCGCTACCTGGAGACCAAACGGGACCGCATGCACCACACCCTTGACGTCAGCGCCCCCCTGGAACTGCACCACACACCAACGGAAGGACCCACCACATGAGCGGCCACGGAGCACCCACCATCGGATTTACCGGAGCGGAAAAGTCACAGGCGGCCACGCTGAAACTGGCCATCATCGCCGCCAGCTGGCACACCGAGATCATGAACGGCCTGCTGGACGGCGCCCTGCGCGGCGCCGCCGACGCCGGCATCGCCAACCCCACCGTCATCCGGGTCCCCGGCAGCTTCGAACTGCCCGTTGCCGCGGCCCGGCTGGCACCCGGCTACGACGCCGTCGTCGCACTCGGCGTGGTGATCCGCGGCGGCACCCCGCACTTCGACTATGTGTGCCAGGCCGCCACCATGGGCCTGACCGACGTCAGCATCCGCACCGGCGTGCCCGTTGGCTTCGGCGTGCTCACCTGCGACACCGAACAGCAGGGGCTGGACCGTGCCGGGCTGCCGGGCTCCGTGGAAGACAAGGGCCATGAAGCCGTGACGGCGGCCTTGGCCACCGCCATGACCCTCGCAAACGCCGGGTAGCTCCGCCCGCGCCGTCGGCCGTTTCACATGGCGGACCCGGACGGCCCCGAAATCCATGAACCCGTGTGTGACCCGTTAGGCTGGAGACCGTGAAGACCTTCGAATCCCTATATGAAGAGCTGAGTGAGAAAGCCGCAGCCCGGCCCGCCGGCTCCCGTACCGTCGCCGAGCTGGAATCCGGCATCCACGGTATCGGCAAGAAAGTGGTTGAGGAAGCCGCCGAGGTGTGGATGGCCGCCGAATACGAATCGGACGAAGCCTGCGCCGAGGAGATCTCCCAGCTGTTCTACCACCTGCAGGTCATGATGATCGCCAAAGGTTTGAGCCTCCAGGACGTTTACAAGCATCTCTAGCCACCTGACGTGGCTGCCAAACGCCTGTTCCGGCGCCTTGTCCCTAAGGTGGCCGTTCCTTTGCCTGACTGATCCGAAAGAAAAACCATGCTGAGAGTTGCCGTGCCCAACAAGGGTGCCCTGTCCGAATCCGCCTCCGCCATACTGGCCGAGGCCGGTTACCGCGAACGCCGCGACAGCCGCGAACTGGTCATGGTGGACCCGGAGAACAATGTTGAATTCTTCTTCCTGCGCCCCCGCGACATTGCAGTGTACGTTGGCGCCGGCACGCTGGATGTCGGCATTACCGGCCGCGACCTGCTGCTGGACGCGCAAGTGGAGGCTGACGAACTCCTTCCCCTGGGCTTCGCCGTCTCGACCTTCCGCTTTGCCGGTCCCGTGGGCCACTTCAGCACGGCCGCGGAGCTCGAAGGTAAACGCCTGGCCACCAGCTACGACGGCCTGCTGCGCGAATATCTCGGAAAACTGGGCATCAACGCCAAGGTGGTCCGCCTCGACGGGGCCGTGGAATCCTCCGTCCGCCTGGGCGTGGCCGACGCCATTGCCGACGTCGTCGAAACCGGCAGCACCCTGCGGGCCGCCGGCATGGAGATCTTCGGCGAACCCATCCTGAACTCCGAGGCGCTGCTGATCGGACGCCGCGGCGTCACCCCGCCGCCCGGCGTGGAGGTCCTCATCCGCCGCCTGCACAGCGTCCTGGTGGCCCGCCAGTACGTGCTGCTGGACTACGACGTTCCGAAGGCGCTGATGGAGAAGGCCACCGCGTTCACCCCCGGGCTGGAATCACCCACGGTCTCCCCGCTGCGGGACTCCGACTGGGTTGCCGTCCGCGCCATGGTCTCTGCCAAGGACACGAACCGGATCATGGACGAGTTGTACGAGCTCGGCGCCCGGGCCATCCTGGTCAGCAGCATCCACGCCTGCAGGATCTAGGGACGTCCCCCATGAGTGTTGCCATTCGGGTCATTCCCTGCCTGGACGTCGACGGCGGCCGGGTGGTCAAGGGCGTCAAGTTCCAAAACCTGCGCGACGCCGGCGACCCCGTCGAACTGGCCCAGCGCTACGACCGCGCCGGCGCCGACGAGCTCACGTTCCTGGATGTGACGGCCTCCTCCGGGAACCGGGACACCACCTTCGACGTCGTCTCCCGCACTGCCGAGCAGGTCTTTATCCCGCTGACGGTGGGCGGCGGCGTCCGCGAGGTGTCCGACGTGGACAGGCTGCTGCGCTGCGGGGCGGACAAGGCGTCCATCAACACTGCGGCCATCGCCCGCCCGGACGTGATCGACGAGATCACCCGGCGCTTCGGCTCCCAGGTCCTGGTCCTCAGTGTTGACGCGCGCCGTACCCGGGACGCCCACACGGCGTCGGGTTTTGAAGTCACCACCCACGGCGGCCGGCTGGGGACCGGCATCGACGCGATCGCCTGGGCGCGGGAGGCCGCCGACCGGGGCGTGGGCGAAATCCTGCTCAACTCGATCGACGCCGACGGCACCAAGGAAGGCTTCGACCTGGAGCTGATCCGGCTGGTCCGGGCCGCCGTGCACGTGCCCATCATCGCTTCCGGCGGCGCCGGCGCCCCCGAACACTTCCCGCCGGCCGTGGCCGCGGGGGCGGATGCGCTCCTGGCAGCATCAATCTTCCACTTTGGCCCGGACCACGCGATCGCCGACGTCAAGAAGGCGATCCGCGACGCCGGCTACGAAGTCCGCTAACCCGCCCACCCCTACCGACGCTCCTGCAGTTTCGGGGCGTTTTGGGCGAACGCTCCTGCAGCATGGGGAACCGTCCCGGCATCGCTGCGGGAGCGTTGGCGGTTGGGGGCCCGAAACTGCGGGAGCGTTGGCGGTTGGGCTAGAAACCGATGGGGGCCGTGCGCAGCAGGGCAACGGCGTCGGCCTGGCCTTCGAAGGACACCAGGGCCTGGCCGGTGCGACCGTTGGCGTGCATGAGGAGTTCGCCCGGTTCTCCGATGATGGCGACCGAAACGGGTGCGCGCTTGGCCACGTGGCGGGGCCCTTCCGGGTTGACCAGCACAACGCCCAGGTCGACGCTGCGGTAGAGGATGGCGGCGCGCTTGACCAGCTCGGCCCACAGGGCGTTGGAATATCCGGGGTCCAGGGCCCGGGGCGCCCAGCGGTCCGTGGCCCGGCGGATATCTTCGGTGTGAACAAAGAATTCGACGAGATTGGCGCTATGGTCGACGGCGCGCAGGGCAAACGGCGACAGTTTGGGCGGACCGCTGCGGAACTTCTCCACCAGTTCGGCAAAGGACTCGGGAGTTGAGGCCGCGGCGGCCAGTTTGGCCGTTGCCTTTTCCGAGACCTTGTTCCACGGCTTGATCACCAGCCCGACACCCACCTTCGCGCTGTGCTCGCGCAGGTAGAGGTGGGCAGCCAGTTCCTGGGTCCGCCATCCGGCGCACAGCGTAGGCGCTCCCGGACCGGCGGCCAGCAGGGTCTCGGCGAGGACTTCACGGGATGGTTCTACAAATTGCATCACTTGTGAAATTAGCATGTATTGGCCCGCTTGGGCACCAGGAGACCTCGGAACGCCGGCCGTGTTTCCCCCTGCGCCGCACGGAAGCGGCGTCAGGACCCGCGGGAAACTTTTCTGCCACTAGAATTGGCGGTGATGCCCCACCTCCCAGAACCCCAGCCAGTGTCCGTTGCGCACCCCGGCAGCCCTGCAGGCAGCCCCGCCGCCCAGCCGGAAGCCTCCCTAGCAGAAAGTGTCGCGTCGCTGCTCAAGCGCGATGTCGACGGGCTGGTCGCCGCCGTCGTCCAGCAGTTCGACACGGGCGAGGTGCTGATGCTTGGCTGGATGGACGACGAAGCGCTTCGGCGCACGTTGGGCACCGGGCGCGTGACGTTTTGGTCGCGGTCCCGCCGCGAATACTGGCGCAAGGGCGACACCTCCGGCCACTGCCAGTTCGTGAAGTCGGTGGCCCTGGACTGCGACGGGGACGCCCTGCTCGTCACGGTCGACCAGGTCGGTGCCGCCTGCCACACCGGCACCCGGACCTGCTTCGAAGGCCGGTCCCTGGCCGCCGTGGTTGGCAGCCGCGACGCATAAGGGCCCGCACCGCCGCCCGCCCGCCCGCCTGAGACGAAAGCACAGTCATTTCATGCAAGATTTTGGTGTCATCCGCCCCACGCTTGAGGAGTTCCGCGAGCTCGCACGCACCCGACGGGTCATCCCGGTGCGCCTTTTGGTGCTGGTGGACGCGCAAACCCCGATCGGGCTGTACCGCACCCTGGCCGCCGGGGCGCCCGGAACGTTCCTTATGGAGTCGGCCGCCGCAGGGGGCGTCTGGTCCCGGTACTCCTTCATCGGGGTGAAGTCGGGGGCCACCCTGACCACCAACGACGGCGCCGCCCACTGGCAGGGCGAGCCCCCCGTGGGCGTGCCCCTGGAGGGCAACCCCGTGGATGCCATGGAGGCGACGCTCAAGCTGCTGGCTACCGAACGCTTCGAGGGCCTGCCGCCGTTCACGTCCGGGCTGGTCGGCTTTGTGGGCTGGGAGTCGGTGCGGCACTGGGAAAGGCTCACCTCCCCGCCGGAGGACGACCTCCACCTGCCCGAGCTGGCCCTGAACCTCATCTCCGACATGGCCGTGCACGACAACGCCGAAGGCACCGTGTTGCTCATTGCCAACGCCATCAACGTCAACGGCACGGACGAGAACGTGGATGCCGCCTGGCACGACGCCGTCGCCCGTGTCCGGGGCATGGTGGGGCAGTTGCGCACGCCCGTGGCCCAGCCCATGTCCGTGATGGACGTACCGGCGGCCTCCTTCGCCGACAGCGTCCAGGAACGGTGGGACCGCAACGACTACCTGAAGGCGGTTGACCGCGGCAAGGAGGCCATAGTGGACGGCGAAGTGTTTCAGGTGGTGATATCCCGCCGCTTTGAAATGGAATGCCGGACTTCGGCCCTGGACGTGTACCGGGTGCTGCGCAACACCAATCCCAGCCCGTACATGTACCTGTACAGTTTTGAGGACGCCCACGGCAAGCCCTACTCGATCGTCGGTTCCTCGCCCGAGGCCCTGGTGAGCGTCAGCGGCGACGAGGTCATCACGCACCCCATCGCCGGTTCGCGCCCGCGCGGCCAAACGGTCGAGGAGGACAAGTTCCTGGCCCAGGACCTGCTCGCCGACGCCAAGGAGCGCTCCGAGCACCTGATGCTGGTGGACCTTTCCCGCAACGACCTCTCCAAGGTCTGCGAGCCGGGCACGGTGGACGTCACGCAGTTCATGGAGGTGGAACGCTTCAGCCACATCATGCACCTGGTGTCCACCGTGGTCGGCACCCTGGGCACGGGCAAGAGTGCCTACGACGTGCTGGCCGCGACCTTCCCGGCCGGCACCCTGTCCGGGGCGCCGAAGCCGCGCGCGTTGCGGCTCCTGGACGAACTTGAGCCGCACCGGCGCGGCATCTACGGCGGCGTGGTGGGCTACCTGGACTTCGCCGGGGACATGGACATGGCCATCGCCATCCGTTCGGCCCTGCTCATGGACGGGCGGGCCTACGTCCAGGCCGGCGGCGGCATCGTGGCGGACTCCGTCAATGAGACCGAGGCCCAGGAAACCGTCAACAAGGCAGCGGCGCCGCTGCGGGCGGTCCATGCGGCGGCGTCCCTCCGGGCGCTGGGGGATGTCACCGGGGATGTCACCGGGGATGCCACCGGGGAAGTTGCAGGGGGCCTGTCATGAGTGCCAGGCAGCCGGCGCCCGTGTGGAAGCGCAAGTCCACGCTGATTCTGCTGGCCGTCCTTGCGGCGCTGGCAGTCTTTGGCACCACCACGCAAACCTGGATCCATGTGACCTTTGGGCAGGGTGCGGTGCAGCAGGCAGCGCTGAACATCCAGGGCAGCAAGGCGGCCGTCGCCGTCTCGGCCCTGGCGCTCGTGGCCCTGGCCGGGGCCCTGGCCGCCACGATCGCCGGCAGGGTGGCACGCATCATCACCGCCGCCATCGTCCTGCTGGGCGCGGTGGGGATCATCGCCGTCGTGCTTGGGGTCCTGGCTGATCCGTCCGCGGCGGCCATGGCCGAGGTCGGCAAGGCGACCGGCGTTGTGGGCGTGGCCAGCAACGCCACGACCACGTGGTTCCCGGTGGCCGCCGTGGCCGCCTCCGCCGTGCTGGCCACAGCCGCCGCCCTCATGCTGTGGGCGGGCAGGGGCTGGGCGGTGCGCACCAGGTACGACGCCGGACCCTCCTCCGCGCCGAAGCCCGCCCCCGGCGCGCCGATCGATGAAGTCGACAGCTGGGACCGCCTGAGCCGCGGGGACGACCCCACGGCCTAGGCCCTGCCCCAGGCCGTGCCGCGGCGGGGTTTCGGTTTCCACACGCTTCTAATGGCAGAATGTATTGCAGTATCCGCATCAAAGGGAGAATTACCATGAGCAACCAGTCGGCCCCCACGTCCGCCACCGTCAATGTGAGCGAACCCATTGACCACAGCATCGAACTGGGCCACGGCAACAGCCCCGCAGCATGGACCTGTGTCACCATCATGCTGGTTGGCGTCATCATCGGCTGCATCGCCTTTCTTATTGGCCACGCCGCGACAATCCTGTTCTGGGTCGGCGTGGCCGTGATCGCCGCCGGCCTGGTCGTGGGGCTGGTCATGAAGCTTGTTGGATACGGTGTCGGCGGAGACAAGCTGAAGAACAACGGCCACTGACCGTGAGCGTTTTGCAGGACATCATTGCAGGCGTCAGGGAAGATCTTGACTCCCGCAGGCTGACTGTGGGCCTGGCGGAACTGAAAGTCCGGGCTGCCGCGGCGGCCCCGGCCCTGGACGCCTACGCAGCCCTGGACGGTCACACTGCCGGCCGGCCCGAGCTGCGGGTTGTGGCCGAAGTCAAGCGCCGCAGCCCGTCCAAGGGGGAGCTGGCCGGCATTGCCGATCCGGCTGCGCTGGCCCGCGAGTATGCCAACGGCGGAGCGTCCGTGATCAGCGTCCTCACCGAGGAACGCCGGTTCGGCGGCTCCTTGGCAGACCTGGACGCCGTGCGCGCCGCCGTGGACATCCCCGTGCTGCGCAAGGACTTCACCTGCGACCCCTACATGATCTGGGAAGCGCGCGCCCACGGCGCCGACCTGGTCCTGCTCATCGTGGCTGCGCTGGGCGATGAGGAACTGCGCGACTATCTGGCGCTCACCCATGAACTGGGCATGAACGCCGTCGTGGAGACCCACACCGCCGAGGAGATCGCACGGGCCGTGGCCGCAGACGCGAAGATCATCGGCATCAACGTGCGCAACCTGAAAACCCTTGACGTCGACCGCGGAACGTTTGCGGCGCTGGCCGGGAACATTCCTGCCGGACCGGTGGTCATCGCCGAATCCGGCGTCCGCGACGTCCACGACGTGCGCCACTACGCCGAACATGGCGCCAACGCGATCCTGGTGGGCGAGGCCCTTGTCAAGGACGCCACACCGTTGGAGCGCATCGCCGAGTTCGCCAGGGCCGGCGCGGAAGCAATCGAGGGACGGCACCTGGGCACGCGGTAGCCCGGCGTCGCTTCCACCGCTCTGCCTGACTGTGCTCCACAGGATTGCCGGCGCACAGGCAACGACTTACCCGAACCCATCAACAACGAACAGGACGGTGGAACAGATGGCCCACGAGCCCACAGCTTCGTCATCAGGACCTGCCGGCATGGAGGACCCCGCAACGGCGTTCCTCGCCGGCGGGCACGGACACGGCGCAGTCGCCCACGAGCATTCCCTGCGCCACGCCCCTGGACCCTACTTTGGCAGCTACGGCGGGCGCTGGATGCCCGAGTCGCTCATTGCAGCCCTGGACGAACTTGAAGACACCTTCGAAAAGGCCAAGGTGGATCCGGAGTTCCTGGCCGAAGTGGCCGAGCTGAATAAAAACTACTCCGGACGCCCGTCACTGCTGACAGAGGCCAAGCGTTTCAGCGCCCATGCCGGCGGCGCACGGATCTTCCTCAAGCGTGAGGACCTGAACCACACCGGCTCGCACAAGATCAACAACGTGCTGGGCCAGGCGCTGCTCGCCAAGCGCATGGGCAAGACCCGTATCATCGCCGAGACCGGTGCCGGCCAGCACGGCGTGGCCAGCGCCACCGCCGCCGCCCTGCTCGGGCTCGAGTGCGTTGTCTACATGGGGGCCGAAGACTGCCGCCGCCAGGCCCTGAACGTGGCCCGCATGCAACTTCTGGGCGCTACCGTGGTGCCTGTGACCAACGGCTCCCAGACGCTTAAGGACGCCATCAACGATGCCCTGCGCGACTGGGTGGCAAACGTCGAAACGACCCACTACCTGCTCGGCACGGCCGCCGGCGCCCACCCGTTCCCCGCCATGGTCCGCTTTTTCCACGAAGTCATCGGCGAAGAGGCGCGCGGCCAGATCCTGGACCAGATCGGCCGGCTGCCCGACGCCGTGTGCGCCTGCATCGGTGGCGGCTCCAACGCGATCGGCATCTTCCACGGCTTCCTGGACGACCCGTCCGTAAAGCTGTACGGCTTTGAGGCCGGCGGCGACGGCGTGGAAACGGGCCGCCACGCCGCCACCATCACGCTGGGGCTTCCCGGCGTGCTGCACGGCGCCCGCTCCTACCTGATGCAGGACGACGACGGCCAGACCATCGAGTCCCATTCCATCTCCGCGGGGCTGGACTATCCGGGCGTCGGACCCGAACATGCCTACCTGGCGGACATTGGCCGCGTCACCTACGAGCCCATCACCGACGCCGAGGCCATGGACGCCTTCAAGCTCCTGAGCCAGACCGAAGGAATCATCCCGGCCATCGAGTCCTCCCACGCGCTGGCCGGCGCCATCAAGGTGGGGCAGCGGCTGACCGCCGGCGCGGCAACGCCGTCGGACACCGTCATCGTCGTCAACCTCTCCGGCCGGGGTGACAAGGACGTGGAAACGGCCGCGGAGTGGTTTGGCATGCTGGATGAGGACGGCAACGTCAAGGGCACCACGCTGTCCACGCGAAACGCCAAGGGCGCTGCACCGGCCAGTGCCGCGGACGCCGACGAGAACGCAGAGGATGCCACCCATGAGTGAAACTGACGCCGCGGCCGCCATTGGCACCCCCGCCATCGCCAGCAAGTCGGCCGCGGCCATCGACCGGGCCAAGGCCGCGGGCCGCAAGGCCCTGATCGCATACCTGCCCGCGGGATTCCCGGACAAGCAGACCGCCATCGACGCCGCCATTGCCGTGGCCCGCAACGGCGCCGACATCATTGAAATCGGTATTCCGTACTCGGACCCGGTCATGGACGGGGCCGTGATCCAGGCGGCCACCACCCAGGCGCTTGCCAACGGCTTCCACGTGGCCGACGTGTTCGACATCGTCGCCGCCGTCACCGCCGAAACCGACGCGGCCGTGCTGGTCATGACCTATTGGAACCCCGTGCTGCGCCTGGGCGTGGATGAGTTCTCCCGGCGCCTGGCCGAGGCCGGCGGTGCCGGACTCATCACCCCGGACCTCATCCCGGACGAGGCCGCCGAATGGTTTGCGGCGTCGGACAAGTATGGGCTGGACCGCGTGTTCCTCGTTGCACCGTCGTCCTCGCCGGAGCGCGTTGCCATGACAGTGCAGGCCACCCGCGGGTTTGTGTATGCCGTCTCCATCATGGGCGTCACCGGGGCCCGGACATCTGTCGCCACGACGGCGGAAGCCGTGGTGGCCGCGGCGCATGCCGCCGGCGCCGAGCGTGCCTGCGTCGGCCTGGGCGTGTCCAAGGCCGAGCACGTGCGTGAAATTGCGGCCTACGCGGACGGCGTCATTGTCGGCACCGCCCTGGTCGCGGCGCTGCGCGACGGCGGAGTGCCCGCCGTCGCAGCCTTGGCCAAGGAACTGCGTTCGGGCTTCGGCGCGGACACCGCCACACCCTCCACCACGGGAGCATAGCCACCAGTGACTTACACCGCCCTGACCCATTCCCTGGCGGCCTCCGCCGCCACTGCGATTCCGGCCCCGGTGTGGTCCGGCTTCGACCTCGGCCCGCTGCGCATCCACGCCTACGCCCTGTGCATCCTGCTGGGCATCATTGCCGCGATTTGGCTGACCAGCATCCGCTGGAAGCGGCGCGGCGGCCCTGAGGGCTCCATCTGGGACATCGCCATCTGGGCCATCCCGTTCGGCATTATCGGCGGACGGCTCTACCATGTGTTTTCCTCCCCGGACGCGTACTTCGGTCCCGGCTACAACGGCACCGGCAACCTGTGGCTCATACCCCAGATTTGGTTGGGCGGCCTGGGCATTTGGGGGGCCGTGGTGCTCGGCGTCATTGGTGCCTGGATCGGCTGCCGGCGCGCAGGGGTGAAGATCTCCGCCTTCATTGACGCCGCCGCGCCGGGCATCCTGCTGGCACAGGGGATCGGGCGTTGGGGCAACTACTTCAACCAGGAACTCTTTGGCGGGCCGACCACGCTGCCTTGGGGACTGCACGTGGACCCCCAGTTCGTGCCGGCGGGGTTCAGCCCCGAGACGCTGTTCCACCCCACCTTCCTGTACGAGTGCGTGTGGGACGTCCTGGGCGTCGTGGCGCTGCTGCTCATCGACAGGCACTTCCGGATGCGCCGGGGCCGGCTGTTCCTGATGTACGCCATGATCTACACTGCCGGACGGGTGTGGATTGAAATGCTGCGCATCGACACGGCCGAACACCTCACGTTCTTCGGGATCACGGCCCGCCTCAACGTCTGGACGAGCGTGGTGGTGTTCGCCGGTGCGCTGCTGGTGTTCCTGGCCCTCACCTATGTCCGCCGCGGCACTGTGGCGGATTCCGTGTACCTGCGCGGCCACGGCCCGTCCCCTGCCGGTCCTGGCGACGTTGGCGGCACCCCTGCGGACAGGACCGCGGAGTCCGGCGGGGCCGCCGCTGGAGGAGGGGGCACTGCTGCTGACGGGAGCGCGGCCGCCGGGGCGGTGACTGCGGACGCGGAGGGCGTACCGGCCCACCGGGCAGCGGACACTGAATCCGGGCAGACGAGTGCAGCACCTGGGGACACCAATCGGGGCCCGGCAATCGACGCGGCATCGGTGGAGGCGCCGAAAAAGCCCGAGGCTTAGCAATCGGCCAGGGGGGCCTATCCCCGCAGCCGCCACCGGCAGCAACGACCTGTGAACGAGAGGGCGGTCCCGAGCGGGGCCGCCCTCTTCTGTAGGCAGGCCGGCCTTGGAGCGGTGGGTCGGCCCCACGGAAATGCCAATAAAACGGCATATATCCAGATATTATTACTGATCATGCGTATGTGTTCACCTGGCAAGATGAAAGTATTCAGCCCCAATTGATGCCCTATATAGTGAGAATCGCCGCGCTTGCAGGGGCCGGGACACCGCCGGGCCCGATTGTGCACTTGCACCAGGGAAGGACCTTCCGGATGTGCCAGCCACCGTGGGCGGCCGTGAAACACCGCAGCTAGCATCGAAATCTGCTTCCCGGGGAATCCTCCCCGGTCGCCAAGGGCCACCGTCGTCCCCATTCACCGCTCGACCAGGGGAAGGACTTCACCGTCATGACTCAATCTTCACAGCAACCCGCCGGCAGGGCACTTTCGCCGTTCACGCGTTTTGCGTCCATGCCGGGGCAGGCCGGGCTGTACCGGCCCGAAGCCGAGAAGGACGCCTGCGGCCTGGCCGTCGTGGCCACCCTGCGGGGCGTCCCTGGCCACGACATTGTCCAGAACGCGCTGACGGCCCTGCGCAACCTTGAACACCGCGGTGCCGTTGGGGCGGACGAAGGGACGGGCGACGGCGCCGGCATCCTGGTGCAGGTACCCGACGAATTCTTCCGGGCCGTTGCAGGCCTTCAGCTGCCCCCGGCGGGGGAATACGCGGTGGGAACCGCGTTCCTGCCAACCGCTCCCAAGGAGCAGGCAGCCACGCGTGCCGGCATCGAGGCGCTGGCCGAGCGGGACGGCCTGGTTGTCCTGGGCTGGCGCGAAGTTCCCGTCGTCGCCGAGCTGGTCGGCGCCAGCGCCCGTGCCTGCATGCCGCACTTCAGCCAGCTGTTCGTGGCACAGCGGGCCACGCAAAGTGTGAGCGCACCCGCAGCGGGCAAAAGTGAAGCCAACGTCCTGGATGCGAAGGCCTTCCGGCTGCGCAAGCGCGCCCAACACAAGTTCGGCGTGTACTTCCCGTCGCTGTCCTCCAAGACCATCGTCTACAAGGGCATGCTGACCACCGCGCAGGTGGAACCGTTCTACCCGGACCTCTCCGATGAACGCTTCAAGACCCTGCTGGCCGTGGTCCACTCCCGCTTCTCCACCAACACTTTCCCGTCGTGGCCGCTGGCCCAGCCCTTTCGCACCATCGCGCACAACGGTGAGATCAACACCGTCAAGGGGAACCGGAATTGGATGCGGGCCCGCCAGTCCACCATGTCCCACCCGCTGCTCGGGGACGCACCCGAGGAATTGTTCCCCATCTGCACTGCGGGCGCCTCCGACTCTGCCTCCTTTGACGAGGTGGCAGAGCTGCTGTGGCTTTCCGGGCGCCCCATCACCGAGGCGATCATGATGATGATCCCGGAGGCCTGGGAAAACCACGCCACGATGGACCCGGACCGCAAGGCCTTCTACGAATACCACTCACTCATGATGGAACCGTGGGACGGACCCGCGGCGGTGTCCTTTACCGACGGCACCCAGGTGGGCGCCACCCTGGACCGCAACGGGCTGCGCCCCTTCCGTTACTGGGTGACCGGCGACGGCCTGGTGGTCTTCGCCTCCGAGGTGGGCGTGCTGGACATCCCCGCGGAGAACGTCGTGGAGAAGGGTCGGGTGGCACCCGGGAAGATGTTTGTTGTCGACACCGAAAACGGGCGCCTGATCCGCGACGACGAGGTCAAGGCCAACCTCGCCGCCGCCAACCCCTGGGCGGAGTGGGTGAAGGAGAACAGCCTCAGCCTCGCCGACCTGCCCGAACGCGAGCACGTGGTGCACACCGCCGCCTCCGTCGTCCACCGCCAGCGCACCTTTGGCTACACCACCGAGGAGCTGAAGATCCTGCTCGGCCCCATGGCCCAGACGGGCGGGGAACCGCTGGGCGCCATGGGCACCGACACGCCCGTCGCCGTGCTCTCCAAGCGCCCGCGCCTGCTCTTTGACTACTTTGTGCAATCCTTCGCGCAGGTCACCAACCCGCCCCTGGACTCCATCCGCGAGGAACTCGTCACCTCCCTGAACACCGCCATCGGCCCGCAGGGCAACCTGCTATCCCGGGCCAAGGTCAAGATGCCGCAGCTCGCCCTGACCTTCCCCGTGATCAACAACGACGAGCTGGCCAAGATCGCGAACCTCGAAAGTCCCCTGCACGCCGACGGCACGGGCGGGGAACACATCGCCATGAAGGTCCGCGGGCTGTACAAGTTCGACGGCGGCGAAGCTGCCCTGCGCTCCCGGCTCACCGAGATCTGTGAGCAGGTCTCCGGCGCCATCAACCGCGGCGTGCAGTACGTGGTCCTCTCCGACCGCGACTCCTCGGCCGCTTGGGCGCCGATTCCCTCGCTGCTGCTGCTCAGCGCCGTGCACCACCACCTGCTGCGCAGCGCCAATCGCACCAAAATATCCTTGGTGGTGGAGGCCGGCGACGTCCGGGAGGTTCACCATGTGGCCGTGCTGATCGGCTTCGGAGCCGCCGCCGTCAATCCGTACCTGGCCATGGAATCCGTCGAGGAACTGGCCCGCAACGGCGACATCTCCGGCGTCACGGCCGAAAAGGCTGTGCACAACCTCATCAAGGGCCTAGGCAAGGGCGTTTTGAAGATCATGTCCAAGATGGGCATCTCCACCGTGTCCTCCTACTGCGGGGCGCAGACGTTTGAGGCGCTGGGCCTCTCACAGGAGCTGGTGAACGAGTACTTCACCGGCACTGTCTCCCAGCTGGGCGGCGTGGGGCTGGACGTCATCGCCGCCGAGGTCAGTGCCCGCCACACCCTGGCCTACCCTGTGGACGGGGTGGACGTGCCGCACCAGCCGCTGGCCGGCGGCGGCGAGTACCAGTGGCGCCGCGACGGGGAACCGCACCTGTTCAACCCTGACACGGTCTTCCGGCTCCAGCATGCCACGCGGGAACGCCGGTATGACATTTTTAAGAAGTACACGCAAGGCATCGACGACCAGGCCGGGCGTCTCATGACGTTCCGCGGGCTGTTGAAGTTCAGGGACGGGGTCCGCCCGCCGGTGCCGCTGGAAGAGGTGGAGCCGGTCAGCAGCATTGTCAAGCGCTTCTCCACCGGTGCCATGAGCTACGGTTCGATCTCCAAGGAAGCCCACGAGACCCTGGCCATCGCCATGAACCGCCTTGGGGCAAAGTCCAACACGGGCGAGGGCGGGGAGGACGTGGACCGCCTGCTGGATCCGGAGCGGCGTTCCGCCATCAAGCAGGTGGCCTCCGGCCGCTTCGGCGTCACGAGCCTGTACCTGACCAACGCCACGGACATCCAGATCAAGATGGCCCAGGGCGCCAAGCCCGGCGAGGGCGGCCAGCTGATGGCCAAAAAGGTGTATCCGTGGATTGCCGAGACCCGGCACTCCACCCCCGGCGTGGGGCTGATTTCCCCGCCTCCCCACCATGACATCTACTCCATCGAGGACTTGGCGCAGCTGATTTACGACTGCAAGCGTGCCAACCCCGAGGCGAGGGTGCACGTCAAGCTGGTCTCCGAGATGGGGATCGGCACGGTGGCGAGCGGCGTGACCAAGGCCAAGGCCGACGTCGTACTGGTCTCCGGGCACGACGGCGGCACCGGCGCCAGCCCGCTGAACTCGCTCAAGCATGCCGGCATGCCGTGGGAGCTGGGACTGGCCGAGACGCAGCAGACGCTCCGCCTGAACGGGCTGCGCGACCGCGTGGTGGTGCAGGTGGACGGGCAGCTGAAGACCGGGCGCGACGTGGTGGTTGCCGCCCTCCTGGGTGCCGAGGAATACGGCTTCGCGACGGCCCCGCTGGTGGTTTCCGGCTGCGTCATGATGCGCGTGTGCCACCTGGACACCTGCCCCGTGGGCGTGGCCACGCAAAACCCGGAGCTGCGCCGGCGTTTCAGCGGCAAGCCCGAGTTCGTGGTGAACTTCTTTGAGTTCCTGGCCCAGGAGGTGCGCGAGATCCTGGCGGAGCTCGGCTTCAGGACCCTCGAGGAAGCGATCGGCCAGGGAGGGGTGCTGGACACCCTGGACGCCGTGAACCATTGGAAGACGGCGGGCCTGGACCTCTCGCCCATCCTGTCCGACGCCGGCGTGCCCGCCACGACGCCGGTGCGCCGTATGACTGAGCAGAACCACGAGCTGGAGAAGCATTTTGACCAGCAGCTGGTCGCCATGAGCGCTGATGCGCTGGCTGACCGGGCGCCGGTGCGCATCAGCCTGCCGGTGGTCAACACCGACCGCTCCGTGGGCACGATGCTGGGCTGGCACGTCACCAAGGCGTTCGGCATCGACGTGCTCGGGCCGGACACCATCGACGTGACGCTGACGGGTCAGGCGGGGCAGTCGCTGGGCGCGTTCCTGCCGGCTGGCATCACGCTGCGGCTCTACGGGGACGCCAACGACTACGTGGGCAAGGGCCTTTCCGGGGGGCGCATCACCGTCCAGCCGGACCGGGCCAACACGTTCACGGCCGAGGAAAACGTCATCGCCGGCAATGTGATCGGCTACGGCGCCACCAGCGGGGAAATGTTCCTGCGCGGCCAGGTGGGCGAACGCTTCCTGGTCCGCAACTCCGGTGCCACGGCCGTGGTGGAGGGCATCGGCGACCACGGCTGCGAATACATGACCGGGGGACAGGCCCTGGTCCTGGGCCCCACAGGCCGCAACTTTGGCGCCGGCATGTCCGGCGGCACGGCGTACGTCCTGGACCTGCAGGAATGCAACGTCAACAAGCAGGCCTTGGATTCGGGGGAGTTGCAACTGCGCCCGCTCGACGCCGGTGACGCGGACCTGGTGCACGCACTCCTGGTCAAGCACCGTGACGAGACGGGATCGGACGTTGCGCAGGCCCTGCTCGCGGACTTCCCGGCGACGGTGGCCCGCCTGACGAAGGCGCTTCCGCGCGACTATGCGGCAGTTTTGGAAACCCGCCTGGCAGCAGCCGGGCTGGGCGAGGACCCCGACGGTGAGACTGTCTGGGCAAAAATTTTGGAGGTTACCGGTGGCTGATCCCCGCGGTTTTTTGAAGAATCGGGAACGCATCACCCAGGCCCGGCGGCCCGTCCCGGTCCGGATCATGGACTGGAAAGAGGTGTACGAGTCCCAGGAAAAGGGCGTGCTGAAGGGACAGGCAGGCCGCTGCATGGACTGCGGCGTGCCGTTCTGCCACCAGGGCTGCCCGCTGGGGAACCTGATTCCCGAGTGGAACGACCTCACCTGGCGTGACAAGGGGCAGGAGGCCGTTGAAAGGCTGCACTCCACGAACAACTTCCCCGAGTTCACCGGCCGCCTCTGCCCCGCACCGTGCGAAACCGCGTGCGTGCTGGGCATCAACCAGCCGGCCGTGACCATCAAGCAGGTGGAGGTCTCCATCATTGACGAAGCCTTCGCCCAGGACTGGGTGCATCCGTTGCCGCCGGCCCGGCTCACCGGCAAGACAGTCGCCGTCGTCGGTTCCGGCCCGGCCGGCATGGCCGCTGCCCAGCAGCTGACCCGCACGGGCCACACGGTGGCCGTCTACGAACGCGATGACCGGATCGGCGGACTGCTGCGCTACGGCATCCCGGACTTCAAGCTGGAGAAGGAAACAGTTGACCGCAGGCTGGAGCAGATGGCGGCGGAAGGCACCCGCTTCCGCACCGGCGTCGAGGTGGGCAAGGACATCGGGTGGGAGGAACTGCGGAGGCGCTACGACGCCGTCGTGGTGTGCACGGGCGCCACTGTTCCGCGCGACCTTCCCGTTCCGGGCCGCGCACTGGACGGCGTGCACTTTGCCATGGACTACCTGGTGCAGTCCAACAAGGTGGTGGCCGGGGATGTTGTGGACGGGCAGATCGACGCCCGCGGCAAGCACGTGGTGATCCTGGGCGGCGGCGACACCGGCGCGGACTGCCTGGGCACGGCGCACCGCCAGCAGGCGGCGTCGGTGACCACGCTGGCGATTGGCAAGCAGCCGCCGCTGGAGCGCAGTTCCGCCCAACCGTGGCCGACGTTCCCGAATTTGTTCGAGGTTGCCAGCGCGCACGAGGAAGGCGGGGAGCGCACCTATCTCGCCTCCACGGTTGAATTCATCGGCGAAGACGGCGTGCTGACAGGGCTGAAGCTGGCCGAAACCGAGTACGTCGACGGCCGGCGGGTGCCCAAGGAGGGCACGGAGAGGACCATCCCGGCAGATCTGGTGCTGCTCTCGCTGGGCTTCACCGGGCCGGAGACCGCCGAATTGACGCATCAGCTGCCCGTTGAGTTGGACGGGCGTTCCAATGTGGGCCGTGACGGCTACTACATGACGAGCCGGCGGGGCGTGTTCGCTGCCGGTGACGCCGGGCGTGGACAGTCGCTGATTGTGTGGGCGATTGCCGAGGGCCGTGCCTGCGCGGCGGCGGTGGACAAGTTCCTGATGGGGGAGACGTTCCTCCCCGCGCCCGTCTCACCTAGTGATTCGGCTATCGGTGTTTAGCGGCAAACCGCTACGCTTGGAGCAGGAACCGAAGTTTTCCACTATCACCCACACCACTAGGTAGGTAAATTGAGACGCGCAAAAATTGTGGCCACTTTTGGCCCGGCGATCGCCAGCTACGAGAAAACCCTGGCGGTGCTTGATGCAGGCGTCAACGTTGCCCGCATGAACATGAGCCACGGCGACTATTCCGTGCACCAGAACACGTACGACAACGTGCGCAAGGCAGCGTCGGAGCTGCACAAGAGCGTGGCCCTCATGGCCGACCTCCAGGGCCCGAAGATCCGTCTGGGCCGCTTCGCCAACGGGGAAGGCTACGAGCTGGCCGTGGGCGATGTCTTCACCATCACCACCGAGGACGTTCCGGGTACCAAGGACATCTGCTCCACGACCTTGAAGTCCCTGACCGAGGACGTCAAGGTGGGCGACACACTGCTCATTGACGACGGCAAGGTCTCCGTCCGCGCCACCTCAGTGGACAGCGTAAAGGTCACCACCGTAGTGACTGTCCCCGGGAAGGTGTCCAACAACAAGGGCATCAACCTGCCGGGCGTGGCCGTGAACGTGCCAGCCCTGAGCGAAAAGGACGAGGCAGACCTGCGCTGGGCGCTCAAGTGCGGCGTGGACATGGTGGCACTGTCCTTCGTGCGGGACGCTTCGGACATTCAGCGCGTCCACGAAATCATGGACGAAGAGGGCCGCCGGGTGCCGGTGATCGCCAAGATTGAGAAGCCGCAGGCCGTAGACAACCTCGAGGCCATCGTGGATGCCTTTGACGCAATCATGGTGGCCCGCGGTGACCTGGGCGTGGAGCTTCCGTTCGAAGACGTGCCGCTGGTGCAAAAGCGCTGCGTCGAGCTGGCCCGCCGCTGGGCCAAGCCCGTCATTGTGGCCACGCAGGTCCTGGAGTCGATGATTGAGAACCCCCGCCCCACCCGGGCCGAGGCCTCCGACTGCGCCAATGCCGTGCTCGACGGCGCCGACGCGGTCATGCTCTCCGGGGAGACCAGCGTGGGCAAGTTCCCCATCGAGACGGTCAAGACCATGGCCCGGATCATTGAGGCCACCGAGCTGCACGGCCTCAAGCGCATCCCGAGCCTTGGTTCGCAGCCGCACACCCGCGGCGGCGTCATCACCGCCGCGGCCGTGCAGATCGCCGACCAGCTCGACACCAAGTACCTGGCCACGTTCACGCAGTCCGGGGATTCGGCGCGCCGGCTCTCACGCCTGCGTCCGGCCAAGCCGGTGTTTGCCTTTACCCCGGTGGAGCAGGTACGCAACCAGCTGGCCCTGACCTGGGGCATTGAGCCGGTACTGGTGCCGACGGTCTCGCACACGGACGCGATGACCGCGCAGGTGGACCGCACCCTCCTGGAGAAGGGTCTGGTCAGCGTGGGGGACATGGTGGTCATAGCCGCCGGTTCCCCTCCCGGACAGGTTGGCTCGACGAACCTGGTGACGGTCCACCGCGTCGGCGACTTGGCGGACACCGGCAAGAGCGCCAACGGCGGTCCCAACGGCAGGGAAACGGTCGGCCCCTGGCCCAAGGCCTAACGCCCCATCCCAAGGGCTAGCGCCCTGTCCCAACTAAGACGCACTTGTTGCTGAATTCGAACTTGTTTTCAGCAACAAGTGCGTCTTAGTTTCCAGCCCGGTTTTTAACACAACCATGGTGAAAGTTCGACGCCGGCACCCTGGGTGGGTGCCGGCGTCGTGGTTGAGCGGCGGTTGTGGGCCGGCTGGGGTGGAGCGTAGGTCCGTGGTGGCCTAGTTGACCTGGTTGATGATGGTCTCGGCGACCTCGCGCATGCCCAGGCGGCGGTCCATGGACGTCTTTTGGATCCAGCGGAACGCCTCGGGCTCGGTGAGGCCCATCTTGGTGGTTAGCAGGCTCTTGGCGCGTTCCACCAGCTTGCGGGTGGCGAACTGCTCCTGGAGGTCGGAAACCTCCTCTTCGAGGGCCTTGATTTCCTCGTGGCGGGAGAGGGCGATCTCCAGGGCGGGGATGAGGTCGGCCGGGGTGAACGGCTTGACCACGTAGGCCATGGCGCCGGCGTCGCGGGCGCGCTCGACGAGTTCCTTCTGGCTGAACGCCGTCAGGAGCACCACGGGGGCAATGCGTGCCTTGACGATGTGTTCGGCGGCCGTTATGCCGTCCATGACGGGCATCTTGACGTCCATGAGGACCAGGTCCGGCTTGAGTTCCTTGGCGAGCTCGACGGCCTTTTCACCGTTGTCGGCCTCGCCCACCACGTCGTAGCCTTCCTCGCGCAGGATCTCCATGATGTCCAGGCGGATCAGGGTCTCGTCCTCAGCGACGATGACGCGGCGTGCGGGTGTGGTGGGGGTGGATTCCGATTGTTCGGACACGTGGGCTCCTTGGAAGCTGTTGACTGTGACGCCTGGCACAATGTTTGCGACCACGGCACACGGGTGCTGGCGTTTCTACAAAACAGCCTATCTGCATGTAGAGTTGTTTCGCGCACTTGTTCGCCAAGCGATTCGTGGATGGGCGCGTGATCTTTGTAACGGCGGCTTTTTGGCCATTGCAAAGGCCCGAGTGGCGGAATGGCAGACGCGCTGCACTCAAAATGCAGTATCGAGAGGTGTGTGGGTTCGAGTCCCACCTCGGGCACCGTATTACCGCAGGT
>CAJDTM010000058.1_pt1 | contig 24439 bp, 18 predicted proteins | sample 7389831 | NCBI WGS metagenome assembly CAJDTM01 (sample SAMEA7055656, study PRJEB34461) | soil metagenome | biome: terrestrial ecosystem; feature: Peninsula; material: soil | place: Antarctica | collected 2016
CCGGTGACCGGCAGTAGTCGTGTCAAGCGGGGCATGGCCGAGATGCTTAAGGGTGGCGTCATTATGGACGTTGTCAATGTTGAGCAGGCCAGGATTGCCGAGGATGCCGGTGCTGTGGCCGTTATGGCTTTGGAGCGCGTGCCGGCGGATATCCGTGCGCAGGGTGGGGTTTCCCGGGCCAGTGACCCGGACATGATTGATGCGATCATTGCCGCGGTGTCCATCCCGGTCATGGCCAAGGCCAGGATCGGCCATTTCGTGGAGGCCCAGGTCCTTCAATCCCTGGGTGTGGATTATGTGGATGAGTCCGAGGTCCTGACCCCGGCGGACTACGAGCACCACATTGACAAGTGGAACTTCAAGGTTCCCTTTGTGTGTGGTGCCACGAATCTGGGGGAGGCGTTGCGCCGGATCAATGAGGGTGCGGCGATGATCCGTTCCAAGGGTGAGGCCGGGACGGGGGACGTTTCCAACGCCACGGGCCATATGCGCAAGATCCGGGCGCAGATTGCCCGTCTGGCTTCCCTGCCCGGGGATGAGCTGTATGTTGCTGCGAAGGAATTGGCTGCACCGTACGAGTTGGTGAAGGAGATCGCTGCGACGGGGAAGCTGCCGGTGGTGTTGTTCACCGCCGGTGGGATCGCCACTCCGGCCGACGCGGCCATGATGATGCAGTTGGGCGCGGACGGGGTGTTTGTCGGTTCGGGCATTTTCAAGTCCGGCAACCCGGCCCAGCGTGCTGCCGCGGTGGTGAAGGCCACCACGTTCTATGATGATGCGAAGGTCATCGCGGACGTTTCCCGCGGCCTGGGCGAGGCGATGGTGGGCATCAACGTCGCCGACATCCCCGAACCGCACCGCCTCGCCGAGCGCGGCTGGTAAGCAGGCAGGGAAGCAGGGAAGCAGGGAAGTAGGGAAGCAGGCAGGCAGGGGCGGGCGGACCCGTTGCCGTCTGGACGCTCCTGCACTTTCGGGACGTTTTTGCCCGACGCTCCCGCACCCAGGTGCGGGAGCGTCGGCGTTTTCTCCCCCGAAAGTGATGGAGCGTCCGGCCGGGGTGCCCCGCATGTGCGGCGGGGGCGCTAGCGGGGCAGGCGGTACCACCACGTCTGGCCCTTGCCGATGAGTTCGAAGCCGCGGCTGCCAAATAGCCGCAGCCCCTCCGGCGTGGCGTTGAGCACTAAGTGCTCAGCACCGGCGTCGGCCGCCGTTGCGGCCAGGCGGTCCAGCAGCGCCGTGCCCAGGCCGGTGCGGCGGTGCTCCGGAGCCACCGCCATGTCGAAAATCCCGGCCAGGTGCTTGGTGCCCTGCCCAGGCTCCAGGAACACATGGGACTGCCCCGCCCATTCGCCGCCCACACGCGCCGTGGCCAGCCAGGCCTGAGGGGGGTTGAGGGAACACACCCCGTCGGCCGGTGCGGCGAGGGACACGCGGTCGTCATCGGCCCCGACAGGGGTCCAGTCCTCCAGCGCCGCCGTCATCCACCACGGCTGCCAGCCCCGTTCAAAGCGGTGCCGGGCCAGGGCACCGGGCTTCACTGCCGCGTTCAGCCACACGCCCACCGTGTCGGCACCTCGCCGTTCCGCCTCGCCCAACGCCGGCAGCAGCCCGGCCTCGGTGATCTCGGTGGGAAACAGGCAGAGCATTTCGCGGGTTTCCGGCAGCCACACCCACTCCATGCGATGCGTGCCGAAGGCCCTCCCACCCGTGGCCGCGGCCAAGGCCCTGAACCATGCGTGCTGGGTCCGCTGGCAGTCAGCAATCGTCACCATGGGCCTAGTTCAGCCCCCGGCGTTCCAGCAGCGGGGCAGTGTCCGCATCCCTGCCGGCAAAGTCGCGGTATGCCTGCAGCGGGTCCACTGAGAAACCCCGGCTGAGGACGGAGGAGCGGAAGCGGTCACCGTTGGCGCGCGTCAGCCCGCCATTGGCCTTGAACCAGGCCTCGGTGTCGGCATCGAGCACCTCGCTCCAAATGTAGGAGTAGTAGCCGGCAGCGTAGCCGCCGGCGAAGATGTGGTTGAAGTAGCTGGTGCGGTAGCGCGGCGGCACCGCCGGCAGGTCAACGCCGACGGCGGCCAGGGCGGCCGACTCAAACGCGAGGGGATCCGCCACCGGGGCGCCCGGGGACAGTTCGTGCCAGGCCAAATCGAGCAGGGCGGCACCCAGGTACTCGGTCGTGGCGAAGCCCTGGCCCCACAGGGACGCGGCATGCAGCTTTTCCACGATCCCGTCCGGCAGTGGCTCACCACTGCGGTGGTGTTTGCCGTAGTTGGCGAGCACCTCCGGCCACAGAACCCACATTTCGTTGGCCTGGGACGGGTATTCCACAAAGTCGCGGGGGACGTTGGTGCCGGAAAACCTGGGGTATTCAACCTTGGAGAAGAGTCCGTGCAACGCGTGACCGAACTCGTGGAAGCAGGTGACCACCTCGTCGTAACTAAGCAGTGCCGGCTCGCCGGCGGGCGGCTGGGGAATGTTGAGGTTGTTGACCACGACGGCGTGCGCCCCCTCAAGCGTCGATTGCTCCACGAAGGAATTCATCCAGGCCCCGCCGCGCTTGGTGTCCCGGGCGTAGTAGTCGCCCAGGAACAGGCCCAGCGCGGAGCCGTCGGCATTGAAAACCTCCCAGACCCGCACGTCGGGATGGTAGCCGGCCAGGTCGCTGCGTTCGGCAAAGGAGAGCCCGTAAAGCCTCGACGCGGCGTAAAAGACACCGTTTGCCAGCACCGATTCCAGCTCAAACCAGGGGCGCAGGGCGGCCAGGTCCACGCCGTATACGTCCCGGCGGACCTGCTCGGCGTAAAACGCCCAGTCCCACGCCTCAATGCGGTGCCCGGCCGCGGCCGCCAGCTTCCGCTCCTCGGCCCGCGCGTTCCGCACGGCCGCGGCGGTGATGGGGGAGAGCATGGCATGCACGGCCGCCAGCGACGGAGCCGTCTGCGGCTCGATGGCACGTTCCGCCTCCGAAGCAAAGCCCAGCAGGGCCGCCTTCTCGGCCCTCAGGGAGGCGATGGCCGCGGCAATGCCCCAGGTGTCGGCGTCCCCTCCTCCGCCGCCCCGCTCCACGGACGCCAGGTGCAGCCTGTGGCGCATTTCCCGGTTGGTGAGGACCTCCATTGCGGGTTGGGCGGTGGGCAGGACCAGGGTCAGCAGGTATCCGGAACTGTGCCCTGCCGCGCGGGCCGCAGCGGCCGCCGTGGCGAGGTCGTCGGCACTGAGCCCGTCAAGGACGGCCGGGTCCTCCACATGGACCGCGGCCCCGTTGCCGGCCTGCATGACCCGTTGTGAAAACTGCGTGCCAAGCGTGGAGAGCCGGCCGTTGAGTTCACGCAGCCGACCCTGCCCGGCCGCATCCAGGCCCACCCCCGCACGGGTGAAGGACTTGAGGTATTCGGCCACCAGCCGTGCCGGCTCCGCGTCCAGGCCGTCCGTGGGCACGGCCAGGAACCTCTCGTGGAGGGCGGTGTTGAGCAGCACCGTGTCCGCGTGGGCGGCCAGCCGTGGCGCGATCTGCGCTTCGATTTTCTGGATGGCGGGCGTGCCGTCGGCCCCGGCGATGTTGAAAAACGCATTGGATACCCGCACCAGTACCGCGCCGCTGCGCTCCATGGCCGCCACGGTGTTCCCGAACGAGGCCGGTTCCGGGTTCGCGGTGATGGCCGCGACCTCCGCCAGCTGCTGGGCGAAGCCCGCCTCAAGGCCGGGAACGTAATCCTCGTCGCGGATGGCGGCAAAGTCGGGCAGCTGGTAGGGCAGCGTGCTCGCAGCCAGGAACGGGTTGCCGGAAATTTCCTCAGTCATGCTCTGACTCTTTCACGTTTGAACCCGGGAACGACGGCGAAACGTACCTTTCGCCGTCGTCCTCCGGAGGGGCTGCCCTGGGCCCGATGCCGGGTGGAGCCTGCCTACTTCCGGGTAAAGACCAGGGACATCGGTGTGGTTTCCGTGGTCTGGCCCTGGGGGTTGTCGCGGAAAATGTCTTGCAGCACGTCCTTGGTCAACGTGGTGTCGTGGCCCAGTGCCACCACGCCGAGGTCGTTGGCGTCCATGACGGCCGTGCCGGCAAAAGTGGCGGCATATTCGGCCGGCACCGTCGCGCGGACCAGGGCGCTCAGGCGGGCGGCGACCCCGTCGGGGTCCAGCGGAGCATACTTCACCGAGTGGGTGGAAGTGCCCACCTGGTAGCCGGCGGCGCCGTCGATGGCGTTGATGTTGTGGCCCACCACCTCGTAAAACACGCCGGACTTGCCCTGAAGCTTGCCGATCACCGAACGCGCGGACGCGTACATGATGCGGGGCAGGCCCACCTCGTCGATGGCCAACTGCATGGACCAGGGGCTGGCGAGCCCGATCCCGCCGGGGTTGCGGGTGACGAACTTGCTAAAGAGGCGGGCGGCACCGCTGACCTTGATGTCCCAGACCGGGATGGAGCGGCCCTGGGTCATGGCCACGATCTTCTCCGACACGAACAGGTACCAGGGAGTTCCCGCCGTTGCGGTGCCGTGGTCGCCGCCGGCCGTGGCCAGACCGTCAAAGAAGCGCTTCACGTAGCCCATGACGGCGGGGTCAAAGTCGGTTTCCTTGTAGAAGACCTCGGTGCGCAGCGGGTAGCGGCGGAAAGTGCCGGCGCCGTTCGGGACGGTGATGTCCAGCTGTTTGTCAGCGTTGGGGATGTAATCGCTCTTGCCCTCGATGCCGGCCAGGACCGCCGGGGTGTCAAAGAACTCGCGCAGCCACAGTTCGGTGTTGATCAGACGCCAAAAGACCATGGTGGAGCCGGCGGACTTTCCGCTCAGGTGTTCCTCGAACGCGTAGATGACGGCGTCCTGGTTCCAGTACGGGCGGGACCCGAAGGAGGAGGAGAGGAAGATTTCGTAGATTTTTTCCTTCATCAGCGAGAACCATTCGGTCTCGGGGGTGGTGAAGCCGATCTTGTTGCGGCGGTTGCTGATCATTTCCGGCAGCAGTTCGCGGGTGGCATCGCGCAGGATGCGCTTGTTCCAGCCGCCCTTGATGATGGATTCGTCATCAAGGCTGAACAGGAACTTCACCACTTCCTTGTCCAGGAACGGCACGCGTCCCTCAAGGGAGAAGCGCATGGTGTTCTTGTCTTCGTAGCGCAGCACGGCCGGCAGCGACTTGTGGAACAGGTCGTCAATGAGGCGCAGCTTCAGGTTGTCCGGGATATTGGAGAAGGTCTCGCCCTTGTGCGCTGAGGTGAACTTCTTGTTCAGCAATGGCGTGATCCCGGGCGCCTTCTTAAACGTCAACGCACCCTGGATCCGGAAGCGGGCCAGCCGGTAGAGGATGTCTGCGCTGGAGGCCAGCTCCTTGGCCAGCTTTGCGTTCTGGCCGTTCTTCTTCAGCTGGCGCAGGTAGGCGAAGTAGTAGGGGATGTAACCGGCCATCATCTCGTCGGCGCCCTGGCCGTCGAGCAGGACGGTGACGTGCTTGGAGGCCTCGCGCATCACCTGGTACTGGGCGTACGGGCCGGAGGAGATGATGGGTTCCTCCATGGTGCGCACAAAGTCTTCCAGGTCCGCCACAAATTCTGAGGCCTGCGGGCGGATTTTGTGGCTGGTGACGTTGCCCTCGCAGCGGGCCAGCACGGCGTCGGCGTATTTTTCCTCGTCGTTGAGTGAATTGGGGAAGACGGCGGAGAACGTCTGCTGCTTGGCGCCCAGCGAGTCCGTCGCGGCGGCCTTCTCCTGCATCAGCTTGTTGATGGTGGCCACGACGGCGGACGAGTCCAGCCCGCCGGACAGGGCGGTTCCGACGGGGACCTCGGACTGCAGGCGCAGGCGGACACCCTCGGTAAACCGTTCCCGGTACTCGTCGATCACGGCCTGCGAGTAGGGGGTCTCGATCTTGGCCAGTTCGGCCAGCTCCTCCTTCAGGCGTGTGTACGGGCTGATGGTGACCGTGCCGGCCGGCCCGGCGGGGGAGTCCACGGTGTCCAGGACCAGCTTCTCGCCCGGCATGAGCTTGTGGATGCCGGCAAAGAACGTCTCCGCCTCCTCGTCGTGGATGCGGTACTGCAGGTAACGGTAGAGGATCCGCTCGTTGATGCCCTTCTCCAGCTTTCCGGCTGCCAGCAGCGGCTTGATTTCGGAGCCGAACAGAAGGGTGGGTGCCCCGGCGGTGCCGGCCGTGGCGTAGTAGAGGGGCTTGATGCCGAAATGGTCGCGGGCCAGCACCAGGCGGTTGTTCCGGCGGTCGTGGATGGCCAGGCCAAACATGCCGTTGAACCTGTCAAAGGCTGCGTCGCCCCACTCTTCGTAGGATTGCAGCACCACTTCCGTGTCGGAATTGGTCGAGAAGGTCCGGCCCAGGGCTTCCAGTTCGGTGCGCAAGTCAAGGTAGTTGTAGACCTCGCCGTTATAGACCAGGACAGTCTCGCCGTCGGCGCTGTACATCGGCTCCTGGCCGTGGGCGACGTCGATGATGGACAGGCGCCGGTGGGCCAGCCCAACAGTGCCATGTGTGTAGATGCCTTCCCCGTCGGGGCCGCGATGGACGATGCACGCGTTCATCCCCTGCAGGAGGGCTTCGTCTTCCCCATAACCGTAGTACCCGGCGATTCCGCACATACTGTACGTCCCTCTTCCCTGTAGTCCGTCAGTCCTCGCCCAATGCTACTTGCTTGCCTGCGCCGCGTCCGCCAGGCCCTGTATGCGGTGCCGGTGAAAACTTGTGACTTTGCGCCCATCTATGATGGAAAAGTGATTGCGCCCAACCCTGAAATGCACGTGCCCCCAATGCCCGTAGCCGCCGCCGTGGCCCGCCCCTTGATTGGCATCCTGGCCCTGCAGGGCGACGTGCGGGAGCACGCGCGCTCCCTTGAAGCCTGCGGGGCGCGGGTGGTTGCCGTGCGGCGCCCCGGCGAGTTGGCCGCCGTCGACGGCCTGGTCCTTCCCGGCGGGGAGTCCACCACCATTGACAAACTCACCCGCATCTTTGGGTTGCGGGAACCGTTGCGCGAGCGCATCCAGGCCGGAATGCCCGTCTATGGCAGCTGCGCCGGCATGATCCTGCTGGCCGATGGGATTGCCGATCCCGCCACCGACCTGGAGGGCAGGGCGCAGCAGACACTGGGCGGGCTGGACATCACGGTGCGCCGCAACGCCTTCGGCCGCCAAGTGGATTCCTTTGAGACCGAGCTGCACTTTACCGGGCTCGCGCCGGAGGGCGTGGCGGAAAAGCCGGTCCATGCGGTGTTCATCCGGGCTCCGTGGGTGGAGCGCGTAGGGGAGTCCGTACAGGTCCTTGCTAGTGTTGAAGTCCCCGCCGAAGCGCACCCGGGAGCGCAAAACGGTAGAATTGAAGCAGAGGTACGTGCGGTCGCCGTGCGTTCGCGGCATTTGCTCGCCACTTCCTTCCATCCGGAAATGACGGGCGAGCGCCGCATCCACGAACTTTTTATTCGAATGATCAGAGGAGACGCGTAACCATGTCAGGCCACTCCAAATGGGCGACCACCAAGCACAAAAAAGCCATCATTGACAGCCGCCGTGCCAAGTCGTTCGCCAAGCTGATCAAGAACATTGAAGTTGCGGCCCGCATTGGCGGCGCCGACATCGTGGGCAATCCGTCCCTTGAACTGGCCGTCACCAAGGCCAAGAAGACCTCCGTCCCGGCAGACAACATCGACCGGGCCATCAAGCGCGGCTCGGGCCAGCTGGGCGACGCCGTCGACTACCAGACGATCATGTACGAAGGCTACGGCCCGCAGGGCACGGCCATCTTGATTGAGTGCCTGACCGACAACAAGAACCGGGCGGCCTCCGAAGTCCGCCTGGCGGTGGGCCGCAACGGCGGCAACATGGGCGACCCCGGCTCCGTGGCGTACATGTTCACACGCAAGGGAATCGTGGGACTGGCCAAAAACGGGCTCACCGAAGATGACCTCCTCCTGGCCGTCCTGGACGCCGGGGCCGAGGAAGTCAAGGATGAAGGGGAAAACTTCGAGATCATTTCCGACACCTCCGACCTCCCCGCCATCCGGGCGGCGCTGACGGAAGCCGGCATCGAATACGAAACCGACGACGCCGGCTTTGTCCCGTCCATGCAGGTGGAACTCGACATCGAGCACGCCAGGAAGTTCATGAAGCTTTACGACGCGCTGGAGGACCTGGACGACGTCCAGAACATCTACTCCAACGCCGACATGAGCGATGAAGTTCTCGCTGCCCTCGAAGAGGACTAGCAACTGCGTGTCCTGGGCGTTGACCCGGGCCTGACCCGTTGCGGGCTGGGCGTGGTGGACGTTGCGCCCAACCGCACGGCCACCCTGGTGGGGGTGGGAGTGGTGGGCAGCTCGCACGAGCAAGGCCTGGACGCCCGACTGCTGGTCATCGCCAACGCGGCCGACCAATGGCTGGACGCGTTCAATCCGGACGTGTTGGCCATTGAGAGGGTCTTTGCCCAGACCAACCTCAGCACCGTCATGGGGGTGGCCCAGGTGTCCGGCGTCGTCATGGTGGCCGCCGCCCGCCGAGGAATTCCGGTGGCGATGCACACACCCTCGGAAGTGAAGGCCGCAGTGACCGGCAACGGCCGGGCCGACAAGGCCTCCGTCACGGCCATGGTCACCCGCATCCTCCGTTTGGGCCAGCCCCCCCGCCCCGCGGACGCGGCGGACGCACTGGCCCTCGCCATCGCCCACGCGTGGCGCAGCGGCAGTGCCGTTGATGCCGGGCCGGCCGGGACGACGGCGGCGCAGCAGCTGTGGCGCGACGCCGAAATGAGGGCGAAAATCCAGAAGAACAAGGAAAGGCCCGGCGCAGCCTGGCGCTAGTGGTTCGTAGTTGTGTTCGATAAACTTGCGTGTAGCGTGGATACCCATCAGCCACATGTCCATTCCCTGGAGGAGCACCATGATTAGTTTTGTCCGCGGACCGGTGGCCCACCTGTCGCTGGCGCAGGCCGTGATCGACGTCAACGGGGTGGGCATGCTGGTGCATGCCACGCCCAAAACGCTGGGCGGGCTGACGCTGGGCGAGGAGGGCACCCTGACCACCTCGATGATTGTCCGCGAGGACTCCATGACGTTGTATGGCTTTGCCGACACCGATGAACGTGAGGTTTTTGACATCCTCATGGGCGTCAGCGGGATCGGCCCGCGACTGGCGCTTGCCATCCTGGCCGTGCTGGATCCGGAAAACATCCGGCATGGCGTGGCCGGGGGCGACGGAAAAGTATTCACCCGGGTTCCCGGGGTGGGACCCAAGGTGGCCGGGCGGATTGTGCTCGAACTCAAGGACAAGCTCAAGCCCACCGGCACGTCCCCGGCTGCCGCCGTTCCTTCGACCAGCGCCCCCCTGGAATGGAAGGAGCAGGTGGTCGCCGCCATGACCAGCCTGGGCTGGAATGAAAAGGATGCGCTCAAGAGCATCGACGCGGCAGTGGCGGCGGAACCGGAACTGGCCGAGGGTGCCAACGTCCCGGCGGTCCTGCGGGCCACGCTGCGCCGGCTCGGGCAGGACACCACCCGCCAGCCAAGCCGGGTGCGCTAGGTCGTGGCTGAACTGGACGACGGCGCCCTGCTTCCGGGCCAGATGAACATCGGGGCGGCCGGGCCCGCGGGACGGACCGGACCCTCCAGCGAGGTGGCACCGGCGGCCGAGCCCGAGGAGAGGGAGCTGGAGGCGGCCCTGCGCCCCAAAAACCTGGACGACTTTGTGGGGCAGGAACGGGTGCGCAAGCAGCTGGCACTGGTGCTTGCCGCCTCCAAGATCCGTGGCCGCAGCGCCGACCACGTCCTGATGTCCGGCCCGCCCGGGCTGGGCAAGACCACCTTGGCCATGATCATCGCCGCCGAGATGAACGCGCCGCTGCGCATCAGCTCCGGCCCGGCCATCCAGCATGCGGGCGACCTGGCCGCCATCCTTTCCTCGCTCTCGGACGGGGAAGTCTTGTTCCTGGACGAGATTCACCGCATGTCCAGGCCGGCCGAGGAAATGTTGTACATGGCCATGGAGGACTTCCGCGTGGACATCATTGTCGGCAAGGGGGCCGGCGCCACAGCCATCCCGCTGGAACTGCCGCCCTTCACCCTGGTGGGGGCCACCACGCGGGCTGGCCTGCTGCCCGGGCCGCTCCGTGACCGTTTTGGCTTCACCGGCCACCTGGAATTTTATTCCGTGGAGGAACTGGAGCTGGTGCTTCGGCGCTCGGCCGGAATGCTGGACCTAAAACTGACGAGCGCCGGCTTTTCCGAGATTGCCGGGCGCTCCCGCGGCACACCCCGTATCGCCAACCGGCTCTTGCGGCGTGTGCGCGACTGGGCCCTGGTGCACGGCATCGAGACCATTGACACCCTCACGGCATCGGCCGCGCTGGACATGTATGAAGTTGATGCCAGGGGCTTGGACCGCCTGGACCGCTCGGTCCTGGAAGCCCTGGTCAACAAGTTCAACGGAGGTCCCGTGGGCCTTTCCACGCTGGCCATCGCCGTGGGTGAAGAGCCTGAAACCGTGGAGACGGTCGCAGAGCCTTTCCTGGTGCGGGAGGGCCTGCTGGGCCGGACCCCGCGCGGGCGCATTGCCATGCCGGCCGCGTGGGACCACCTGGGGCTGAAAATGCCCGGCAACGCCGTGGCCGCAGCGATGCTGCCCTTTGACGACGACGACATCGATTGAGTGACGGCGGTGCCGGCCGTTCGGATTCCCGCCTGGTTGTTGGCAGGCAATTGCCGTCCGTCCCCGCCAATCGAGGGCAATTGGCACCACGCCATCACCCCATACTCAGGATTACCCCCTAGACTGGTATGACGTCCGGCACGCCCGATGCGTCCCTGGCACCACCTGGAATTCTATGAATGGAACATTTGCAGTGACCCTCAGTAGCATTTTGGCCGCCGATCAGGCCGCTCCCGCCGGCGGATTCAATCCGATGAACCTCGTCCTCTTTGCCCTGTTCGCGGTGGTGATCATCATGATGTTCCGCAAGCAGCGCAAGACCAAGGCCGCAGCAGCCGAAAAGCAGTCAAGGCTGGCTCCGGGCGTGGACATCATGACCAATTTTGGGCTCTTTGGCCACGTCAATGCCGTAGACACCGAGAACCACAGGATCCAACTCGAAATTTCGCCCGGCGTGGTGGTTGACGTGCACAGCCAGACCGTTGCCAAGATCATCGAGCCCGCGGACGCCACGCTCCCTGACGCTTCCGTCCCCGACGACGTCTCCTCCCTGACACTGGGCCTGGAGAAGCGCGATGCCCGCGAAGAGACGGCCGATGAAACCGTGGCCCGCTTGAACAAAGAGAATAACAAAGACAACTAGGCACATTCGGGGTTGGCGCTGCTGCAGCGGGCAATATTTGCTGCGGCAGTTTTGCCATGTTCATGCACTTTTCAAACACCCGTGACCAATAGAAGGATCCCTTGATGGCACGAACCGGCCCGACGTCAATAGCGCGCAGAACACTTCTGTGGCTGGGGGCGCTCATTATCGTTTGCATTATGGCTGTGGGAGGCGGGGTTCTCTCCGGCGCCGCATCCTGGGCGCCCAAGCTTGGACTGGACCTCGAGGGCGGGACCCAGATGATCCTGGCCCCCAAGGTTGAAGGTGCCGGTTCCATCTCGGCTGAACAGTTGAACCAGGCCGTTTCCATCATCCGCCAGCGGGTCGACGGCTCCGGGGTGTCGGAGGCCCAGATTTCCACCGAGGGCGGGCGCAACGTCGTTGTACAGATGCCCGGCAAGCCCACGGAGGAAGAGCGCAACCTCATCAAGGCCTCGGCCAACATGAATTTCCGCCCCGTGATCGCCGCCAGTGACGCCCCTGCCGGCGCCGTTCCCGAGGCGCAGCGCACCCCCGCCGACAAGCTGCCCAAGCCCACGGCCAAGCCCGTCAATGCCAGCGACCCCAATTGGATTGACGCGGCCGTCATGAAGAAGTTCGAGGCCACCAGCTGCATCGCTCCGGTGACCGAACCGGACACCTCAGCCGATCCCGGCAAGCCGATGGTCGCCTGCGAGGCCGACTCCGGCTTCAAGTACATCCTGGGGCCGGTGGAAATTCCGGGCAAGTGGATCAAGACGGCCTCCTATGGCCTGCAGACGGGCGCCCAGGGTGCCACCACCAACCAGTGGCAAGTTGCCCTGACGCTGGTCAAGCCTGAGGGCGCCGCGGCGTTCAAGGACGTCACCCAGCGCCTGTACGCGAAGTACGTGGCCAACCCGAACGACCCCCAGGCGCGCTTTGCAATTGTTTTGGACGGCAACGTGGTCTCCGCCCCGGCCTCCCAGGCCGTGATCACGGACGGGCAGTCCTCGATCACCGGCAATTTCACCGAAGCCAGCGCGAAGGTCCTTGCCGACCAGCTGAAGTTTGGTGCATTGCCCATCAGCTTCGACATCCAGTCCGACGAACAAATCTCGGCAACGTTGGGCCTGCAACAACTTGAAATGGGCCTGTTGGCAGGCCTGATCGGCCTGGGACTGGTGGTCATTTACTCCCTGTTCCAGTACCGTGCCCTCGGTTTCGTCACCATCCTCTCCCTCGTCATTGCCGGCACCCTGACCTACCTGGCCATCATCCTGCTGGGGTGGGCGGAAAACTACCGTCTTTCGCTGGCCGGCGTGGCGGGCATCATCGTCTCCATCGGCCAGACTGCCGACTCGTTCATCGTCTACTTTGAACGGGTCAGGGATGAACTGCGCGACGGCCGCGGACTGGTGGCCGCCGTCGAAAATGGCTGGCTGCGTGCCAAGCGGACCATCCTGGCTTCGAAGGCAGTGAACATCTTGGCGTCTTTGGTCTTGTACTTCGTCTCCGTCGGCAACGTCAAGGGCTTCGCTTTCACCCTTGGCCTGACCGCCGTGGCCGACCTGATAGTCGTCTTCATGTTCACCCACCCGACCCTGCTGCTGCTGGCCCGCACCAAGTTCTTTGGCGAGGGCCACCACTTCTCCGGCCTGGACCCCCGCCAGCTCGGTGCCGTGCCGCTGTACCGCGGCGCCGGGCGGTTCCGTTCACCCGAAGACTCATTGGCCGTGGCCAAGGGCAGAAACGCCCGCGCGGCCGGGGAGGCCGAACGCCGCCAAACCATTGCCGAACGGCGGCTGGCGGCCAAGGATGCACAAATGGTGGGCAGCCGGGGGGCCGGGGCCAAAAAGCCCGAGCCCAGTGACGACTCCAAGGAGAGCAACTAATGAAGAGTTTCGCCACATTCGGCAACGAGCTGTACACCGGTGAGAGAACCTTGGAGTTCGTTGGAAAGCGCAAGATCTGGTTCAGCATCGCCGGCGTCGCCGTGATCCTCTCAATCCTCGTCCCGCTGCTGGGCGGCGGATTCAACTTCGGCATCGAGTTCCGCGGCGGCTCACAGTTCACCATTTCCGACGTTTCCAACAAGGACATTTCCATCGGTGAAAAGGCCGTCGCCGAAGGCGCCCCCGGCACGGTCGCCGTGGTCACCAACATCGCCGGAAACACCATGCAGGTCCAGACCGACCGGCTCTCCGACGACCAAACCATCAAGGTCAAGGACGCCCTTAAGTCGGCCTACGGTGTCACCGAGGCGCACATCACCTCCACCTTCGTCGGCCCGTCCTGGGGACAGGACGTCTCGCGGCAGGCGATCATCGGTTTCATTGTCTTTGTGCTCCTGGCCACCCTCCTGATGGCCCTGTACTTCCGCACCTGGCGGATGTCGATCGCGGCCATCGTGGGCCTCCTGGTGGTCATGGTGGTCACCGCCGGCGTGTACGCGGCGTCCAATTTCGAGGTGACGCCGTCGGCCATCATCGGCTTCCTGACCATCCTGAGCTATTCGCTCTACGACACGGTGGTGGTCTTTGACAAGATCCGGGAAAATACCTCGGACATCAACACCTCGACCCGGCGCACCTTCGGTGAAGAGGTCAACCTTGCTGTGAACCAGACGCTGGTGCGCTCCATCAACACCATGATGGTGGCCGTGCTGCCGGTCGGCTCAATCCTGTTCATTGGCGCCCTGTTGCTGGGCGCCGGAACCCTGCGGGACCTCTCGCTGGCCCTGTTCATCGGCATTATTGTCAGCACCTTCTCCACGGTGTTCGTCGCCGCGCCCATGTATGCGTGGCTGCGTCAGAATGAGCCGGGACTGCTCAAGCAGGCCAAGAAAGTCCAGGCCCGCCGGGCGGCGGAGACCGTGGACGCCTAGGGCTCGCGTACGCGGACGGCAGGCCGGGGCCGGGACAGGGACATTGCGTTCCGGTCCCGGCCCTCACCGCATTTGTCCCGTGCAATGGTGGACCGGCATTACACTAGGTAAATGCTGTGCGTCCCCCCGCCTGCCACCCAACGGCAGCCAAGGGGCCGGGTTGACGAGGGAGGTAATGCGTAGTGAGCGATCAATCACCCTCACATGGAGTTTTGGCCGGAGATGCCGGGGACGGGACCGACGGCCAGACAGCCGGGGAGCCTTCGGCGGCGGAGCTGCGTCCCACCTTTCCGGGACGCCGGGAACGCACCCGCTCCCGGCTGGCGCGGCTGGCCGGGTGGTCGACCGAAAGCCATTCACCCATCCTGGAGCCGTTGCTGCGCATTGTGCGGGCGAACAATCCCAAGGAAGACCTCGACCTGATTCAACGCGCCTTCACGGTCGCTGAAAAATACCATGAGGGCCAAAAACGCAAGAGCGGGGACCCCTACATCACCCACCCCGTGGCCGTGGCCACGATCCTGGCCGAGCTGGGCATGTCAGGGGCCACCCTGGCCGCCGCGCTGCTCCACGACACCGTGGAGGACACGCCCTACACCCTTGATGCTCTCCGGGCGGAGTTCAGCGACGAGATCGCCAAACTCGTGGACGGGGTCACCAAGCTGGACAAGGTTGAGTTCGGGGACTCCGCCCAGGCAGAAACCGTCCGCAAGATGGTCATTGCCATGGCCCAGGACATCCGCGTGCTCGTCATCAAACTGGCCGACCGGCTGCACAACGCACGCACCTGGCGCTTCGTTTCGGCGGAATCTTCGGGCCGGAAGGCCCGGGAGACCCTGGACATCTTCGCGCCGCTGGCCCACCGGCTGGGCATGAACACCATCAAGTGGGAATTGGAGGACCTTTCCTTCGCCGCCCTGTACCCGAAGGTGTACGAAGAACTGGTGCGGATGGTCCAGGACCGTTCCCCGGAACGCGAAAAGCAGCTGGGCGTCATCCGCCGCCAAATCAACGAGGACCTGCGGGGGGCCAAGATCAAGGCCGAGATCACCGGCCGGCCCAAACACTATTACTCGGTCTACCAAAAAATGGTGGTCAGGGCCAAGGACTTTGACGACATCAACGACTTGATGGGCGTACGCGTGCTCGTGGACACGGTGCGGGACTGCTATGCGGCGCTGGGGACCATCCACGCCCGCTGGAACCCGCTTCCCGGCCGGTTCAAGGACTACATAGCGATGCCGAAGTTCAACATGTACCAGTCACTGCACACCACGGTGATCGGCCCGGACGGCAAGCCGGTGGAAATCCAGATCCGCACCCACGAGATGCACCAGCGCGCCGAATACGGTGTGGCAGCGCACTGGAAGTACAAGACGGGGAGCAAAAATCCCGTCTCCGGCCAGGAGGACATGAACTGGCTGCGCACCCTGGTTGACTGGCAGCAGGAAACTTCGGACCCCGGCGAGTTCCTGGACTCCCTGCGTTATGAGATGAACGCGCGCGAAGTGTTTGTCTATACGCCCAAGGGCCAGGTCATTGCCCTGCCGTCCGGTTCCACCCCCGTGGACTTTGCCTACGCCGTCCACACCGAAGTGGGGCACCGCACCATCGGTGCCCGCGTCAACGGCAAGCTGGTGCCGCTCAACAGCGAACTGGAGCACGGGGACACCGTGGAGATCTTCACCTCCAAGGCTGAAGGGGCCGGTCCCAGCCAGGATTGGCAGAACTTTGTCAAGAGCGCCCGGGCCAGAAACAAGATCCGCCAGTGGTTTAGCAAGGAGCGGCGCGAAGAGTCCATTGAAAAGGGCAAGGACCTGCTGACCAAGGCGATGCGCAAGCAAAACCTGCCGCTGCAAAAGATGATGACCCATGATGCGCTCATGGCCGTCACGCAGCACTTCCGCTACGTCGACATCGCCGGGCTTTACGCGGCGGTCGGCGACGGGCACACCTCGGCGCAATCTGTGGTGGAGCGCCTGGTGGACGTGCTGGGCGTCAACGAGGACATTGAAGACGCCGCACGTCCCGTGGCCACGCACGTCTCAAACGCCCGTTCAAGGGTTTCTGACTCCGGCGTCATTGTGCACGGGGTGGGGGAGGTCCTGGTGAAGCTGGCCCGCTGCTGCACTCCCGTGCCAGAATGAGCCGGACAAGCTGGTGGACGTTGAATGGGCACCCACCCAGTCCGGGGTGTTTCTGGTGGAGATCCAGGTGGAGGCGTTGGACCGCAAGAGCCTGCTCTCCGACGTTACGCGTGTGTTGTCCGAAAGCCATGTCAACATTCTTGCCGCCAGCGTCAACACCTCCCGGGACAGGGTTGCCCTGTCCCGGTTTGCCTTTGAGATGGGGGACCCGAAGTACCTGCACCACGTGCTCAACGCCGTGCGACGCATTGACGGCGTGTTTGACGTCTACAGGATTTCCGGCTCACAGCGCCGAAATTAGCTCCCCAGCAGGCTGCGGACCAGCGCCTGGGCGCGCCGTTTGCCGGGGATGTGCCTGGCCGCGGCAACGGCCGCTTCGATGCGCGCCAAGGGACAATCCAGTTCTTCCGCGCGGGCCAGCGCCAGCAGCATGGGAATCGCGAGTTGCGTTGGTTCGTGGATGGCGACGTCGACGCCCGTGCGCAGCGCGCACGTCACCTTTGCCCCGCCCAGCCGCACGGCGTCCTCGGGCCCCAGCAGGACCTCATGGACAACGCAGCCACTGTGCGCCGGCAACATGGTGGTCCGATGCGCGCGGCTGAGCAGCAGGCAGATGGCCCGCGGCGGGGGAGCACAGCAGTGGATCCAGGCAGCCGTGCCGTGGCCCAACACAGCCCGCTCCGCGAGCCCCGGGGGAACCTGGTGTGCCAGCGCGGCCGCGCGGAGGGCCGGGGTGTCCGGTTCCGCGACGGAGCGAAAGGCTTGGCCGAACACACGGGCCAGCACGCCGTCCTGCTCCATGGCGGACAGTTCAGCAATGGTGAACTGTCCGCCTGGTCCCAGAATGCCGGGGGACGGGAAGTAAGGCGCCATGCCCCCAGCGTGCACCTTTGGACCGCACCGCAAAAGAGCCCCCTGGCCCGGTTGTGGACAACCGGGCCAGGGGGCCGGGAGATGATGTCTGCGGTGTGTGTTTCTCCGGTGGGTGGGGATTAGCTGAAGTCCTGGGCGGCCTTGCGAATCTGCTCAAGCCATAGTTCCCGGGCAGCCAGAGCTTCGTTGGCCTTGGCGACCTTCCGCGCATCCCCGGCCTTCTCGGCGGCCGCCAAGTCGTCCTTCAGGCCGGCAATGGTGGCCTCGAGCTGGGTCAGGGCGCTGCTGGTGCGGGCCTTGGCTTCAGGATCGCTGCGGCGCCAATTGTCCTCGTCAGCGGCCCGTACGGCGTCCTCCACCTTGCGCAGGGATGCCTCGACGCGCTGCATGTCGGCGCGCGGAACCTTGCCCGCCGCCTCCCAGCGGTCGCGGATGGACTGCAGGGACTTCTTTGACGCGGCCAGATCGTTGATGGGCAGCAGCGCCTGGGCTTCGGTGATGAGGGCTTCCTTGACCACCAGGTTGGCGCCGAATTCCTCGTCGATGACGTCGTTCGCGACCTGGCGGGCCGTGAAGAACTTGTCCTGTGCGGCCCGGAAGCGGTTCCACAGGGCGTCATCGTCCTTGCGGCTGGCGCGCGGGGACGCCTTCCACTGGTCCATCAGGCGGCGGTACTCGCCGGCCGCGTAGCCCCACTCGGTGGAGGTGGAGAGCTCCTCCGCTGCGGCAATCAACGCCTCCTTGGCGGTCTTGGCTGCGGCGTTGTTGTTGTCCAGCTGGGAGAAGTAGGCACGGCGGTGGCGGTCGAAGATGGTGCGTGAACTGCGGAACCGCTTCCACAGTGCCTCTTCCGTGGCCCGACCGAGGCGCATGCCGGACTTTTGGGCCTGCTTCCATGTTTCAAAGAGCTCGTTCATGCGGGCGCTGCTGACCTTCCACATGACGGTGGAGGGATCCTCGTCGGCGATGGCCTCCGCCTCGGCGACGATGGCTTCACGGGCGGCAAGTTCCACACCGCGGGCAGCCTCATGGGCGGAGCGTTCCTGGACTTGGAGGGCCTTGATGGCGTCTTCCAGGGCGGACAGGCGCATCAGGGTGCCGTTGACGTCCCCAACGCTGGTGCGCTCACCCAGCTGTGCCCGCAGGTGGCTGACGGCCTTGGCCATGTCCGTCGTGGCGGCCTTGGCCTCCACGCGCTGCTCCAGCAACGTAACCTGTGCGGTGATGTCTTCAAACTTCCGCGCGAAGTAGGCCAGGGCCTCGTCCCTGCTGGCGCCGGGGTACTGGCCCACCGGGAACTCTTCACCATCCAGTTTTAAGAACACGTGCCCGTCCTCCTCGGCACGGCCGAACCTGGACGCCTCCTCCATGTCGACGGCTGCGGCGGGGGCTGGAGCCGGTGCGGGAACAGGAGCAGCTGAGGTGGCCGGGGCCTTGGGCCGGGCAGCAAACGCAGCCGGCGAAGGTGTCGCCGGGGAAGGCGTCGGGGCTGCAGGGGCTTCAGCCTGCTCCTCCGCAGGGGCAGCCGTCCCGTTGACAGTTTCTGTCTCGCGGACGGGCGCCTGGGCGTCCGCCGGCTGCGTGGTCATGGCCGTTGTTTCGTCGGATTTTTGACTGTGTGTCACCGCTAGAAGTCTTTCGCTGGATGGATATCTGGCAAGTCTGAAACGCTAGTCGACGTGGCCGGGATCGAATGTGCTGTGATCCGGCGGGCGCCGGAGCGCCCCGGAAATGGTGGCCGTTCCATTTACCTCAGCGTAAACGAGTCTATCGTTACCTTCGTCTTGGGTGCACCGTCGCCGGCTCCGCCTGCACCTGGGTTGATGCCGCCGGCGGCAATCCCGGTCACCACGTCAAGGCCCCTGGTGACCTTGCCGACCAGGGTGTAGCCGCCGTCCGTCTGGGGCAGGGTGGTGTCCTTGTAGGTGATGAAGAACTGGGTGCCATTGCTGTAGGTGCTGGTGCCGCGGGCCACCGCGATGCTGCCGGCAGGGTAGTTGCCGTCGGCGGGGGAGTTTTCCACCGGCCCCCACTGGTAGTTCGGGTCCCCGTTGCCGTCGCCGTTGAGTGAGCCGCACTGCAACAGCGCGAATTTGGGGGAGTCTGTCAGGCGGTGGCAGCTCTTGCCGGCAAAGAAGTTGCTGTCTGCCAGGGACTTGAAGACGGCGGCGGCCTGCGGCGCCTTGGTGCCGTCTAGTTCGACGCCCATTGCCCGGCCGTTGAGGGTGAGCGTTCCCGTGAAAATCTTTCCTTTGGCGGTGGCCGCCTTGGGTACCGTGGGGCTGTTGGTTTGTGCCGGTGCGCTGGCGGCGTCACCGGACGCAGGGGACGCGGGGCTGGTGGCGGTCGGCGTGTCGGTGGCTGCGGCGTCGTCCTTGGGCCCGGTGAACACCGTCAGGGCCAGAACCACGGCGACGGCGAGGGCCACGGCCATGGCGGCGGCCGCTACGACGTTGTCGCGCTTGCGGCGTTTCAGCTGCTCCTGGTGCATCTGCTGATTGGCCGCCAGCCGTGCCAGCCGTGCCTTTGCCTCCCGGCCGTCCTTTTTGCTGTTAGCCAACGGTGCTTCTCCATGGTTTCGTCGAAATGGTCCGGGCTTGCGCAACGGGCACGCGGCGGGGACTGGTTGGGGCGGCCCGCCAAACCTTATAAAATGGCAGCCGGATGCCAGTTTACCCATGTATCCGCATTGCCTATGCGGAACACGGGGCCGGCGTCGGACACAATCATTTTGTTACGCGGACCATGGTTTGCCCCCTTTGCCAGGGGACCTCCCGTGCCGCCCCCTTGTTAGGAGAGCCCCACCCATGGCACGCAACGCCTCCCTGTCAGGTTTCCCCGAGTGGCTGCCACAGGAGCGGCTGGTGGAGCAGCATGTGCTGGACATCCTCCGGCGCACCTTTGAACTTCACGGCTTCAGTTCGGTGGAAACCCGCTCCGTGGAGACCGTGGGCCAGCTGCTGCGCAAGGGTGAGATCGACAAGGAAGTGTATGCCCTCTCCCGCCTGCAGGACGACGACGGCAATGCTGCCGCGGCCGCGAAGGACGACCCCAACCAGCTCGCCCTGCACTTCGATTTGACCGTGCCCTTTGCCCGCTACGTCGTGGAAAACGCCGGCTACCTGGCCTTCCCGTTCCGCCGCTACCAGATCCAGAAGGTGTGGCGCGGCGAACGTCCACAGGAGGGGCGGGTACGCGAGTTCACCCAGGCGGACATTGACGTGGTGGCCGACGGCGCCCTTCCCTTCCGTTACGACGTGGAACTGGCGTTGGTCATCGCCGAGGCCCTGTCCGCCCTGCCCATCCCTGCGTTCAAGCTGCGCATCAACAACCGCAAGCTGGCCGAGGGTTTCTACCGCGGCATAGGCCTTACCGACACGGCCGGTGTGCTGCGCAGCATCGACAAGCTGGAAAAGATTGGTGCGGACGCTGTGGCCGGGCTGCTCAAAGGGGAGTTGGGCGCCACGGACGAGCAGGCCGCCAAGGCCCTGGCACTGGCCTCGATCCGCACCGAAGACACCTCCTTCGTGGCCGCCGTGCGCGCTCTGGGCGTCACCGATGAACTGATGGAGGAAGGATTGAATGAGCTGGAGCAGGTCATCGCTGCCGCCGTGAAGAGCGCTCCGGGCTCGGTTGTGGCAGACCTCTCGATCGCCCGCGGCCTGGACTACTACACCGGCACCGTCTACGAAACGGTCTTGGTGGGCCACGAGCAGTTGGGCTCGATCTGCTCTGGCGGCCGCTACGACGCCCTGGCCTCCAAGGGCAACCGCACCTTCCCCGGCGTCGGCCTGTCCATTGGCGTCACTCGCCTGGTCTCGCGCATCCTCAGCCAGGAATTCGCCACGGCTTCCCGCAGTGTTCCGACCGCCGTGCTGGTCACCTTGGCCGACGAGGACAGCTGGTCAGGAGCCCAGGACGTCGCCGCCGCGCTGCGTTCCCGCGGCATCTCCACCGAGGTGGCCGCCAAGGCGGACAAGTTCGGCAAACAGATCAAGTATGCGGACAGGCGCGGCATTCCGTTCGTCTGGTTCACCGACGACGACGGCGCCCACCAGGTCAAGGACATCCGTTCTGGCGAGCAGGTCGCCGCCGACCCGTCTGCGTGGATGCCGCCGGCCGAGGACCTCAAGCCGCGCATCGTCCGCAGCGTCCATACTGAGGCGGCGGAGCCGGCATTTTTTGTAGTCGACGTAAAGTTTGTAGTCGACGTAAACGAGGCGCCGAAGGCAGCCCGCGGCCGACGCGGCGGATAGTTGACGGAAAAATGGCGGGGCGCCGCTCAGGATCAGCGACGCTGCGATTCACCGGTAAACTTCTTAGAAACTCACTTCTTGGCCCCTAAACACCGGCCGTTCACCACCATTGAAAGGAATGTTGTGCTGCGCACACATGACCTGGGCTCCTTGCGGGCCGAGCATATTGGACAAACTGTCACCCTCTCCGGATGGGTTGCGTGGCCTTCCTTGACCTGCGCGACGCCTCGGGTGTGGCGCAGATCGTGGTCCGGGAGGAAGAAGTTTTCCATGGGCTGCGCAACGAGTATGTGCTTCAGGTCACGGGAACCGTGTCCCGGCGTCCGGAGGGCAACGAAAACCCAGCCCTGGCCACGGGTGGGATTGAAGTGGTGGCCGATGACGTCGTCGTGCTCAACGAGGCCGCGCCGCTGCCGTTCCAGCTGGACGAACACGTGGAGGTCGGCGAGGAAGCACGCCTGAAGCACCGCTACCTGGACCTGCGCCGCCCGTCCATGCAGCGCAACCTGCGCCTGCGTTCCGAGGCCAACAGGGTCGCCCGCGAGCTGCTGCACGATGAGGGCTACGTTGAGATCGAGACGCCGACGTTGACGCGCTCAACCCCCGAGGGCGCCCGTGACTTCGTGGTGCCGGCGCGACTGGCCCCCGGCTCCTGGTACGCGTTGCCGCAGTCTCCGCAACTGTTCAAGCAGTTGCTGCAGGTTGGCGGTTTTGAAAAGTACTACCAGATTGCCCGCTGCTACCGCGACGAGGATTTCCGCGCCGACCGCCAGCCGGAGTTTACGCAGCTGGACATTGAGGCGTCTTTTGTTGACCAGGACGACATCATCGCCCTGGGTGAAAAGGTTGTCTGCGCCCTCTGGAAGCTGATCGATGTCGAGATCCCGACGCCGATCCGGCGCATGACCTACCGCGATGCCATGGCCCGCTACGGATCCGACAAGCCTGACCTGCGCTTTGGCCAGGAGCTCAGTGAGCTGACCGAGTATTTTAAGGACACCAATTTTGGCGTGTTCAAGGCCCCTTACGTCGGTGCCGTGGTCATGCCCGGCGGAGCCTCCCAGCCCCGCCGCCAGCTGGACGCGTGGCAGGAATGGGCCAAGCAGCGTGGCGCCAGGGGCCTGGCCTACGTCCTGTACAAGGAGGACGGCGAACTGGCCGGCCCCGTGGCCAAGAACCTGACCGACACCGAGCGTGCCGGCCTGGCCGACGCAGTGGGTGCCAAACCCGGTGACTGCATCTTCTTCGCCGCCGGGGAAGTCAACGCCTCCCGTGCCCTCCTGGGTGCGGCACGCGTGGAGATTGGCCACCGCACCGGGCTGATTAATCCCTCGGACTGGGCCTTCGTGTGGATTGTCGACGCGCCCATGTTTGAACGCGCCGCAGACGCCGTGGCGTCCGGCGACGTCGCCGTGGGCAGTGGTGCTTGGACGGCGGTGCACCACGCGTTCACTTCGCCCAAGCCCGAGTTTCTGGACACCTTTGACAAAGATCCGGAAAGCGCGCTGTCCTACGCCTACGACATCGTGTGCAACGGCAACGAAATCGGTGGCGGCTCAATCCGCATCCACCAGCGCGAGGTGCAGGAGCGCGTGTTTGAGCTCATGGGGCTGGACAAGGAGGCGGCCCAGACCAAGTTCGGCTTCCTGCTGGAGGGCTTCAAGTTCGGCGCCCCGCCGCACGGCGGAATCGCCATAGGCTGGGACCGCGCCGTGTCCCTGCTGGCGGGTGTGGATTCCATCCGCGACGTCATTGCGTTCCCGAAGTCCGGCGGCGGCTACGACCCCCTGACTGCGGCACCGGCACCCATTACCGCGCAGCAGCGCAAGGAAGCCGGCGTGGACTTCAAGCCGGAAACCAAGAAGGCCGGGGGCGGCACTGCAGCCGGGGAAGTTTAGTGCCGCAGTCCGGTCCGCCTGGCCATCCATGCGCCCGGGCAGCGGCCCATCCGACCTTGAAGAACGCGGAGGGTCCGCGATTTGAAAGCATTCGTCATTCCCCAGGCCGGTGCACACACCGTTGAACCGGGGGACGTGCCGGTGCCAAAAATCGACAGTGACGAACTGCTGGTGCGGGTACTTGCAGTGGGCGTTGGGATCCATGATTCCTCCTTCCTGCCCGGTGACGCGAAATACCCGTATCCGATAGGGATCGAGGGGGCGGGCGTCATTGAGGCAGTGGGCGGCGGCGTCTGCGGACACCTCCCGGGAGACCGCATCGCGTTTGTCAGTTCGATGCAGCCGAAGGGGGGAACGTGGGCGGAGTTCGCGGCCGTCAAAGCCCACTCCCTCATCCTCCCCCTGCCCGAAAGTCTGGGCTTCGTCGAGGCCGCAGCGGTACCCGTCGCCGGAAACACCATTCTCAGGGCCTTCACGGCACTTGCGTCGGTGCCGGCCGGTGGATCGCTGTTCATCTCCGGCGGTTCAGGGGCAATTGGGACATTCGCCATCCAGCTTGCCCGCAGGCGGGGATGGCGCATTGGCGCGTCGTCTTCCGAAGCCAACCACGACTACATGCTCTCACTCGGTGCAGAAATGGCCGTGGACTACCACACGCCGAATTGGGCCGGGGAAGTGCTGCAATGGATGCCCGGCGGAGTCGACGCGGTGGTGGCGGTGCCACCCGGGACATCGAGCGAAAGCCTGCCCGTAGTGAAGGACGGCGGATCGTTGGTCTCAATCTCCGGGGATGGCCTGGTGACGGAAAGGGGTGTCAAGGTGGGAGGTATTCCCTATCAGGCCGACATCCGGGATGGGCTGGTGCAACTCATGACGGACATCGCCGACGGGGAAGTCCGCGCGGAGCTCGAGCGGGTATACCCCTTCGAGGAGGCTTTGGCCGCTCTGGCGAAAGTGCAGACCCGGCACGCCCGGGGCAAGATCGTGCTCCGGCTGGGTTGGCCCGCTCGGTCGATATAGTGTCCGCGGGCCGTGTAGTTGTGTTTGTTGTGGGTGGTGGTTCCTCCACAAGAGGTGTTGTTCTACTGGTATTTCACATACCCGAATATATCTCTT
>CAJDTM010000077.1_pt1 | contig 22691 bp, 21 predicted proteins | sample 7389831 | NCBI WGS metagenome assembly CAJDTM01 (sample SAMEA7055656, study PRJEB34461) | soil metagenome | biome: terrestrial ecosystem; feature: Peninsula; material: soil | place: Antarctica | collected 2016
CCTCCCGCCGTCGTGCCTTCGGCTTAAGATTGACTTGGCCCCCGGGCCCCCAAGATTGACGGAGAGAGAAGAACGATGACACCGGAAAAGCTGAAGTTGGCAAGCCACGTGACGGCCATCAACTGGAACCGCATCCAGGACGAAAAGGACGTGGAAGTCTGGAACCGCCTCGTGAACAACTTCTGGCTGCCCGAAAAGGTGCCGCTGTCCAACGACATCCAGTCCTGGGCCACCTTGACCGCTGATGAGCAGCTGCTCACCATGCGCGTGTTTACCGGCCTGACCCTGCTGGACACCTTGCAGGGCACCGTTGGCGCCGTCTCGCTGATCCCGGACGCCATCACCCCGCACGAGGAGGCCGTCTACACGAACATTGCGTTCATGGAATCGGTCCACGCCAAGAGCTACTCCTCGATTTTCTCCACGTTGTGCTCCACGAAGGAAATCGACGAGGCCTTCCGTTGGTCGGTGGAGAACGTAAACCTGCAGAAGAAGGCCCAAATCATCGAGGGCTACTACTACGGCGACGATCCCCTCAAGCGCAAGATCGCCTCGACCCTGCTGGAATCCTTCCTGTTCTACTCCGGCTTCTACCTGCCCATGTACTGGTCCTCGCGGGCCAAACTGACCAACACGGCCGACCTGATCCGCCTCATCATCCGTGACGAGGCCGTGCACGGCTACTACATTGGCTACAAGTACCAAAAGGGCCTGGAAAAGCTCTCCGAGGAGCGCCGCCAGGAATTGAAGGACTACACCTTCGAACTCCTGTTTGAGCTCTATGAGAACGAGGTCCAGTACACCCACGACCTCTACGACTCCGTGGGCCTGGCCGAGGACGTGAAGAAGTTCCTGCACTACAACGCCAACAAGGCGCTGATGAAGGCGCTGATGAACCTCGGCTACGAGGCCATGTTCCCCTCCGCCGTGACGGACGTGAACCCGGCCATCCTCTCCGCCCTGTCCCCGAACGCCGACGAGAACCATGACTTCTTCTCCGGCTCCGGCTCGTCCTACGTGATCGGCAAGGCCGTCAACACCGAAGACGACGACTGGGACTTCTAGCCCACTTGTGCCGATGACTGACTCCACGCGTGATTCCGCAACCGCGGCGGCCCGGTTCCTCCGGGATGCCGCGGCCGTGGTGCGTCCCGGGCACATCGCCGGCCCGAGGGATCCCGGCGACGCCTGGGTGGAGGGGGCGGCCGGCAAGTTCTGGGGCCGGTTTGGCTCCGCCGGGCTGCTGGTGTTCGACGCCGGCCGCGGGGTCCTGCTGCAGCACCGGGCCCTCTGGTCCCACCACGGCGGCACCTGGGGGCTTCCCGGAGGCGCCCTCCACGAGGGGGAGGCCGCCGCGGACGGCGCGCTGCGCGAGGCGTGGGAAGAAGCCCGCGTGCCTGCCGCGAAGGTGGAGCTGCTGTTCACCTCCGTGTATGACATCGGGTATTGGTCCTACACCACCGTGGCAGTGAGGGCCGTGGCCGCCTTCGAGGCGACCGTCAGCGACCCGGAAAGCCTGGCCCTGGAGTGGGTGCCGCCGTCGGACGTTGCTTCGCGTCCCCTGCACCCCGGCTTCGCCACCGCCTGGCCACAGCTGCGGAGCCGGCTGGAAGGCGCAGGGCCGGCCGGGTAGCAGAACCGCCAGTCAGACTGCCTACGCGCTGCCTACGCGGAACGCTCCAGCAGCGCCACCAGAAAGTCCGATTCGGGCGTAAAGGGATGCAGTTGCCAGGTGGCGAAGCGTCCCGTGACGGACAGGCCGGCGTCCTGGGCGTCGCGGAAGAAGTCCCCGTAGTCATAGCCGCGGCCGGCGCCGAATCCCACCACGGCCCTGCCTCCCGGAGCCAGATGCTCCCGGAAGTGGGTGAGCACGGCAGGGGCCGATCCCGGGGCCAGGAACGGCAGCACGTTGCCGGCGCACACGATCAAGTCAAATTCCTGTCCGGGCAGCGACAGCCCTGCGAGGTCGCCCAGCCGCCAGTCGGCGTCGGGGTAGTCCCGCCGGGCCGCCTCAACCAGTTCGGGGTCCAGGTCCACGCCCACCACCCGGTGCCCGCGGCGCGCCAATTCCCCGCCCACGCGGCCCATGCCGCATCCGGCATCGAGGACTCGGGCAGAACGGGGGGCCAGGGCGTCGGCGAGCCGGGCTTCTCCGTCCACATCGGCACCCTCGGCCCGCATCGCCGCAAACCGGGCCATGAACCAGGCCGAATGGCCGGGATTCTGCCGTTTCTTCGCTTCCCACAAGTTTTCGCTGTCCATGGCCCAAGGCTACCGTTGCCCGGGTGCTGGCAGACCCAGCAGCTCCATGGTGGTGGCCCGCATGTCCATCTTTCGCACCTTCCCGGTGACCGTCATGGGGAACTCGTCCACCACCAGCACGTACCGGGGCACCTTGTGCCGGGAGAGATGCCCTTCGCAGAACTCGGCCACGCCCGCCTGGTCCAGCGGCGCGGCACCGGGCTTCATCAGCAGCCAGGCGCACAGCTCCTCACCGTATGTCTCATCCGGGACGCCAATGACCTGGACGTCGGCGATGTCCGGGTGCGAATACAGGAATTCCTCAATCTCCCGCGGGTACAGGTTTTCCCCGCCCCGGATCACCATGTCCTTGATGCGGCCCACAATGTTGACGTAGCCGTCGTCGTACATGACTGCGAGGTCCCCGGTGTGCATCCAGCGGGCGGGGTCGATGGCGGCCGCGGTCTTCTCCGGATCATTCCAGTAGCCGAGCATCACCGAATATCCGCGGGTGCAAAACTCGCCCGGCTCCCCGCGGGGCACCGTCAGCCCGGTCGCCGGGTCCACGATCTTCACCTCCAGGTGGGGGTGCACCCGGCCCACGGTCTCGGTGCGGTGGGCCACGTCGTCGTCCGTCTGGGTCTGCATGGACACCGGCGACGTTTCGGTCATGCCGTAGGCGATGGACACCTGTTCCATGTGCATGTCCGTCATGGTGCGTTTCATGACCTCCACGGGGCACGGCGAGCCGGCCATGATGCCGGTGCGCAGGCTGGTCAGGTCGTAGCCGGCGAAGTCGGCCAGGTTGAGCTCGGCGATGAACATGGTGGGCACGCCGTACAGGGCCGTGCAGTGTTCCTCCTGGACGGCCTCCAGCGTGGCGGCCGCATCAAAGGAGGGTGCCGGGATGATGATCGCAGCCCCGTGCGAGGTGGCGCCCAGGTTGCACATCACCATCCCGAAGCAGTGGTAGAACGGCACCGGCACGCACAGCCGGTCCGCCTCGGTGAACTTGATGGTTTCGGTGACGAAATAGCCGTTGTTGAGGATGTTGTGATGGCTGAGCGTGGCCCCCTTCGGCGAGCCCGTGGTGCCGGAGGTGTACTGGATGTTGATGGGGTCATCGGCGCCCAGGGCGGCCATGGCCTGTCCGACGGCGTCCGGCGGCACCGCGGCCCCGCCCGCCACGAGCGCATCCCAGGAGCCGGTGCCGATGCCGACCACCTCCGTCAGCGCGGGGCATTCGGGGCGGATGTCCTCGATCATGCCTGCGTAGTCCGAGCCGCGGAATGCGGGCAGGGCCACAATCATGCGCATCCCGGATTGGAGCACAGCGTATTTCAGTTCGTGCCGGCGGTAGGAGGGGTTGACGTTGACCAGGATGGCGCCGATCTTCGCGGTGGCGTACTGGATGAGCACCCACTCCGGCACATTGGGGGCCCAGATCCCCACGCGGTCGCCCTTGGCGACACCGGCGGCCAGGAGGCCGCGGGCCAGCGCGTCGATGTCCCCGTCAAGCTGCGCGTAGGTCCAGCGGCGGCCCGACGGCACGTCAACGAGTGCCTCGCGGTCCGGGAACCGCGCCACGGTGCGGGCAAGGTTCGCCCCGATGGTGTCGCCGAGCAGTGCCGTGGTGGAAGTTCCGGAGGCATAAGAGGCTTGAACGTCGTTGCTCATGGTTCGATGCTAGTACTGCAATCAGTTAATGTGTACTAACTCACACAGATGGTTTCCCGGAGCTGCCAAGCCTCTCCGGCAGGAAGCCGCGCCCCACCAGCCGTGCCAGCAACGGCCGGGCGGCCGTTGCGGCGAGCGTGGCCAGGCGCGCCTGCCACTGCGACATCGACTCCAGGCCGGCCGCCCCCACATCGGACAAGACCGCGCCGGACAGGAGCCGGTGGACGCGCTGTTGCAGCGGCTGCATCAGGCGCACGGGCCATTCGCGCCGGCGCTGGAGCCGGCGCAGGGCGTCACCGGTGGGGTGCCCTGCAAGAAGGGGTGGTGCCAGCAGGCGGGCGGCAGCCACCGCGTCCTGCACCGCATAGTTGACGCCCACGCCGAAAACCGGGCTCATGGCATGGGCGGCATCGCCGATGCACAGCAGCCCCGGCACCGACCAATGCTTCAGGCGGTCCAACTGCACGGAGAGCAGCTTGACCTCGTCCCAGTCCCGCAGCGATTGTGCCGCCTGTGCCAGGAAGGGGGCGGTGGTGCCGATGCGCTGCCTGAAGGCGGCAAGCCCGCTGGCCCGGATCTTCCCGAAGCCGCCCTTGGGAATTAGCATGCCCATCTGGTAGTAGCCTGTGCGTGGGATGGTGATGAGCATGGTGCGGTTGCGCAGGTAGCCCAACGTGTCCGGTGGCGGTGACGGGGGAGTGGGCAGGCGGAACCACAGCACGTCGATGGGGACGCCCAATGCCTCCGGGTGCAGGCCGGAGGCGTCCCGGACGGTGGAGCCGCGGCCGTCGGCCGCGACCGTCAGGGCTGCGGTGATCTGCAGCGGGCCCTCCGGCCCCTGCGCCTGCACGCCGGATACGGCCCCTCCGCTGTGAAGCAGGTCGGTCACTTTGGTGTTCATCAACAGGTGGAAGTTCTCCAGGGCCTGCCCCTCCTGCGCCAGCAGGTCCAAAAAGTCCCACTGCGGCATGAGTGCAATCCGCTTGTTGGGCCCGCGCAGCGTGCCGAAGTCGACAGGGGTCAGGCGCGTCCCGCCGACCACGATGTCCAAGGTGGTGATGCTGTTCTGCGGAATCTGCATGAACCGCCTGCGCAGCCCCAGCTGGTCGATCAGGTCCAGGGTGGAGGGGTGGATGGTGTCGCCGCGGAAGTCCCGGAAGAAATCCGCATGCTTCTCCAGCACGGTGACGTCCACCCCCGCCCGGGCCAGCAGCAGTCCCAGCATCATGCCGGCGGGCCCGCCACCGGCGATGCAGCACGTGGTCGACCGTGAAGCTTCAGCCACGATGCACCTCCCAAGCTTCGGCGTGGACTGCCTTTGATGCTACGCCGCGCCGACTCCTGGCGACAGGCCGGCGGGAGCCTTGAAAGCACTTTTCCGCAGGCGGGCAGGGCCCCTTAGTGAACGCTCCCTGCACAACGTCCGGCAAGGGTCCGGTCATCCACAATCGACCTCCCGGGCCTGTCGCCTGTTCCGCGCGGCGGGGGTTGAGGGAGCGGTCCAGGCTGCGCATGGCCCGGCACGGATTCACCACAACCCTGGTGGAACGATCCCGGGCCTCACCCCCTTCGGTTACACCATGGGCCTTTCCGAATCAAGTCACCCTGAATTGTTGGTGACCGGCCTGGTGTTGCTCGGCGCGGATTGCTCGGTGTATTCCCTGGTTGTGGACCCTCCGGAACATGTCTTGACCGTTGCCCGCGATTTGTACGGACCCCGCACGTCGGCCATTCAACTGGTCTGGACCGAGGACGACGGGCGGTTCCCGTGGACGCCCAATGCGAACCCGGCCCTGCAGCAGCCGCTGCATGGAACCGTGCCCGTGGCGGGGCGGCAGGGACTGACCTCCCGGCCCGGTGAGGGCGGCATCACCGGCCATTCATTAGGGGAACCCGTCGGCCATTGGATAATATTGCAGCAGCGCCATCGGGTAATGTTCCCATGGCTTAATTCTTCCCAGGGGGTAGCGAACGCTCATGATGGACAGCATCGGCTCCCTCCCGTTCGTTTGGGCCTATCTGGCCCTGTTCGTCATCGTCATGCTGCGCTCCAACGCCACCTACTGGGCGGGCCGGGGAGTCGCGGCGGGAAGCCGGAAGACCAGGTTGCAGCACTACCTCGACTCCCCCTCCATGGCGCGGGCCGAAAAGGCCATCGCCCGTTGGGGGGCACCAGCCGTGAGCGTGAGCTTTTTGACCATTGGCATCCAAACGGCCGTCAACCTGGCCGCCGGGCTGGGCCGGATGCCCCTGCGCCGCTACCTGCCCGCCACCGCCGTCGGCGCGCTCGCCTGGGCGGCCATCTATGCCACGGTCGGCATGGCGGCCTTTGACGCCGCCGTCGCCGCGGCAGCCGGCTCACCCCTGGCCCTGGTGTCCCTGCTGCTCCTCGGCGGTGCCGCGGCACTGGGCGTCCACCTGTTCCGGGTGTCCCGCAAACGCAAGCTGGACCGTGCGGCACTGGCTGACTGTCCGGTCATGAATCCCGAGCCGGGTGCGGCGCCGTCAATCACCCACCCCTGACGGGCGGTAAAGTTCCCTTCATGCATGAACCTTCTGCAGCAAAGCCATCCGCGGGACCGGCCTACTACCGCCATCTGGGCGGGAACCGTTATGAATCCACCGTCCACGCCCAAGGTGCCTGGAACGACCACGAGCAGCACATGGCGCCCGTGGCCGGGCTTCTTATCCGCGCCCTGGAGCAATTCCAGCCCCGTGAGGGCATGCGCCTGGCCCGCTTCAACTTTGACATCCTGGGCCTGATCCACGCCGGCGAATTCACCCTTGAAACCACATTGCTGCGCCCGGGCAGGACCATTGAACTGCTCCAGTCCGAAATGACGGCGAACGGCCGCGTGGCGGTCCGGGCCACGGCCTGGCGCCTGGCCACCAGCAACACGACGGCGGTGGAAGCGTGTGAGGACCAGCCCCTGGACCCGTTGGAGCTGGCCGAAGGTTGGGAAGGGCTGTCCATCTGGCCGGGCGGCTTCATCAACTCCCTGGAATGCCGTGTCGCCGCCGGCCACCGCCCGGGCCGCGGGCGTGTCTGGCTGCGCAGTTCGCATGAAATGGTCGACGGCGAAACCTCCTCCGCCCTGGTCCGCCTCCTTGGCCTGGTGGACGCCGCCAACGGAGTATCGGTGCGGGTGGAGCCGGGTTCAGGAAGCTACCTGTTCCCCAACGTAGACCTGTCCCTCCACGTGTACCGCGAACCGGCCGGGGAATGGCTGGGGCTGGAGACCAGCGTCACGTTTTCAGGGGATGGGATCGGCCTGACCTCGGCCGTGCTGCACGACGCCACGGGCCCCTTCGGACGCTCCGAGCAGATCCTGACACTGCGACCCGTCCCACACGCGCAGTGAGCCGGTTTCTGGCCCCGAACCTGGCCGTGCACCGCCAGGCGGAGTCCCTGGGTGCCGAAGCGGACCTGAACCGCGGGCTGGAACTGCTCGGGGAGGTGAAGGGCGGACTGCTCCCCGCCATGCTGCGCCTGTACCGCCCCCAACCCACGGTTGCTTTCGGGCAGCGGGATACGCGGCTGGCCGGATTTGACAGGGCAAGGGAGGCGTCGCTGGCCCGCGGCTTCGTCCCGGCGGTTCGCCGGGCAGGCGGGCGGGCGGCCGCCTACCACCAGGGCACCCTCATCGTTGACCACATCCAGCCGCAGGAGGATTCCGTGGCCGACGCCAAGGCGCGCTTCGGCTTCTTTGGCGACTTGTTCACCGAGGCCCTGCGGTCGCTGGGCGTAGACGCCGGGGTCGGGGAAATCCCGGGGGAATACTGTCCAGGGGAGTTCAGCGTGTTCGGGGCGGGACCGGCCGGGGCGCTGAAACTGGTGGGCACGGCGCAGCGCGTGGTCGCCGGCGCCTGGCTGTTCAGCTCGGTGGTCGTCGTGGAAAATTCGGCCCCCATCCGCGGCGTCCTCGAGGACACCTACGCCGCCATGGGCCTGGAATGGGACCCGCGCACGGCCGGTGCTGCCGAGGATCTGGTCCCCGGCATCACCGTTGACGCAGTGGAAGCCGCAGTCCTGGCGGTCTACGGCTCCCACACGGAACTTACTTAATCCCGGCCGCTTCCGCACCGATCGTGGTGGAGTCGCCGTGGCCGGTGTTGACCACCGTCTCCGGCGGCAGCACCAGCAGCCGCTCGGTGATCGACTTCACGATGGTGGGGTGGTCGCTGTAGGACCGGCCCGTGGCGCCGGGGCCGCCGTTGAAAAGCGTGTCCCCGGTGAACACGGTGCCGAGCGTCTCGGCGTGGAAACACGTCGATCCGGGGGAGTGTCCCGGGGTGTGCAAGGCGACCAGCTTCGTGCCGGCAATTTCGAACGTGTCCCCGTCGGCGATGGGGGAGTCCGGGGTGGTCCCAGGGTAGATGTCCTCCCAGAGCATCTGGTCCTCCGGGTTCATCAGCACCGGTGCGCCCGCCAGCGAAGCGAAGGCGCGGGCATGGCGGATGTGGTCGTCGTGCCCGTGCGTCAGCAGCACCGCCTTGACCGTGCGCCCGCCCACGGCAGCCAGGATGGCCTGCGGGTCGTGGGCCGGATCAATGACCAGAACCTCGGCGTCATCGCCCACCAGCCAAACATTGTTCTCCACGTCCCAGGTTCCGCCGTCGAGCGAAAACGTGCCTGAGGTGATCAATCGTTCAATACGTGCGCCCATCAGAGCTCCACCACCGATCGTAGTACGGAACCTTCGCCCATTTTGGTGAAGGCAGCTTCAATGTCATTGATGAACCGCCGCGGCCAAAAACATCCAGCAGCGGCAGTTCCAGCATCATCTCCGGGGTGGGCACGCCCACCAGCACCACGGTACCGGCCAGGTCACGCGCGTAGAATGCCTGCTTGTAGGTTTCCGGGCGTCCCACCGCGTCAATCACCACGTCGGCACCAAAACCATTGGTGAGGGCCTGAATGGCCGTGACGGCGTCTTCGGCCGTGGCGTCGACGGTGTGGGTGGCGCCCAATTTTTTCGCCGCAGCCAACTTCTTGGGATCACGGTCCACCGCGATGACCGTGGTGGCCCCGGCCAGGGCCGCGCCGGCGATGGCTGCTGTGCCAACGCCGCCACAGCCAATCACGGCCACGGAATCCCCACGTTTGACGTTGCCCGTGTTGATGGCGGCACCCAGCCCTGCCATGAGGCCGCAGCCGAGCAGCCCAACCGCGCCGGGGTCGACGTCGTCGTCGACCTTGGTGCATTGACCGGCAGCGACCAGGGTCTTTTCAATGAACGCCCCGATGCCCAGCGCGGGCGAGAGGACTGTGCCGTCCTCCAACGTCATTTTTTGGGTGGCGTTGGCGGTGTTAAAGCAGTACTGCGGCTGTCCCTTGGCGCAGGCGCGGCAGGTGCCGCATACGGCCCGCCAGTTCAGGATGACCCTGTCACCGGGAACTACGTTCGTGACTCCGGCCCCCACGGCACTGACCACGCCCGTGGCTTCGTGCCCCAGCAGGAATGGGAAGTCGTCGCTGATGCCGCCGAGCTTGTAGTGCAGATCCGTGTGGCACACGCCGCTGGTGAGGATGTCCACGAGCGCCTCGCCGGGACCCGGGTCCGGGACCAGGACCGTCTCAATGGTGACCGGTGCATTCTTGCCGCGCACCACGGCGCCCTTGACTTTGTGAACCACGTGTTAGCTCCTTGTTGGTTGAACATGCCATGGACTGTCTATCACGGACGCCCGCCAAAAGCACAGTGCCGCCACAACTCCGGCGGGGACGGGCTGCGGCGGCACTGTTTGTTATACGCCCAATTTTTCCATGACGTCATTGAGCGACGGGTTGGTCGCTGCGGAACCGTCGGGGTAGATCACGGTCGGGACCGTCTGGTTGCCGTTGTTGAGCTGCTCCACGAGCTCGGCCGTGCCGGGTGTGTCCTCGATGTTCACTTCGGTGTACCCAATTCCCTTGGCCTCGAGCTGCTTCTTCAAGCGCTTGCAGTAGCCGCACCAAACGGTGGAGAACATGGTGATGGTGCCGGATTCGGGGGTGTACTGCACAGTTGGCTCCTTGATACGGGGTGGAGGGCGGGCGCATGCGGCGCCTCACGGGAATGCTCCTGTAGTTCCAACGCTACCGAAGGGCGCACATATTCCCGCCATTATGGCGCCGGACGTGGCACGATGGGCTCATGTGCGGACGATACGTCATGGCCCGGGCCGTCGGGGACCTGGTGGCTGAACTGGAAGCGGAAGCCGACGCCAACCTGGAACTGCGCACGTCCTGGAACGTGGCCCCGACCACGGACGTGCCCATTGTGCTGGAGCGGCTGGTCGACGGCGGGACGGCCCGGCAGGTCCACGTCGCCAAATGGGGCCTGGTGCCGCGCTGGGCCAAGGACCCGTCGGTGGCGGTGCGCTCGTTCAACGCCCGCAGCGAGACGGTTTTGGAAAAGCCGACGTTCCGCACCGCCATGAAGTCCCGGCGGGCCGGAGTGCCGGTGGAGGGCTACTACGAATGGAAGAAGCTGCCGGACGGCACAAAACAGCCCTACTATGTGCATACTTCCGACGGCACCCTGACCACTTTTGCCGGCTTGTATGAGTGGTGGAAGGACCCGGCCAAGGCGGATGGCGACGGCGGGCAGTGGCTTCTTTCCTGCAGCATCCTCACCATGGCCTCCCCGCCCGGCGGTGCCCTGGCCACCCTGCATGAGCGGATGCCCGTTCCCCTCAGCCGAGAGGGTCTGGCGGAATGGCTGAACCCTGCCGGGGAGGATCCGGCAGCCCTGCTGGGGGCTGTCCTCTCAGAGGCGTACCCGGTGGCGGCCGGATGGCAGTTGGACCCGGTGGGTCCGGCGGTGGGCAATGTCCGCAACGACTCACCGGGGCTGACGGCCCCGGTGGCCTGACGGAGCCCCGGCCCGGGCCTAGACGGCGCTGAAGAAGCACAGCGCCATGGCTGCGGCCGCCACGGCCTCGTGTACGCCCAGCACGGGGCGCAGCTTCCCGCCGGCGTCCTTGGGCATGCCGAAGGTGCCCAGCAGCCAGCCGGCACATGCCAGCGACAAGGCAACGGCGGCAATCATGTGCTGGATGATGTTCCCCAGCTCCTGCCCGTGGGGGCCGCCGTGGTCGGGGCTGATGGACAGCGTGAACCACAGGGCCGCTGCCGTGAAGACCAGCCGGTAGACGGAAGCGGCCCGCCCCGATCCTGCGGGGCGGGCCCCGTCCCGGTGGGGCGCGGCCCCGCGCCACAGGAACCACAGGCCGATGCAGCCCAGGATCGCTGCCGCGGCCACGCCGCCGTGCCAGCCCCACAGCGCGGCGGCAGGGACCGCGGCCGCCAGGGCCACGGCCGCACCGTCCAACCGGGCCGGTCCCGTCGTTGCGGTGGCGGCCCGCACGCCCCCCGCCACAATGGCCAGGGCGGCGAACGCCGCTGCGAGAGTTTCAGTCATGGTGCGATGCCTTACTTGACGCAGGGGATGGTGCCGCCCTGGAGGGAACCGGTCCAGTCGGAATAGGAGGTCGTGGCGTTTTCGGCGGCCGTGGTGGCGGCCGCCTTTTGGGCGGCGGTCCTCGGTGCCGCAGATTTGGCCGGCACAGATTTGGCCGGCACAGATTGGGCTGGCACAGATTGGGCCGGCGCGGAGGGAGGCTCCGGGGCCAGCAGCTGCTGCACCGTCGCCCGGACCCGGGCCACGTCCACCAAGTTGATGGACTCCCCGTTCGGGGCGGTGCCGAAACCGGTGATGGGCAGGGTGGTGAAGGCGATGTTGCCGCCGGTGATGGAGGTCGCCTGCTGGATCAGGGTGATTGGGTTCAGGCCCTTGTTCACCACGATGTTGCTGCTGACGGCGTTGAGCACGTCCTCCATCTTCGGGATGTCCGTGAATGTGCCGGCCTGTTTGAGCTGGTGGATGACATCTGCGACGAATGCCTGCTGCCGGCGCTCGCGGTCAAGGTCGGAAAAGGCGTAGCCGGGGTCTGAGGTGTCGCGGCGCTGGCGCACGTAGGCCATGGCCTGCCTGGCGTCGATCTGCTGGACGCCAGTTTTGAAATTTGCACCCGAGTAGGTGTCCTGGGTGGCCTTGAGCACGCAGACGGTGATGGGGGCGATCGCCTGGGCCACCTCATAGAAGGCCGCCATGGTCACCTCCACGAAGTTGTCGACGTGGACGTTGCCCAGGAACGCCGAGACGGTCTCGATCTCCGCCGCACGGCCCGCGTCGCGCGCCTGCTGGTACGTGGCATTGTCATTGGGCTTGCCGGCGGCCAGCAGCGCCGTCTGCTCGGCCGAGAGGGCGTCGCCGTAGGCTTCCTTGATCTTGCCCCAGGTGCCGGACTCACCTGGGATGCCCGAGAGCTCCACATAGTCGTCACGGGGCACGGAGACGGCCGTGGCCTTGGCACCGTCGGCGGGAAGGTGAATGAGCATGAGCACATTGGCGTTGTAGCCGCCCACTGACTGGTCGCCGGCGTCGAGGGCGTTGTAGAGTTCCGCGGAAAGCGGCTGGCCCTGCTCATTGACGCGCGAGTCCAGGCCCATGACCAGGATGTTGGTGTCCTTGCCCAGCTTGGCCACCTGGTGGACGGCGGTGAGCGCGTTTGAGCGCATGATGTTGTTGTTGGCCTTGACCAGGCTGACGACGGTGAAGCCGACGGCGACGAGCCCTGCGGCCACGACCACTGCCAGCACGGAGAACGCAATGCGGCGCCGGCGCCTTCGCCGGGAATTGCGACGGTCCAGCTGCCCGTCCAGGCTCATGTTGCCCAGGGTCATGGATGTGCTCCTTGCCACGCGCCCCAAGCCGCTCTCACCGGACCCGTCACAATGCCGGGCCAACCATCCCATCCTGACACCAGGCGTGGACCGGAAATGTCCAAACGGCCGAATTTGCGGGGAAGTCCCAGCAGATTCCCAGCCGGTGGCGGAGGCGGACGGTGACAGGAGGACAGGTGCGGCCGCCGCGGTCCGGCGGTTCCGCAGGGTCCCTGGGCGCAGGGACAGGTATGCCGCGGCGCCCAGGGCAGTGGTTTTCGACATGCAATCAACCGCCACGAGATGACGCGGAGTTCGGTGGTGGCCCCACCGCCGTCGGCCCCGGCACCGGCGGGACAAGCACCGTCGGCCCCGGCACCGGCGGGACAAGCACCGCGACGACAACAAGCAGGGACTTCACGGACGGCACCTTGACAACGGCGTGTTGCAGGCAAATTGCGGTAGTGGTGGCAGGTGTGTTCTGCCATACTCGTTCCACGGGCGGGCGCCGGAGCCGTCTCCAAAAGGTCCAGGCGCCGGGCATCCCGGGGTAAGTGCTGGAAAGTTCCTGCATTGCCTCCCGCCGGACCCGCCAGCGAGGAAAGTGAGGACAGCATGTGCCGACTCTTTGGACTGCACGCGGGCACGGAAGCCGTGAAGGCCACGTTTTGGCTGTTGAAGGCCCCGGACAGCCTTGAAGTGCAGAGCCACCGCGCACCCGACGGCACCGGGATCGGCGTGTTCAATGGCCACGGGACGCCCACGGTGAGCAAACAGCCCATGGCCGCGTGGCAGGACACGGACTTTGCCTGCTCGGCCAAAACACTGGAAGGCACCAAGTTCCTGGCACATGTCAGGTACGCGTCCACGGGCGGCCACACGGTGGAGAACACCCACCCGTTTATGCAAGACGGCCGGCTTTTTGCCCACAACGGCGTGGTGCACGGGCTGGCCGCGCTCGATGCCCGCATTGCTGAACGCGGGGGAACTGGACTGGTCCGCGGCCAAACGGACAGTGAGAGGATGTTTGCGCTTGTCACTGCGGAAGTGCGCCGCAACGGCGGAGACGTGGGTGCGGGCCTCGCCGCTGCGTTGACCTGGATCGCGGGCACCCTGCCCGTGTACAGCCTGAATTTCATCCTCACCACGGAGACGGAGTTGTGGGCGTTGCGCTACCCGCAAACCCACGAGCTGCATGTCCTGGAACGCTGCGCCGGAGGCAGGTGCGCAGACGGCCCGGGGCAGCTGCAGGCCGGAAGCCAGAGGATTCAGGCGCACTGCGGCGCCTTGGCGGAGCAGGAGTCGGTGGTGGTGGCCAGCGAACCCATGGACGCGGATCCGGGCTGGCGTCTGCTGGCACCCGGGGAGCTGCTCCATGTGGACAGCGGACTGGGGGTGGACTCAAGCTTTCCGTTGCCTTCCATGCCGGCACGCCTGCTGACCCTGGATGAGCTGGACCCGCAGGCGGCAGCGTCCCAGCACCCGGCGGGGGCCCGGGAGCCGGCCTAGCACGTGGGCCGCCTGCCGCGGGGGCACCCTGATTGGCCGGCCTGCCGAGGCAATGCCCACGCACTTCCCCGGTCACGGGGGGAGGTTTTGGTTTGGCGGCTGACGGCACCGGACTGCATGAACGCGTAAAGCCTGCGGCCCCGCAGCGCTCGCAGGCGGCAGCGTGGCCGGGTGCGCTCAGACGGTGACGTGCCCGGCGTCGGCGCCGGCCTTTTGCGTGCGGCCCGCCGCTGCGTCCTAGTCCTCGTCCTCCTCCGGGGACCACCGGCGGAAGTCGAGGGAGAGGTAGAGGGCCAGGGCCGCGGAGTTGCTTGTCTCAACACGCAGGGCCACACGCTCCTGGCCTTCGTTGAACAGCGTGTCCATGGTGGCGAGCACCAGGTCCTCGGCCAGGCCCTGGCGCCGGTGGTCGCGGTCGGTGATGAGTTCAATGATGAACGGTGCCTCCGGCGTGTCGTCGCCGATGGCTCGGTCCACGACCAGCACTGCGGCCACGATCTTGCCGCTGTCATCCAGTGCCACATGGGAGGCCTTGGGCAGGAACTGCCCGTACTTGCCGTTCAGGGCTGTCCGCATGTTGTCCATGGCGGCCTGCAGCGATTCACCGGCGGCGCCTGGTTCGTAGGCGGTGAAGTAAAGTTCGCCCAGGCGGGGAAGGTCGGATTCCTCCACGGTGCGGGACGCTGTTTTGAGCTCCCGCTCAAGCGGCGTTGTCCTGGCGATGAGGGTGACCATCTCAGTCATGGAACGCTCCTTACGATCGTTTTGCGCCAGCAGCGCGTGTTGCGTCAATGACTTTGTAAAGCCTAGACGCCTGAGGCCGTGGCTGGTATCTGCTTAACGCTTGGTGGGGCGGACAAATGCCCGTCCGGTGCGAAATTCTTCCCAATTGGCGGCTTTCTTGCCGCGTGAAGTGAGCGTACACTAAATCCATTAGAAAGTATTTACTAGTAATTAATCCATGCCTTGTACACGGTGCAGGGCAAGTGGTGCGGCAGGCGGAGGTGGCGGACACGCATGGGCACATTCAGTGAAGGGATCGAGGTGGTGCAAACCGCTGCAGGGCTGCCGCTGCACCTGGCATGGCGCGGCCGCCGGTACACGCTCGCCGCTGATCCCGTGCGCTGGTATGGGCGGCGCAACTGGTGGGATGAGGAAACCCGTGCCGCACCGGGGGAGGGTGCGGGGCTGGTGGACCGGCAAATCTGGCGGGTGCAGGTGCGTCGGGACGGAGGTGGCGGCGGCGCACCGCTGCTGACCCTTGACCTGGTGAAGTACCTGCCCGCAGGCCGATGGCGGGTCATAAAGATTCATGATGCGATAACCGAATCGGTGGAAGAGCTGGAACCCGGTGCCTAAATTTGTCCACTTGCATGCCGCCAGCGCCTACAGCGCCCACTACGGTGTCTCCTGGCCCGATGACCTGGTGCAGGCTGCCGCCGCCGACGGCGCGGACGCCCTGGCCAGCACCGACCGGGACGGACTCTACGGGGCTGTCAAGCATGTCAAGGCCTGCATGGCGGCCGGACTCGACCCCCTCCTCGGCGTCGACCTGGCACTCCTTGAACCCCCGGAACCCACGGCAGGGCAGACCCGTGCCCGGCCGCCCCTGGTGGAAGCCGGACGCGTTGCCATTCTGGCCCACGGCGGGCAGGCCCTGCGTCACGGTGCCGGGTATGCGGCCCTGTGCCGGCTGGTCTCCACCGCCCATGCCCGCCCCCAAGGCCCCGTGGGGCTCACCCTGGCGGAACTGGCCAGCGGCGTGCTTGACCCGGAAACCGGCGATCCCGCCCTGACCGTCCTGGTGGGCCCGTACTCCGATGTGGCACGGGCCATGGGCGGGCGCCGGTACCTGCTGCCCCGCACCAGATTCTCAGCCTGGAAGGACGCACTGCCCGCCGGCACCCTGGCCGTTGAGGTGGTCAGCCACTTCAGCGAACCCGGCAGCCCCCTCAGCACCGCCCTGGCGGTGCGCATGCTCCGGCTGGCCGAGGAATTTGGGGTGCCGGCGGTGCTGAGCAATGCCGTGCGGTACTGCGCGGAGGACGACGCCCCCACCGCGGACGTCCTGGACGCGGCCCGGGCCATCACACCCCTGGGACAGCTTCCCGGCCTCCAGCCCACCGGGCAGGGCTGGCTGAAAAGCGGCGCGGCGATGCACCGGGCGGGCCGGGAGATCACTGGCCAGGGCGGGTACGGTGCGGCGGAGCTGGAGCAGCTGTGGGCCAATACGCACAGGCTGGCGGACAAGTGCCGGCTGGACCCGGCAGCAGACCTGGGCTGGAAGAAGCCGGTGACCCCCGAAGCCGGCGTGCTGGGCCTGTCCCAGGCACCGTCCGCTGAATTGTTCCAGCGCGCCGAGGCCGGGCTGAACCTCCGCTTCCCCGGGATCGGCGGTGGCAGGCTGGCCGCCGTGCGGGACCGGCTCACCATGGAATTGGAGACCATCAATGAATTGGGGTTCGCGTCCTACTTCCTGACCGTGGCGGAGGTCGCCGAGATGATCCGCACCATGGGGGTGCGCCGGGCCGCACGGGGTTCGGGGGCGTCGTCGCTGGTGAACTACCTGCTGGGCATCAGCGCGGTGGACCCCATCGCCAACGACCTCCTCTTTGAACGCTTCCTCTCCCGCGACCGGTCCACCCTGCCGGACATAGACCTGGATGTGGAGAGTGCCGAACGGCACAGGGTCTACCGGCGCATCTTCGAGCGGTTTGGGCCCCGGCGGGTGACGCTCATGAGCATGCAAAACGGCTACCGGGCCCGCGGCGCCGTCCGGGATGCAGGGCTGGCCCTGGGCATGGACCCGGAGGACGTGGACGGCATTGCCAAGCAGCTGTGGCGCTTCTCGGCGAGCTCCTTCCGGGAAGCCCTGGCGGAAAAACCGGAACTGCGTGACTTTGCCGCCCGGGTGGAACAGGCGCACCAGGGCGGCAGCAGCACGCAGCTGGACCTGCTGGTGGACTTGACCGAACGGCTGGACAGGCTGCCCCGGCACATTTCCATGCACCCGTGCGGGGTGATCCTGGGGGATTCCTCCCTGCTGGACCGCACCCCCGTGCAGGCCAGCGGGCTGGGCCTGCCCATGAGCCAGTTCGACAAACATGACATGGACGCCATGGGCATGCTCAAGCTGGACGTCTTGGGCGTGCGCATGCAAAGCGCCCTGGCCTATGCGGTGCGGGAGGTGGTCCGGCTCCACCCCTCCAAGGCGCAGGTGGTGGCGGCCGGACGCCACCCGGAGGACGGGGACGGGAAGGGCCCGGCCTATGTGGGGGAGGACGGGACCATTGACCTGGACGCCGTCCCGCTCGACGACGAACCCACCTTTGAACTGATTCGCAGCACCCACACGCTGGGCTGCTTCCAGATCGAGTCCCCGGGCCAGCGCGAGCTGGTGGGCAAGATGGCCCCGCGCGAATTCAACGACCTCATCATCGACATTTCCCTGTTCCGTCCGGGCCCCATGAAATCGAACATGGTCAAGCCCTACCTGGAAAACCGGCACGGCTTCGCCCCCGAACACTACGCGCACCCCGACCTCAAGCCGGCCCTGGCAGAAACGCACGGGGTGACGGTGTTCCACGAGCAGGTGCTGCGCACCTTCCATGTCATGAGCGGGTGCACGCTCTCCCGGGCCGACGAATTCCGGCGCGCCCTGGGCAAGCCGGGCCAGGAGCCGGCCGTGGAGGCATACTTCAGGGCCCGCTCCCTGGAACGGGGCTACAGCCCGGAGACGATTGACGAGGTGTGGCAGACGCTGAAGGCCTTTGGCAGTTTTGGTTTTTGCAAGGCGCACGGTGCCGCCTTTGCCGTACCCACCTATCAGTCGGCCTGGCTGAAGGCGCACCATCCGGCAGAATTTTTGGCCGGGCTGTGGGAACATGATCCCGGCATGTACCCGCGGCGCCTGCTCGTGGCGGAGGCCCGGCGCATGGGCATCCCCATTCTGCCCCTGGACGTGAACGCCAGCACCGGCTCCTACCGGGCCGAACGCACCGCCGCCGGCCCGGGAGGGGAAAACGTGACGGGGATCCGGCTGAGCCTGGCGGACGTGTACGGGCTTTCCGGCACGGAGCTGAAACGGATTGTGGCCGGACAGCCCTACGACTCCCTCGCGGACCTGCGGAGCAGGGCCAGGGTGTCCAGGCCCGTCCTCAAGCGGCTGGCCCAGCTGGGCGCCCTGGACTCCCTGCAGCGCAGCGCCCAGCGGCTTACCGGAAACACGGCCAACAGGGCGGATTTGATCGCCCACGTCAACAGCCTGCCGGCGTCGAAGGCGGGCCGGCGCAACGAAGCCATGGAGGGCCAGCTGCACCTGCCGCTGGGGGAACTGGAGCTGGGCACCCTGCCCGCCAGGCTGGCGGCCCCCACCCTGGCGGAGACCGTGCGCACCGAACTGGACCTGCTTGCCCTGGACGCCAGCGCCCACCTGATGGACAGCTACGCCCCGCTGCTGACGGAATTGGGCGTGACGGCGTCAAGGAAGCTGCTGGCGCTGCGCAACAACACCGAGGTGCTGGTGGCCGGGGTGCGGGTGGCCACCCAGACCCCTCCCATGCGGGGTGGGCGGCGCGTGGTGTTCATCAGCATTGACGACGGCACCGGCTGCGTGGACGCCACGTTCTTCCACGAGGCGCAGGAACGCTCCGGCCCCCTGCTGTTTGGCACCCGCATGCTCCTGATCCGGGGCCTGACCCGGCGCACCGGGCCGCGCGGCATCAGCCTGCAGGCCCTGGAGGCCTGGGACCTGGGACGCCCGGACACCCTGCCGGGGCCCGGCTACCTGCAGTCCGCGGACAGGGTCTCTGCGAGGGCGCACGGTTCCGGGGCCGCCGGGGACGGCGGCCCCGGAAATCCGACCTCGGCGTCCGTCGCCGACCTGGCCCGGCGGATGGCGGAGGAGGGCCTGGACCACCGGGCAGGGTGAGGCCAGGTCCGGCGGGGACGGCCAACGATCCTGCAGGTCATGGCCGGGACCGCCCTCCCGGCCGGGGGTGGCCGTGTTGGTTGGCGCTGCGGGGAACCGATACCATCGAGTTGGCTCACAGCAACCCCCGTATGTTGCCTGGACAAGGAGCCGTACATGCCAAATCAAGGAGTCACCAGTGCCAGTGGAAACGCAGATCACCATCAATGTCGACGGCAAGACGACGACGGTGGCCACCGGCACCACCGGCGCCGAGCTGTTCTTCGAACGCCGCGACGTAGTCGTTGTCCGCGTGGACGGCGCCCTGAAGGACCTGGCGGCGCCGCTTCCCGAAGGTGCCGACGTCCAGGCCGTCACCATGGACTCCCCGGAAGGGCTGGACGTGCTGCGCCACTCCACGGCCCACGTCCTGGCCCAGGCCGTGCAGCAGCTGCGCCCCGACGCCAAGCTCGGCATTGGTCCGTACATCACCGACGGCTTCTACTTCGACTTTGACGTCGCCGAGCCCTTCACCCCCGAGGACCTGAAGACGCTTGAGAAGATGATGCAAAAGATCATCAACCAGAACCAAAAGTTCGCCCGCCGCGTCATCTCCGAGGACGGGGCGCGAGAGGCCATGGCCAACGAGCCCTACAAGCTGGAGCTGCTGGGCAAGGCCTCCAGCGCCGACTCCGCCGGGGAGGGCGTCAACGTTGAGGTCGGCGCCGGGGACATCACGATCTACGACAACATTGACCGCAAGAGCGGCGACACCGTGTGGTGCGACCTCTGCCGCGGTCCGCATCTGCCGAACACCAAGCTGATCTCCAACGCCTTCGCCCTGACCCGCACGTCCGCGGCCTACTGGCTGGGCAACCAGGACAACCAGCAGCTGCAGCGCATCTACGGCACGGCCTGGCCCACCAAGGAAGCCCTGAAGGCCTACCAGGAGCGCATAGCCGAGGCCGAGCGCCGCGACCACCGCAAGCTCGGCGTCGAACTGGACCTGTTCTCCTTCCCCGACGAACTCGGCTCCGGGCTGCCCGTGTTCCATCCCAAGGGCGGGATCATCCGCAAGGAGATGGAGGACTACTCCCGCAAGCGCCACGTGGAGGCAGGCTACGATTTCGTCTACACCCCGCACATCACCAAGGCCCACCTGTACGAGGTGTCCGGCCACCTTGACTGGTACCGGGACGGCATGTTCCCCCCCATGCACGTGGACGCCGAACTCGACGAGAACGGCGAGGTCCGCAAGCCCGGCCAGGACTACTACCTCAAGCCGATGAACTGCCCCATGCACAACCTGATCTTCCGCTCCCGCGGGCGCTCGTACAGGGAACTGCCGCTGCGCCTGTTCGAGTTCGGCTCCGTGTACCGCTACGAGAAGTCCGGCGTGATCCACGGCCTGACCCGCGTGCGCGGCATGACACAGGACGACGCCCACATCTACTGCACGCGAGAACAGATGAAGGAGGAGCTGACCGGTACGCTGAACTTTGTGCTGTCGCTGCTCAAGGACTACGGCCTGAACGACTTCTACCTGGAGCTCTCCACCAAGGATCCGGAAAAGTTCATCGGCGACGACGATGTATGGGAGGAGGCCACCGCCACGCTCGCCGAGGTCGCCGAGGCCTCCGGCCTGGAACTGGTTTCCGATCCCGGCGGCGCGGCCTTCTACGGCCCGAAGATCTCCGTCCAGGCCAAGGACGCCCTGGGCCGCACCTGGCAGATGTCCACGATCCAACTGGACTTCATGTTGCCCGAACGCTTTGAGCTCGAGTACCAGGCCGCCGACGGCACCCGCCAGCGGCCCGTCATGATCCACCGTGCCCTGTTCGGCTCCGTGGAACGCTTCATGGCCGTGCTGACGGAGCACTACGCCGGCGCCTTCCCGGCCTGGCTCTCACCCGTCCAGGTCGTGGCGATCCCCGTGGCCGAGGCGTTCAACGACTACATGTTCGACGTCGTCGCCAAGCTCAAGGAGCAGGGCATCCGTGCCGAGGTGGACATCTCCAGCGACCGGTTCCCGAAGAAGATCCGCACCGCATCCAAGGACAAGGTCCCGTTTGTGCTGATCGCCGGCGGTGAGGACGCCGAGGCCGGCGCCGTCTCCTTCCGCTTCCGCGACGGCAGCCAGGACAACGGCGTTCACGTCGACGAGGCCGTGGCCCGGATCGTTGCGGCAGTGCGGAACCGCACGGCGTGAGCGAACACCGTGCAGCGTCCATCGAGGACGACTTTGAACTTCCGGGCGTGCCGGATGCCTTCCAGCGGCTCTGGACCCCGCACCGGCTCGCCTATGTCAAGGGCGGGCAGGAACAGGTCACCGGCCCGCACAACTGCCCGTTTTGCGAGGCACCGGGCCGCAGCGACGCCGAATCGCTGATTGTCCATCGCGGCACCCTCGCCTACGTGGTGCTGAACCTGTTTCCCTACAACCCCGGCCACCTGCTCGTGTGCCCCTACCGGCACGTGCCCGACTACACCGACCTGACGGCGGAGGAGACCGCGGAGTTCGCCGCGCTTTCACAGCAGGCCATGCGCGTGCTGCGGTCGGTCGCCAACCCCTCCGGCTTCAACCTGGGCATGAACCAGGGTGCCACGGGAGGGGCGGGCATCGCCTCGCACCTGCACCAGCACATTGTCCCGCGGTGGGGCGGGGACGGAAATTTCCTGCCCATCATCGCCGGCACCAAGGCCATCACGCAGACACTCGGTGAGGTGCGCGACCAGGTGGCCGGCGCCTGGGAGAGCATCGGGTAGCGGCACCAACCATGACGAGGGACCCCCAATGCTGAACAAGTACGCCCGCGCGCTCTTCGCAGCCATTTTCACACCGGTTGCAGCGCTGCTGGTGCGCCTGAAGGTGTCCCCGGACGCCGTCACGATCATTGGCACCCTCGGTGTTGCCGGCGGGGCCCTGGTCGGCTACCCGATGGGCGAGCTGTTCTGGGGCACCGTGGTCATCACGGTCTTCGTCTTCTCGGACATCATCGACGGGCTCATGGCACGCAAGCTGGGCCGTTCCGGACCGTGGGGGGCGTTCCTGGACTCCACCCTGGACCGGGTGGGGGACGGGGCCGTCTTTGCCGGCATTGTCATTTGGTTCTACACCGGAGGGCACAACTCCTTCATCGCTGCCATGGCCCTGAGCTGCCTGGTGCTTGGCTCCATCGTCTCCTACGCCAAGGCCAGGGCGGAGGGGCTGGGCCTGACCGCAAACGTGGGCATTGCCGAACGCTCCGACAGGTTGGTGGTTGTCCTGGTGGCGACCGGGCTGGTGGGCCTGGGCATCCCGGACGCCGTGCTCGCCGTCGTCCTTGTCCTCCTGGCCCTTGCCAGCCTGGTGACAATCTTCCAGCGGGTGGGCACTGTACGCCGCCAGTCCATGGACGGCAACCTTTCGGCAGGGCGGTAGCGCCGGTTTCAACCCCGGTGCCCTGCGGGAATAGACTGGTCATACCCGTGTGGCGTGCCACATCAGGGGCAAACAATTTTTCGTTCCTTCCCAGAGGGGTTTTTGTGTCTACAACCGATGAAACACCGGTGACCGGCAGTAGTCGTGTCAAGCGGGGCATGGCCGAGATGCTTAAGGGTGGCGTCATTATGGACGTTGTCAATGTTGAGCAGGCCAGGATTGCC
>CAJDTM010000081.1_pt1 | contig 22055 bp, 15 predicted proteins | sample 7389831 | NCBI WGS metagenome assembly CAJDTM01 (sample SAMEA7055656, study PRJEB34461) | soil metagenome | biome: terrestrial ecosystem; feature: Peninsula; material: soil | place: Antarctica | collected 2016
CGCAAATGAGACTGGCGCCGCACCGCCGAGGCAGTGGCGAACAGGCCGTGGCCCCTCCACCCCGCCCGGTCAACGGAACCGTGCTCCACCATTTTAGCCTGCCTGGGTGCCGTCCGCCGGATTTTGGGCCGTGGCGCGCCGCATTTGTTCTGTGCGTTCAGTGGCGTTAATCACCCGGGCCGCGGCCTGACGCGTGGAGGCGGGGCGCGTCAAAGAAGTCCACTTCAAATTGTGCCGAGTGCGTGAACGCGGCCCGCATGCGGTCCCGCTCCCTTGCCGTGGCGCGCCCGGCGGCGGCGTCAACCAGGCCGACGGCGTGCGCGGTGGCCTCGGCGAAGGCGTCGTCGGCATACGTTTGCAGCCACTCGGCGTACGGATGCGCGCCTTCGCCCGGGCCGGCGTCGTGCCTGAGATAGTCGGCGTGCAGCACCCGGCCCACCTCCGCATACAGCCAGTAACAGGGGAGCACGGCTGCGGCCACCTCAGCGTAGCTGCCGGAAAAGGCGATGGCCTGGAGGTGGTCGACGTAGCTTTTGGTCACCGGCCCCTGCCCCGTGTCGAAGGGGTGGCGGCTGAGCCAGTCCCGGTGCAGGGACAGTTCCACTGCCAGGCAGTTCTGCGCACCGTTGGCCCAAAAGCGCTGCTCCTCCTCGCTCGGGGCAAGGACGCCGGCACGGGCCAGCACGCGCGAATAGGCGTTGAGGTACTGCGCATCCTGGGCCAGGTAATAGGCAAAGTGGCGCCCGTCCAAGGTGCCGGCGGCGAGCTCCTTGATGAAGTCCAAAGCGAAAATGGCCTCCCGCTGGGGTGCAATGTCCGCCCAGAGCGACCGGCTGAAGGCGTCCCCTGCCGGTGCCGCGGCGTTCCACAGTTCGTGGAAGTGGTTGACCGGTCCGTGTCCATGCCCCAGCGCCAGGGCGTCGGCCGCACGAAGGGCACCGGTGAGCCAGTCCTTGGCCCGGCGCACACTGGCGGGCCAGTCGCCGGCGCGCACCTGCAAGGTGGCCAGGGCGGCGGACAGCGAGCACCCGGTGCCGTGCGTGTTGGCTGTCGCCACGCGCGGGCCCGTAAACACCTCCACCGAGCCGTCCGGGCCAAGCAGCGCATCCGGGCATTCCTCACCCTCCAGGTGCCCGCCCTTGACCAGCACCACGGTGCCGTGGGCCGCGGCCAGGGCCTTGCCCTGCTGCAGCGCGACATCCCACGTTGACGCCTGGGGCTCCCCCGCCAGGACGGCAAGTTCTGCCAGGTTGGGCGTCACCAGGTGCGCCAGGGGCAGCAGGCGCAGCATCGCCGCCCGGGCGTCCGCCGCCACGAGGGCGTCGCCGCTGGTCGCCACCATCACCGGATCGAGAACGACGACGGCCGGCCTGGTTTTCTCCAGCCACTGCCCCACCGCGTCCATCACCTCGGCGTTGGCGAGCATTCCGATCTTGACGGCGTCAATGCAGATGTCGGCCGACAGGCTTTCCAGCTGCAGTGCCAGGAAGTCCGCAGGTGGGACGTGGATCCCTTGGACGCCGCCGGTGTTTTGCGCCGTCAGGGCGGTGACGGCGGCCATGGCATAGCCTCCGTGGGCGGAAATGGACTTGATGTCGGCCTGGATCCCGGCGCCGCCGGAAGGGTCGGAGCCGGCGATGGTGAGCACGTGCGGGGGGCGCGTGCCATGCGCTGCGGGGGCGGGCGGGCCTGTGGCGATGTGGTTCAAGTGGACATCCCTTCGCCGGTGCTGGCCGGACAGGTTCAACGGGTGTTTTCTCAGCCGGCCCTGATGGCCTGGCACCCCGTGTCGTTCTCCACCCTAACCCCCGCGGCCCGTGCTCGGGAAAAAGCTGCCTGCCCTTAAGGAAAACCAGACGCCGGCCCGCCCTGCCCCTGTCAACCGTTTGCGGTTGGCGGGAAGGCGGTCGCCCGCGCCTGGTTCGGGGCTGGCCCGGTTTAGAGCTCCGAGGCCGGGACGCCGACACCGAGCATGATGATCGGCGCCGCGTCCTTCACTGCCGCGGAGTCGGGCTGCGCAGTTGGCCGGGCAGCGACGCTGCTATGTGGACGACCGCCCTGGCCGGCCGCTGTTTCCGAGGTCTCAACGCTGGTGTCCGCCCCGCCCTGGGCGCTGCGGGCACGGCGGGAGTGGCGGGAACGCCCGGAGCGGCCCCGGCCCGGCGAATCGTGATGGGCGCCGGCGCTGTCGGCACCGCCCGTGCCGAACGCCTCCATGTGGGAAGATTCCCCGGAATCCGGCTCGGCCGAACCTGCAGTGCCGGCTGTGTCCCCGGCCGTTCCCTCCGGCACGTTCGCGGTGCCTTTCGGGCCGGTGAGCTGGTCCAGGGCCTGGGACAGGCCGGCCAGCGCCGCCGCTTGTGCCGCGTGGTGGGCGGCATCGTCGTGGTGTGTTCCACGTGGCAGCGCCACGGCTTCGCCTCCCAGCGTCAGCGTGGCGGTCTCGCCCAGGCTGGTGGGCAGGGTCTGCACCTCGGCGGTTTCGACCTCGGCCCCTTCAACCTCCTCCGCGCCGCCGGCAGGGACAGCGTCATGGTGTGAGGGTGCGGCGTCATGGTGTGAGGCCGCTGCCGCGGCGGCGATGCTGGCCAGCGCGGCCCGCGCCTGGGTGGCCTTTTGCAGCTTTTGCGCCTCGGTGGCTTCGTCGACTGCGGGTGCCTCCGCCGGCTCGTGTGCATCCTGATGGTCGCCGTCCTGCTGCTGGGAACGGTTGCGGTTGCGTTTGCGTTCGCTGCGGGTGGAGCGGTTGGCCTGGCGTTCGCCGTCGCGGTGGTCGTTTCTGGTGGATTGCGGATGATGCTGCTCGGCGGCAACCGTGTGGACGCGCCGGTGCTCCACGGGGATCTCGTGGGTGACCATCCCTCGTCCGGCACAGGCCTCGCACTGTTCGCCAAAGACTTCCAGCAGGCCGGTTCCCATCCGCTTGCGCGTCATCTGCACCAGGCCCAGGCTGGTGACCTCGGCCACTTGGTGCTTGGTCCGGTCGCGGCCCAGGCATTCAACCATGCGGCGCAGCACCAGATCGCGGTTGGATTCCAGGACCATGTCGATGAAGTCAATGACGATAATGCCGCCGATGTCGCGCAGGCGCAGCTGGCGGACCACTTCCTCGGCCGCCTCCAGGTTGTTCTTGGTGACCGTCTCTTCGAGGTTCCCGCCGGAACCGGTGAACTTTCCGGTGTTCACGTCAACCACTGTCATGGCCTCGGTGCGGTCAATGACCAGGGAACCGCCCGAGGGCAGGAATACCTTGCGTTCCAGGGCCTTGGAGATTTGCTCGTCGATGCGGTGGGCGCCGAAGATGTCCTCGTCCCTGGTCCACTTTTCCAGCCGGTCCAGCAGGTCCGGGGCCACATACGTCACGTAGGCCTCGATCGTGTCCCAGGCTTCCTCGCCGGCAACGATCAGTTTCGTGAAGTCCTCGTTGAAGACGTCACGGACCACCTTGATGGTGAGGTCGGGCTCGGCGTAGAGCATTTCGGGGGCCAGCGTCTTGCGGGAGGAGGCGCGATTGTGGATGCCCTCCCACTGGGCGCGCAGGCGGTTGATGTCATTGGTCAGCTCTTCCTCGCTGGCTCCTTCCGCGGCGGTGCGGACAATGACGCCCGCGTTTTCCGGCAGATGGTCCTTCAGTACGCGCTTGAGCCGGTTGCGTTCAACGTCCGGCAGCTTGCGGGAAATACCCGTCATGGACCCGCCGGGCACGTACACCAGGTAGCGGCCCGGCAGCGAGATCTGACTGGTCAGGCGCGCACCCTTGTGGCCCACGGGATCCTTGGAGACCTGCACCAGGACTGCATCACCTGACTTGAGCGCGTTTTCAATGCGTCTGGGCTGGCCGTTGAGGTTGGCGGAGTCCCAGTCAACTTCGCCGGCGTACAGGACGGCGTTGCGGCCGCGTCCGATGTCCACAAACGCCGCTTCCATGCTGGGAAGCACGTTTTGGACCTTGCCGAGGTAGACGTTGCCGATCAGGGAGTCCTGCTGTGTCTTGGAGACGAAGTGTTCGGCCAGGACGCCGTCTTCGAGCACGCCGATCTGGATGCGTTCGTCATTTTGGCGCACCACCATGACACGGTCCACGGATTCCCGGCGGGCCAGGAATTCGGCCTCGGTGATGACGGTGCGGCGTCGCCCGGAGTCGCGGGAATCGCGGCGGCGCTGCTTTTTCGCCTCCAGCCGGGTGGAGCCGCGCAGGCTGGTGACGCGGTTGGACGCGCTCGACGACGATTCCACCGGCGTGCGCGGCGCCCTCACCTTGGTCACGGTGTTGGGCGGGTCCTCATCGGTGCCGCCGGTCAGTTCCAGGTCGGCATCCCCGCGGCGGCGCCGGCGCCGGCGCCGGGAGGTCACGCCGTCGGAGTCCCCGGCATGCTCCTCGTCCTCGTCCTGCGCATCGTGTGCGGCCTGCCCGTCGTGCCCATCATTCCCGCCGGTCTCGGCCGGCTTGTTGCGGCGGTTGCGGTTGCGACCGCGGCCGCGGCGGCCCTCGCCCGGCTCCTCGGTGTCCCCGCCTTCCGCGTCGTCTTCGGCGGGGGCGTGTGCTGCCGCCGTGGCCGGTGCAGCCAGGCTGAGGTCAGGGGCCAGGAACAGCCCCGAAATCCCGGTCGACGGCGCCAGGAAGGGCGACTCGGCGGCGTGCGTCGTGCCTGCGGCCTCCGGGGACGGTTCGGCAGCGGATGTGGTGGATTCGGACTGGCCGGCGGTTGCGGTGCCAATCTCCCCCGGTTCCGTGGCCTCCGCCACCGGTGGCGTTTCCCCGGCGGCAGGCTGCCCCGCCGTGCCGTCCGTCTTCCTTGCGGAGGGCCTGCGGCGGCTGCGGGTGGCCTTGGCTGCGGTGGCTGCTTCCCCGGTGTCCTGGGGAGCGGTGTCCTGGGGAGCGGTGTCCTGACCGGTCGCGTCATGGTTGGTCGCGTCATGGTTGGTCGCGTCGTGGTCGGGGGCTGCTGGTGCTGGTTCGTTGAGGTCCTCGGCCGGGGCCGCGGCAGCCTTGGCGCGGCTGCGGCGGACAGGCGCCTTCCTGGCGGGCGCGCCGGCAGCGGCTGTGCCGGCCGTGGGGTCCAGGGACAATTCGCCCTGCACGGCTGCGGGGGCGGTGACGGGGGCAGTGGCGCGCCGGCGCGGTGCGCGCTTGGCGGGGACGTTTTTGGGCTCCGCGCCAGCCTGGCCGGCAGGGACCGGGTCGGCGGTCTGCGGGCCGGCGGACGCGGTGCCGTCCGCCGGATCTGCAGCGGCCGGGCCTGCCACGGTTCCGGACAGGCCATCGAGCAAACTGGGGGCGTCCACGGTGGCGGCCTTTTTCGCACGGCTGCGCCGTGCAGGGGCCTTCCCGGCGGGCGCTTGGGCATCGGGCACTTGGGCATCTGGGGCGTTGACGGCGGGCGCTTCGGCTGCGGGGGGTTCGGCGGAAGTGTCTGTCACCTTGGCCGTCGCACGGCGTGGGCGGCGCGTCTTGGCCGGCGCCGGCGTCGTCGCTGCGGCGGCGTCCCTTGCGGCAGCGCTGCCGACAGTTGTTGCCGTTGATCCTGTTGCGGGCTGTTCATTATCCATTTGTGGCGTTACTTTCGCGCCGTTGCGCCGCCCCCACATCGGGCACCGCGAACGGCCGATGTGCCAGCACCCGCGGGCGCCGGCGGAAGTCGTCTAATTACTCCCCGGGCGGCATCACCTTCATACGGGTGCGCAAGCCCTGAAAAGCCAATCGCCTGCCTCGTCCGCACTTGCTGTGCGTGGGGCTGCCTGGTGGATGGCTTCCATTGAATGGAGCGTCGTCACCGGCTGTCCCGAGGGCCTGCCATTGGACCGAAGGGCGCATGTGGATCACCGATCAGCCACTGTCATTGTCTCATACGCCACCGCCGCCGGAGCGGCAGCAGCCACGGCGCGCCAAGTTTGCCGCGCTACAATCGGGACAACAATCGCACCATCCCCGAGGAAAGGCCATGATGCCGAGTTCGAGCGTCTCAACGCGCACCGCCAACGCCGCCCTGCCCGCCCTGGTCCGGGCAAAACCGTTCGGCTGGTTCCTGCTCGTTGCCGGCGCCGTGGCCTGGACTGCCTCGGCGACCCTGGTCTTGGACCGCCTGAAGCTCTACGCCAACCCCAACGCGGCCATCAGCTGCGACATCAACGCCTGGATCTCCTGTGGCGACGTCATGAAGACCTCCCAGGCGGCCATTTTCGGCTTCCCCAACCCGTTTATGGGGATCGTGGCGTTCGCGGTGGTCATCACCACCGGCATGGCGCTGCTGGCCGGTGCGGAACTCAAGTCCTGGTTCTGGCTTGGCCTGCAGGCGGGCATCACGCTCGGCTTCGTGCTGATTAGCTGGTTCTTCGCCCAGGCAGTGTATGTGCTGGCGATCCTGTGCCCGTACTGCATGGTGGTGTGGGCGATGGTGATCCCGTTGTTCGTGTGGATCACGGTGCGCAACTTCCAGCACGGCGTCATCCCAGTGGCGCCCGCCGTGGCCACGTTCGCAGCCAATTGGGCCTGGGTCATCGTCGGCCTGGCCTACCTGGGCATCATCGCGGCCATCTTCTTCAAGTTCATGGGCTTGATTGTCCCCTCCAACGCCTGAACCACAGCCAGGACCCCGCAAGGGGGCGCCTCCCGGACGGGAGGCGCCCCCTTGCGGGGTGCCGGCGTGGTGTCGCCTACGCGAACCAGATGCCGATCTCGCGTTCGGCCGAGTCGGCCGAGTCCGAGCCGTGCACCAGGTTTTGCTGGACGTTCAGGCCCCAGTCGCGGCCGAAGTCGCCGCGGATGGTGCCGGGTGCGGCGGTGGTGGGGTCCGTGGTCCCGGCCAGGAACCGGAAACCCTCGATCACGCGGTGACCTTCAAAGATGGCGGCGACCACGGGACCGGAGAGCATGAATTCCACCAGGGGCTCGTAGAACGGCTTGCCCACGTGCTCGGCGTAGTGCGCCTCGAGCTGCGCGCGGGTGGCCCGGACTTTCTTCAGCTCCGCCAGCGTGTAGCCCTTGGCTTCGATCCGGGCCAGGACGGCTCCGGAGAGGTTGCGGGCCACGCCGTCGGGCTTGACCAGTACGAGGGTGCGCTCGAGGCTCACGGTTTCTCCTAGGAATGGGGGAAGATTCTTGGGCTCCTGCGGGGCAGGACCCCATCCAGCCTACCGGGTTGCGGGCACCGGCCCGGCCCGCAACCGGCGCCTGCTTCCCGCAATCGGGGCCGGCCCCGGGTTTAGGCTCCGCTCTCCGGGTGGGCCGATTCCCACTCGGCCTGCTGGCGGGCGCGGGCACGGTTCTCCCGGTCGATGCGCCCGCCGGCGTGCAGGGCGTACCACCAGGCGATGGCGAACAGGGCGCCCACCACAAACATGGACGGTTCCCAGAAGCCGCCGGCAATGAGCAACAGCTGCAGTATCCAGCCAACGGCCGGCGCCCATTTCCTGCCCATGACGGCGCAGGTGGCGACCATCAGCACGGCCAGCAGGCCCACTGCCACCAGGTAGGCAGGATTTTTGCCGTGGATGCCAAACAGGGCCAGACCCAGGAACACGGCCACGAACGCCTCCAGCACCAGTACCGTGGAGGCGAACATGGTTTTCGTGGAGCGGGGCTTCTTCGGCATGCCCGGGCGCCATTCCCGCTGGGCGCGGGTCAGTTTCGCCATGCCTCAGGCACCTTCCTTTTCGCCGGGGCGGCCCAACAGCATGCGGGCCTCGCCCACCACGGTGATGGAGCCGGTGATCAACACGCCGCCGGCCAAGTCGTTGTTGGCTTCGGCGCGTTCCACGGCCCACTCAATGGCGTCGTCGAGCTTCACGGCGATATGGACGTCCTCTTCGTTCCAGCCCAGGTCCACTGCCAGCTCGGCCAGTTCCGCGGCGGGGATGGCCCGCGGGGAACTGGACTGCGTGAGGCAGATTTCGGCGGCCTCGTCCCCGTACGACTCCTTGAGGGTGCGCAGTATTTCCACGGCGTCCTTTTCCGCCAGGACGCCCAGCACCACCACGAGCTTGCTGAAGGCGAACGCCTCCTGCAAGGCCGTGGCGCTGACGGCGATCCCGGCGGGGTTGTGCGCCGCGTCCACCACAATGGTCGGTGAGGTGCGCAGCACCTCCAGGCGGCCGGGCGAGGTGGCGTTGCTGAAACCTTCCTGGACGAGTTCGAGGTCCAGTTCTTTTTCCCCCCCGCCCAGGAAGGCCTCCAGCGCGGCCAGTGCGACGGCGGCGTTCTCGGCCTGGTGCGCACCGTGCAACGGCAGCAGGATGTCCGGGTAGCGCCCGGCCAGCCCTTGGAGGGTGAGCATCTGTCCGCCCACGGCGATCGTGCGCGACTCCACACCGAACTCCACGCCTTCAAACTTGTACATGGCGTGCATGGCCCGGGCCTTGTCCAGGATGACCTGGGCCGCGTCCACGGGCTGGGCGGAGCTGATGAGGAAGGCCCCGTCCTTGATGATGCCGGCCTTTTCCACGGCGATCTGCCCGGTGGTGTCCCCCAGCAGTTCGGTGTGGTCCAGGGAGATGGGCGTGATGACGGCGACCTGCCCGTCCCCAACATTCGTGGCGTCGGTGATGCCGCCCAGGCCCACTTCCAGCACGGCGACGTCCACCGGCTCGTCGGCGAAGATGGCGAAGGCCAGGATGGTCAGGCATTCGAAGTACGTCAGGCGTTGTTCTGCGGCGGCCTCCAGTTCGGCGTCGACCATCTGCAGGTAGGGCCTGATCTCATCCCAGATCCGTACGAAGGTCGCGTCGGAAACGGGCGCGCCGTCAATGCTGATCCGCTCGGTGACCCGGCTCAGGTGGGGGCTGGTGTAGCGGCCGGTGCGCAGGCCGTGGGCCAGGAGCCCGGACTCGATCATGCGCGCCGTGGAGGTCTTGCCGTTGGTGCCGGTGATGTGGACGATGGGGAACGCCTTGTTCGGCTCGCCCAAAAAGTCCATGGCCCGGAACAGGGGTGCCAGGCGCGGTTCCATCTTGTTCTCCGGGGCACGGCCCAACAGTTCGGCGTAGACGCTTTCCACGGAAAACTCGTCGTGTTCGGTGGTCATTTAGGCAACAGTCCGTTCAACAGTGATGGTGGTGTCCACATCGCCCGGGACCAGTTCCAGGTCCAGGGTGAGCGTTTCCTTCTTGACCAGTTCCAGGTTGGCGTGGAGGGCGTCCACCACGTCCTGGGGCGCCTGGATGATGGTGCGGATGCGGTCGCTGACGTGCAGTTCGGCGTCCTTGCGTGCCTGCTGGATGGCACGGACCATGTCCCGTGCCGTCCCTTCGGCCTCCAGTTCGGGGCTCAGCTCCGTGTTCAGCACCACGAAGCCGCCGCCGGGCAGCATGGCCACTGCCGTGGAGCCGCCGTCGTGCGCGTCGGACACTACTGTCTCCAGCGTGTATTCGTTGGGTTCCAGCAGCAGGCCGCCGGCTCTCACCACGCCGTCCGTGACGGACCAGTCGCCGGACTTGGCGCCCTTGATGGCCAGTTGGACGTCCTTGCCCAGGCGGGGGCCTGCCGAGCGGGCGTTCACCACCAGCTTTGAGGAGATGCCGAACTCCTCCGGGGAGGCGTCGGCTGCGTCCACAAAGCGGACCTGGCGGATGTTCAGTTCCTCCGCCACGATGTCGGCGCCGCCGTTGAGCGCCGCGGCGTTGGGTGCCACCACGGTGAGCCCGGCCAGGGGCAGGCGCACGCGCAGCTTGGCGGCCTTGCGCAGGCTCGAGCCGGTGGAGCAGATCTGCTGTACGCGGTCCATCTGCTCCACCAGGGCTGCGTTGGGCACGTAGAGGTCCGCGTTGGGCCAGTCGGTCAGGTGCACCGAGCGCCCGCCGGTCAGGCCGCGCCAGATCTCCTCGGTGACCAGGGGCAGCAGCGGGGCGGCGACGCGGCAGACGGTTTCCAGGGCCGTGTAGAGGGCGTCGAAGGCGTCCGTGTTCTCGTCAAAAAAGCGGTTGCGGCTGCGGCGCACGTACCAGTTGGTGAGCATGTCCAGGTAGCCGCGCAGCGCGTCGCAGGCGCCCGAGACGTCGTAGGCGTCCAGCGTGGCGCCCATCTCGCGTACCAGGTCCCCGGTGTTGGCGAGCAGGTACTCATCCATGGTGTCGGTGAAGCCGTCAAAGCGCAGTTTCGCGTCGTAGCCGGTTCCGCCGTTGGCCGTGTTCGCGTACAGGGTGAAGAAGCTGTAGACGTTCCACAGCGGCAGGATGACCTGGCGCACGCCGTCGCGGATGCCCTGCTCGGTCACCACCAGGTTGCCACCGCGCAGGATGGGGCTGGACATGAGGAACCAGCGCATGGCGTCGGAGCCGTCACGGTCCAGGACCTCGGAGACGTCCGGGTAGTTGTGCAGGGACTTGGACATCTTCGCCCCGTCGGAGCCGAGCACGATGCCGTGGCTGATCACGTTCCGGAAGGCCGGGCGGTCAAAGAGCGCGGTGGAGAGGATGTGCAACATGTAGAACCAGCCGCGGGTCTGCCCAATGTATTCGACGATGAAGTCGGCCGGGTTGTGGGTGTTGAACCAGTCCTCGTTCTCGAACGGGTAGTGGACCTGGCCGTAGGGCATGGAGCCGGAGTCGAACCAGACGTCGAGCACGTCCTCGACGCGGCGCATGGTGGATTGCCCCTGCTCCGGGGTGCGGGGGTCGTCCGGGTTGGGGCGCGTCAACCCGTCGATGAACGGGCGGTGCAGGTCCACCTCGCCTTCATTGTTCAGCGGCAGTCGGCCAAAGTCGGCCTGCATTTCGGCGAGCGAGCCGTACACGTCCGTGCGCGGATAATTCTCGTCGTCGGACTGCCACACCGGGATGGGGCTGCCCCAGTAGCGGTTGCGGCTGATGGACCAGTCGCGGGCGTTGGCCAGCCACTTGCCGAACTGGCCGTCCTTGACGTTGCCCGGGATCCAGTTGATGTCCTGGTTCAGCTCGGACATGCGGTCCTTGAACTTCGTGACCTCCACGTACCAGGAGGAGATGGCGCGGTAGATCAGTGGCGTGCGGCAACGCCAGCAGTGCGGATAGCTGTGCACGTAACTGGCCTGGCGGACCAGGCGTCCCGAGTCGCGCACCACGCGGGTGATGGTCTTGTTGGCGTCAAAGACCTGCACACCGGCGATGTCGTTCAGGGGCCCGCCTTCGAATACGGGGAGGAACTTCGCGCCTTCGTCGACGGAGAGGACCACCGGGATGCCGTACTTCTCGCAGACCTTCTGGTCCTCCTCACCGTAGGCGGGGGCCTGGTGGACAATGCCGGTACCGTCGGTGGTGGTGACGTAGTCGGCCACGAGGAACTGCCAGGACTTCCCCGTGCCGTACTTTTCGTCATCGGCAAAGTAGTCCCACAGTGGCTTGTACCTCACGCCCTCAAGCTCGGCCCCCGTGTGGATGGCGGTGACGGCGGCAGTCGCGGCAGCTCCGTCGTCGTACCCCAGGTCCTTCGCGTAGGCGCCCACCAGGTCTTCGGCGAGCAGGAAGCGCTCCCCCTCGGCCGAGGAGCCGTTGGGGCCCACGGGCACGACGGCGTAGCTCACCGCCGGTGCGACGGCGAGGGCCTGGTTGGTGGGCAGGGTCCAGGGCGTGGTGGTCCAGGCGATGGCCTGCACGCCGGCCAGCTCGCGTGAAACCTCGGTGTCCCCGGCAAGGATGGGGAAGGTGACGGTGACGGTCTGGTCCTGGCGGTCCTTGTACACGTCCTCGTCCATGCGCAGCTCGTGGTTGGAGAGGGGCGTCTCATCCTTCCAGCAGTAGGGCAGCACCCGGTAGCCGTTGTAGGTCAGCCCCTTTTCGTGGAGCTGTTTGAACGCCCACAGCACGGATTCCATGTACTCGACATTGAGGGTCTTATAGTCGTTCTCGAAGTCGACCCAGCGGGCCTGGCGGGTGACGTATTCCTGCCACTCGCCGGCGTACTTCATGACGGAGGAGCGGCACGCGTCGTTGAACTTGTCGATGCCCATGGCCTCGATCTGCTTCTTGTCCGTCATGCCCAGCTGCTTCATGGCCTCCAGCTCGGCGGGCAGCCCGTGCGTGTCCCACCCGAAGCGGCGCTCCACGCGGCGCCCGCGCTGGGTCTGGTAGCGGGCCACCAGGTCCTTGGCGTAGCCGGTGAGCAGGTGCGCTGGTCGATGCTCGCCTGGAACGTGCCGTCCTTGGACCAGTACTTCAGCACGCGCTCCTCGACCTCCGGGAAACGCACGGAGGCGGGAACGTGGTTGGATTCGGCGTGGAGGCCGGCGGCGGCGGAGGCCTTCGGGAAGTGGGTCATCACATCATCCTGGTCGTGGGCGTTCATTTCAGGATGCAAGGACGGCTTGCGCCGCGGTACCACCTCGCTTGCCGTCCCCCGGTTTTGTGGCCGGGGCGCGGCCGCTTGTTGACTGCTGTGACGGGCTTACCCGTCCGGTTCTACCGGCACCAGGTTGGTGGTGCGTTCTTCCGGAAGCTCACCGGTGATGGCCGGGTCGGCGCTTTGTTGCCAATACTACGGGATTTTTCACCGTGCCCGCATCCTGCCCGTCCCGTTCTGCGCCGGCTACAAGGCGAACCGGGCGCAGGGCAGTGTTGTGCGCCGCCTTCGGAGTGAATGGTTCGCATGGCGGTGCTGGGTCTAGTGTTGTTTGCGGACCAGCTTATGGTTGGCCGCCTGCGCCACGGGCCGCACCACAATCTCATCCAGGTTGATGTGGTGGGGAAGCCCGACGGCGTAGGCCACCACCCCTGCCACGTCGCCGGCCGTGAGCGGCTCGTCGACGCCCTGGTACGTCCGTGCCGCCGCCTCCTTGTCACCGCCGAGGCGGTTAAGCGCGAATTCCTCGGTGTGCACCAGGCCCGGCGCCACCTCGATCACGCGGAGGTTGTTCTCCACCTCTTCCAGGCGCAGGGCGTTGGTGAGCGCGTGCTGGGCAAACTTGGCCGCGTTGTAGCCGGCGCCGCCTTCGTAGGCGGCCAGCCCTGCGGTGGACGTCAGGTTCAGCACGGTGCCTTGGCGGTGTTCGCGCAGGGCCGGCAGGAATGCGCGGATCATTTTCATGGTGCCCATGACGTTGGCCTGGAGCATCCACTCCCAGTCCCCGTTGCGGGCCGCCCCGATCCGGTCCGCGCCCCGGGCCCCGCCGGCCACGTTGATGAGCGTGTCCAGGCCGCCGTGTCCGGCGACAAACGCAGCCAGCGCGGCGACGTCGTCGTCGAGGGTGACGTCCGCGGCAAAGGGCAGGGCGCCGGTTTCCGCGGCCAGCTTCTCCAGCCTGGCGGCGCGGCGGGCGACGGCCACCACCTGCCATCCTGCGGCGCGGAGGGCACGGACGGTGGCCTCGCCAATGCCGGAACTGGCACCGGTGACGACGGCGTGCTGGAACGGGGCGGGGGCATTTTCACTCATGCCACCAATGTAGCGCGTGGCGCCTACGCCAGTTTGGTGTCCACGCCGTTGAGGAAGTCCAACAGCACGGCGGCCTGGTTTTGCTGGTGGTCCTTCGCGCTGTACAGCAACACGACCTTCCCATGACCGGCGGCGAGCTGGCGGATCCGGTCCACGGCCGGGTTCTTGGCCAGTTCCGCCCGGTAGTCCTTGACGAACGTGGCGAAGTGTTCCGGCTGGTGGTTGAAGGCGTTGCGGACCTCGGTGCTGGGACCCGCCTCCTTCAGCCACACGTCCACGCGGTCCTTCTTGATCCCGCGCGGCCACAGCCGGTCCACCAGAATCCGGTATTCGTCCGGCTTCGGCTCCTCATATACCCGCAAAATCCGCATTGTGCCCATGTAACGGATCATAGTCCGGCCGACGGACGCCGTCACGGGACCGTCCTGCGCCCCGTTCAGCACGAACCCGGCGCAGGACACCGTCCTGCGCCCCGTTCGGCACGAACCCGGCGCAGGCCGGGACGCAGAATCCAGCTTCGCTGCCAACTCATGAAAGAATTGGGCCATGGCTGATAACATTCCGGGCACAGACACGCCCGCAACCACTGCAAGCAACGTTCCCGACAAGCCGGCGCTGGAGGGCCTGGAAGCGTCCCTGACCCGGCGCTGGCTGGACGAGGGGACCTACAAGTTTGACCGGGACACCACCCGGGGGCAGGTTTACTCCATCGACACCCCCCCACCCACGGCCTCCGGTTCACTGCATGTGGGGCACATGTTTTCCTACACCCAGACCGACGTCCTGGCCCGCTTCCAGCGCATGAACGGCAAGAACGTGTTCTACCCGATGGGCTGGGATGACAACGGCCTGCCCACCGAACGCCGCGTCCAGAACTACTACGGCGTGCGCTGCGATCCAAAGATCCACTACGACGCCGGCTACCGCCCTCCCGCGAAGCCCGCCAAAAACCAGCGTGACTTTGACGTAGTCTCCCGCCGGAACTTCATCGAATTGTGCGAAGAACTGGCCGTGGAGGACGAGAAGGTCTTTGAACACCTCTTCCAGACCCTGGGCCTGTCGGTCGACTGGGACCTGAGCTACCGCACCATCGACGACCACTCCCGCGCAGTGTCCCAGCGGGCGTTCCTGGCCAACCTGTCCGCCGGTGACGCCTACATGGCAGAGGCCCCCACCCTGTGGGACGTCACGTTCCGCACGGCCGTGGCCCAGGCCGAGCTGGAGGACCGCGAGGTGGCCGGCGCCTACTACCGCTACCCGTTCTTCGCCGAGGACGGCACCGAGGTGTTCATCGAGACCACGCGCCCCGAGTTGCTGGCCGCCTGCGCTGCCCTGGTGGCCAACCCGGACGACGAACGCTACCAGCCGCTCTTTGGCAAGAAAGTCACCTCGCCTCTTTTCGGCGTCGAGGTGGAGGTCCTCCCCCACGCCCTGGCCAAGGCCGACAAGGGCTCCGGCATCGCGATGGTCTGCACCTTCGGCGACCTGACGGACGTCACCTGGTGGCGTGAGCTGCAGCTGCCCACCCGCGCCATCGTCGGCCGCGACGGGCGCATCCTCGCCGACACCCCGGAGTGGATCACCTCGGAGGAAGGCCGGGCCAACTACGCCGGGATCGCCGGCAAGACCGTGTTCAGTGCCAAGGAAGCCGTGGTGGAACTGCTCGGCGGGGCCGGCCTGCTGGACGGGGAGCCGAAGAAGATCACGCACCCCGTGAACTTCTTCGAAAAGGGAGACAAGCCCCTGGAGGTTGTCACCTCCCGCCAGTGGTACATTCGCAACGGCGGGCGCGACGCAGACCGCCGCGAACGCCTGATCAGCCGGGGCACGGAAATTGAGTTCCACCCCGCGTTCATGCGGTCGCGCTACGACAACTGGATCTCCGGGCTGAACGGTGACTGGCTGGTCTCACGCCAGCGCTTCTTCGGCGTGCCCGTCCCCGTCTGGTACCCCCTGGACGCCGACGCCAACCCGGACTACGAGCACCCGATCCTGCCCACCGGCGCGATGCTCCCGGTGGACCCGGCAGCGGACGCCGCCCCCGGCTACACCGAGGACCAGCGCAACACCCCCGGGGGCTTCATCGGCGACGCCGACGTGCTGGACACCTGGGCCACTTCCTCGCTGACACCGCAGATCGTGGGCGGCTGGAGCGTCGACGAGGACCTCTTCGGCAAGGTCTACCCGTTCGACCTGCGCCCGCAGGCCCACGACATCATCCGCACCTGGCTGTTCTCCTCCGCCGTCCGTGCCGACGCCCTGCAAAACAGCGCACCTTGGAAGCACGCGGCGATCTCCGGCTGGATCCTGGACCCGGACCGCAAGAAGATGTCCAAGTCCAAGGGCAACGTGGTGGTTCCCACCGACGTGCTCAACGACTTTGGCGCCGACGCCGTCCGCTACTGGGCGGCCTCCGCCAAGCTCGGCGCCGACACGGCCTACGAGGTTGCGCAGATGAAGATCGGGCGCCGCCTGGCCATCAAGCTGCTCAACGCCTCCAAGTTCGTGCTGAACCTGGGCGCCACCGAAGCGAACGTGCTCACCGGCGCCAACGAGGTGGCCGCCAACGCCCTGGACCGGGCGCTCCTGGCCCAGCTGGCCGACGTTGTGCGCCAGTCAACGGCGGCCTTTGACAAGTACGACTACGCCAAGGCCCTGCAGATCACCGAAACGTTTTTCTGGCACTTCACCGACGACTACGTGGAGCTGATCAAGGACCGCGCCTACGGTGCCGCCGGCGACGCCGAGCAGGCCTCAGTGCTGGCGGCCCTGGCCACCACGCTGGATTCGCTGTTGCGCCTGTTCGCCCCGTTCCTGCCGTTTGCCACGGAGGAGGTCTGGAGCTGGTGGCGCACCGGGTCCGTCCACCGGGCCCCGTGGCCCGCCGCCGTGGACGTGCACGACGGCGACACCACCATGCTGGCGACCGTCGGGGGCGCCTTGGGCGGCATTCGCAAGGTCAAGTCCGAGGCCAAGGTCAAACAGCGCACGCAGGTGCTTTCCGCCACGGTCACCGCCGACGCCGCCCAGGCCGCACAGCTGCGCGCCGGACTCGGCGACCTCAAGGCCGCCGCGAACGCCCTGGACCTCACGGTGTGCGATGGGACCGGCGGACTCATGGTTTCCGACGTGGTGCTGGCTCCGGCGGAGGAGCCCGTCCAGGCCTGACCCCCGGGACCGATTTTTGGGCAAAGCAAATTTTGGGCAAAGGGGAAGCCCCATCGGCATTTTGCCGTCGGTGGGGCTTCGGCTTTCGGCCGCTTCGTGACGTTCGGCGGTCTGTTGGACTCCATTGTTTTCAGTGCTCTCGCCGCGTCACCGGCTTCCAGTTCCCTATTTTACGAGCTTGCCGCGGTGGGCGGCATCTCTTTGTATTTTCGGTACTGTTGCTGAATCTTTGGTGTCCATCCCCTTTCCCGAAGGATTGGGTAAGAAAAATTATGCGCCTGTCCCCAGGCAAATACAAGGGCCGGGACCAAAACTTTTTCAACAGTCTTGATCCCGGCCCCGCCGTCGCGCCGGCTACCCGAACTGCGGCTCTTCCGTGCGGGAGCGTTTGATCTCAAAAAAGTACGGGAATCCGGCCAGTGTGAGCGTGGCATCCCACAGCCTGCCCGCCTCTTCGCCGCGGGGAATGCGGGTGATGACGGGACCGAAGAAGGCGGTGCCGTTGAACGCCACGATGGGCGTGCCGACTTCCTGGCCCACCTGGCTGATGCCGGCCTCGTGGCTGGCACGCAAGGCTGCGTCATGTTCGTCGGTGGTGGCGGCGGCGGCCAGCCCGGCGGGCAGGCCCGTCTCCGCCAATGCCTTGTCGATGACATCGGAGAGGTCCTTGTTGCCGTTGACGTGGATGTGGGTGCCCATGGCGTCGTACAGCGGTTTGATGACCTGTGTGCCGTGTGCGGCCGCCGCTGCGGTGATGACCCGGACCGGTCCCCATGCCCGGGCAATATGGGCCTTGTAGTCCTCGGATATGTCCTCCCGGTGCTCATTGAGCACCGACAGGCTCATGACGTGCCAGTCGACGGAGATGTTGCGCACCGTCTCCACTTCGCCAATCCAGCGGGACGTCACCCAGGCAAAAGGGCACGTGGGATCGAACCAGAAATCGGCCTTTCCCGGCACAGCACTTTCGGACACAACAGTTTCAGACACAGGATTCTCCTCAAGACAGCTGACAACTCAGGCGAACTACACGCCTGTGAGGCATAACAGCGGATCAGGCGGACTTGTTCCTGCGCTTGGCCACCACCTCGTGCGGGATGAGGTTGGGTTCGGCCAGCTTGTTGACGGCGTCGGCCGTGATGACGGCCGTGGAGATGTCCTCACGGCTGGGCAGGTCGAACATGACCGGCTGAAGGACTTCTTCGAGGATGGCGCGCAGCCCGCGGGCGCCGGTACCCCGGGCCAGGGCCTGGTCGGCGATGGCGGCCAGGGCGTCGTCCTCAAACTCAAGGTCGACGCCGTCGAGCGTGAACATCTTTTGGTACTGCCGGACCAGGGCGTTTTTGGGTTCGGTGAGGATCTGGATCAGGGCGGTGCGGTCCAGCTGGGTCACGGTGGTGATGACGGGGAGGCGGCCGATGAATTCGGGGATCAGGCCGAACTTCAGCAGGTCCTCGGGCATGACGTCGGCGTAGCTGGCTTCGGCCTGCTTCAACGCGCTCAGCGGGGCGCCGAAGCCGATCCCCTTCTTGCCGGCGCGGGAACTGATGATGTCCTCGAGCCCGGCGAAGGCTCCGGCAACGATGAACAGCACGTTCGTGGTGTCGATCTGGATGAATTCCTGGTGCGGGTGCTTGCGCCCTCCCTGCGGCGGAACCGACGCCACGGTTCCTTCCAGGATCTTCAGCAGGGCCTGCTGCACGCCTTCGCCGGAGACATCGCGGGTGATGGAGGGGTTTTCGCTCTTGCGCGAGATCTTGTCGATTTCGTCGATGTAGATGATGCCCTGTTCGGCCTTCTTGACGTCAAAGTCGGCGGCCTGGATGAGCTTGAGCAGGATGTTCTCCACGTCCTCGCCCACATAGCCGGCCTCAGTGAGTGCCGTGGCGTCCGCGACGGCAAAGGGCACGTTCAGGCGCCTGGCCAGGGTTTGGGCGAGGTAGGTCTTGCCGCATCCAGTGGGCCCGACCAGCAGAATGTTGGACTTGGCGATTTCCACTTCGTCGTGGACGGAGCCGGAAAGGGTGGTGGACTTGACGGCGTGGCCGGACTGGATGCGCTTGTAGTGGTTGTACACGGCCACGGCGAGCGAGCGCTTGGCCGGTTCCTGGCCAATGACATATTCCTGCAGGAAGTCAAAGATCTCCCGCGGCTTGGGCAGCTCAAAGGCGTCCAGCTCGGCGACCTCGGCCAGTTCCTCATCGATGATCTCATTGCACAGTTCAATGCATTCGTCGCAAATGTACACGCCCGGCCCCGCAATGAGCTTGCGGACCTGCTTTTGGCTTTTGCCACAGAAGGAACACTTCAGCAGATCAGTGCTTTCGCCCATTCTGGCCATGTGTGTGTCCTTCCGCGAATGGCACCCGGCGTGGGCCGCTGCCATTGGTTGTTACGAATCCGGCAGCCGTGGCCGCCCTGCCTTGCGTATGGTTCCACTCTAAGGCAAGGCGCCGACAATGAGTGGAAAGCAGTGCCGGGGCGGAGCATTTTTTGCTCCGCCCCGGCACTGCCTTGCATCAGCGGGTGATCGCTGCCGGCTTGATCTTGCGCGGCTCCAGCACCTCGTCGATCAGGCCGTAGTCCTTGGCTTCGGCCGCGGTGAGGATGTTGTCGCGCTCGATGTCGTTGCTGACCTGCTCCGGCGTGCGGCCGGAATGGGCGGAGAGGGTGTTCTCCAGCCAGGCGCGCATCCGCATGACTTCGTTGGCCTGGATTTCCAGGTCAGACGCCTGTCCGCCCTGGCCGCCGGACAAGGCGGGCTGATGGATCAACACGCGGGCGTTCGGCAGTGCCAGGCGCTTGCCCGGGGCGCCGGCCGCGAGCAGCACGGCGGCTGCGGAGGCGGCCTGGCCCAGGCACACGGTCTGGATTTCCGGGCGGATGAACTGCATGGTGTCGTAGATGGCCGTCATGGCCGTGAACGATCCGCCGGGTGAGTTGATGTACAAGGTGATGTCCCGGTCCGTGTCGTCGGCCTCGAGGACCAGCAGCTGGGCCATGACGTCGTCGGCGGAGGCGTCGTCGACCTGGACGCCCAGGAAGATGATCCGGTCCTCGAACAGCTTCGTGTAGGGGTCCTGGCGCTTGAAGCCGTACGGCGTGCGCTCTTCAAACTGCGGGAGGACGTAGCGGCTGGTGGGAAGATTGCCGGCAGTGCTGCCAAAGGCCGAACCGCCAAAGTTGTAAGTCATGTCTCTATGCTCCTGGAATTAGTGCTTTGGCCGGTTACTTGGCGTTGGTTCCGCCGCCGCCGGCGACCGTGCCGGCATGGCGGCTGATCTTGTCAAAGAAGCCGTACTCGAGTGCTTCCTCGGCGGTGAACCACTTGTCGCGGTCGTTGTCCTTGAGGATCTTCTCCACGCTCTGCCCGGTCTGTTCGGCCGTCAGTTCCGCCATGACCTTCTTCATGTGCAGGATCAGTTCGGCCTGGATCTTGATGTCCGACGCCGTTCCGCCAATGCCGCCCGAGGGCTGGTGCATGAGGATGCGTGCGTTGGGCGTGGCATACCGCTTGCCCTTGGTGCCTGAGGAGAGCAGGAACTGTCCCATCGACGCCGCCAGGCCGGTGGCCACGGTGACCACGTCGTTGGGGATGAACTCCATGGTGTCGTAGATGGCCATGCCGGCCGTCACCGAACCGCCGGGAGAGTTGATGTACAGGAAGATGTCCTTGTCCGGGTCCTCGGCGGAGAGCAGCAGGAGCTGGGAGCAGATCAGGTTGGCGTTGTCGTCGCGGACTTCCGAGCCGAGCCAGATGATGCGCTCTTTGAGCAGGCGGTTGTAAATGTATGTATCCTGGCCTGCCGATTCCGGCCCGGCCATGTTCGGTGTGGTGTGCTGTGCCATGGTGGACTTACCTCTCCTCCGTGCGGTCCTTTGGGCCGTGGCCGCGGTGGCAGGTGCCGCCACGGCCGGCCCTACCCGGACCATCACTAATCTTCACTACTTGGACAGTAGCTGTTTTTGATGGCGGTTTGTTTCGCAGAACCGTGCTGTTCGCTGACGGCGCACGATTGCCGGGCACCGGCCCAACGGACCATGAAAAAACCGTTGCCGGCCCCCATCGAAGGGAACCGGCAACGGTTTGGCCAGGCTCGGCCCGGGCTGGGATTGCTAGATGCGCACTTCGCCCGGATCCGTGACGGCGCTCGGCTCGATGACCTCGTCGGCGTCAACTTCGGGGGCCTCCCCGTCCTCGTCGGAGGCGACGGAGACAAAGTCGGTGAGGTCGACGGCGTCGCCCTTGGTGTCCTTCACGGCAGCCTTGGCCAGAACAGCGGCCAGGGCCTTGCGGCGGCGCACTTCGCCCACGATCATGTTGACCTGGCCCGAGGAGTCGAGCATCTGCGCGAACTGGTTCGGGTCCATGCCGTACTGGCTGGCGGAGGAGACGATGTAGTCGATCAGCTCGGCCTGGCTGACACCGATTTCTTCCTTCTCGGCAATGGCGTCGAGGATGATCTCGTTGCGGAACGCACGCTCGGTGTTTTCCTTGACCTCGGCGCGGTGCTCGTCGGTGTCGTGCTCCTCGGGGCCGTGGGCGTTCTCCGGCTTGAAGTGCTGCTCCAGCTGCTCGGCGATGACGGAGTCCGGTACGGGGACCTCGACGAGCTCGACGAGCTTGTCCAGAACCTTGTCGCGGGCTTCAACGCCCTGCTCGACCGTCTTGGAGTCGGCGGCCTGCTTGGCCAGGTCCTCGCGCAGTTCGGCGATGGTGTCGAACTCGGAGGCCAGCTGGGCGAAGTCGTCGTCGGCCTCGGGCAGTTCGCGGACCTTGACGGCGGTGACCTTAACGGTGACCTGCGCGTCTTCCCCGGCGTGCTCGCCGCCGGCCAGCTTGGTGTCAAAGATGGCTTCTTCGCCGGCGGACAGGCCGGTGGCCGCCTCATCCAGGCCGTCGAGCATGTTGCCGGCACCGATCTGGTAGGACAGGTCCGCGGCGGAGTCCACCTCTTCGCCGTCGACCTTGGCGGCGATGTCAATGGTGACGAAGTCGCCGTCGGCTGCGGGGCGGTCCTCGACCTTGAGCGTGCCGAAACGTCCGCGCAGGTCATCAAGGGCCTTGTCGGTGTCGGCGTCGCTTGCCTCCAGCGCCTCGACCTCAACTTCGATGCCCTCGTAGTCGGGCAGCTCAATCTCCGGGCGGACGTCGATCTCGACGTGGAACTTCAGCTCACCATCGGTGGCGGCGGGGTCGGGGACCTCGGTGATTTCAACCTCGGGGCGGCTGAGCGGGCTGATGCCGGCTTCCACGACCGCGCTCTGGTACCAGCCGTTAAGGCCCTCGTTGATGGCGGTTTCCAGGACGTAGCCGCGGCCAACGCGCTGGTCGATCAGCTTGTTGGGGACTTTGCCCTTGCGGAAACCAGGCACCTGGACCTGTGTGGCAATCGTCTTATAAGCCTCGGCAATGCTGGGCTTCAATTCCTCAAAGGAAACCTCAACATTGAGCTTTACCCGGGTGGGCGTGAGGTTTTCGACAGCGCTCTTCACAGCGTGGTACTCCTGATGGTCTGTTGGTGGATGTTAGGCACCAGCACATGGG
>CAJDTM010000040.1_pt2 | contig 21325 bp, 18 predicted proteins | sample 7389831 | NCBI WGS metagenome assembly CAJDTM01 (sample SAMEA7055656, study PRJEB34461) | soil metagenome | biome: terrestrial ecosystem; feature: Peninsula; material: soil | place: Antarctica | collected 2016
TGGTCCGCTGGGGCTTGCGTGCAGGAAGCGTCCTATGGGCGGTGGAGGGTGATGGTTGTTCCGTTGCTGTCGCCGTCGGGGTCGCTGTTGGCCTTCGGCGTGTACGTTGACGATGCCTTGACAACACTGGTGACCGTGAACGCTGTTGCGGTGGTTGACCGGCTCAGACTGAAGTTTCCCACCGTGCAGGTCCCGGCGGTCGCGGTGGTGCAGGTCAGGGTCCCCTTGTGGTGGGTGAATGTTCCGCTGACGGTGGCACCGGCAACGGCCTTCCCGCTCGAATCCAGAACAGTGGCGGTCACTTTCGGCTGCCACTTGCCCGACGAAGTGGCTGTTGTTGCATTGTCCAGGTCCCCGACGTGGTGCGTCGCCGGAGCTGGCGTGGGGGTCGGGGTCGGGGTCGGGGTCGGGGTCGGCGTTGACGCGTTGGGGTTGTGGACCGTGAATTCAAGGCTGTCGCTTGCCGCGATCGGGATCCATCCGTCCCGGGTGGCACCCAGCACAGTGAATACGGTGCTGGGGACGGTGTCCGCGAGGGTGAAGCCCTGCGCCGTGCACGTGGCGATCCGGGTGCAATCGAAGTAGAAGTCATTGCCGTTGGCGAACATGCCGTGGACGTAGACGCCGTAGACGGGGGCTCCTGCCTGATCGGTGACCGTGATGGTGACCTGCGGATCCCACCCGCCAGCAGGGAGCGTAGAAAGGCTTGAGCTGTCGCTCATGCGGACATGGATGGGCGGGGCGAAATTATCACAGCTGCCGAGCTGGAAATAGTTCGGTGCGGTCTCGGCGACATCGGCCGTGGTCACCAGCTGGTGTGAGCCGGTGAGGTACTGGGTGTTGGTGGTTGCGTCGTACTCGACCAGTGGGCTCGCGCCCGGGGTCAGTGTCCAATCGGTGCAAACAAAGTCGGTGCCCTTCTTCATCACCAGTGGCGAGTTTGTGCGGCTGCCGAAGTAGGAGGTGATGGTGTCCGGGCTGGAGACAAGACCACTGACCCGGTAGGAGGCGGTGCTGCCGTCGGAACCGTGGAAGTCCACGTAGCCGGAGGAATAGAGAAAGGTCCCCGACGGTGCCGGGCACCAGGCATCCGCGTAGTTGGGATAGACCACGCAGGTGGAGGTGTAGGTCCCATCGGCGTTGAGGGTGAGGTGCCCGGTTCCGCCGTGGGAGACGGTCCACTGCCCGTCAATGGAGGTCACCGCATAGGCCGGAGGTGCGGTGACCATGAACGCCATGCCAAGGGCGAGTGCGGAAGCCAGGGCCAGCCACAGCGCCAGGCGCCGCCAAGGCGCCCGGTGCCGTGCGCCGTCGGGCGGGTCCCCGTAGGCGGGTGTGCTTGCAGCCAATGAATTGAACACGGTGGTTCCCTCCGTCAGGTCAGCGGCGGGACCGGTCCGGGTGGCCGGCCGCCACTAACATTAATAAACATTGGTTTTAGAATGAACCCCCCACCCCCTGCTGTCAACACCGATTAGTCATAGACTTTGACCATGACAGCCAAAGACTCTTCCCTTGACCCCGAGGTCCTCTCCCGGCTGGGCACCCTGGACGATCCCGGACGCCGGAAACTCTACGACTACATCTCCCGCTCCGAACATCCGGCAGGACGGGACCAGGCAGCCGCGGCGACCGGAATGAGCCGGACCCTGGCCGCCTACCACCTGGACAAACTGGTCAAGGCCGGACTGCTCTCCGCCAGCTACGCCCGCCCGCCCGGACGCAGCGGACCCGGCGCCGGACGCCCCGCCAAGGTCTACCGCCGCGCCGAACAGGACCTGAGCCTCAGCATCCCCCCGCGCGACTACGAACTGCTCGCCCGGCTCCTGGTCACCTCCATGGACAGCGACCCCACCGGTGCGGTGCAACAGGCCGTCAACCAGGCCGCCTACGACACCGGTCACCAAGCCGGCGCGGATTCGAACCGGACCCTGACCGCGGTCCTGAACAGTTGCGGCTACCAGCCACGCACCACCAGCGACGGCCGCATCGAACTGTGCAACTGCCCCTTCCATGCCCTCGCCCAGGAAAACCGGGACATCGTCTGCGAGCTGAACCTGAACCTCATCCAAGGCATGCTCGACGCCGGCACCCACCCCCACGCCCGCGCCGAACTCGCCTTCCAACCCCACCGCTGCTGCGTCACGATCCACAACGCTCAGTCCACTTAAGGACAAGGCCTCAGCGCACAGGCCCCAGCGCTACGGCGCGACAGCGTGGATGGTGGTTTGAACCGTGGCGAGGACGGGGGTGGCGGGGACGCTGCTGAACCCAAAGCGGACGGGCGGGACAATGTCAGCCAGCGGGCCGGCGTCGTGCCTGTCCCAGGTGATGGCGGCGCCGGAAATAGTGTGCAGGGCGGTGACGCCATAGAACTCCCGGCGCCCATGAAGGGCGGTCCCGGCCGTCCGGACACCGGGGCTGAGGAGCGACGCTACGGGATTGACCAGGCGCAGCCAAAGGGGGTGGACGGCCACGGCGCGCGGCACGAGTGCGGCCAGTCGGCCCAGCAGGGTGGGCGCGCCAATGCCGGCCCTGATCCGCAGGGGCCCGGCGTCGACCGCCAGCGTCCGCCCGCCCCCAGCGCTGTCCTGCACGGCGGCGTGGACGGGGACCAGCAACACCTCATCAAAGGTGTAGGTGGCCTGGATGAATTTTGCGATTTCGGCCCGCGGGGCCAGCAGCAGGCGGTGGCCGGAGCGAAGTTCCACCATGACGTCGGCGAAGGCGCCGAACGGCGACTCCGCCCAGATCCCCACCACGGCCCGCAGTCCGGAGCCGGTGCCGAATCCGGCGATGTGCCCCCGGAAGATCCAGGGGCCCCTCACACCCGCTCAGCCGCGGAGCACATCGTTCGTGGCGGGGTCGTAGTGGAACGTGACTTCGCCGCCGGCGTGCTCGAACTCGTGGTTGGCGCCGTCCAGCAGGCCAAACGCACCGTAGTTCTCATCCCAGGATCCGTTCACCACGGCCTTGTAACTGTACTTGCCGGCCGGCAGGTCCGCGGTCAGCTTCCACTTTCCGGACTTGGCGTCAAGCTTCATCTGCACGCTGTTTTGACTGGGGTCCCAGTTCTCCACGGCGCCCAGGACGGTGCCAAAATCCCCGGCGAGGGCCACGGAGGACGGCTGGTTCCGGTGCTGGTCATGAAGTTCGACGCCGGAAGCCTCGGCAGGTGCCTTGGCGGCGGTTTTCTTGGGGGCGGCCTTGGCGGGCGCCTTCTTCGCCGGAGCCTTGGCGGATGCCTTCTTGGCAGCAGGCGCCCGCTTCGCGGCGGGCTTGGTGGGCAGGGCCGTGTCCGCGGGCACCGGGGTCCCGTTGGCGAGGGCGGTGGACAGCGACTCCGCGTCCTTGAACGCGACGGACGCCTTCAGGCCGTCCTCGGTGATGTCCCAGCCGCTGCGGCCCTTCGTCATCCAGCCAGCCTTGACGAGGTCGGCGGTGGCCTTGGTCAGTTTCTTGTGGCCGCGGGGAATGCCGCCGCCGAGGAGCTCGGACTCTTCCTCGGTGAACGGGATCCGGGCCACGGCTTCGGCCAGCACCTCTCCCCCATTGGGCTTGCTGTCCTCCCACGACCCCGCGGCCATGATGTCCAAAACTTCCTTGAGCCGGCGGTTGGTGTTGTCTCGAACAGTCATGGTGGTCCTCCCAATGAAAACGTCAATGCAACCACTCTGACAGGCAAGGGCGGCTACTGACGAGTATATGACTTCAACATTGCCGTGTTGCGGTGAATGGGCGGATACCCGACCACCGGGATTCGCCCTTCACAGCCACTTCCCCACCATGTCCTCGCTGCGCTCCCACAGCTGCCGGGCCAGGACGCCGTCGTTGGCCTGGCGGCTGGCGCGGGCGGGTTTGCGCCTTGCGTAGTAGCCGCCGGACTCCCAGTCGAGTCCGGGTTGGCCGACGGCGAGCCACACCAGGGTCTGGGCGCCCTGGGCGGGGGTCAGCATGTAGGAGCGCATCCCACCGCCGTAGGCAAACCGCAGATAGCTTGCGGAGCCGGCGGAAAAGTTGGTGGCCACGCCGCCTGGATGGACGGCGGCGGTTGCCAGCCCTTGGTCCTTGAACCGGCGGTGGAGTTCCTTGGTGAAAAGGATGTTGGCCAGTTTGGCGTTGCCGTAGGCCCTGTTGGCTGTGTATTTCCTGGTGGCGTCAAGGTCGTCAATGTCCAGTTTGCCGAAGAGCTTGTGGGCCACGCTGGAGGTGTTGATGACCCGCGCCTCACTGGCCGCCAGCACGTCCTGCAACAACGCCGTGAGCAGGAACGGGGCAAGATGATTGACCTGGAAAGTCCTCTCATGCCCGTCAGCGGTCAGCTCGCGGCGCCCCATGATGCCGCCGGCGTTGTTGGCCAGCACGTCAACATGCGAGTACTTCTCCCGCAGCGCCGCAGCCAGGTCCTGCACCAGGTCGAGTCGTGCGAAGTCGGCCGTGAAAAAGTCAGCACCAATATCCTCCGCGACGGCCTGGGTCCGCTTTGCCGACCTGCCAACGACGACGATCCTGTCCCCTGTTTGCGCCAGGGTCCGCGCCGCGGCCTCCCCAATGCCGCTGCTGGCGCCGGTGATGATGATGGTGCGTTGGTCCACTGGGGTTCCTCACAGCTGCGTAGCGTCCGAGTTTACGTTCCCTGTCAGACTACGGGCCGGGACCGACACTGGAAGCCATCAGGCGACTGCCGGAATCCACGTGGATACCGGGCCCCACTCGAGCACCCTATTCACCGTCAACGCCAAACCTAAGGAAGTGTTAGGAAAGCCCGGATTGGCTTTGATGTGCTTCGTATCACGCATACCTTGGCTTGTGCCCCTGTACTTCTTCGGGGCCGAATCTCAACGTCGAGGAGGAGCCATGGGCGCAGTATCCGCGAACAAGGCAAGTGAGCGCGCAACTACGCGACGCATCACAAGCAACATTTTCAAAGGTTCAGTGGGCAACCTCATTGAGTGGTACGACTGGTATGTTTATGCAGCCTTTGCCGTGTACTTTTCGGCAGAATTCTTCCCCTCCGGAGATCCCACTTCGCGGCTGCTGAACACGGCGGCCATCTTCGCGGTGGGCTTCCTAATGCGCCCGCTCGGCAGCCTCGTTCTTGGCCGTTATGCCGACCGCCACGGCCGGCGGGCGGCCCTGACCCTATCCATCACCGTGATGGCCACCGGCTCGTTGATCATCGCCTGCACACCCGGCTTTGAGACCATCGGCGCTTGGGCGCCCATCATCTTGGTGGTTGCCCGCCTCATCCAGGGACTCTCCCTTGGCGGCGAGTATGGAACCTCGGCCACGTACCTTTCGGAAATGGCCAGCAGCGGCCGCCGCGGCTTCTATTCCAGCTTCCAGTACGTCACACTCATTGCCGGACAATTGATCGCGCTCGGCGTGCAAATCATCCTGCAACAGATGCTCGATGAGGCAGACATGAAGTCCTGGGGCTGGCGGATTCCGTTCGTGCTGGGCGCCATCTTTGCACTGACTGTCCTGTGGCTGCGCCGCACCATGGACGAATCCGAGCAGTTCACCAAGATGAGCAAGGATTCAAGCTCCCAGGCCGGCACCATCCGTATCCTGATGCAGCATCCCAAAGCCGTCATGACTGTCGTCGGACTGACCCTGGGCGGTACCGTCGCGTTTTATACGTACACCACCTACATGCAGAAGTTCATGGTCAACACCGTCGGCATCGACAAGTCCACGGTGAGCTGGATCAACTTTTTCGCACTGCTCGCGTTCGTTGTCCTGCAGCCGCTGGACGGCGCACTGTCAGACAAGATCGGGCGCCGTCCGCTGCTTCTGGGGTTTGGAATCCTCGGCACTGTCCTAACAGTTCCCCTCTTCATGCTCATGCAGGGAATGAAGAATCCCGTGGGGGCATTCCTGCTCATGATGGTGGGGCTGGTCATCGTCAGCGGTTACACCTCCATCAATGCCATCGTGAAGGCAGAACTCTTCCCAACGGAAATCCGTGCCCTGGGTGTCGGTCTGCCATACGCACTGACGGTGGCAATTTTTGGCGGCACCGCCGAATTCATCGCCCTCGGACTGAAGAATATTGGCCTCGAGTCTCTCTTCTACTACTACGTGGCAGGATGCATCGCCATCAGCTTTTTCGTCTACTGGCGGATGGGCGAGTCCTCCAAGACTTCACATATCGAGTCCGAACTACTCGACGTCGAACGTGAAGATGGCATGCAGAACAGCGAGTCTGTGTCGTCCCGGTAGGGTGGACGGGCTTTCGACCGGGCAGACTGTAGCCATAGGCAGGCTGCCCGGCGCTGCCGGAAAAGGACCCTAGCGTGGACTTACTCATCGTTGAAGACGACGACGCCGTTGCTTCCGCCCTGCTTGCGGCCGTCGGTTCCGCAGGGCATCGGGCCGCCCGGGTGTTCAGGGGCAGCGACGCGCTGCTGAAGCATCGCGACGCCGAGATGATTTTGCTGGATCTGGGGCTTCCGGACATGGACGGCCTCGACGTCCTGAGAAAACTGCGCCAAGTGTCTTTGGCTCCGGTCATCATTCTGACCGCCCGGAACGATGAGCGCAGCATTGTCCGCGGACTGCGGCTCGGCGCCGACGACTATCTGGTCAAACCGGTCAAACTTGCCGAACTGCTGGCGCGGATTGAGGCCCTTGCGAGGCGGATAGCACGCACGACGCCCAAAAGCAGCCAATTAGCGGCAGGCGGTTTGTCGATCGACACGGATCAACGCACCGCCGAGCTGGAGGGCCGATCGCTCGGCCTGACGCCCACCGAGTTTGATGTGCTGGCCCTGTTGGTCCAGCACGCCGGGACCATTGCGACCCGTGAACAAATCATGGACGCGCTTTGGGGCGACGCGTTTCTTGCTGCCTCCCGCTCGCTGGACGTCCACTTGACGGGATTGCGGGCCAAGCTGGGCAGGCCCGGCTACATCGTGAACGTCCGCGGGGTGGGCTACCGGTTCGAAGCGAACCCGGCGTGAGAGTTCGCGTATTGGCAGTTCTGGGTCTGTTTTCCGTGCTTCTGGTTTTGGGCTTGGCGTATTCCATACTGAGCGCCGGGAGCCGCGGACTCACCCAGGACCTTGAGATCAACCGGGTGGCCTCCCTCAATCGACTGTCCCAAGTGGCTGCGGATGCTGCCGCGACGAACGAATGGTCCGGCCTCCAGACTGAGATGGACGTATATTCCCATTTGTATGGGGAAGGTGTTGTGGCGCGGTCCCAGGATCGCGAACTGGTTTCCGGGACGTTGGACCCCCACCGTGCGGACGTCAAGGACGCGTTGTCCAATGCCAGTTTGAATCTTAGTCTCACCAAACTTCCCCAGCTTCGTCCATGGGGCGCCAGCTCCATGCTGGTGTCCCGATCGTTCGGGAGCGCCAACCAGGTCACCGGCGAGGTGGTCCTTGAAGTGAATGCGGACATCGCGCAGACGAAGTTGAGGACGTTGTGGGTGGTGGTTATTGTTTCCGCCGCCATGCTTGAAGTCGCACTGTTGTTCGGGGCGGCACGCGTGACCAGGTGGGTGTTGCGGCCCATCCATCGGCTCAATTCCGCGATCGTGGAGCTCGAGGAAAAGGGCTCAATGCGCCGCCTTCCTGCAGATGGTCCGCCGGAACTGCGTGAGCTCAGCCGGTCCCTAACCACGATGGCCGCTGCTGTCCAGAGAAGCTTGGACCAGCAGCGCCAGCTGATTGCCGACACGTCCCATCAATTGCGTAACCCGGTGGCCGCCTTGCGTCTGCGCGTCGACATTTTGCTGCTCCACCTTCAGGAAAACGCTGATACTGGCTCCGTCGCCGCCGTCACTGCGGAGCTGGACAGGGTGGAAGAACTTCTTGATGGAGTGTTGATGCTGGCCACGGCCGAAAACCGGGCTTTTGAGGGCGTTGCCCGGCGGGCCGTTGGGCAGGTCCACGCAACGGCCCGGACTTTGTCAAACCCGTACGCGGCTGTCCAGGAGGAACTGGAACGGGCGACGGCCGCAGCCGGCCGCGCCGGGACCAGTCTGACGTTTGAAACCGTTCCCGACGCCGAACTATACATGGCGTGCAATCCCTTCGAGCTGTCCCAGATGGTGGGCGAACTGCTGGAAAACGCCATTAAATACGCCGCTGGCGGCCACGTCGAAGTTTCCATATGTGCAGAGGCCGACGCCGTGAAAATTGTGGTGAGCGACAATGGCCCTGGCATGTCCGCCGACGAACTCGAGGCCTCCACCGCCCGGTTCTGGAGGGCGCCGGGACACCGGGAAATCCCAGGTTCGGGCTTGGGATTGACCATTGTGGACCGGTTCGCCGAGGCCAATGGCGGCAAACTGGTACTGGGAAGTCTAAAACCGCATGGACTGCGGGCAAGCTTGCTGTTCCCGCGCAGTGTGAAGGGCCCGGACGATGAATAGTGCGAGTACCTACCCTGGTGCGTGCCTCTACCGGAGTTCGCCTACGCGGCGCCAGTTCTTGAAAGTGGCCGCAGGCCTTGGCCTCGGAGGAATGGTTCTCCCGGCGGTCTCGGCCTGCGCGCCCCAGCCGCCGTTGGACCATGCCGTGGTTGCCGGCGGTGAACCGGGCGGTTTTTACTTGGAATTTGCGGGCCTGCTTGCCACCGCCATCCAGAAAAACGGAGTGGCAAGAATCGCCTCCAGTGTTCCCTCCGGAGGCAGCGCAGACAATTTCAAGGCGATCATATCTGGAACCGCCACGCTGGGGCCCGTACTGGTCGGTACCGCCGCCGAACTCATGAAAGCATGCCCTGGACGTATTGTTGCCATCGGCAAGGTCTACGAAAACTACATCCACTGCATCGTGCGGAAAGACAGCAAAATCCGCACTCTCGCTGACCTGGCCGGCAAGTCCCTTGGGACCGGGGCTGCTGGGTCGGGGACCGCGTTGGCGGCCGACAGGATCATAGCGGCTGCAGGGCTGGGCCCGGGATCGAGCAAACCCGCACGGCAACACCAGCTGGGGCTCAACGACGGGGTGGCGGCCATTGTTCACGGCACCGTGGATGCACTGCTGTGGTCCGGGGGTCTGCCCACAGCCTCCATCTCGGTGGCCAACCAAGACATCGGCCTGCGGTTCCTCGACCTGGCCGCGCTGCTTCCGCGACTGACTACCGGATACGGAGATTTCTACGAACGGGCGGTTATACCGAAAGACACCTATGCTGGAACACCTTCGGTGAACACCATCGGTGTGGCCAACTTGTTGCTCTGCCGTGCCGATTTGAATGCAGAAATGGTCCGGCGCACCGTATTTCTTTTGGTGGACCACGCCCGGGATCTCATTCCCAAGTCCAGCCTTGGCATCCAGTTTCTGAGTCCCGAAACACTCATCAGCACGGCTGGGCTGCCGCTGCATCCAGCGGCCGCCGATGCCTACCGGGAACTTCACGGCTAGCGACCCCCACCGTCTGCGCTTGACGCGCATTTCCTCCTGGATTGGATCTTGATTTGACTGTCATTATTGCGCCACCGCAGCCGCGTCCGCGAACACGTCCGCCGGCATCGGCCGGTGCAGCTTCCAGGTGAACGCAATCGGCTTCTCGCCCTTGTGCTGGAAGTAATCGACTTGGCCAAGACAGGTGTAGGGCATGGTCAGGCCTGTTTCATCGGCCGCAGTGTCACGGGTGAACAGCAGGATCCGCGAACCGTGCCCCTTCCGGTCCAGATAGCGTCGGCCTACGGGGCTCACCGGTGAGGTGCTGTTCTGGGACTCCCAGTGGAACAGCTCCGGGCTGATCGCATAGTCCTTGTACATGGTAGTTGCGGAGTGGTTGGCGGCGTCCTTGGTCAGTGTCACGAAGAATGCGTCCGTTTTGGTCTGCGGGCACCACGCCACGCCCTCACGGTGCTTGACGCTCTTTCCGAGGTCAAGGGATCCGTAGTCCAGGGCCGCCAAAACCTCCTCCCGGCGGTACGTTGCGTGTGAAAACAAGGGGACTGCCGCGTACTCCATGCCGAGGCTCCTGCCGGCCCGCTTGGACGCTGCGGCCCCCAACGCCACGATCTGCTGGATCTCGCTGCACACGTACGGATAACTGCGGAGGTGGGCAAAGCCGGCATCGTACGACGAGAAGCCGCCGGCATCATCCCACAGTGTGAAGAAAAGCATGCGTGCGAAAACTTGCTCCCGCGGACCTAAATCCGCATATGGGGGCGCATCCACCGAAACCAGCATCGAATACGCGTCGGCGCGCTCCTGATCGTCCACGTGGATCAGGGCCGACATTCTGCCCAGAAGCACCCTTTCCGCCGCCGGGGTCAACTCCTCCAACCTTTCGCCAGCCAATGACTCCAATGGTGACAACATCTCAATGAGGCCGGCCAGGCGCAGAAAATCGGTCCAGGAGTTTTTGGTGGTCTTGTAAATGGTCTTGACTCCGTGGCCGGACTTCTCCAGGTAGTCGGCCAGCAGCAACTCCGCATGTGACTTGATGTCGGCCACCAGCTTCGGCTTGTTCACGTTCAATTGGGCCTTGATGTTCGCCAGCACAACGTCCTTGGCAACGCGGTCCAGGATTATTTGGCTCCCCGAAGGCAGATAGGGGAATTCGTCAATGACGGCTTTCTCCAGTTGCTTTCGTCCGTACCCCGTCATGGCGCGGAACCGGACATCAAAACGGAACTCGCGGTGCTGCTGGCCGATGAAGTCCAGCACCGTGAGCACTGCCTTCCCGGGGGCCCTCCGGAGTCCTCGTCCAAGCTGCTGGATGAAGATCGTGGCGCTCTGCGTTGGCCGCAGCAGTAGAATTGTGTCCACCTGCGGCAGGTCCAGGCCCTCGTTGAAAAGATCGACGGCGAAAATGCAGTTGATCTCGCGGTCACGCAGCCGTCGAAGCGCAAGGGCGCGCTCGCCGTCGTCCGTCTGGCCTGAAACAGCCACGGAGGCAATGCCGGCCTGGTTGAACACCTGGGCCATGTATTGGGCGTGCTGAACGGAGACGCAAAAGCCGATGGCACGCATGTCCTGCGTGCCTGTCACCTTGTCCTGCAGTTCCTTGATGACCTTGGCGGCGCGCGCACTGTGTCCCGTGTAGAGCTCGCTGAGCTGTTGCAGGTCATACGATCCCCGCTTCCACTCCAGGTGGCTGAGGTCGACGTCGTCCGAGACCCCGAAGTAGTGGAACGGGACCAGGAGGTCGGCGTCGAGGGCATCCCACAGCCGCAGTTCACTGGCAGTGCGGCCCTCAAAGAACATATCGGCGACATGGACGCCGTCAGCGCGCTCCGGTGTGGCTGTCAGGCCCAACAGCTCCAACGGCCGCAGATGCTCAATCAGCCTGCGGTACGTGGGGGCGGCTGCGTGGTGGAATTCGTCAATGACGACGACGTCGAAACCGTCGGCAGGCAGCTCACCGATCCCCTGGGCTGAGAGTGATTGGACGCTCGCGAACACGTGTTTCCACTGCGCGGGCTTGAGTTCACCGACAAACAGTTCACCAAATGCACCGTCCCGCATGACGTTGCGGTACGTGGTCAGGGACTGCTGCAGGATTTCCTTGCGATGCGCGACGAACAACAGCGACAGCTCGCGGCCGGTGGTCTCACAGAGTTGCTTGTAGTCAAGGGCGGCAACGACGGTCTTGCCGGTCCCCGTGGCCGCGACGATGAGGTTTCGGTGGAATCCCTTGCTGCGTTCTGCTTCGAGGTCCTCGAGCATCTCCACCTGATGCAGGAAGGGTTCGACCTCCAGGCCGGTGTAGCCCGACGGCGCCGACGTCGGCTTTCCGCCGTTGCGCTGCAGGGCCGCATCCAACTTGTCGGCGTCCCTGGCGGGGTCATAGCGCACAAACGCACGCTGCTCCCAATAGCTGTCAAAGGTGACGGCGAATTTCTGCAGAAGCGCCGGCGTTCCTATATTGGACAGGCGGACGTTCCATTCCAGGCCATCCAGCATGGCGGCCCGGCTCAGGTTGGAGCTGCCGACATAAGCCGTGCTGAATCCTGTCTTTCGATGGAAAAGCCATGCCTTTGCGTGAAGCCTGGTCGACTGGGTCTCGTAGCTGATCTTGACCTCCGCACCATACCTGTTTACGAGGTGGTCGATGGCCCGGCGCTCGGTGGCGCCCATGTAGGTGGTGGTGATGACCCGGAATTTCCCTCCGCGTTCCTGCAACCCTTCAAGGGCGGGTTCAAGAAGGCGGATGCCGGTCCACCGGATGAAGGCACAGAGCAAGTCAACGGAGTCGGCGGACTCAATTTCTGCACGGATTTCGGCGGCGAGGTTCGGATCGTCCCTGCCATTGGTGAGCAGGGCACTGTCGCTCAGATTCGTGGCGGGACGTCGCAGCTGGCGGCGTTTGAGCGCGTCAGGGCGATGGAGGGACCGAAGCTGCCTGGGACCTGGGGTGACCTGATCCCCAGGGCTGATGACTGCCAGGATCTGGTTGGTCCTGGCAACGCGGTGTTCGGCATCGGTCTCGGTGAGCATTTGCCTGACGGCCTCAGCGACGTGCCGGGCCAGCGCTTCGGGTGAGTCATCGGACCATACGTCCGCGACGCTGGCCTGCAGATCCGGAACGGCGGCAAGCCGTTTGCCCAGATTGTTCGTGTGCAGGAGCTCGTAGAGACCTTCCGCCAACGGTTCCGGTGTTTCATCCCCATCAAACGTATTCACTTCGCCAGGGTATGTGGTGGGTGCGACAAAGACGAAAATGCCCAGGCGTCGGAAGCGGGCGTATTGCATGCGGTGGGCGTTGGTTGTGAAGTGGGCCAGTGCCTGGTACCGGTCGTTGGGGTCCTCGAAGAGGATGAACGCGAGGAGATCGGCGAGTTCGTGCAGGTGTTCTCGGGATCGCGCCGGCGTGCCCCGGCAGCGACGAGAACCGAGAATGTCCCTTCCGGTACCAGGGTGGGGGGTAGCTGGTTGAGTTCGTGTCCCGCCCGGCCGTTTCGGCTACGGCCGCCAAGGAACCACCTTCCCAGCCAACCCTGACTGAGTGTCGGCAAGGGCGTCCGTCCAGGCCATTGACGCTCCTCTTCTAGAAGCCGATGATTGAAGAAAGGAACAGATTCGGAAACAACAACCCTTCCGAAAACGTCCTTAACCTGAACCAAAAGGTGTCCAAATGCCGCCCACCCCGACTGTGATGGAGAGCCCTGCAGCAGCCCGCTCGACTGCTCTCGCAGTCAAGCTCGTTTCGTTTGCCGACTTGCTTGGTCTCATACCCAGTGCGGCGGCCACCGGGGTCGGGACCAAGCAGGTCAAGGCCGCCTTGGACGCGTTCGCAGGCGCCGGCGTGGGTCGGCGGGCGGCAGCGCTCGGGGAGCAACTCCTTGCCGGGAACCTGTCGCCCCGGCAGGCCGTCGAATTGCTGGAAGATGCCGTTGACGCAATTGAGCAGTCCCCGCTTCCGGAGCTTGAATGGATGCCCATGGCCACACTGCTCGGTGACGAGCTGTTGGAGAGCCTGATCGGGGCATCCGTCTCCTCGGTACGACGCTATCGAAGCGGCGAGCGCCCAACGCCGGACCATATTGCCCAGCGGCTGCATGCCGTGAGCTTGATTGCTGCCGACTTGGCCGGAAGCTACAACGGCTTCGGCATCCGACGTTGGTTCGGCAGGAGCCGCACGGCGTTGTCCGGCCGCTCGCCATCCGAAATCCTGGCCGGGGACTGGGACCCGGCCGCTGACGGACCGTCGGCCGTCCAATCGCTTGCGGCGTCCCTGCTGGCACCCATGACATCATGATTGCCTTTCGCCATAGCGACAGCCGATATCCGTTCCTTGGGGAAAGCACCGTCCAGGAGGAAGCCCGTTGGCACCGCTTCGGTGAAGGGCCGGTCCAGTATTTTGCTGACACCGCCACCGGGGCCTGGGCAGAGTTCCTCCGGCATGAGGAGATCACCGAGGCGGTGGACTTGGAAGGCGTCAACCGGTCCATGTGGGCCGTCAGAATTGATGACGACACGGACTTTGCCTCCCCCAACCTGCCCGATGCGACACTGCGTGGCGGGCGTGAAAGCTATGTGGCGTGCCAGGAGGAGGCGGCGAGGATCCGCAGCGAGGGAACCGCCGCACTCCTCGCACCCTCAGCGGCACTTATCGATGGCGCCGCACGAGGTTGGCGGGTGGAAGTGGGCCTTCAGCCGGGACCTGACGCTGACGGACAGGTCTTCGTTCTCTTTGGCGCACGCCCCACAACCGTCGGGTGGTGTGTTGTCAGCCGTGGCTGCCCCCCGGTAGAGGTGCTTGCGTTGGTGCGTCCTCTCTGAGGTTTCCCGCGCGCCCACCCTGCCGTCCGGTTAAACGTTGGAATCCCCGCAACAGGCAGGGATTCCAACGTTCCTCACGGGTGACGCGCCGGTTTAGTAGCCGGTGGAAGTGCCGCCCTGCAGGACGGCTTCCGTGCCGGAAAGGCCCAGCCGCGTGGCTCCGGCGCCCACCATGGACTGGGCCGCAGCCCAGTCACGGATGCCGCCGGAGGCCTTCACGCCGATGCGCCCGCCAACGGTCTTGGCCATCAGCCCCACGGCATGGGCGGTGGCCCCGCCCGCGGGGTGGAAACCTGTTGAGGTCTTCACAAAGTCGGCACCGGAGCTCTCCGCGATCTCACAGCACCGGACTATCTGCTCATCGGTCAGGGCCGCCGTCTCCAGGATGACCTTCAGCACCACGGGGGCCGGCACGGCGTCACGGACGGCCGCAATGTCGCTGCGCACCGCCTCGAAGTCACCGGATAGTGCCGCCCCAACGTCCATCACCATGTCAATCTCGTCCGCTCCGTCCTGCACCGCGGACTGCGCCTCGGCCGCCTTGATGCGGCTGTGGTGCTTGCCTGACGGGAAGCCGCACACGGCCGTCACCCTGACCGTGTTGGTGGACAACGGCAGCATCGATGGCGAGACGCACACCGAATATGTGCCCAGCCGTGCGGCGTCGGCCGCGGCAGCCTCGGCGTCGGCCTGGGTGCCGGTGGACTGCAGGAAGGTGTGGTCCACCATCGATGTCAACAGCTCCGGGGTCAGTTTCGTCATGGTCATCCTTTGTTCGCGGTTGGGTTTGCGGCCAGCTTGCCGGCGGGGACTACTTGCACGTGTCCGTGTCCCCCAGGCCTTTGAGGTAGTCGCAGAATGCGCCCACGCCCTTGCCGGTGACGATTCGTCCTTCCAGCACGCGGGACTTGCTGACCTTTTGTCCGGAGGCCACCGCATGGCTGATCTTCATGACTTCCTGGCCCAGGGCAAACGGTGATTCGGCGTTCGTGGCATACATCTCGCCGTTCTTGACGGCAGTGAGTGCATCGGCGATGCCGTCGTTTCCGACGATCTTGACCTTGCCCTGCAGGCCCCGTGACTTTACCGCGGCCACGGCGCCCAACGCCATTTCGTCGTTGGCATCATAGATGCCGGTGATGGCAGGATTTGCCTGGAGCATGTTGGTGGTCACGTCCAGCGCCTTGCCGCGGTCAAAGTCCGCCGACTGGACGGCGACCACCTTGACGCCGGGGCATTCCTTCATGCCGGCCTTGAAGCCGGCAGAACGGTCCCGTGCCACGCTGGTGCCCAAAATACCCTGCAGTTCAGCGGCCTTTCCGGTCCCGCCCATGGCCTCGCACAGCGCCTTCGCACCGTTCTTGCCTGCCTGGATGGCGTCGTAGCCGATGAACGCGGCCAATTCGCCCTGGTCCGGCACCCGGTCAAACGCGACCACGGGAACCTTCGCCTGGTTGGCCTGAAGGGTGATTGACCCACCGGCCTCGCTGGAGGTGGGGTCCAGGACCAACACGCTGGGCTTCTTCACCAGCGCCGTGGTGGCCTGGTTCAGGGACTGGGTGTCATCATTATTGGCGTTTTGAACATCCAGGGACATGCCCAGCTTCGCGGCCTGGTCCTTGGCGCCGTCCGCCACCGAGACAAAGAACGGGTTGTTCAGTGTGGAGATCACCAGGGTGGAGGACTGCTGCGCCGCGGCGCCGCCGTCCTGGCCGTTTCCGCGCACTGCCGTGGTCACACCGGCACCGACCACCAACAGGGCCAGCACCGTGACGGCCGCAACCTGGGGTGTGCGCGCCCGGGTGCCAAGACCAAAGCCGCCCGACGACGTCGTACGTTCGGCAGGCTTGCCTACCGACGGCGATTGGTGCCGGAAGATCCGCATCAGCACCCCGGAGTTCCGGTCAATGTAGACGGCAAAGAGGATCACGGCACCCTTGACGACACCCTGCAGGAACGGAGAGACATTGAGCAGGTTCAGTCCGTTGTCAATCATGGAAAGCAGGACGGCACCCACCACAGTCCCCAAGAGGGCGCCGCGGCCGCCGGCCAGGCTGGTCCCGCCGATGATGACGGCGGCAATGGCGGAGAGTTCCAGGCCGGTGCCGGCGGTGGGCTGGGCTGTGCCAAGGCGTGCGGTGAGGATGAAACCGGCAATCGCGGCCAGCACTCCGGAGATCATGAACGCCATGATCTTCACGCGGGCGGTGTTGACACCAGCCAGGCGGGCGGCGTCCTCGTTGTCGCCCGTGGCGTAGAGTTCACGGCCGTAGCGGCTGCGGGCCAGGACGTAGCCAAAGAGCACGGCGGCGGCCACCATGATCCAGATGGGCGTGGGAATGCCCAGCAGGTGGCCCTGTCCCAGGGAAAGGAAGGCCCCGCTGGTGACCTTGACCGGATTGCCCTGGGAGAACTGCAGGGTCAACCCGGCGAAGATGGACATGGTTGCCAGCGTGGCAATGAAGGAAGGCATCCTGGTCTTGGTGACCAGCAGGCCGTTAATGGCACCGGCCACGGCACCGACCACCAGCCCGGCCGCAAGGCCGGCAACGGGGCCGTGGCTGCTCATCACTGACGCCGCGATGATGGAACTGAAGCCGAGCACCGCACCGACGGAAAGGTCAATTTCCGCCAGGATGATGACATAGGTTTGGCCGGCGGCAACGAGCGCCACGACGGCCGCGGTCAGCAGAATGTTGAGCATGTTCGACGATTGCAGGAACAGGGGCGTGGCGAAGGCGAGGGCGATGGCCACCAGGGCCAGCATCCACACAGCACGCAGCTGATCGTTGAAGAGCGATATCTTTTTCATCAGGCTTGGGTCTCCATTGCGTGTTCAAGGACGGCTTGCTGGGTCAATGCACCGGCGGACAGCTCTGCGTTGATGCTGCCCTCCCGCATGACCAAAACACGGTCCGACATTTCGACTAGTTCGGGCAGATCTGAGGAAACGAGGACGACGGCGACCCCCTGGGCGGCGACGTCGTTGATGATGGAGTAGATCTCGGCTTTGGCGCCGACATCCACACCGCGCGTTGGTTCCTCCATGAGCAGGATGGCCGGGTTGCTCAGCAGGCACCGGGCGAGCAGGACTTTTTGCTGGTTTCCCCCGGAGAGTGTGCCGACGGCGTCGTCAAGGCTGGTGCATTTGACGTTCAGCCGGCTGGAGATTTCCAGGCAACGCCGCCGTTCCTGTAGGCGGGATACGACGCCGTTGCGGGTGATGGCTCCCAGTGTGGCCAGAGATTCGTTGTGCGCGATTGACTGGGCCAGGGTGAGGCCTTCCGCCTGGCGGTCCGGGGTGAGGTAGGCGATGCCGGCGCCAATGGCGTGCCGGGGCGATGTCAGGCTGATCTTTTGACCATCCAGACGCACCGAACCACTCGCATTGTCCAGGCCGAACAGCGCCCGGAGGAGTGCACCCTTGCCGCTGCCCATGACGCCGCCGATGCCGAGCACCTCACCGGCATGGACCTGGAATGAGACACCGTCAAAGCCGGAGCCCCGCAGGTCCTTCACGTCGAGGCGGACGCGGTCGCTGGCGTGGTGTTCCTTCGGATAGAAATTCTCCACCTCCCCGCCCACCATGGCGGCCACCACCTGCTGCTCGCTCAGTTCCGCCGGTGTGCCGCTGAGCGAGACGAGGCCGTCGCGCATCACCACAATCCGGTCCGCGAGGGCGAAAACTTCCGGCAGGCGGTGGCTGATGTAGATGATGGCCACTCCTGCTTCCTGCAGCTTGCGCACCTGCCGAAAGAGCATTTCCGATTCCCTGTCATCCAGGGCGGCGGTGGGCTCATCCAGTATCAGCAGGCGTACGGAGTGGTTCAGGCAGCGGGCAATCTGCACCATCTGCTGCTCCCCAAAGGTGAGCCGGCCCACCGGCAGCCGCGTGTCGACCTTGATGCCCACCTGGGCGAGCAGTTCTGCTGCGCGGCGGTGCATCTTGGCCTTGTTGACGAACAAGCGGCCGAATTCGCCGGTGCCGTCGTGGGCGAAGAGGTTGGCGGCCACGTCAAGTTGCGGAAAGAGGTTGTTCCTCAGTTCCTGGTAGATCACCTGAATGCCATCCGCCATGGCATCCTGGGGAACCTGGTAGTTGCGGACTTCGCCGTCAATGGTGATCTGTCCCGCATCCGGCTGGTAGGCGCCGGCGACAATGCGGGTGAGCGTGGACTTCCCCGCACCGTTCTCGCCCACGAGCGAGACGATTTCTCCCGGTTCAATGCTCAGGTCGATGCCACGCAGGACCCTGTTGGGCCCAAAGGCCTTCGTGATGCCCGTGAATGAAATGGCCATCTCAGTACACCACCCCTCCCACCAGGATGAGGTTCGCGAAAGGGGTGAATTCCCCGGAGCGGACGGCCGCCTTGGAACGTCTGGTCCGCTGTTTGAACTCGGTGTGTGGGATCAGTTCCAGGCCGATGTCCAGCGCCTCCAGGCGTTGGGTCAGCGCCGCATGGAGTTCCGGGCTCTGGGTGGTGATTTCACTGGCAGCAATCGCTGCCTCCACCTGGACCTCGGCAAGCACCACGTCCAGGCACTGCAAAAATCCCGGCACATTGGCGGTGAGGGCCAGGTCTATCCGTTCAACGCCGGCGGGGATGGGCAGGCCGGCATCGGTTACGACCAGCTCGTCGGTGTGCCCAAGTTCGGACAGGACCCGGGACAGTGCCGGGTTGAGGGTACCGCTATTTTTTCGCATTAGTGCTCCACTGCTTTGTAGAGGGCGGGGTTCTCGGATGAACGGGCCGGAAAACGGGGCCGGTTAGTGGTTGGCCAGAAAGGTGTCGACGGTCTCTCGCTTCGGGAGGCTGGGACTGGCGCCGGCAACCGTCACGGCCAGCGCACCACCGGCCATGGCGCGGCGCAACGCAGGCTCCCAGTCGAGCCCTTCCGCCAGTGCGCTGCCCAGGGTTCCGGCGAAGGCATCCCCGGCGGCGGTGGTGTCCACCGCCGTCACCGGGAACGGTGCGTGGACGCTGACCCGTGTTGCGTTGTCCCCGCCGGAAGCAAGACGTTCGACGACGACGGCCCCGGCGCCAGCCAGGGTCACCACTGCCCGGGCAACCCCGCGCGCGGTGAACCAGCGGCCAGCTGCGGCCGCCGATTCCTGGTCGGTGACAGTTATTCCGGTGATGAGCCGGGCCTCGGTTTCGTTGGGCGTGACAATGTCAACGTTCTGCCAGAATTCCTCCTCCAGCGCCGCGTCCGGCGCCGGGGCGGGATCCAAGATGACCGTGATTCCAAGGTCTTTGCACGCTTTTGCTCCCTCCAGTGCCGCTTGGTGCGGGATTTCAAGCTGGATCAGGGCAACACTTGCGTCCAGTTCCGGCGAGTTCAGTGATTCCTTGATGTGGGCGGGACTCAGGAGCGAATTGGCCAGTGGGATCATGACAATGTCATTTTCGGCCGAGGCATCCACCCTGATGTGTGCAATGCCGGTGGGGCCTTGGCTGCGAAGCACGTGGTCGGTGTTGATGTTTTCCTCGGACAGCGTCCCGAGGACCAGCTCGCTGAACGAATCATCGCCCACACTGCCGATCAAGGTGACGGAGCTGCCAGCGCGTGCGGCGGCCAGGGCTTGGTTGGCGCCCTTTCCGCCGAGGACCATGGTAAAGGCGTTGCCGAGCACGGTTTCGCCAGGGCTGGGGAGCCTCTCACTGAAGCTCGTGAGATCGCAGGTGATGCTTCCGATCACCAGAACACTGCCGTTTTTGGGCGCAAAAGACGTCATGGGGGTCCTTTTTGGTGGGGTTGGGGGTGGTTGGTCTGAAGTGGGGCTATGGCCGGGCCGGGGCCGAACAGGACTGCCGGACGGTCAGCTGGACCGGCAGTACCAGGTGCCGAAACGCCTGTTGGTGGTCAACTGCCTCCATCCGTGCCAGCAGAAGATCGGCAGCCGCGTGCCCTTCGGCAATGGCCGGGCGGGAGATGACGGTGACGGGCGCCGGCAGCAGTTCGGCCAGGTCGAAGTCGTCAAAGCAGAGAAAGGAAAGCCTGTCCGGGATGGAGACCCCTGCGGCGTGGAAGGACAGCAGTGCACCCTGGGCCATGGTGTTGTTTCCCACGAAGACCGCTGTGATTCCCAGGCCGCCGGCAATCAGCTCGCCGGCGGCACGCTGGCCAAAGGCGCGGGTGAACTCGCCGATTTTTACGTTGTCCGGGTGCATGACGACGCCGGCCGCGGCCAGCGTCTGCGTGAAGGCGGTGTGGCGGACCTGGCCGGGAAGGGATTCCTGCCGGCCGCTGATGATGCCGATCCTCCGGTGCCCCAGGGACAGCAGATATTCTGCTGCCTTGCGGGCTCCGTCCGCGTTGTCGACGTGTACGAGGTCGAAGTCAGGGTTCCCACTGACGGTCCGGTCAATGAGCACCACGGGCTTGCCGAGGCCTGCCAGCATCCTGTTGGTCCGCTCGCCGGCTTCGGCCGGCACGATCGCCACGGCATCAACGGCATCAATAAGTCCGCCCAGGACTTCGGACTCGGCGGTGAATTCCTCATCGCTGCTGGCAACGATGATCCGGAACCCCTTGGCCATCACGCGCTCTTCGATGCCCCGGATCAGCGTTGCAAAGTAGGGATTCGCGATGTCCGGCACAATTACGGCAATGGTGTGGTGGCGTCCCAGGCGAAGGCCGCGGGCACTGGCGTTGGGCCGGTACCCCAACTCGGATATTGCCCGTTCGACGGCGGCCCTGTTCCGCACGTTTTCTCCGGCCAGCATGCGCGAGACGGTGGCGATGGAGACGCCTGCCGCCTGAGCAACATCGTGGATATTTGCCATGCCGTGCCCTCTCCTTTGAGTCGTTCGGGTAGTACGGTTGCCGGGAATTCCCGACATTCCGGGGACCTTAAGTGAGTGCAATCACGCTCTGCTTGAACAACTGTAAACGTTTTCAGCATGGGGTGCAAGTACGCGGCCAACATGGTTTTCGTTTCGTCCTGCAAGCCCAGCCACCATGCCGCATGGGCGCCCCCGGCTGCCGGGGCATGTTTTTGCCGAGGTGCCGGTGGGGCCATTCTGCGTAACCATGTTCCTCGCGAACCGGGAACGAATAGTCAACAGGGCACTACGTGTAGCCGTCCCGCGCGCTCAGTGTCACGACAGCGTGAACCGGTG